>Ga0206959_10101_pt1 | contig 25941 bp, 22 predicted proteins | sample Alteio_BWOrgHeat_31_FD_152971 | JGI IMG/M metagenome (GOLD analysis project Ga0206959, IMG submission 152971) | Enriched cells from forest soil in Barre Woods Harvard Forest LTER site, Petersham, Massachusetts, United States -... | ecosystem: Environmental > Terrestrial > Soil > Temperate forest >...
CTCCATCGGCCGCACCAGCTGCCGTATGAGGGCGTCATGCACCAGCGTGCACATGGCCTCGATACTGTCTGCCTGCAGCAACTGCTCGCGAATCTCCTCAGTGGAATTGCGCCAGACGCAATCCAGCGCAATATCCCGGCTCTCAACTTCACATGAAGGAACACGGAAGAAGGGAAACGATCCTCCGGGTTGAAATTGAATGCCGAATACGCGCTCCTGCTGCGCCGTATCAATGACAAAAGGCTCGGAGCGCGGTCCAGCCAGCACAGCGTGGCCAAACAATTCGAAGTGGTTGGGATTTTGCCAGTCGTAGGTACGAATGGCATCATCGCGAAGGTTGAAAATGATGGCCACATCGCCCGTAGGCATCAGACGTTCCTGCGTGTGCGTCTGGGGCGCTCCTTCCCAGTACCAGAAGCACTTTACGAATGCGGAAAGAGGCGCAGGCGGCGTGTAGAGGCGATGAACCATAGCACGCGCTCATTCTAAGCGTTATTGATTAGCCCAGTAAAAGGGAGCACTCGAAGCGCTCCCTTTTACCGGCGATTACCAAAACTAATTCTTGGTGGGAGTAAGCTCCATCGGCTCCGTCAGGCTGAACGTCACGATCGCTCCCTTCGGTACCACGGCTGCATCTGGATGCTGCATAAGCAGGTGAGCCGTTACTACTCCGGCTCCAATAACCGATCCCACCAGCGCCCCCGCTGGGCCGCCCACGAATCCGCCGACGACAGCACCCGTTCCGGCTGCCGCGCCGTACACGGCCCCAGTCTTCACCGGGTGCGGCTTTGGTTGAATACCGCCTTCACTGTCTGTGCGTGTGCCCGGCGCTTCCGATCCGGCAACCTGTGCATACAGGTGATAGGCCGTTCCATCGGGTAGCATTATTAGATCGGGACGCAGGCGCAGCGTCGCAGCCTGGCCAAAATGGTGTCCCTGGCTTATTCCGATCACGCGGCCCTTCAACTCTGACCCCGCTGGAATGATCACGCTCCCATCCTTGGAAACATCTTTCGTCACTTCGCCCTTAAACGGTGAACCCTCGGTAGTCTCTTTCGTCGAAAGCTTTTCCGTCAGTCGTACCCGAATGTTTGTGCCCTCGGACAGATCGTTTCCGCTGGAGGGAACCGCGCTCACAATGTCATCGTCGTCACTCGGTCTCTTTTGCAGGCCCGGCGCAGGTGCGGCACTCTGACCCGAATCTGGAACCGCACCGACGATGTCGTAGTCGGGATTGTTGGCCGGCGTTGGGGCGGTCGCGGAATCGGCAGGCGGAGGAGCAGCGGTTGTTGTTGTCGCTGGCGGAGCTGCGGGAGCAGCGGCCGGAACGTCCGGCGACGGCTTGGCTGTCTGTGACGGAGCGGGCTGCGCGGCTGGCTGCGCCGCAGCATCCGGGTTGGCGACGATCGTCGTATCCGGCGGAGGCTGCGACATGCCTGAATATGGGTCCGAAGTCGTCGCCTGCTGTGCGAATGCCAGACTCGAAACCATCAGCGTCGCGGCCAGCGTTGCATGAGTCAATCGATTGCCATTACAGAATTTCGTCATAACCACCTCACTCGGGTGAATTCGCCGCTTCTTTATCGAAACGCAAAGTCCTCCCGGTACAATCGGACCCGCTACCGTTTCAGACACAAAATCTCGGAGGCGGTCGCGAATGAATCTGTAAATTCTCAAAAAGAGCAGCAAGCGCCGCTTCTTCTATCGATAAATCAAGTCTACTCACAAGCGTAGTCGAGCTTTCCCCGCCAAACCAGCGTGGAACCGCGATGCGAACCATAACCGTTACCCGTCGCTATCGCCTTGCTCTACAAGGACCCGCGGCCTCTGCCGCACGCCAGTTTTGTTAGAATCGGCAGGGAACCCTGCGTATTGCGAAAGGCATTTGTTTTGTATGGCTGGCTTCATCGACTCAATCAGCGGAATGGCCGGTGAATCCATCCCTGTTGATCGCCGCCCTAAACTCAAAGATCGCTTACGACACCAGATTTCAAGGAGTGACATGACGGAGATTGCTACAATCCACGCGCGCGAGATTCTAGATTCGCGCGGAAACCCGACCGTAGAAGCCGACGTTGTTCTCGCAGGCGGTGCGATGGGCCGCGCTGCGGTGCCGAGCGGCGCATCCACGGGCGAGCACGAGGCCGTGGAATTGCGGGACGGCGACAAGTCGCACTACCTGGGCAAGGGCGTGTTGCAGGCGGTCGAAAACGTAGAGACCATTCTCGCGCCCGAGTTAACCGGCATGGACGCGGCCAACCAGCGCCTGCTCGACGCAACCATGATTTCCCTCGACGGCACGCCCAACAAAAGCCGCCTTGGCGCGAACGCTATCCTCGCCGTTTCCATGGCCGCCGCGCGCGCCTCGGCAAAGGCGCTCAGTATTCCGCTCTATCGCTACCTCGGCGGAGTGAATGCCTCCGTTCTGCCCACGCCCATGATGAACATCATCAATGGCGGTGCTCACGCCGACAACAACGTCGATTTCCAGGAATTCATGGTCATGCCGGTGGGAGCCGAGCGTTTTGCCGACGCATTGCGCTGGGGCGCGGAAGTCTTTCATACGCTCAAAGGCGTGCTGAAGAAACGCGGCTACAACACGTCGGTCGGCGACGAGGGCGGCTTCGCTCCCTCGCTCAAATCGAACGTCGAAGCGATTGAAGTGATCCTCGAAGCCATTGAACTCGCGGGCTATAGCGCGGGTGAAGATATCGCTATCGCGCTCGATCCCGCCGCCAGCGAGTTTTACGATAAGGAGTCCGGCAAGTACGTTTTCAAGAAATCCGACAAGAGCGCGAGAAGCAGCGAAGAAATGGCGCGCTTTTGGCAGGAATGGACCCGGCAGTATCCCATCGTCTCTCTCGAAGACGGCCTCGCGGAAGATGACTGGGAAGGCTGGAAATATATGACCCAGCTGATGGGCGAGCGTATTCAGCTAGTGGGCGACGATCTCTTCGTCACCAATACCAAACGCCTGCAACGGGGAATTGAGGAGGGCATCGCGAATTCCATCCTCATCAAGGTGAACCAGATCGGCACCATCAGCGAAACGCTGGAGTCCATCGAGCTGGGCCGCCGTTACGGTTACACTTCCATCATTTCGCACCGCAGCGGCGAGACCGAAGACACCTTCATCGCCGATCTCGCGGTTGCCACCGGCGTCGGCCAGATAAAGACCGGCTCCGCCTCCCGCACCGACCGCGTCGCCAAGTACAACCAGTTGCTCCGCATCGAAGAAGAACTCGGCCAGTCCGCGGAATTCCTCGGCCTCGAGGCCGTCAACTTCGGCGAATAAAACACACAACCGCGCGTGCCGCCCTGCGAGGGCTGGCGCGCTCCTCTCATTTCTTCATCGGAGCTTTCATGCGTAACACTTCTCTCGCACTTACACTTAGTTGTCTGCTTCTGGCAGGCGTCGCCTTTGCCCAGCAGACACCCTCTGGCACGTCGTCTTCAACCTCAGCTACCCAGGCTCCTGCAAAGATTCCGGCGCCTTCAACCGCTCCAGCCAACCCGCTTACCGATGCGCAAGCCAGGCAAATGTTTGAGGTAACCGGCGCCATCGAGATGAAGGACCAGCTGGTCCATGGCATGATGAACTACTTACACTCCAGCATGCCTTTCCTGCCGAAGGATGTCTCTGACGATCTCGAACAGTCGTTCCAGAAGCTCGATCTGGAAACTCCTATCATCGCCATTTATAAACAACACATTTCCACTGAAGATGCCGACAGCATCATCTTGTTCTACAAGACGCCTGCAGGAAAACACCTCATCAAAGCCATGCCCGAAATTCTGCAGCAGTCGCAGCAGGCCGGCGTACAGATGTTCCGCAAGGCAGCGCAGGACGGAATCGAGCGCCACCGCCCTGAAGTCGAGGCCGCGGCAAAACAGTATCAGCAGGATCACGCGCCGAAGCCAGCGCCGTCACTGAGCACGCCGTCTCCAACACCCAATGCAACGCCGGCCGCAAAACCGAGCACCACGTCACCCAATAGCGCTACACCGCAGCCTCACTAAGCCGAGCTGGGTCTTAACAAGCCGGGCCCGGTCTCGCATCCGGCCCACCTTTCCTAAGGAATAAACGTAGGGAGCAAGAGTGTCGATCCACAAAAAGCCCATCGTCCTCACCATCCTCGACGGATGGGGCTACAGGCCACAGGTTGAACACAACGCTATCGCGCTGGCCCGCAAGCCAACCTACGACAAGCTGCTTGCCGAATATCCGAATACGCTTCTCCACGCCTCCGACCATTTCGTAGGACTGCCCGACGGGCAGATGGGCAACAGCGAAGTGGGCCATCTCAACATCGGCGCTGGTCGTGTTGTCCGCATGGACATCACGCGCATCGACGCGCTGATCGCGAGCGGCGACTTCTTCACCCACCCCGCCATCGTTGCTGCCCTGCAACGCGCCCGCGGAGGCGGACGACAGCTGCACCTCTTTGGTCTGCTCTCCGACGGCGGTGTCCATTCCCACCAGAATCACCTCTACGCCCTGCTCAAAGCCGCGAAGCAGCAGGGCCTCGAACGCGTCTTCGTTCACGCCTTCATGGATGGCCGCGACACGCTGCCCACCTCGGGCGCGGCCTATCTCGCGCATCTGGAGCAAAAGATGCGTGAATACCAGATCGGCAAGTTCGCCTCCATCTCGGGCCGCTACTACGCTATGGATCGCGATCGCCGCTGGGAACGCGAAAAGCTCACTTTCGATGCAATGATCACCGGCCATGCCGAGGGCGGAGCTCACTCCGATCCCATCGCGCGCGTGAAGGAGTCTTACAACAACAACATTACGGACGAGTTCATTGTGCCATTCGTAGTTACAGATGCACACGGCCATCCCCAGGGAGTCATCCGCGACGATGACGTCTGCATCCTGTTCAATTACCGCGCTGATCGCGCCCGGCAGATTACCCGTGTGCTGGGCCGTAATAGCGGGCTTACAAAAGACGACGGCCTCGACCTTCCCGGCGCCGCTGATCTCGACAACACCATCCCGCGCAGCGAAGTCCCCAGGAACCTGCATTACCTCTGCATGACGCAGCATGACAAGCTTTTCACTCTGCCCATGGTCATCCTGCCGGAGTCGATGGAGAACCTGCTCGCCAACCTCCTCGCGCAGGCCAGTCTCCGCAATCTCCGCATCGCCGAGACGGAGAAGTATGCCCACGTCACATACTTTTTCAACGGCGGCATCGAGACGCCATTTCCCGGCGAAGACCGCATCCTCATTCCTTCGCAGAAGGTCGCGACTTACGACCTCGCCCCTGAGATGTCCGCCGCCGGAATTGCCGACGCCGTAGTCAAGGCCGTCGAAGACACCGCCTTCGACCTGCTCGTAGTTAATTTCGCCAACGCCGACATGGTCGGCCACTCCGGCCAGCTCTTGCCCACGATCAAGGGAGTCGAAACCGTCGACGCCTGCCTTGGCCGCATATATCAGGCGATTCGCCAGTCAGGCGGCTCGTTGTTAATCACCGCCGATCATGGCAATGCTGAGATGATGGTCGATCCGATCTCCGGTGGCCCACACACAGCACACACTAGGAACCCCGTGCCATTCATCTTCGTGGGCGAGGACGCGAACAACTACGCCCTGCGCCCCAACGGCTCGTTGCGCGATATCTCGCCCACCGTGCTGGCCCTTCTCGGCCTCGACCAGCCTGAGCAAATGTCGGGCGGCGATCTGCGTCGCAGGATCGGCTAGAGCGGAATAAGCCTACTTCACTGGAACGAATCGCACGGCGTAGCCGCCGCCCGGCGCGAGCTTTGCGTCCAGATGCGAGGCGCGAGTCACTATTTTTTGCTCGACTCGAACATTCTCTGGATGCTTGTCTGCGTCCGGTGCGTCCGAGTAGATCGTGGCCGTATAGTCTCCTGAACTTAAGAAATCCAGCGGCAAGTCCAGTTGCCGCGCATCCCAGTTGGTAAGGCTTCCCAGGAACCAGTCTCTTCCGTGGCCTCTCGCGATGGTGACAAATTCTCCGGGTCTACCGTTTAGTACCCGTGTCTCATCCCAGGTTGCCGGCGCGTTCCGGATGAACTCGAACGCGGGCACACCCTCATACGCCTTTGGCGAGTCTGACACCATCTGAATGGCAGCTTGATAGACAGCGTACATTGCCAACTGGTGCGCTCGTGTGCCCATCGTCTCCGGCGATATCATGCGTGGCACGAACTCTTCGCGGGTTACGTTATGAAACGAGCCCGGGGTGTAATCCATCGGTCCCGCGAGCATTCGTGTGAATGGCAGTGTTGTGTGATGGTCGGGATTGTCGCGGCTGCCGGCCTTGGATTGTTCCATGCCCAGCACCGCTTCATAGCCCAGAACGTTGGGAAAGGTGCGCTCCAGACCACTCGGCTTCGTTGCACCATGAAAGTCCACCATCAGGTGATGCTCGGCAGCGCTCTTGGCCACGCGGTAGTAGAAGTCGATGCCACGCTGATCATCGCGTTCGATGAAATCGATCTTGACTCCGGCGACACCCCACTTCTCGTAGAGGGGAAAGGCCTCCTCCATCTGTGCGTCCACACCCCCGTAGTACAGCCAGATCCAGATCTTCACATTCTTGGCAGCCGCATAGCGAACAAGCTCGGGAACATCCACCTTCCCATTCATCTTGGTGATGTCCCTGTCGGACCAGCCGGCGTCCACCAACATGTACTCGAACCCTGATTGTGCGGCGAAATCCACGTAATGTTTCATCGTCTCGGTGTTGTAGGCAGGCTTGTCGTCCGCGCCGAGTGACCCACTCCACCAATCCCAGGAAGCACGCCCGGCGTGAATCCAGGAGGTGTCCGCTACTTCACTCTCAGGATTGAGACTTGTAATCACGTTCGATTCCACAAGTCTTCCTGGCTCGTCGCCTACCAGCAGCACCCGCCACGCTGAATTGTGCGGCAGTGTTCCTTTGATGATGACGTCAGGATCCTCTTCCGCTGGCGCTAACACTGACTCAAACCAGTGCCCCGCCCAGCTAGCTGAAGGGTTTGTCAGGTACATCGAGCTGTTGCCCCGCAGATCCGCCTCGGTGATAGCCATCCAAGCCACGCCGGGCACTTCCATCAGCGTCGGCAGACCGATGAGCAATTTGCTTGGCACGCCTCCCTGATTCGAGAACGCGCTGATCGGCAGTTTTACGAATTCGCTTTCGTACATGGAACGGAAGTTTGGCAGAATCAGCGAATACGTGGTCGCGTCCTTTGCGATGCGAAACTCCGTGCTCTCCTTTGTCAGACGGAAGCTGCGGATGGGGTTCTGGTCAGGAATCACGTAGCGGAATGCCACCGCGTCGTCGTAAACGCGCGCCTCGATGGCTAGCTTCCGGCGCAATCCGGCGGGTTCTTCGAGGTCGACGCGGAGTGCATTGTAGTGGTTGCGTACGTCGCTTGCCTTCCCAGTTAGCAATCGGTAGGTCTCGTCGACGCTGGATGGTGTGGCTTTCACAATTCGCACATCGGCGCCTAGCGGGTGCTGCTGCCCCTCGAGTTCCAGGCGAAGCGCCGATTGATCCACCAACGGCTTACCGTGGAAGGTTACACGATAGACCAATTGCGCTTCCTGGGGATTGGTAGTGTTTGCGGAGGTCTCGATAAGAAGAACCAGTCTTCCATCGGGAGAGGAAAGAGTTTCCCCCCACGCTGTTAATACAAAGAGCAGAAAAAGTAGAAAGGCCGAACCCCGTAAACAGCGCATAGGCGTCAACATAGCGTACATCCTATAACACACATGGATCAGGCTTCTTCATATCTACGACGAAGGCAGGCGACCTAGAAAGTCTTTTCCTTTTTCGGATACCACTTGATCTGCGCCGCTATCACCGCGTCGGTCTGCAGGCCCTGTTTATAAATCGGCGCCTTCCACCGTTCATACTGTACCCAGCCCTTGACCTCCAGATCCTTATCCTTCAGGAACCGCTTTGTCACCTCTCCCTCATAAACATTCTGCGTTGTGCCGCCGGGAACAAACTTCTGATCCACCTTGGCATTGCGGTAGTTGAACTGGACATCCTCGTTTGCCGAGAGATGGTACGTCAACCATGCCTGCCCGCCCTTCCCGTCGCGTCCGATCCAGGTGTTGAACAACGACCCATTGATCGTGGTGCCCTGCCTTTGAACCGTTTCCCACCAGAGGAAATTCCCATTGGCCCCTGAGTCGCTGACTGGATCAGTCGATAAGCCTTCGACGCGTAGATCCAGATGAGTCCACACCGGGAAATGCGAAAGATAAATTCCGGGATTTATAGCGGAGCGTCGCGGAGCGCTGATCGGGCTAACGTCGTCATGAACTCCCGAGTCGGTATAGAGCGTCAGCCAGTTTCGGACGAAGGGCAAACGATAGGTGAAATCGAAAGCGCCCCAGCGTGCACCCGGATCCTCGCGGGAAAACTTCTCCTCCACCGATACATTCTGGACGCTGAAGAAGCTCCTCAGGAATGTGTGAATTGTGATCGGCACGTTGCACGGGTAGTAGATGGCGGTGTGTGGATCGAGGCATTGACGGCCTTTGCCGCCCCAGACCACTGTGCGCTCGAATCCCAACTCCAGGTTGCGTGTCGGTTTGAAACTGATCTTCTCGGCATGCACCCACGGGTCGATCGGATAGTTATGTCCCGGTAGGGCACCGACGAAAAAGTCATAGCGGATTGGGCCGAGTAACCGCGAGAGACCGGGAATGCGCAAAGGCTCCACGCGATTGATCTCGAACGCATAGGTATTTTCGGCGTTCGTACTCCAGGCCATGCTCCCGCTTCTGCTGGGACTCCACCAATGATCGTTCTTGCCTAAGGAGATCTCATGCCCAAGGATGTGATACGACAGCAGCGCCTGTAAAACGGTGAAGCGGTTCGTAGCGGCAATCGGCCCTTGTGGAATCGTGGCCTGTACCGGGTTCGTGGCAATGGGAATGAGATCGAGGTTCTCGGAGAGATATGTTGCCAGCTCAGGCGAATAGCCTACGGCGCTTGGCGCGTGCTGATATTCGCCCCGAAAATAAAGCGAGAACCTCCCCGCCTCCGCGCGGATATTGAAGCCGGTGTAATTGTTGAAGCCTTCCTCATACGGACGACCGTAGTCATTGATAATTGTTTGTCCCAGATGAAAGCTGTCCCGCAACGGTAGTCCCGTGATGCCCCGGAGTTGGGAATACAAGCTTTCAAATTGCCCGCGGCCTACGCGACCGCCGCTGGTCGCCGCCACATCGGGAGCCAGCTCCTTCTGCAACGCCAGGTAGATCTCACGAGCTTCGTCGTCGTTGACGTTGGCATCAATAGCATCGGCTGACTGCTGCAGCATGTGCGCAATGCTCAACCGCGTCCACGGACGCAATCCTAAATACGCGGTGTCGAGATAGCCGAGCCCCTGCAATCGGGAGAGCGCCGGATAGATCCAGCTATCCATCGGCACATAGGTTGAGCCCTGTCCGCTGGTGTAAACGATCGGTGACTCCGGCCGATAGCTGGGAGGCAGCGGCTGCTGACCAGATCCAGCCCCCCCACTTGCATCCGTCGCCGTGGCTATCTGCCTGCTCTGATTCTCACTGCTGGATTGCGCAACGGCACTCTGCCAGCCCACGACCAGCGCAAGCAGAAGATACATGGACGGGACAATTTTCACTCACACCTCGAATAGTGGGGGGATCGAATCCGGATCGCAACTCGGTGATGGGTCGCATAAAAACCACAGGCTCAGGCTAAAGCATTTCTCCAACAGATGTATACCGAAACCCGATGGCTTCGAAGTGACGTTTTCCTTACGAAGAGGTCACCTTGGGCGTCGCATTACGAGCTTTGATAATCGGAAAAATGCATTGGTGACAGACACGCCCCAACCATCTCCCGGTTGAACTCGGCGATCACCTCGCGCTTCCATCTGTCGCTGAACAATTCCTTTCCAGTCAGATAACGCTCCATCTGGGTGACCGCATTGAGAGGCGTGCCATTCAGGAGATACGTGGTGCACGCAATTAACGCTGGCCCCCCGCCATCGCGTACTCGAGCGATTGATTCATGCGCCACGCGATAGACGGCCACCACATCGTGAGCATCCACCGCGATTACCGGAAACAATTCGCCAATGTCCCTGAACTTATCCTCATGGAAGTCGTCCCTATGTCTCGCGTTTATGCCCGTCCCGATCACGTAAAGAATCGGCAGCTTGTGCGTGGATGCAAGCTCAAGTGCCTCTTTGCATGCTTCAAGGGCCGGTGCATTGCCTTCGACAAACACCACCGCGATCCTGCGGTTCTCCGCAAGCTTATTTGCCAGCGCTGCGCCGGTCGCAAAACCCAACTGTGCGCTCAGGGTTGGAGATGCCGGGGTCAGCACACTTACCGCGAAGCCGCTGAATGTCGCTCCACATGCGTTGCCGTTCGCGTGTTGATGATTCACCATCGCTGGTAGCAGCACGCCCTTCACAAGCCTCGTCAGAGAACTGTGTGGAGTCAGCACAACCGTGTCTTCGCGTTCCAGATTGAGCGTCACGCCCGCGGCTCCCGCAATCTGGCTGTGTGCTCCGTCAGCGTTATCGGCAAAGCCGGAGTGCCGGCGCGCCTCAAGCAGGCTGTACTTGAGCAAAGTTGCGTATAGCTGTCTAAATTTCTCGTCGCTGATCAGCGAATGGCCATTCTTACCTGCCACGGCCGCGGCTGCCGAGCGAGCCCTCACCTTAGTTGGCATGTGCAGTTTTTGTTCCTTTGAGCTGACGATCTAGCCGATTGTATCGTAGCGGCGAAGCGCGACTCGCAGCATTCTTACCGCAGTGCAGCGTCGAAGAAACGCCGACAGGGTCTCACAAAATTCTCTCCGCGCGCAAGACCTCAATTGTGTCGATTTTCAACAGATTTGTGAATAAGCCTGTGCATTTTCCGGTTTTGAAAGCGAGAAATGCAGCATTGATGCGCCCTTTAGCACTCTGCACTCTTACCGCGGCACCCGCAGTTCCGTTTCAGGTCGAATAGGCCGCGTTGATTCTCACATACTCCGCCGTCAAATCTGTCGTCCAGAACCGGCACTCGCCGCTGCCCACTCCCAACGCCATCCGAACCGTGAAATAGCGGTTCTTCAAGTAGGCATGCGCCCGCTGCTCGTCGAAATCCGCCACCCGTCCACCGTTCCTGCAGATCTGCTGATCGCCCAGCCAGATCGCGATGCGATTCGGATCAATCTCCGCGCCCGAATAGCCGGCCGCCGCCATCAGCCGTCCCCAGTTCGGATCACATCCCGCCCAGGCCGTCTTCACCAGGGGAGAATGCGCAATCGCCTTTGCCACCTTGAGAGCATCGCCATCGCTCGCCGCGCTTTCGATCAGCAGCTCGACTACGTGCGTGATACCCTCACCGTCGTCCACGATCTGTTTCGCCAGCGACGTGCAAACATCTTCCAGTGCCGTCCTGAATGTGGGGTGATGTGCGTCGACACTCGCTCCGCTGGCACCGGAAGCCAGCAGCAGCACCGAGTCGTTCGTAGATGTATCGCCGTCGATCGAGATGCGATTGAAGCTTGGCTCAACCGCGCCGCGCAGCAGTGTATCCAGCTCGGTGGGCACAATCGCGGCATCCGTGAAAACGTAGACCAGCATCGTCGCATGTGGAACAAGCTGAGGATGAATCATCCCCGCACCCTTACATACGCCGGCGATGCGTACTCGGTTGCCGTCTACGTCCACCCATGCATGGGCCACCTTCGGCCGCGTGTCGGTAGTCATGATCGCCCGTGCAAACTCAGAGAAATGCTCCGCGTCGGCAGCCAGCGTTCGTTCCACCTCGGGCAAGGCCTTCACCAGCTTCTCCGCAGGCAGCGGAACTCCAATGATCCCGGTCGAAGAAGGGAAGACCTCGTGTTCTTCTGAGCCAGACATTTTCGCAACTGCCGCGCAGACCCGTTCACACGCGGCGATGCCGATCTCACCAGTGGCACAGTTAGCATTGCCGGCATTCACGGCGACAACGCGAACCCGTCCACCGCTTCGCTGCAAATGCCGCATCCCCACGGTCAACGGAGCAGCCTTGACGCGATTCCCGGTAAACATCGCCGCAGCGCTGGCTGGTTGATTGGCAACAGCTACGGCAAAGTCGAGGTTGCCACTCGGTTTCAGTCCAGCCTTGACGGCTGCAAAGCGAAACCCGCGCGGAAGCGCATCTTCAGGGAGCAGGGAAGTTTGAATCATGTGCGTTTTTACTTTATCAAGAGAGGAGATGACCCGCTTACCCGAAGTCACACAGCCGGAATCCGAATTCCTCAACATGCAACATGTAGACGTAGCCCGTGGAGAAGCCGTCGTGCTCCACGACATCAGCCTCCGCATCGCAACTGGCGAGCACGTCGCCATCCTCGGTCCTAATGGCTGCGGAAAATCCACGCTCATCAAGACCATCACATGCCAGTGCTATCCGATCGTGACTCCGGAAACCAGCATCCGCCTGCTGGGCCGCGCCCGATGGGACGTCTCTCAGCTCCGCCAGCACCTCGGCGTCGTCGAAGCGCACTTACCCGGCGAGCGCACCGGCGTCACCCACGGTATCGATGCCGTCGTCGCCGGATTCTTCTCCGCCTCCACGCTCTGGCCCAACCTGCACGTCACACCCGAGATGCACGCCCGCGCTCACTCCGCGCTCGAACTCATGCAGGCCACTCATCTGGAAGACAAACTCGTCGGCCAGATGTCCGCCGGCGAGCAGCGCCGTATCATGATCGCCCGAGCCCTCGTCCATCAGCCCGGTATGCTCCTGCTCGACGAACCTTCCAACGCCCTTGACATCGCCGCCCAGCGCGAACTCCGCGAAGCCCTGCGTCTGGTCGCCCAGCAGGGAACTGGGATCGTTATGGTGACGCACCACCTCGCCGACATCCTGCCCGAGATCACTCGCGTCATTATGATGCGCGCTGGCCGCATCGTTGCCGATGGCCCGAGAGAAGAACTGATCACCGCCGAAAAACTCCGCGACCTCTTCGGGGTCGAAGTCGCCCTCACTCAGCGCGACGGCTACTGGCACTCCTGGTAATCTATCGCCCCTAGTTTGGTCATCCTGAGCGCAGCGTAGGTAGCCGAAGGACCTGCTTTTCGGGGCCACGCAGGTTCTTAATCCGGGTGCCTCACGTCCGGATATTCGGACGTGGGCTTTTCAATTCCCCTCTTCCACGATTCAACAGTTTTACCTTGATATCCTGCACATCACTCGTATTGCGGGTAACAAAAATCAGCTCATGGGCCACCGCAGTCGCCGCCAACAGCGTATCGATGACCGGCCTCAGGTGCTGCGCTGACAATTTTCCCCATACTCTCGCTGTTGCCGCATCGACGCCAAGGATGCGATCCGCAAAGCTGAATGCCAGTCCATCTACCCGTGACCCGAGTTTCATCGCCAAATCAGGATCGGATTTCCATTTTGAGTGCAACTCCCTTCCTCAGTTCTCCAAGCGTAAGAACGCTGAGGTAGAGCGCAGATGGATCGGCGGCAGCCAGAAACGACATAACCCGCATGTCGGCCTGTTTCTTGCGCGTTTCCGACAGCACATCGGTATCGAGCAGATATTGAAGCGGTGCGCTCACAGATTGATCTTCCTGCCTGTATCGCGGCTCCGCTTCACCTCGAAGCTGTCGAGCTTCGGGTCACCCAGTAGATACTCTTTCAGATTCGGTTTATGCGCGGTGAGAGATCGGTAATCCGCAATTGAAAGAAATAACGGCCAGCTGCGAACCGTGTTGGGTGATGATCTGCGGGCCTTTGCTGTTGGCCTCTTCGATCACTTCGCTGAGACAGTCTTTGCTTCCTGCACCTGCCAGACAGCCATGCGCACCTCTTTCTATTTCAACTAGAACTATAGCCGTTCTAGTTGCAATAGCCTCAGCTAAAACGCCTGATCGAACCAGGGAATCTCGCTAAGAACCATCCCTCATTGAGCGTTCAATTTCTCCAGCATCTTGAGGCCGTTTGTATTGCCGGGATTAATCTGCAAAGACTTCTGATAATTCTCGATAGCAAGCTGCTTGTCGCCGTCATCCATGTAGGCTTCCGCAAGGCTGTCATAGGTGTTGTACGACCGCGGGTAGGCTTCAACGCTCAACTTGAAAATTGCAATCGCATCGACAAACTTCTTCATGTGGATCAGTCGATAACCGAGATCGATCAATTCGTTTTCACTGAAATCATAAGCGGCTGGCTGCGTTGTCTTAAGTTCGCGATACTGCGCGACCGCAGCATCGGCGCCCTTCTCCTGAAGCGTCTTGAACATGGTTTCGCCGATGGGTTTTCTGCTGGCCAGGTCCTGCACTTTCGCCAGTATTCCATCCAGGGTGGATCGATCGTAGACGCGGCCTCCGTGAATCACAGTGTCAATTTTTCGGGTGTTGCCAATATTGTCGAGTGGATTTGCGTCGAGCAACACCAGGTCGGCGATTTTCCCAACCTCGACTGTACCCACGTCCTGTTCTCTTCCCAAGAACCGCGCCGGATTAAGAGTGGCAGCCTGGAGGGCCTGCATGGGAGTGAGTCCGGCCTGCACTAGATAGCCCAACTCGTCATGCAGGCCGAAGCCAGGGAAGCAATAGGGGTTTGCTGTGTCTGTGCCTGCCAGAATCCCGACTCCTGCTTTTTGCATCGCGCCCACAACTTCAAGGTCTTTCTGAAATTCTTCTTTTTCGTACGCAAAATCTTCCCGCGTGTGCTTTCCGTCCACTGCCGCCGGGTCCCAACCGCCTGTGATCCGGATTGGCAGATATTTCAGCCGAACATCCTTAAGGAGGGCAGGATCATCTCCGTACGCGAACATGTGCAGTAGCGTGAACGTAGGGACCTGCCATGTACCATTGCTTTTCAGCACAGCAGAAAGAGCGGCGACCTTCTCCGGGCTGTAGGTGTCCAGCATCATCTCCCTGGTCTCCTTTACACCTGGTCCCCAAAATTTGGGTTTGCCTGAAGCGATGTCGTCCGCGAGGTCGGCCTGCTGAGCCTGAAGGAGTTCTGCGTCGCGTGTGGAGCAGGCGGGCAGAATCCCCACCAGATGTTCGAAGCTCTTCTGTCCGGCGTGGGACGCCTCCTGGGCTGAGACGGAGAGCGGTACATGTCCCACAAACGAAATCCCCTGCTTCTTGGCTTCGTCAGCAATGGCAAAGTATTCCTCACGAGGCAGGCCCTGGTACACCTTCACAAAATCCGCCCCATGTTGCTTGGCCATGTCGACAGCCTGGCGAGCCTGCTGTTCTGTGCTCACGGAAACCGATCCCGGCCAATAGCGCGCTGGCCCATCGATGATCGGACTGGCAATCCACATGCCCGGGCCGAGCAGTTGCCCGGCTTCGATTTGCTTTCGCCACTCGTAGTAGTCGGGGAAGCCCCACATGATGCGAATCCCGGTTACACCATTGGCGATGAATAGCGGCAGATAGTCCTTGCCGATGGGATGAACGTGCATGTCCCATAGACCAGGGATGAGAAACTTGCCCGCGGCCTCGACCACCTGGGCGTCCTTGGGTATGACGGCCTGGCTGCCTTTGGCTATCGAGGTTATGTGATCGCCTGCGATGGTGACCGTCATATCGGGCCGGGCTGGCGCGCCGGTCGCGTCAATCACGGTTACATGACGAATGACAACGACATTTTGAGGAGCGTTGGGACTTGTTTGCGCGACCAGCGAGGATAGGAGAAGCGGGAGAATAAACCATCCACAGAGTCTTCTCATGCAATTGCTTTCCGCAACCGACTATGCTGTGAGGTCGACCTTGGGCTGTGAGGGAGGCATAGTTGGCGCGGTGCGAGTATAGCCGAATCGCTATTGTTTTAGGCATCTCTTTCCTCAGGCCAGGGAAATCTCCCTCTTGACCCCAACTCACGCTTTGTCTTAGCCTGCAAGCACACGGGAAAGGAGGATGATCCAGTCTATGAAAAGTTCTGAAGGTAGTAGTTGCAGGTTCCTACGTGAGGTGACTGAGGCTTAGAGCGCACCCTTAGCTCTAGTCCTGGCGAACCGAAAACAAATCGCCGAGGCCCATCTTGCAAGCGAGGGTGCCTCAGGTCAAAATCCACAGCTCACCGGTGATCAAGGCCCGCTTCGCCAAATCTGGCAGCGGGCCTTTCACATTCGGGAGCGCCGGAAAAAGCATGACCAGGTCACTAGCCAAAAGCTTCCATGCCACGCTCGAACACGACCACACGCCGCTCAAGTGGACCGTGATCCGCGTCCCGCGCGAGATTACCGATGCCTGGCAGGCGCGCAACCGCTTTCGCGTGAAGGGCGAAATCAGCAGGGACGGCAGCGCGGGATTCGCTTTCCGCACCTCGCTCTTTCCCACCGGCAACGGAGACTTCACCCTTCTGGTGAACAAGCGCATGCAAGCCGGAGCGAGAGTCGCCCTGGGCTCCGTAGCCAGCGTCCGCCTCGAACCTGACAACGAGGAGCGCGACGTCACTATTCCCGCCGAACTCGCAGAGGCCATCTCGGACTCACCCGGACTCCGGGGCTGGTACGACCGCTTGCCCTACAGCATCCGTAAATACGTCGCCGACATTATCAACGGCGTCAAGAGTCCCGAAGCTCGCCTTCGCCGCGCCGAATCGATGGCCGAACTCATTCTGTCCATGCAGGAGGCCGAACGCGAGCTACCGCCTATCCTCGAAGCCGCCTTTACACGCGCCCCGCTCGCCCGTCAGGGCTGGAAGCTCATGACGCCTATCCAACGGCGGGGCCACCTGTGGGGTATCTTCTATTACCGCAGCCCGGAGTCCCGCCAGCGCCGCACCGACAAGGCGATCGATGACGCCATCCGCATCGCCAAATCCCGGATCAAGTCCAAATTACGACCACGGTAGTATGACCATCGTCATAATTTGCCTGAAACGCCGATAAAGACGAAGACGAAGACCGCGAAGGTCAAGACCGTGAAGGTTAAAACGGTGAAGGTCAAGACAAGGACCATGCCTGCCGGCCAATTCAAGACCCACGGCCTCTCCGTCATCGACGAGGTCCATAACCGGCGCGAGGAAGTCGTCATCACCAAATACGGCAAACCCATGGCCCGACTCGTTCCTCTGAACGACAAACCCGACAGTACCTTTGGCTTCATGCAGGGCAAACGCAAGCTTGTCGGAGACATTGTTTCTCGCATCTTTCCTGAAGATAACTGGGACTCTGAGCGGCTAACCTTCTTGACACCCACGTCGCACTCTGGCTAGCTCTGGATCCAGCCAAAATTTCCCGGATGGCTGTTTCTGCTATCGAATTAGCAGAGGCGGAGGGCCTCGGGATAGCGCTTTCCTCTGTTTCCCTCTATGAAATAGCTTGCATTTACCACCGAGGACGAGTGGAACTCAAAGGGTCTGGGGAGGAGCTTTTTGATCATCTTTACGCACGTTTTTTGATCACGTTGCTTGGTCCCTCGGTTGCTCACACTTCGGCTCGGCTCGCTTCGGACTGTCCCGGCGATCCTATGGATCGCATCATCACCTCCACCGCCCTTGCCGAGAACATCCCGCTCGTCACTGCCGACCAGCACATCTGCCGCTCAAGAGTAGCCAACACCATCTGGTAGAAGCCCGCATTACAATAGCCCCATGGAGCCACTGGTCATTGCCGGCAAGGCCTTTCAATCCCGCCTTATCGTTGGAACGGGAAAGTACAAGGACGGCGCAGAAACCCAGGCCGCCATCGAAGCCTCGGGTGCCGAAATGGTCACCGTGGCCGTGCGCCGTGTGAACCTCGACCGCTCCAAAGAGTCCCTCCTCGATTTCATCGATTCCCAGCGTTATTTTTTGCTGCCGAACACCGCCGGCTGCTACACCGCCGACGAGGCTGTCCGGGCTGCGCGCCTGGGCAGGGAAGTCGGCCTTTCCGACTGGGTCAAAATTGAGGTCATAGGAGACCAGTCAACGCTCTATCCCGACGTTCAAGCCACGCTTGAAGCGACTCGGATACTCGTAAAGGAAGGCTTTACTGTTCTCCCTTATACTTCTGATGACATTGTCTTTGCCCGGAGGCTCATTGATGTTGGCGCGGCCGCCGTCATGCCTCTGGCAGCCCCTATTGGCAGCGGACTCGGCATCCAGAACACCGCCACCCTGCGCATCCTCCGCGAGCGCATCACCGAAGTTCCTCTCATCGTAGACGCAGGGGTCGGCACTGCCTCCGACGCCGCCCTTGCCATGGAGATGGGAGCCGACGGTGTCCTCATGAACACCGCCATCGCCGCCGCCGCCAACCCCATCCTCATGGCCGAGGCCATGCAGCACGCTGTGCTCGCCGGCCGTCAGGCCTATCTCGCCGGACGGATGCCCCGCAAACTATACGCCACCGCCAGTTCACCTCTCGAGGGAATCTCGAAGTAGTTCAGTATTCCGATTGAACGCTGCACCCTGAAACGCTCTCTTGATAGACTCACGCCATGCGCGTTTTCGGGATCGACTGCGGCACCGAGTGTACCGGCTACGGCATCGTCGAGTGTGACAGCGCGCGGAGTTCGCAATTGATCTCGCTTGGTGCAGGTGGCATTCGGTTGTCTAGAAAAGACCCACTCCCGCAAAGGCTGGCGCTCGTGTATACCACACTGCTTACACTTCTAGAGGCCCACCAGCCCGACATCGTTGCCATCGAGGAGGTCTTTTACTCCGTCAACGCCAAGTCCGCTCTCAAGCTCGGCCAGGTCCGCGGAGTCGCCCTGCTTGCCGCGGCCACTGCCCATCTGCCTACCGCCGAGTACGCGCCCCTTACCATCAAATCCACAGTCACCGGCTATGGCCTCGCGCAAAAAGAGCAGGTCCAGTTTATGGTTGCCCGCCTGCTCAACCTCACCTCGGTGCCCGATCCGGCTGACGCCGCGGATGCCCTGGCCATCGCTATCTGCCATATCCACCATGCCCAGACGCTCGCGCTCCAAACAGCTAACCTATAGATGATGCTCGCCGCCGCCGCCGCCGCTCTCGCCCTCGCCCTCGCCCAGACGGCCTCGCCGTCCCCGAACACCGCTCCAACTAGCGCAGCGATAACCTCGCAGATTCGTTTCTCCTTCGAGCATCCGCAGTTCAATCCCGCGAGCTATATTCTGCTCATTCGCGAAGACGGTTCGGGACACTACCAGGCGAATCCTGTTCCAGCTCCAGCGCCTAAGGATGCAGAAGGCCTTCCGCCCGCACCCGTCCCCCCTGCAAACAAAGGCCGCGACATCGTGATCCGCGACCCGCTGCTTTCGGCCTTCTTCGAGATCGCCCACTCCCACCATTTCTTCGCCATTGCCTGTGACGCTCCTGAGAACCACGTCGCCTTCACAGGAAAAAAAACTGTCAACTATGCCGGACCCGACGGCCACGGGGAATGCACGTATAACTGGTCGCGCGACCAGCAGCTCAACCAGCTGGCCAACGATTTGATGGCCGTCGCCTATACCATCGAAGTAGGCCGCCGACTGGCCGTCGAGCAAACGCATGACCGTCTCGGCCTTGACGCCGAACTCGAAGGCCTTCAGGAGGCGGTGAAGGACCATCGCGCTTTGGAACTTGAGAACATCTCCTCCGAGCTCCAGTCCATCGCCGACGATGAGGCTGTAATGAACCGGGCCCGCAAACGCGCGCAGGCATTATTGAACAGCGGCGGATCTAAGCATTGACGACGTGCGTTGATGTCAGGCAGCGACGTTCCAGCATAGCTAAGCTGAATCGCTCTTGACTCCGTCACGTCTAATATTCAGCCCGTCAACGTGAAACGAAACTTTCTATCCTCGCCTCACGTTGATACGGTATAGAAGAGACGTAGTACCGGGTTCACCGAAGGAGGTGTCCCATGCGGCACCCAACCATTTATCACTCATGGGGCAACCCATTACGCAGGTGGATCGGCTTTACACTCACTGCAGTCGCCTTGGTTTTCGCCCCAGTTCTCGCTGTCAGCGCATTTGCGCAGGAGTCGATCGCCCCGCCGCCCCCTGCGGATGCGCAGTCTCCCGCACAGCCGGCTCAGCCACCATCTCCCGACTCGAACAGCGTCCGCGCTGTCCGCCTGAGTAACGTCGAGGGCGGAGTTCAGATCTTCAACGGTACTGATTCGTCCTTTGACCAGGCCCAGCCCAACATGCCGGTCGTCGAAGGTATGCGTCTGGTCACCGGCGATGGCGGCCGCGTCGAGATTCAGTTTGAAGACGGCTCCGTCGCCCGCGTCACTCCCGACAGCTCCGTGACGCTCTCAGAGCTGCGTCGCAACGGAGACGGCAGCACCGTCACCACCATCGATGTCAACTCGGGCCTCAGCTATTACGAGCTCAATGGCCGCGCCGGCCAATACACCGTCCACTTCGGAGCCAACACCGTCACGCCTGTTGACAGCAGTATCTTTCGCATCAACCTCGACAGCAATCCCATGGACCTGGCCGTCACCCACGGTATGGTTCACGTCTCGGATGGCCAGAACCTCGCTCTTGACCTTCGCACCAACCATTCCATCCACTTCGATACCGAGAGCCTCGGCCAGTACGACCTGGTACAGAGCGTCGCCGCCGATACCTGGGACCAATGGAACTCCGACCGCGACCAGGCTCTCGCTGCTCTGGAGCAGAATGTAACCACCGCGCGCGCCAGCACCGGCAATCCGGATGATCCCGCCTGGAACGACCTCGACTATTACGGAGACTGGTACAACATTCCCGGCTACGGCACGGCCTGGTCACCATCCGGTGTCGGCTCCGGCTGGGACCCCTTCGGCAGCGGTTCATGGGGCTACTATTCGGGCGTGGGATACACCTGGATCTCCGGCTATCCATGGGGCTGGTGGCCCTATCACTGCGGCGCATGGAGCTGGTTCAACACCTTCGGCTGGATGTGGTTCCCGGGCAACTGCGGCTTCGGAGCTTACGGCGTGGGTTGGTACCCCTACGTCCCCATCTGGCACGCCCCGCCCAACTACGGGCCTCCTGTCAGGCCGAGATATCCTCCGATCCATTCCCGTCCGCCTCGCGGCCCGATTCAGTACACAAATCGTCTCATCGCCGTTAACCGCGGTGAGCAATCCGCCCAGCAGTTCCGCGCTCTCGGAGCTCCCAGACCTGCTCCGCGAGTCTTTGACTACGACGGCAAAAGTATCGCTCCGATCGAATCCACGATTCATCCGCGCACTGGCGGCCCTATCGGCGAAGGCTTTACAAGCGCAGCCGTCCGCACCCATCCGGAGGTTTTCGACATCAACAACAGTGTTCGTGCCGCTGTTCCGGGACGCACCGTCTATCAACCTGGCAGCCGAGGTTCTGTTGGATATGTGCCTCCGCCCAGCTCTGGGTATCGCCCCTCCCCTGGTTCGGGAAGCGGTGCGAGCAGTGCCCCACGTAGTTCATATGTACCCCCGAGCGGCGGCGGAGTTCACTACTCGGCGCCTGCCCCCTCCGGCGGAGGCGTCCACGTCTCGGCACCAGCACCTGCCAGCAGCGGAGGCGCTCACCCTCACTAAGCGCGGCAGGGAACTGGGAGCGGTGCCCCACGTCCGGATTTTCGGACGTGGGATACAACGAGGCGGGTGTTCTCCTCATCCGCCAAAAATATTCGTATTCAAAAAATCATTCCGGAACTTTCCCTGCGGATCGTACTCCTTGAGGAGTGCCTGATAGTCGGGCATTTTTCCATAAAGCTGTTTCAACCGGGAAGGTGGTAGAGTAAACAGCTTCGCCCAATGCGGCTTAGCGTGGAATGGCGCCAGCTTCTCTTCGATCTGCGGGAGTATCTTCTTCACCTCTGGCCATTCCGGTTTCCATGTGAAGTGCAGCGCCATCGACGGGCACTTGTAAGCCATGCTCATCCACAGATCGTCAGCATCGATCGTGCGTAACTCTGTCACAAAAAGATGAGGCGTGATCTGATCTCGCAGCTGCTCAACCGCGAGAATCGCCTCGTACCCCTTGTCTCGCGGCACAAAATATTCCGTCTGCAACTCCGCGCCGCTGCTCGGCGTAAAGTTCATCTTAAAGTGCGGCAGCCGCTCGTACCAAGGCCCCGGAACGCCCAACTGTTCCGTGCACGGCTCCGCCGAGTGTCCCGGAATAGGATGCAGCTTCTGAGTCGCCAGCTTTGCCCCAAACAATTCGGGCGCAAATTTGGACGATGATCCCGATTCCACACGACGCTTGACCCACACCTGACCAATCCGATGATTCTGCCAGTCCGTGAACAGACTCACGCTGTAAGCGCTCCCGAATATCTCATCCAGGTGGTGCTCCAGCACATCCATCGACAAATTCTCGTATACCACCTGGCTCACCTGAAACGTCGGCTGTATGTCCAGCGTCATCTTTGTGACCACCCCCATCCCGCCTAGACTGACGACAGCGCCATGAAATCGCTCGCCAGCCCGTTGCCGTGACAGAGTCTTCACCTCGCCGTCAGCCGTGACAATCTCCATCGCCGATACGGCCGTCGACAGGCTGCCGTTCTTATTGCCCGAGCCGTGCGTACCCGTCGCGCAGGCCCCGGCGACGGAGATATGGGGCAGTGAAGCAAGATTGTGCAGCGCATACCCGTTGCCGTCGATATACGGAGCAAGCTCTCCATAGGTCACGCCTGCGCCGACCGTCACGGTGCGCGCGTTTTTGTCGAGCACCATCTGATCCAGGTAGGGTGAGATCTGGTTTTCCGGATTGTCGGAGATCCCGTTAAACGAATGCCGTGCGCCCAGCGCCTTCAGGGTGCTACAACTCTTCACCGCTGCCTGTACCCCTTCTACAGTCTTCGGGCGCAGCAGATGATCGGCATGAAATGTATAGTTACCGGCCCAGTTCGTCCGGGGCTCAGCCTGGGGTTCCCCGGATGCGAAGCGGTTCAGAACTGTCCCGGCCATGAAACCCCCCGAAGCCTTTAAGAACTCTCTCTTATCCATCTATATCTGCACCTCCGGCTAAACAAACGCAATTCAACATACAGTTTGTTTGCAACTTTCACAATCGCATCGCACCCTTCGTGAATCCATTGGGCGGAGTACAGTGGAGCGAAGCTAATCGCTTCCGGCAAATTCATTCCAAATGAGGAGACCCCGCTATGCCGCTTCCCACCGACGAGAAAATTCTCGCGCTCAGCAACGATCTGCTTCAGGCTTTTGAAAACATCTTTGGACAGCACCCTGGTTTTCGTCCCGCCCATGCCAAAGGCAAACTGCTGGCGGGCACCTTCACGCCTTCGCCCGCCGCCGTTTCTCTCAGCCGTGCTCCGCACTTCAACCGCCCATCTACACCCGTCACCGTGCGCTTTTCTAACTCCACCGGCATTCCAGTAATTCCCGACAACGACCCCAATGCAAGCCCCCACGGCATCGCCATCCGCTTCCACCTCGCCGAACGTGTTCACACCGACATCATCGCTCACTCGACCGACGGCTTTCCCGTTAGGACAGGCGAGGAATTCCTTGAGCTCCTGCGCGCTATCGCCGCTTCGAGCGATGATGTCGGTGTGAACACGTTCGGCGAGGTGGAAGCGGATGGCGATGCCGTGGGGGCTTGCATTGGGGTCGTTCCTCGCGCCGGTTATGGACCTCGTCGATGACGGAGAGGCCGTGGGAGTCTTCGTCGGCTCCCATCCCGCCGCGCTCGCATTCGTCCAGGCCCCCAAACCAGCCCCCTCTAGTTTTGCGCGGGAGAGCTACTTCGGCATAACCGCGCATCGATTCATCAACCAGGATGCCGCCGCCCGCTATGGCCGCTACCGGATCGTGCCCGAAGCCGGCAACGAATTTCTGGACGACGCCACCGCCGCAGCTAAGAGCGCAAACACCCTCTTTGATGACCTCGAGGAAAAAATTGCCAAAGGCCCAATCAAGTTTCGCGTACTGGTTCAGCTCGCAAACGACGGAGACGTCGTCGACGACGCAACCATCCACTGGCCGGAAGACAGAACTGTGCTCGATCTGGGCACGATTACCCTGACGGAACCCGTCGCCGACGATGCGCACGAGCAGAAAAACATCATTTTTGATCCAATACCTCGCGTCGATGGAATCGATCCGTCCGACGACCCGTTGCTTGAGCTACGCGCCGCCGTCTATCTGATAAGCGGACGCCGCCGCCGCGCAGCCCCCGAACAATAGTCTCCGGACCCTGTAGCACAGTGACCAGCCGATTGAACCGGAGACCAACCTGACCGCAACTCCATTGCCTGCCTCTGCGCTACTATGATGTTGCGTCGTCAGAAAGGTCTCCGGTGAAATGCAGATAACCCGCCCCCGTTGCCATGGTTTGCCCGTATTGTTCTTCGCCCTGCTTGCAGCTGCCCTATCCATTCAAGCAGCTGCTCAGACCCCACCAGCAGGGAATCAGCCTCCAGTCGCGCTCGACGCCGTATCCAGCTCTCAGCCCCTGCGCGACGGCATTCAGATACAGGCAGGCCAGGCGCAACTGCGCATCACGGCGCTCCGCGACGACATCGTCCGCGTACGCGTGGCCCCCGGCACCGCCCTCCCTGAAGACGCCTCATGGGCAGTTCTCGCCGGCCCACGCACCAGCTCTGTTGCGGTGCAGCCCACCCAGGATGCCGCATCCGTCGGCTTTCGCACCGCGTCTCTCGACGTGCGTGTCGAGCGCAACCCGCTGCGCCTCGTCATTCGTGATCTTGCCGGAAACACCATCTCCGCCGACGCCCTCGGGCGTCCGAGTGAATTCAAGCACGGCGGCTTCTCCGTCTATAAAGATATGCCCGCCGACGCGCACTTCTTCGGCCTCGGCGACAAGGCCGGGTCGTTCGACCGCAGGGACCAGGCCTACACCCTATGGAATACCGACGTCGGCCCGCAGGAATCCACTGACCCTCTCTATAAGAGCATCCCGTTCTTCCTCTCCATCAGCGGCGGTCGCTGCTACGGCCTCTTCCTCGACAACACATGGCGTACCTGGTTCGACTTTGGCAAGCAGGCGCGCGATGCCTACGCCTTCGGCTCCGAAGGCGGCCCGCTCGACTATTACCTTATTTACGGTCCCACCCCGAAACAGGTCGTCGAAGCCTATGCGTGGCTCACCGGCACGCCGCCGCTTCCTCCGCTGTGGGCCCTTGGATTCCAGCAGTCCCGCTACAGCTACAGTCCCGAATCCCAGGTACGCGCAATTGCTGATCGCCTCCGCGCGGACAAAATTCCCTCAGACGCCCTCTATATGGACATCGACTACCAGTACAAGAACCGTCCCTTCACGGTCGATCCCGTTAAGTTCCCGAATTTTCCCGGCTTTGTCGCGGATCTCCGCCAGCAGGACTTCCACCTCGTCCTGATCACCGACCTGCACATCGCCTATGCCCCCAACCAGGGCTACGCGCCTTACGACACCGGCCATGCCGGCGACCATTTCGTGAAGAATCCTGATGGCAACGAGTTTGTCGGCGTCGTTTGGCCCGGCCCCGCGGTCTTTCCTGACTTCACCCGCGCGCAGACGCGCGAATGGTGGGGCAACCTCTACAAGCAATTCGTCGCAGACGGCGTCTCCGGTTTCTGGAACGACATGAACGAGCCCTCCGTCTTTGATGGACCAGCAAAAACCATGCCTCTCAACACCGTCCATCGCATCGAAGAGCCAGGCTTCACCACTCGCACCGCCACCCATGCCGAGATCCACAACATCGTCGGCCTGCAAAACGCCCGCGCTACCTATGAGGGCTTGCTCAAGTTGCGCCCTGAGGAGCGTCCATTCGTTCTCACGCGTGCCACCTACGCCGGCGGCCAGCGCTACGGATTCACCTGGACCGGCGACAACTCCTCCACATGGAATCACCTTCGCCTTGCCACCCAGATGCTCCTTAACCTAGGCCTTAGCGGCATCTCTTTCGTCGGCGACGACATCGGCGGTTTCAACCTCTCGCCCGCGCCCGACCTGCTCACTCGCTGGATCGAGATTGGAGCCTTCAACCCCATGTACCGCGACCACTCCACGCTTGGCTCGCTGCCACAGGAAGTCTGGGCTCACGGCGTGGAGCACGAGAATACGCGCCGCCGCTACATTGAAACC
>Ga0206959_10097_pt3 | contig 25365 bp, 22 predicted proteins | sample Alteio_BWOrgHeat_31_FD_152971 | JGI IMG/M metagenome (GOLD analysis project Ga0206959, IMG submission 152971) | Enriched cells from forest soil in Barre Woods Harvard Forest LTER site, Petersham, Massachusetts, United States -... | ecosystem: Environmental > Terrestrial > Soil > Temperate forest >...
GCTCTACCTTGTCGCCCGGCAGGGCATCGTTCAGACGGATCGCGCGTCGTATAGCAAAGCTGCGATCGGTGACATCGTGGGCCTCCCCAGTGGTCCACTCCTTGATCCTGGTATCGATGACGAGGGGGCGAACGCGCAGTTCTTTGTCATCAGACGCAGCGCCAGCCGGGTCCCCGGCGACAGAGTAGGGGACTTTTTTTCCGGCACCGAGGGCAATGACATGCGGCTTCGGGGCGGCAAAGACAGCGCCCTGCAGCGCGAGAGTAAGCGTAAGGCACAACATCCCTCGACATGTGCTATCCATGCAGATGAGGCTAGGAGGGTGCAATGCCTAACACAAGCCCCCAACTGGTTACGAAGGTGACTTGACGGCTACAAACTATTTGCCGCCGCGAGAAGGAAGACAAGCGGAGCGTTCCAGTTGATGGCAACCTCGTTGACGGAATACGCAGCGTGATCGTCGATATACATCCGCATGGGCGGCCCCGGCGGCAATGCTTTAGCGACCGCATCGACAGGATGCGCGTTCGGGCCGCCGGAAAGAAGGCCGGGCCATGGTTGGTCCAAGTGATCGGCTATGCTGGGGCGATGATGCGGATGCTGAAACGGACGTGCACCGAGCTGCGTGACCCAGGAAATACCGAAGCAGTTGCGTCCTGTGAGGTAATGCAAATTGTTGAGGGCCGCATCGACGAAGCTTTTATTGGCATGAAACTGATTGGCGATGAAAAGCAGCAGCGCGTGGTTTGCAGCCACCCCATTTGATCCCCAGACATAGTCGGTGGCGATGAGCGTGTTTCCGTAACCGTTACTGTTACTATTAGCGACGAGCGCTTCCGCAGCATGCCCCGTCGCCTGTTGGATAGCACTCCGCAATCCTACTGCATCTTTTCTTGAAGAGAGCGCGTACGTCCAATACGCAAGCGAGGACACCGCACTCCATGTTGGAGCTGTGATCTGGATCGAGTCCGGCTTCGCTGCACCGGCAGCAAATGCTTTCTCGTATTCGGCGTCGCCGGTCGTACGCCAAAGCTCGGCAGACGCCCAGAACACTTCATCGTTGCAATCGTCCTCGGCGTAGTCGCCCGTGCCTACATCGGGTGGATTACGAAATATGACATTCGGATTGTGTGAGCACCAGGTCCAGGCTTTGCGCGCAGCTGCCAGACAGCTTTGTGCAAATGTTGCATCGAATGTGCTGTAGCAGCGGGCAGCAATCGCCATGACAGCAGCGAAGTTCGCACTGGCACAAGTGCTCTTATAGGGAGGCGAGCCGGTTCCGATGACATAGCTGGTGAGTGTGTCATCCTGCGGCATGACAAAAGGCGCAAATTGCAGGCTGGTCTGTTTATGCCATACTCCGCCATCCTCGTCCTGCAGTGTGAGCATCCAGTCGATATTCCAGCGAATTTCGGCGAGGAAGTCAGGCGTTTTGCCGCCGGATTCGGGAATCTGCAGCGGGAATTTGCCCAGGACGCGCTCGTACAGTTCCCATGTCCAAAGCAGCGTGCCGGTGCTGATTCCTGAATTGACGATATAGCGGCCGTAGTCGCCAGCATCGTGCCAGCCGCCGCGGTTTTTGAGAGGTCCGCTCTTGCCGGAAGAAGCGTGCCAGGCTGCTGAAAGATGGCAGACTGGATGCTCAAAACCATTCCCGAGATTGACGCTGCACCCGCAGCGCTGTCCGTAGAATGCACGCATCGTCAACCGTAGGGCGTCACGATAGGCATCCACCGCAATCCGGAACGGAGCGGTGAGCGCACGAGAATCCAGTTCAAGGATGTAGCTTCCAGGTGTTGTGAGTGCCGAAAAGTCGGCCATCTGGACTGTGTCGCCGGACGCCGCATCATGCGCCTGGGCCGTGAGCGTGCCGCGATGGACAACGTTGTTATGGGAGGTCGAACGAACGGCAAACGAGGTCGCGCGCAGGCTGGTGCTGGCCACTTTGGCGAGCGAAGGCAGATAACCTGCCTGATTCAGCGCGATTGCGGAAGAGGGTGCAGAATTTGGCGCTGCCGCACAAGCACTGTTCCAACTGGGCGAGACAGAAAGTGCGGCAGCACCTGCCCCGAGATAGCGAACAGAGGACAGAAGAAACTCGCGGCGACGCATCATGCGCTTCATTTTCACATACACCGACGCGATTTGTTGTATGACCTCGGTTTGTCTATACCGCTATACTGGCGTTTTCCCCTTGGAGGAATGCGCGCTTGTCTCGTCGAATAACTTCTGCTGTGGCTCTTTCTGTATTGTTCATTCTGTTGGTCGGATCTATGGCATTTGCGCAGGAACCCGCCGCACTCCAACTGATCCCGCAGCCAAAAGAGGCGCATCTAACATCGGCTATCCCTCTCAGCGGCGGCATCGTTGTCGATGCGCCGGGCGGAGATGCGGAAGATGGATTTGCTGCACAGGATTTGCAGGAGACGTTGCATTCGTATGGCATTCCCGCTGCGGGAATCCATGGTGCTGCGAAGGATGCGGTGCGGATTGTCCTGCTCCGCAAGGATGATCCCATGGCAGGCTCACTGCTACAGGTCCATCAGGTGGTCTTTGATCCGTCGATGCACGACGAGGGGTACGCTCTTATTCCAAAAGGCAATACGCTCTACGTGATCGGAGAGACGGCAGCCGGCGTCTTCTACGGTGCACAAACTGTGAAGCAGCTCGTCAGCCGGCAGAGCGGCTCGTGGGTGCTGCGCGCTGCGGTGGTTCGCGACTGGCCTTCACTGGCGCGTCGTGGCGCCGACGACGACCTTTCGCGCAGCGGCATGCCAACCCTTGATTATCAGAAGAAGCAGATTCGCACCTTCGCCGCCTTTAAGCTCAATATTTATTCACCCTATTTTGAATACACGCTGCGATACAGCGGTAACCCTGTGCCCGCTCCCGGGCCGGGTGCGATGACGCACGCGGAGGTCGAAGAGCTGGTCCGTTACGCAAAGCAGTACCACATCACGATCATTCCCGAGCAGGAAGCCTTCGGGCATCTGTATCGCGTGCTGGCTTATGACACATATGCCGATCTGGGCGAGAGCCTGCACGGCGATGTGCTTGCTCCGGGTGAGCCTGGATCGCTGCAGTTGATCAAGTCGTGGTTCGACGAAATTGGGCAGATCTTCCCTGGACCCTATATTCACATCGGCGCGGATGAGACCTTTGGCCTGGGACGCGGAAAGACCGGACCTGAGGTGCAGAAGCGCGGACTGGGGGCGGTGTATGTCGACTTCCTCACCTCGATTGCAACTGCGCTTGCCCCGCTTCACAAGAGAATTCTCTTCTGGGGCGATGTAGCGATGAACGATCCTGAACAGGTGAAGCGACTGCCGAAGGACCTGATCGCTGTGCCCTGGTGGTACGAACCGGAGGACAAGGGCTATGACAGATTTATAAAACCCTTCACGGACGCGGGTCTGGAAACATGGGTTGCGCCCGGTGTGGATAGCTGGCTGAAGGTGTATCCAAATAACGATGTGGCGCTGCGCAACATTCAAGGCTTTATTCGCGACGGGCAGCGGCTTGGAGCGAGGGGCGCGATCACAACGATGTGGAATGATCAGGGCGAAACGTTCTTCGATCAAGTCTGGTATGGCATGATCTTCGGCGCGGCGGCGAGCTGGCAACCGGGCGAAAGCAGCATCCCCCAATTCCAGCAGGCATTTGGGCCGGTCTTTCACCATGACTGGACGGGCAAGATCAATCAGGCACATCTGGAGCTGATCGCCGCGCATCAGTCGATGAGCAAGGTACACATTGAAGATGCGAACAATACAATTTTCTGGCTCGATCCGTGGAGCAAGGATGGGCAGGCGATGGCGGCAAAGATCCGTCCGGCAAGCCGCGATCTGCGCCTGCATGCCGAGCGCGCCATTACGTTGATCGAGCAGGCCAGAGACGAAAATCCCAACCTGTTAGAACAAAATGCGCTGGATGCCATGGAGCTGGGTGCGCGGCGCATGGACTTCATCGGCATGAAGTTTGAATTTGCCGACGAGATTGCGTCGCTCTATGCCAGAACATACGCCGAGCAGAACGATGCGAAGAAAAGCGATGATGTCGATGCGCTTTTCTCATTGATGTCCGATATGAATGACGGCCGCTGCGAGCAGATTCGTGATGGCTATACATTCATTCGTGAACTATATGAGGATGCGTGGAAAAGGGAGAACCGTCCATACTGGCTCGGCAATGTACAGGTGCGATACCAGGCGGCGCAGCTGCTTTGGTATAACCGTTGCACGCAGCTGCGGCAGGCATTTGACGATCACGATAACGATAAGACGCCATTGCCAGCGGCATCTTCTTTGGGCGTGCCGGTTGTAATCGCGCCATAAATATTTCTGGTGCGCGGGAAATGCTGCCCATTCACGATGGAATCGCGGTAGAGTAACTGCGATGAGAAAGCAATGGGCCTGGTGGGTAATCGCAATATTGGTGCTCATTGTACTGCTGTACCCGCAGAGGCTGACAGTAGTTCCGGCATACCACGTGAAGCTGGTCGACCCTCTGGGCTCGCCCCTGGTGAACACGGGTGTCAGCGAGCTCTGGCAGCAGACTTCAGTCCAGCCCCTCGAGCATCTTGAGCAGGTGATGACCAACGCGCAAGGAGAAGCAGACCTACCTGAACAGACGATATATGCCCCCCTCGCGGAGCAGATTCTCGGTTGTCTGGCTTATCTCAGCCGGGAGGGCATGACCGCGACCTGTGGCAACCATTTTTCCATCAGCGGTGCAGGGCATTTGAAAGAACTGGAGCGGGTGGAAACAACGACAGGCGTCCTGAAACGGCGGCACTCGCTGATGCTGACGTTGAAGTATTGCGACCCGGACATTCCTTTACTGTACTGTTGAGCTGTCAGCTCGAATCTCCTCATCACGTCCTTCGCAAAATCCCGGTACAATCAGTGGTTTGCATATGCCACATTCACCGAAACTTCTAGTTCATGGCGGCGCGTGGGCCATTCCTGACGACATGGTCGAGGCGCATGAGCGGGGCGTGTCGCATGCCCTGACGGCCGGATATGCTCTGCTCAGCAAAGGTGCGTCCGCGGTAGACGCAGTAGAGGCCGCGGTCGCTGTACTTGAGGATGACGACACTTTCGATGCCGGGCGGGGCAGTTTTCTCACTCGCGACGGCCGCGTGCAGCTGGATGCGCTGCTGATGGACGGGGGGACGCTGCGCGCGGGCGGCGTCGCCTGCGTGGAGCGGCTGCGCAATCCAATTTTCGCTGCGCGGCTGGTGCTGGATAAAAGCCCGCATGTGTACTTTGTCGGTCAGGGTGCGGAAGAGTTTGCGCGTTCGCACGGAATGGAGCTGATCGACAACTCTGAGCTGGTTCTGGAACGCGAACGCCTGCGCCTTGAAGACGCACAGGCGAAGGAACGCGCCGGTTTGCCGGATCTTACATTTGCCGGCGACGATAAATCTCCGGAAACCGCGGTCGAGCTTGCCTCGCATGACACGGTCGGTGCTGTGGCACTCGACGCCAAGGGCAATCTCGCTGCCGGAACATCCACCGGAGGCACATTAAACAAGGCTCCAGGGCGCGTCGGCGACTCATCGCTGATCGGTTGCGGCTGCTATGCCGATAATACAAGCGCTGCCGTCTCGCTTACCGGATGGGGCGAGCCGATCATGAAACTGGTGCTGGGCAAGTGGGCGGCGGATCGTGTGCAGATGGGGCGCGCTCCCGAGCAGGTCGCGCCAGATGCAATTTCCTATCTCTACAAACGACTTGGAGGGCATGGCGGTATGATTCTGCTGGCTCCGGATGGCCGTTTCGGGATTGCGCATAATACACCGCGCATGGCCTGGGGCATCTGCGATGCACAGGGTCCGCGCACCGGTATCGTGATCGAGGATGAGGCCTGATGCTCTCCTGATCGCCGGAATCGATCATGTCTTAATCTAAATATATGTTGGTACTCGCTTCCGCATCGCCGCGCCGCCAAGAACTGCTCACCCAGGCAGGATATGCTTTTCGCACCCATGCTGCTTCCATTCCGGAAGAGCATCGCGCAGGCGAAGATTCCATTGCCTTTGCGACCCGACTGGCGCGAGAAAAGGCGCAAGCTGTGTTCGCGGAGCAGGCTCAGCTCGACACGCCGGATGACCCGCTGCTTGTGCTTGGCGCAGATACGATTGTCGTTGCAGCGACCGGAGAAATCCTCGGCAAACCGAAAGACGCAAACGACGCTGCGCGCATGCTGCGTCTGCTTGCAGGTGGAACGCATTCCGTCATCACCGGTGTCTGCCTGGTGTCTCGCGGCGGCATCGAGGTCGCATCGGAATTGACGTATGTGACGATGACGACCGTTTCCGAGGTCGAAATCGAGGTCTATATCAACTCAGGCGAGCCCATGGACAAGGCTGGAGCCTATGCGATCCAGGGTTACGCTGCCTCCTGGATTCCGCGTATTCATGGCTGCTATTTCAATGTAGTAGGGCTGCCGCTGGCGCTGGTAAGCAGCATGCTGCAAGGCGCTGAAATGCGACTGCGGAAAGAAGCAGCCATATCGATACGCTGAAGAATAGGCCCTAAAGCTTATGCATCGGAGTGATCTCCGCCTCGCCTGCCTCGGGGATTTCAGATGCGGCCTGCGGCTGGCTGCGCGGAGAGGTAGCTACTAACCCAAAAATGATAAGCAGCGATACGGCCAACAATCCGAACTCCACTAACTTCAGCATGTGACCCTCATTCCAACATGGCTGCCAGCAATGCCGTACGCGACGCCATATGTTCGAGGAGCAGGGATTCATGCGCGGCATGCGCGCCTTCACCGACTGCACCCATTCCATCCAAGGTGGGCACGCCTAATGCGGAAGTAAAATTGCCATCTGAGCCGCCCCCGGTTGCCGCTTCTTTCAGCTCAAACCCAAGCGCATGAGCATGAGCCACAGCTTGCTTATAGAGCGCCACCGTTCCACGTGTACGCTCCATAGGGGGACGATTCAGTCCGCCTTCAACGTGCAGACTGCAATTGCTATCAAAGACGCGCAGGGAGCGAAAACGTCTCTCGATGCGCGCCGCGTCTTTGGCTTTGGCGATGCGAACATCGACCTCGGCCTGGGCTTCAGCTGCTATTACGTTAGACCGCGTTCCGCCCCGAACGGTTCCAATATTTACCGTGATGCCGCGATCGAGTTCGGTGAAACGGTTAATACGCTCGATCTGCCGGGCAAGCTCGACAATGGCGCTGTGACCGCGCTCAAAGTCGACGCCGCTGTGAGCGGCCACGCCTTGCACGCGAATGGAGTAGTTGCCGACTCCCTTGCGTGCTGTTTTGTATGCGCCCACCAACCCCTGTGCGGGCTCCAGCACATAAACTGCTTTGCATCGCCCGGCGAGCTTTTCTGTGACCGCGCGGGAAACCGTGCTTCCTACTTCCTCATCGCTGTTGAGCAGCATCACGATGGGTTGTGTAAGCCTTCGCTGCTCTTTCAGGATGGCAATGGCTGTAAACGCCATGGCCACACCCGCCTTCATATCGAGAACACCCGGTCCCCACACACGTCTATCTGCAACGCGGAAGGGCATACCCTTTAGTGTTCCCAGAGGCCAAACCGTATCAAGATGGCCCAACAAAAGAATCGGTTTCTGGCTGCTTTTTTTCGGACCGAAACGCGCCTCCAGCAGATCGCCGAATTCCTTCTGGCGGTGAAGATGGACATGGCCGCCGAGCCGAGTGCATTGTTTTGCAGTAAAAGCAATACATCGATCTACAGCGGCTTTGTTGTCGCTAGGGGATTCGATTTCGACCATCTGCCGTAGCAATTTGATCATGGCCGGCATTTGCCTTTCGGCGGCTTGAATGAAGGTTGGCATCATGTAAGTATCTTTATGGTCAATCATTTACTATGTAGATACATCTTGAGTTGCGGTGCGATTCTGCCACCATAGTGTGGCAAAGATACAACAGTGAAACTTAAATTTCTGCAAGTAGTCTATGACGTTAACGCCCCAATTTGGGGTGAGGAAGTTCGATTTGTCAGATTCTTCATCGTACCTGGAACAAACAGTTGCATCGGCCGTTGAATTTTCAGGCGTGGGCCTGCACAGTGGTGCCCCAGTACAAATGCGTTTACTTCCGGCGCCGGCCGGGTCGGGCATCGTCTTCCGGCGTACCGATCTCGATAATTTCGAGATTCCTGCAACCGGGCGCAATGTAGCCAAAGTAAGCTATGCCACGAGCCTAATGCGGCAGAGCGTGCTCATCTCCACGACAGAGCATCTGCTCTCGGCGCTGATCGGCATGGGCGTCGATAACGTCATCGTCGAGCTGGACAACCTGGAATTGCCGATTCTGGATGGAAGCGCGCTTCCCTATGTCGAAGCCTTCCGGCAGGTAGGGCTGAAGACCCAACGGCGACGGCGTGAGTACCTGCGCATTCTGAAGACCGTGGAAGTCCGCGAAGGCGACAAGTTTATTGGCGTCTATCCCGGCGAAGGCTATAGCGTCTCGTACCAGATCGATTTCCCGGCACCAATTGGACGGCAGGGTTTTACCGTCGACCTGGCAACACGCAATTACGGGTTGCAGATTGCCCCCGCGCGGACCTTCGGATTCAAAGAAGACGAACAGATGCTGCGGAACATGGGATTGATTCGCGGCGTATCCGAGTCGAGCGCCATCATTCTTACGCGCCAGGGCGTGGTCAATGGGCCGCTTCGTTTCGACGATGAATTTGTGCGCCACAAGGTGCTCGACCTGATCGGAGACCTGGCCCTTGCAGGACATCAGATTCTTGGCCGCGTGGTTGCCGAGCGTGCAGGGCACGCGATGCACACGGCGCTGGTGGCGAAACTGCTGAAAGACCGCTCCGCCTGGAAGCTGATGACGGTTGCACCCGAGAAAATGAAGACGAAGACAAAGACCGTCACGGCGCCGGCGGCGTCGTTAGTAACGGTCTGACCCGGTTTCAGTCGAAGCAGGCCCCATAAGGAATTGGTTGAAACGGGGGCCCTGTCTTAGTCGATGCCGCCTATGCAAACACCAGACATTGTGGTTTCACCAGCGGAAAGCTGCTACCTGTTTCCGCGAGTTTTCCGGTCTGTGCATCTCTCTGGATGACCGCGATGTTATCCGAGGATTGGTTGGCTACCAGCAACCACCGTTCCGTTGGATCGAGAGCGATGTGGCGTGGAACCCTGCCGCCGCACGAGGCAGCTCCCACAGGCGAGAGCTTGCCTGTACCCGGATCGATGGCGAAGGCGACGATATGGTCCCAGAAACGAACTGCGGCGTAGGCATAGCGGCCGCTGCTGTCGATCACGATCTCAGAAGCCGCGGCTGTTTCGTGATAATTTTTCGGCACCAGATCGACAGACTGAAATGACGTCAGCGTGCCGTTCCCCCCGTCCCATGCGAGGACATCTATGGCGGACGTGAGTTCATGAACGCAGTAGGCCCACTTGCCGTTGGGGTGAAAGCGCAAGGCGCGCGGTCCGGAACCGGGCTTCGCTGTCCACTGCGGTGGATTGCCGGGCGTGAGCTTCGCCGTAGCTGCATCGAGATGATAGATGTGGATGCAGTCGAGCCCGAGATCATTGATGAGGACGTAGCGGTTGTCAGGCGTAACCGTGGCGCGGTGCGCGTGCGATGCTCCCTGACGGTCGGCAACGGGGCCGTGTCCCTGAAAATGAAATGATGAGACGGCCTGGCTCAGCCTGCCGGCCTCATCGATGTGAAAAGAGGCGGCGCTGCCGCCGGAATAATTGGCACAGAAGAGGCCGCGACCGGTCTGGTCGAGGCTGATGTGGCATGTGCCTGATCCCATGGAAGAGACGATATTGATTGGCGTAAGCCTCGCGGCGGCACGGTCTATCGTAAAACCGCTGACGGCGCCGCTCTTCGCGCCTTCGAATGAATCGATCTCATTGGCGGCGTAGAGGCGCTTGCCGTCCGGCGAGAGCGCGATAAAAGTAGGGTTGTCGCTCTCTCCAGCGAGACCTAGCTCTTTCAGCTCGCCTTTGGCGGGATCCCATTGAAAGGCATAAACCCCCTTGCTCGAAGGACCGGTTTGCGTTCCGACAAAGAGAAGACGGCTGTCCTGCATCGCTGGAGTTTTCGCTTCTGCCCACCATGTCTTTGCGGCAAGGGAAGAAAATGCGGCGGCTTTCACAAATGTACGTCTGGAAATCGAATCGGTCACACAAATATCCTATGGCAGATTGGCGCACACTGCGCTGGCTTGCAAATTTATTCGGTCTTATCGTGCGACTGCGGCAGGCTGACGCAGCCATCCATAAAGCGGGAACTGCTCGGCGAGCTCCAGCACCTGCCCGCGGATATGCGCGAGCGCCTGCGGATTACCGCGCTCATTCAGCGCCTGGGTGATCCATTTGCCGATGGAACGCATCTCGGTTTCCTTCATGCCGCGCGTGGTGAGCGCAGGCGTGCCGATGCGAATGCCCGACGGCTTGAGCGGCGGATTCGTGTCATATGGAATCGCATTTTTGTTGACGGTAATGCCAGCCTCGCCCAGGGCGACCTCGGCCTCGCTGCCGAACATACCCTTGGCAAAGACGTCGACCAGCATCAGGTGTGTATCCGTTCCACCGGAGACGATGCGGAAGCCCTCTGCCTGCAGCGTCTCGGCCAGCACGCGTGCGTTGGCGACAATCTGCGCGGCGTATTGCTTGAAGTCGGGCTTGAGTGCTTCTCGGAACGCCACCGCCTTTGCTGCAACAATATGGATCAGTGGGCCGCCCTGCTGGCCCGGAAAAACAGCTTTATCAATGGCCGCGGCAAACTGCTGGCCGGAAAGAATCAATCCTGAGCGCGGACCGCGCAGCGTTTTGTGCGTGGTTGTAGTCACGATATGTGCATGAGGTACGGGCGACGGATGCGCACCGCCTGCAACCAGCCCGGCAAAGTGGGCCATATCGACGATCAGTAAAGCGCCTACCTTATCGGCAATCTGACGCATGCGGGGGAAGTCGAAAATACGCGGATAAGCGCTGCCGCCTCCGATAATGACCTTGGGCTTTTCTCGCTCGGCCGTCTTTTCCAGCTCATCGTAATCGATCAGTTCGGTATCTTTGCGCACTCCATACGAGACAACTTTGTAGAGCTTGCCGGAGAAGTTCAGCTTGTGGCCATGCGTCAGGTGGCCGCCGTGAGCAAGGTCCAGGCCGAGAATTGTATCGCCTGGATTCAGCACCGCCATATAGGCGCCAGCATTGGCCTGGGAGCCGGAATGCGGCTGCACGTTGGCGTGTTCTGCACCAAAGAGTTGTTTGGCGCGGTCACGGGCAAGGTTCTCAACTACGTCCGCGAATTCGCATCCGCCATAGTAACGGCGCCCGGGGTAACCTTCGGCATATTTGTTTGTGAAGACCGTTCCGGCAGCCTCAAGCACAGCCTCGCTCACAAAGTTTTCAGAGGCAATCATCTCCAGCCCTTCGTGCTGGCGGCGGATTTCGTTTTCAACGGCGGCTGCGATCTCTGGATCGGCCTGCGAAAGCGGCAAAGACATGCGGTCGGACATGTCTCTCATTGTAGCTTTCCGTCCGGTGCGCGTCATTGTGGACTGGGCATCTATGTCATGCATTGTTGCCCGGATAACTATTCCGCCCAATTGTGAACGTATGACCTCGATTTAACTTGACTGCAATCGAGCTTTTCATCACACTGCTTTCGTCACGCTCCTTTCCTGTTCTGCTACCTGTGTTCTTTCAGGGCCCCTGTCAAATTCCAGGAGGATTCTATGAAGCTCATTCATCGAATGATCGCATTCGTAACGTTTTGTGTGCTGCTTACCCCTTGCATGCACGCCGCCGCTCCTTTCGCAACATTGGCATGTACGGGAACCGCAGGATCCACTCTAAACCTGCCGATCGCCGCCTTTACCTTTGCGGCCGACAACTCAACGACACGCTTTTTCACGATCTACACCGATATCACCAATCTCCGCCAATTGCTTCTCGCCCAACGCTCCGGTACTGTCTATGAGTCCTGCACGACCACGACGGATTCGATGGGGCTTGAGGCTACAGGGGTTTTGATCGTCGATGTAACAGCGGCCGGAGCCGGCCCAGGCGTAACCACTGCCCCCGCCGGGGTGGTATACGCAGGCGCGACCTTCGCGTATACATTGCTGATCATTGGCCCGGATGTTGTGTCTTCAGTGAGTCGGCAGAATGCCTTACCGTTAATCGAGCAGCAGGCCCTTGATTCATTCCGAACAAGAGGACTGGCGCTGCCAAACTCGGGAAACAACTAGTCGCCAGCTGCCGGCCAGTGCTCTCCCGGAAAGGCTCTACATAAATGTTCAGCCGCCACATCAATGGCGGCTGGCACGGGAGAGCGTCTCGGTTATCGTCAGCATGAATCTGCAAAATCGGAGAGATCGGAATGCAGCGATGGAACTCACTTCATCTAGCGGGAAACCATCTCCCCAATATTTTCGAGTGAACTTGATGCCGCGGTGGGCGCCTCAGCCAATGCCTTAAATGCCTGATATACAAATGACCCGAGGTACCAGCCATCCATAAACTTGTAAGGCGTCTCGCCCGTCGTGTAGTGGCCGCAGGGCAGAACCTTCGAGACGAAGTTCACCCCAAGCTCGGAGAAGCTCCGTAGCACTTCCAGCGAGTACTCGCGCAGGAAGGTAAGATCGTACGTCGCATGCACGACCAGGACCCTCTTGGGCGTTGCAGCAAAACGCTCCATATAGGAAACAGGGCTGATAGAAGCCCACAACTGACGCAGGCGCGTCTGCGTCATGCCCGCATCCTCGAAGGCTTTACGAATGTGCCGCGTGCTTTGTCCCGTCCAGACCACATCGCCGAAAGAGGTCGATGCGTGGTTGAAGGCGTTCACGCGCAGACGCGGATCGTGCGCGCTGGCGATGAAGGCATAGCAGGAACCAAGACTGGTGCCCAGAATGCCGAATTGCTTATAGCCCTGCGTTTCGAGCCAGTCGAGGCAGCAGCGTATATCGACAACCGCTTGCCGGCATGCAGCGATGGTGCGCCCGATGTTTGAGCTGACCGCGTAGTCGGAGCGCTCCAATTCCGCCGGTCGGCGGATGTCATGGTACGGCTTGCTCAGGCGCAGGGCCGAGATGCCGAATCGGTTAAAGAGCGAACAGAGAGCGTTGTGGCTAAAGGCATCCGCATTCCACTGCGGCATGACGATAATGGCCTGTTTGGGTTTGCCGACTTGTTTCCGTGCCGGGGCCGGATACCAGCGTGCGTTCACCAGATCGTTTTCCGGGTAGGGTGTGCGCACAGGAGAGGTGAAGCGCAGGAACTGTGCCGGCTCCAGCTCGCCCTTCTCCGCCATCTCTTTCAGCCTGGCGTCCTGCGCCAGAGTTTCCGGGCGCACGTTGGTGGGAAATAACTGTGGATGGCGCGCTTCAAGGCGATAATCGGCTGGCGGCTCGTAACCAAAAAAATTGTCGCTTTCACGGACGATGATCTCGTTGAGCGCGATCATCCATTCTTCGGCACTTGCAGGGTCGAGCGGGCTTTGCGGCGCGCTGCCTGCGCCATGAGAGCGCAGAAAATCGTCCAGCCACTCAAAGCCAAACTCTACGGGCCGTACGACCCGGTTCTCATCGCGCGTTGTCAGCGCCGTCTCCCATGCAAACATCCGGCGCGCATACCACTTGCTGAACATACTTCTAGTTTAATCAACCAGAAGCTTAATCAACCAGGACACGCGGTACCCGCGTACCAATGGCGCAAAGCGTTTCATAGGAAATGGTTCCGGTAGCATCGGCGAGCTCACAGGCGGTGATGCGTTCGTCACTCTGCTCGCCAATCAGGACAACCTCATCCCCGATGGCAACATCGGGAATGTCGGTAACATCCAGAATGGTCTGATCCATCGACACACGCCCGGCGATCTGCGCTCTTTTGCCCCGTACAAGAGCAGTGCCGCGATTCGAGAGCAGGCGGTTCAAGCCATCGGCATAGCCCAGCGGAATGAGCGCCAATCTGGTCTCCCGCTCAGCCTTAAAGGTCATGTTGTAGCCGGCTGTCTCTCCCGCTTCGATCGTCCGGCAGGACACCACGCGGGTCTTCCATGACAACACGGGCTGCAGCGCATTTTGCAAAGCAGCGCCTGCCTGCTCCGGCGTGAAATGCACAGGGCATCCATAGAGCGCGAGTCCGGGACGCAACATCAGGCGCGCGTCATATTTTCCAGCGAGGGCCGAGAGTATCTGCACGTTCTGCCGGGCCAGCAGGGTCGCGGAGTTGCCTGCGTGAATCCATGTGGGGCGAATGGCGTGTGAGGCGATCAGTTCCAGCGCGGCGGCAAAGCATGCAATTTGCGCCTGCGTTTCATCCGGCTCCAGCACTTCCGGAGCGCTGAAATGGGTCAACACACCCTCCATCTGTATGGGCGACTTGGGTGTGAACCGTGCAAGCAGCGTTCTTAGCGAATCGAGCGAACGCACGCCCTGCCGCGACATGCCGCTGTCGATTTCAAGATGTACCGGAACAGACTGCGGGTCTAAACCTCGTCTGCGCGCCGCATCTGCCAGCAAGTCGAAGTGAAATGGCTCCCATACCTGTGGTGTCAGGCGGTGTTCAATGATGGTCTCCGCCTCACCATTCCACAAGCCGGACATGATGAGAATCCGCGCTTTCGCGCAAACCTTGCGGAGAGCGATGCCTTCTTCTACACAAGTGACACCGAACCACTTCGCACCCGCATCTTCGAGCAATGGGCCGCAGAGCGCAGCGCCGTGCCCATAGGCATTCGCTTTCACGACAGCCATGACGTCGGCATCGTTCGGCGCCCCATTTCGCAGCAGGTTCCAGTTAGCAAGAAGGCGTGCGCGGGAGATCTCCGCCCAGACGGGACGATTCTGCATCATCATCATGACAATGCTTTCATCCTAAATTGTCGCGGGACTCGCCACTGCATCGCGATCGACACAGACGACGATCGACACAGACTATGTCTCCGGGTGCGGTAGCTTCAGGCTGGTGTAATCGCGCCCGATCAGGCTGCACAGCGCCTCAACCACAAGCTCGTGGTCCGCCCGCTGCGGAAGCCCGGAAACGGTCGCGCTGCCGATTACGCCCGCACCGACAACCGCGACGGGAAACGATCCGCCATGAGAAGCATAATCTGTCGCAGACAGCGCATATTTTTCCGTTAGATTGCTGTTCTTCTTTTGTAGCTCCAATCCGATTGCATAGGAGCTGCGATGGAAGCGCGCCACAACGTTCCCTTTGCGCCGCACCCATTCGACATTGTCCGGAGATGTGCCTGGAAGCGCGCAGTAAAACAGTGGCTGGCCAAAACGGCGCACATCCATCACCACCGCGAGACTTCGATCCAATGCCAGCTCGCGAAGACGCACGCCTAGCTGCCACGCAGTTTCCGAATCAAACCTGGGGAAGCGCAGTTCGTGCTCTTGGATTGCGATGAGTTGCAGGTCATCTTTTCGTTCCATGACATCTCCTGTGCACCGCATCCATGGTAATGGTCTTCCTGAGGCTATAGCTGTTTTCAGTCGCCAGATCGTCAGAATGGTGGTCTATCGCCATAAGAAAACGCGGTGGAAGAATTTTCTGCGTGGGTTCCCGTACCGGGAAACAAGACCCTCTTCGGGAAACCGAGAAACGCTCAACCGATTTCCGGGTCCGGATTGCAAAGCCGGGACGCATGATGCCGTCAGGAGGCGTCTGCATGCAATCCCGCCAAAGTCACATACTGGCCCATTTCGGCAGCCTTGTTTTGTTGTTGCTGCTCTGCCTGATCTTCTTTTTTCCGTTTGGTTGAAGTAGTGGAACGGCGCTTGCCGCTTAAAGACCGCTACTCATCGCTCCGTCCGCAATCCTTTCCATAGGCCTGCTCGCCCGAACGGCTTCGGAAGCCGCGTCGTCGCATGAGCGTGCCTGGCGAATGGCCTGTGCCAGCGTTGTCGCTACGGCATCCGGACCTGACGCGCCGAAACGCTCGCGCAGGGTTTCACTATCTCCTGTCGAGCCCCAAAGCGCGATCAGAACACGGTTGTCCGGTAAATGCTGGCGCACTCGCTGGCATAGATTGCGGGCATGCACAAAGGCAAAGGGTGGCAGAGCGGAGATACAGATCGTGGTGCTTCGTTCTTCTGCCACCCGTCCAAGGATCTCAGCCGTGAGCGCGGCGAGCGGCAGAAGCATCGTCTTGTGTCCGCGTTGTTCCAGCAATTGCGCCAGCATGGTGGCCGCAATCTCATCGGCCTGATCGTTTGCTGGAATACAGATAACGGGACACGCTCTCTCCACGGACACTTCTATATCCGCGACGGAATCGGGCAGCGGCGAATGGTAATCCGTCAGCTCAGCAATCAGCTCCGCAGCGCTTTGGAAGAGAAAGGTACTGCGCGTATCGTCAAGAAAACCTTTATGCCGGTCCTGTTCGGCAAGACTCAGCGCAGGCAATACAACGCCGTCATAGAGATCGACCAGCCTGTGGCCTTCGAGAAATTTATCGGCAATGTGGTGAGCTTCAGTCTGGTCCATTGCCAGAAGACGCTCGTAAAAATGAGCTTCTGGAGCCAGCTCTGCCTCGTCACCGAGGAGGATATGCAGGAAAGACATTTGCGGCACATAGCGTCCCATGACGATAAGGCAGACGGTGAGGGGCGTGGAAAGAATCAGTCCCGGCAAACCCCAGAGAAGCGTCCAGACCATGGCCGTTGTAACCAATGCCAGCGCGGAAATTCCCGTATGGCTGCCATACAGCCAGGGCTCGATGAAGTTGCTTACCGCAATTTCGAGCACGATGAACAGCAACAGGACAAGGATCGGCGGCCACCACCCGGGAAAAACGGCGAATGCGAAGAAGATCGGCAGACCGCCACCGATGATCATGCCCGCATATGGCACCATACGCAAAATGCCGAGCAGCACACCCCAGAGTGTTGCATTGGGCACATGCAGCAGGAACAGGCCAATGCCGAAGACTGCGCCATAGCTGGCATTCACCAGCACATTCATGAGCAGATAGCTGCTGATGCGTTGGGCCGCGTCATTCAGCGCCTGAGTCATCACATTCAGGCGTCCCATGCCTGCCAGCAGCAGCAGCCGGTTTCGTAGATCTTCCCGCTTGATCAGCATGTAAATGGTAAAAATCACCACCACGCCGAGCATTCCCAGCGGTTTGATAATGGGCTTCAGTAGCTGCTGCGCGTAGGCGCGGTCGCTGATGGGCGGCTGCACCAAAACCACCTGCGCGGGGTTTGGGTTCGCTGACGCCTTCTGCTCAACTGCCCGAGGACGCCGGCTACTGCGCGATTTGTCCAATTCCACAGGCGGAGGCAGCGGTTGCGGCGCCGGTATTCCTGACAGGTCCTGACTTAGGCTTTTGACTCCTATAAGGGCGTTCCCCAGCGGACCGGAGGTTGGAACGTGGACCGACGCCAGTTTGTCATGAATATTCTGACGGTATTCCGGCAGAGCGCTGGCCACATTCAGCAGTTGCCAGGCTACGACCCAGCCCACGACTCCAATGAACGAAAACGCCAGCAACACAACCAGAATCATGGCGGGCATTCGCCGGAGACGCAGCCGTTCCAGCTTCATGACCGCCGGAGCCAGCAGAAAGTTGAGCGTAAGCGCCATGGCGAAGGGTATGAGCAGATCGCGGGCAAAATATAGCACTAGCAGAACGACCCCAAGCATCAGCACCGGTTCATTGCTGAGCAATCCGCGTTTGTTTCTGTTGATGGGGCCGGTGGCGCGTTCAAAACCGTTCATACCTTATACCTGCGTGTAGAAGTTCCTTGATTAAAGACCGCTGGCGGCCGTGGCGCAACATTTCATTCTGATGCACAAATCCCCGGGAATCGAGTGGACACGATCGGAACTAATCGTCAGAATCATGCGTATTGGCTGCTAGCAGAAATCAAGGGAGTTAGTCATGTCCACAACGCCATGGGTTGCCGGAGGCCTTACCGATGAACAGCGAGCAGTCTTCTATGCTCAAATGTCGGTCGTACAAAAAGATGAAGTCGTTGGCGTGCTGCTGGCCTTGTTTCTCGGCACCTTTGGAGCGCACCACTTCTACTTGCGGCGCAACGGTCTGGGCATTTTGTATGTACTGTTCTGCTGGACGGGAATTCCCACGATTGCCAGCTTTATCGAGTGTTTCCTCATGCCCGGACGCGTGCGACTCTTCAACGCCGAGCAGGCGTCCATTCTGGCGGCGAATTTGCGCGTTGCCATGCCCGGCGCGGCGAGCATAGTAGGTTTGCCGGTAAGCCCCCTGGTCGCCACTGCGACTTGCTCTTCCTGCGGAACGCCGCTGGTGGCAGGCGTAAAATTCTGCAGCCGCTGCGGCTCTCCCGTATAGACTAACGCGGCGCGAGGCCGGGCTCGATTGAGTTCCCGATGGAGTTAAGGATAAAATCGGCCCGCGTCTGGACCACAGCAGGCGGGATTTCCACGAGTTCGTAACCGTATTCGGTGTAGACCTCTTGGTTCACCCGGAATGCACCCATCGCTTCTTCAAATGTCTGCTTTCGCTCCGAGTCAGTCGAGTAAATCTCCTGCCAAGGAGGCGCCAGGAAAACTTTCCGGTTGTAGCGATGTGTTTGCGCCTGGAAGTATGCCGCTTCAGAAAGCCGGAAATGGTTGATGCGGGCGTGGGTTATTGTGTCGAGAATGCCACGGTCAAAAAATGTCACCTGCTCCGTGCCCGCATGCGCCAGATAATCGTCCACTGACTTCTGCATCATGAGCGATGCATAACGCGCTGTATTCAGCCATGGAACGGCATCTCCACCGCTACTCACTTGCTCCTGAATGATCTGGCGCGCAGCTTCGGGAACACAGGCGAAACCACGCCGCGCCAGCTCACAAAGGATGGCTGTCTTGCCAGCACCCGGACCGCCTGTGATGACATACAGGCGGCTGGTCGATTGCTGATTCAGTGGACTGGACAATGCTTTTATCGGCGCCGAAGGCGCGTGTGCCGGTGCGGGCGTACTTACATGTTGGTGTGTCCGGCCCGCATTTCCTCGTTGAAGGTTGGCTTGGTCGTGTCGAGCGCAGCATGCATCTTTGCGTTGTATTCCTCGGCGCGCGCCAGCAGTGACGGCGTCGCAGCCGCATAGTCATCAGTGAGCGCCAGTATCCCCTGCTTTGAGAGATCGGCTGCCATGCGCGTCAGCTCCTCCGGCGTGGTGTTTAGATATTGCGCGTCACGCGGATCGGCGATCCAGACGGACTGCCCATTACCCAGCACATGGGAAAGCCAGTAAACCTTCAGCTCCAGAAACTCGAGACGGCTCGCATCGTCGGTATCGGTGAAGAAGAACTTCTTCTGCCAGCGGCTGTAATACCGTGTGGTTACAGGAACAGGCTGGCGGTTGCCGCTCTTCAGCAACTCAAGCTGACCCTGATCGAAGGTCTTGCGGATCGCGTTGTAGATGAACGTCTCCGCATAGGGTTGCTCGGGTGCGGGTACGATCTCGGCAAATGTAACCGTCATGCTTGCCGCGATCTTCGTATGCAGCGGTGAATCCGTGCCATCTTCCAAGTGGGCTACGCCGTGGACGATATAGGTGTCGGCGCCGGAGGTGGACCGGTGAAACGGCCACGCAAACTGGTTAAAGCTGACGGGCAGACCGGCCAGAGTTACATATGCATCCGGACGGGGATTGCGCAGACGCTTGGCCGCTTCGCGCAGATGTGTCGTCATCTCCGGAAGCAGTTCAGGCTTCTGGAAGTTGAAGGCGTCGCTTAACTCCAATTGCAGAGTCTTTGCGGGCAGTGCGTCGGGCGTAAGCGCCAGCTTGAACCTGGCTGTCGGCCGCTGGTTGAAGTCGGTGCCTGCCTCGGCGGAAAGAACGGTCAATCCAGCGTCGTGGGCGGCTTTGCCCAGCATGGCTGTCAGTGCTGTTTCGAGATTCGTACTCATCACCCTCTATTTTACTGACTCAGAGCGCGATTGGCGACGTGCGACGTAACTTCCCGGACAAGCGAACGTCTGCGAAGCCGACTAAAACTCGCGCAGAGCGCGATCGATGGACAGCTTTTCCGCGGTCAGCCGGATTACGGCTGCGCTATCGCTTCGGCGTTCGGCCTCGGCAATGGCGGCGCGCAAATCGCGCTGACAGCGCTCAAGGTGCCGGTGGCGCAGTGTGTCGAGCGCAGCCGCCACATGCTCGACGCCGACTGGCTCGGATTCCGCCAGTAAGACCTGCGCCAGCAGGCTGTGCTCGAGAGGATCGTTAACTGCGTCGATGGGGTCGGCGGAGCCGCGATGCCGCAGCTGCTTGAGGATCGAGGCTACGGTCAATCCTTCAAAGTGCGCCTCATTTGCATCAAATCCCGCGACAGCAGCCTGACAGGCCGAGTGCGAAGGGGCTTCGGCCAACGCGCGCAACAAAACCCGCTCAGCCTCGCTGAAAGCAGGCATTGCATGCGCCAGCGAATCGCGCCGTTTTGCGGCAGCCTGTTTCAGCTCTTCCCGCACCAGCGCCGAATCGATGCCGATCTTCTGTGCGGCGTCAGCGGCGAATTCGTCGCGCGTAATACGATTCGGCATGCGCTTGATATGCGGCAGCAGAAAGTTCAGCGCCTTCACTTTCGCATCCGCAGTGGTGGGAGGAAAGAGCTGTCGGGCGCGCTCGATCAGATAATCCGTATGACGCCTGGCTCCGCGCAGGGCGGCGAGATATGCTGGTGTGCCCTGCTCGCGGATGTAGCGGTCAGGGTCGAGTCCACCTTCGAGTGTAATCACGCGCACCTCGAAGCCTTCCTCTGTCAGTAACGCAATCGACTTCTCCGCCGCATTCGCGCCAGCGGTATCGGGGTCGAAGTTCACGATGATGCGTGTGGTGTAGCGCGACAGCAGTCGCACCTGCGCCTCGGTAAAAGCCGTTCCGCTGGTGGCGATGACGTTCTTTACTCCGGCGAGATACACCGAAATACAGTCCATCTGCCCTTCGACCAGTACGGCGAAGCCTGTTTCTCGGATCGCCTGGCGCGCCTTGTCGAGATTGAACAGAACGTTGCCCTTCGAATAGAGCGGCGTCTCGGGCGAGTTCATGTATTTCGGCCCGGCTTTTTCTCCGGCTTCGAGCGCTCGCGCCGTAAAGGCGATTACGCGTCCTGATTCATTCGCAATGGGAAAGGTCACTCGCTTACGAAAACGCGAATAGAGCGGTCCCGGCTTGCCATCTTCCTGTTCCTTGAAGGAGAAGAGGCCCGAAAGCCGCAGCGTCTCTGGATCGGCGACCGATTGCAGCCGTTCGCGCAGCGCGTGAAACGAATCGGGAGCGTAGCCGATGCGAAACTTCTGCCACTCCTCGGGCTTCAGCCCGCGGCCCGAGAGATATTCGCGCGCCAATGCTCCTTCGGGAGAGCGGAGCTGTTCTTCGAACCATGTCGTCGCCAGCTCGTGCAGCTCCAATAACTTCGCGCGTTGTCGACCTTCCTGCGCTTCTTCTTCCGACGAAAACTCGCGCTTCGGCAGCGGAATGCCGCACTTTTGCGCGACAAAACGGACGGATTCCGGAAAGCTGACGTTTTCTATTTTCTGGATGAACGAAAACACGTCCCCTTTTTCGTGGCACCCGAAGCAGTGAAAGAACTGCCTCGTGGCATGAACGGAAAACGAGGGCGATTTTTCCTTGTGGAACGGACACAACCCGTTGAAGTCAACGTGCCGGAACCGATCGCGACTTCGTTCGTCGTCTCCCTGGTCTAGTGGGGTCTTTCTATTGTTTTCAATGATTTAGGAGGGGATCATCCCCTGATATCCCATTGATTCGAAAGACTTTAACGTTATTATAGTGTTTTCAACAACTTAGCGGAGGGTCCTAGTATCTCAGAGACCCGATACCGGGATTCGCATTCCCTAACTGCTCCCTATTTCTTCAAGGATACCAAGTTTAGCGAAATAGTAGGCCAAAACATCTGGCCTATAACTCGTTTCATTTGAAGTGTTTATAAAATGTGCGCCTCCAAAGGGGCTTGACAACATTTCGGAGGACCGTCGTCCTCCTCTTTACCGTGCGACAGTGGGTTGCTTCTCCTTGCCCAGGCGCATGTTGATCCCCACGATTGGACCGTAGACATTGATTCCGAAATCCTCGTATTTCGGTTCAGACAGATAGAAGTTCGAGACGTGCATATACGTCATTCCGGCTGAAATGCTGTACCGAGGATTGAAGTTATATCGCGCTCCGCTGCCCATCATGAGAGTGAAGGTCAGGTCCTGTCCCTGCGCATAGAGCACTCCGTCCGGGCCTTTCGCGTTGATATTTCCGACGCCGCCCCTCGCATCAAAGTAAGGCACGATCCTCCAATTACGCTGGATAAAATTGCGCCGAATACCGTAGTTGAAAGCGAGATACCGCGTTTCAGGCCCTCTCGGAATCGCGGTATAGGCGCCGCTGAATGTAAAGTCGGTGTTGCCGCGTAGAAACCCCCAACCCCATATGTTGTCGATGTGCCATCGGATAGAAGCGATATTGGGCACGAGAGTGTAATGAAGCGGCCATTGCGTATAGGGGCTGTTTACGAGAAAGTCGAAGACGAACGGAATATTGTTGGGGAGCCATCCTGTCTCGAGGGAAAATTCGAGCTTGTTCCTGTAGTAGATGGCTCGGTTGAAATCATCCGATTTAGAGTTCCGTAAAGTCTGGACTGGAGGTGGGCTTGTCGAATCCTGGCCAGGTACGGGATGAGAAAGCAATGCCAGTATGAGCGCCACCGACACGAAATTTCTCATGAAGCTACCATGGGGTCAGAACTAAGCAGATTAGCCCTTCAGGCATGGTTTAGGCGACCCCTCAATCAACTATTTCTAAGATTTTGACCGGGAGGATGCGGCTTCGGCTGAATCGAAGATGGCGACAACCTGATCCGGCGTCATCCCCCGCTCGCGCAGGGCGCGCAACGAAAGCGCATCATGCCGCTTCGCCAGACGCAGGCCGCGAGCATCGTGCATCAGCGGACAGTGATACCACAGGGGCGGCTCAAGGCCGAGCGTACGATGGACCAGAATTTGTCTCGCAGTCGAACGAAGGAGATCGGCGCCACGCACGACTTCCGTGATGCGCATCGCTGCATCATCGACCACGACAGCGAGTTGATAGGCGGGAACGTCATCCCGCCGCCAGACCAGAAAATCGCCGAAGTCGCGTCCCGCGATGAACTGTTGTGGGCCAAAATGCCCGTCATGGAATGAAATCACCTGACCGTCGGGAACCCGAAAGCGCCAGTTCACGCCCGCCGGCGATTCTGGCACGACGATGTCACCGCCGATCGGGCGGCAGGTCCCCGGATACAGGGGCTCGTCTTCCTCATCGTGCGGAGCCTGTGCGCTGCGCGCCAGATCCTTGCGCGAACAGCGGCAGGGATAGACGAATTGTGTCTGAACCAGCCTGCTCCATGCTTCCAGATAAAATTGCCGCCGCCGGCTCTGCTCGTACGGAGCATAAAGGCCGCCACCTGAACCAGTCACGTCCGGGCCTTCCTGCCAGCGAATCCCCAGCCAGCGCAGGTCGTCGAGCATGGCCACGGCATACTCCGGCTTCGACCGCTGCGGATCCAGATCTTCGTTGCGCATGACGAGCACACCGTCGGCCTCGCGTGCCCGCTGATATGCCGTCCAAAAGGTTCGCGCATGGCCCAGATGCAGATAGCCAGTTGGGGAAGGCGCAAGACGGCCGCGATAGGAAGATGTCACGGGCTTAGTCTAGCGAATGCGGATGGAAGGCACATGTAGTGCTGCGGTCTCAGCTCTCCGGTTCCCGCAGGAGAGTCAGCAAATCAGTGACAGAGCTGTCGTCTACTTTTTTTTAATTCCTGGTGTCGTTTATCTTCCGCAAATTTCGATTGTCAAGGATAAGAAACACATGATCCTGCACGTACGACCAATTTGAGTTTGTAATAATATGTTCAAATTCTGCTTTTTCGCCATCGCTGCTCTAGCTGGATGCGGGCTCTCGGCATCGCAGGCTCAACAGATTCAGGTTCCCATGTCACCCGAGCGTTTCGACACCGGTATCTCCAAAACGGGCGCCTCTGCGGAGACGATCCAATTCGGAGAATTTCTTGGCCGGCGCGCGGTCTTCCTTCCCTCTGGGCTGCTGACAGTGAAAGGGGCAAGCTTCCGCGACGGCGTTGTGGAAGCGGATTTGGCAAGCAAGCCAGGCGGCTTGTTTATAGGAATTGCCTTCAGGATGGAATCAGAAGCAAATTTGGAAATGATCTACCTGAGGCCGGGCGCTTCGGACACCATCGAAGCCATGCAGTACACCCCGCGACTGAAGGGGGACGCCATTTGGCAACTGCTCAATTCGAGCCACGAGAAAGCCAGCGCACATATCCCCGGAAACCAGTGGATGCATATGAAGCTCCTTGTCACCGGTCGAACGTGCGAGGTCTTTCTGAACGAAAGCAAGGTTCCTACGTTGACTGTGACCAATTTGCGGAGGGGGGACAGTGAAGGGGGAATTGGCTTATGGTCTTTGGGCGGCGGATATTTCACTAACCTGAGCTACCAGCCTCTTCCCGACCGGAAGCCATTGCCAGACCTACCGCCATTCAAACAGGCAGGCCTCCTGTCCGATTGGGAGCTGTCGCCCGCATTTGACGCGGGCGACGTTGACGCCAGTACGTACCCGGCTTCCATCAATCAATGGGAAAAGGTGCATGCGGAGGATCCAGGATTCGTTTTGGTAAATCGGTACCGAACCAGTCCTGCGATGTTTCCTATGCCCTCCCGCGAAGACATGCAAAAAGGACGGGTCAAAGGCGCTAAAGTCGTATTCGCTCGCACTCAAATCTCATCTGTGAAAGGGAGTGAAAAAATTCTCAAAATCGGCTACAGCGACGACATCGTGGTCTACCTGAACCGAAAGCCGATTTTCTCGGGGAAGAATGCCCTGTCGTACCGCAATGATGACTCGCTCGGTACATTCGGTCTCAACGATGAGACCCATATCCATCTCAACCCAGGCGACAACGAACTGCTCATCGCTGTCACGGAATACAACGGCGGCTGGGCATTCGAGTGTGAGCTGTTTCCTATCGGATTCGAATAATGCAGTTGGCTCAAATCGCTTCCCCAGACTCATCCGGGATGGATGTGATCGTTATATCGGATCTTCGTCGAACCACACGTGTGACGTGAAATCGCCATAGCCCATCGAGAAATGAGATAAGTCCTCGTTCCAATCCCCTATGCATGTCCGCATGGCCGCAATCATTTATCGTTAGCAGTATGAACGGCAGGAACCGACATCGCGTATGGGCATTGCTACTCAGCGCGTTGCTGTTCTGGCTTACGGCGAACCCGCCACATTGCGATCTATGTGATGGTGTTTTCTCGACGGTCGCGTCGACGCACCAGTCCATCCTTGAGCACTCTTATCCGGTCGCACCTGATCGGTGTAAC
>Ga0206959_10105_pt1 | contig 25238 bp, 15 predicted proteins | sample Alteio_BWOrgHeat_31_FD_152971 | JGI IMG/M metagenome (GOLD analysis project Ga0206959, IMG submission 152971) | Enriched cells from forest soil in Barre Woods Harvard Forest LTER site, Petersham, Massachusetts, United States -... | ecosystem: Environmental > Terrestrial > Soil > Temperate forest >...
TTAAGAAAGAGATCGCGGTCACCGCTCTGACGGTGGGCCTGTCCTTGCAGGTCCAATGCTAACAGTCGACCGGTGAGAGAGATTCCGTCAAATTTAAAGGCTCCGACCTAGGCAGCATCGCTTCTCCTACTGGACCTCAACCGTCATAGAGCCCAAATGACTCATACAAAGTGCGCCTCCTGCTTCTCTTCGACTCAACATTCAAACAAATCATCCAAGTGACCTAATTGCGGCCCTTCTGTGTGAGGTTGTAAGCCCCAACGGTGAAATCGAGTGTTAGATAGGAACACTGATCAAGCTTGCAACCGGATTCTTCGTGGCCTTGGTCAAGCACCCGTAGAATCTGTGGGCGGTGGTGGACCGGTCCTTTGGTTCATCGATTTCGAACCACCCAGCCCAGTATGAGCAAACCGCAAGCTGCAACCCAGCTTCCCCGCGACCCGAACTGCGGTTCTTGCCCAGTGCGCTTGCAACCTGACAACAAACGCCGCGGATAGAGCGATGAGGGCAAAAACTGCAGAAACCAGACCCAAAAGCGCCAACGTAGTAAGGCTCAGCGACCCCATTCCCATTCCGTTGAGAACTCCGTGGTAGATTCGAGCAGCTCGGCCAGAGCTGTCGTGACGCGCAAGGACAGCTTGGCATCAGCCGCCAGCTGTCCGCCGAACAAGAGAAACGATAGGGTTGATAAAAACATCCAATGGGACGGGAAAGGTCACCGAACGAGGGCCGATGGTGCCGAGTGATGCGCCCAGCTCTGCTCTCGCACTAGGCTCACTGCATAGATTGTTGTGCACACTATTGCTGCAAGCCCTATGAGAGTGACCAGGGTGGTGCCCATGTATTTTTCTGTGCCTTGGAACTCTTACCATCATTAGCCCGTCAATTGCTAAAGGCTCTTCGCCAAAATCGTTGATTCGGGACTACTTTATTAAGGCTTCCTGCACCCTTAGCGAGTTGGGCGCGTATTATATCAGAGTTTATTGGGCTTTGTATCAGTGTGGTATCGTAAAACCAGAGTTCGATAGATATCTTTCGGACAAAATACATATCTTTTGGACAAATCTCTAGATTTTTACTCCGAAGGCGCCGAGAACCTGCGCAATTCCCCGCTTGCGCGTATGGGCTCCCCCGGAGAGGGACTATGAGTTGCGGATATCGTTATTTCACGAGCCTTGGTGGCTGTCGGCTGCGACAGGCGGCCACTTCGAAGAGGCTGTTGTTAAACAGGGAGATGATGTCGTTGGCCGGCTTCCCTATGTGATGCAACGACGGGGGCCCTTTTATTGTGTGCGGATGCCGCCGTTTACACACATGCTTGGGCCAGCGATCGAAGCGGGCGATGGAAAACCACAAACTCGATTGCAGCGGCGAATTTCGATCACTCGCTCGCTGATTGATCAATTGCCACGGCATTCCTATTTTCATCAGCATCTGGATCCATCACTCGATGACGGACTGGCCGTTGCAGATGGTCTGGCGTTTCAAGAATGCAAATTTGAGGTGACGCATCAGTATAATTTTGAGGTTGACTGCCGGAGAAGTCTGACCGAGCTTTCTGCAGGCTTGCATCTAAAGACGAGGCAGCACATACGCCGGGCAGAAAAAGAATACTTAGTTCGCAGTGTGGATGATCCAAAATCCTTTATCGATTTCTATCTAAAAAATGTCCACGCACGGGGTCGCAGGAATCGAATAGATTTTGAGCACTTTTCTGCATTGTTTGCGGAAAGCCGCGCCCACGAAAGTGGCGTAATTCTTGGAGCGTTCGATCATACCGACGCGCCAGTCGCCATGACGTATCTCGTATGGGGGCACGGTTTGATGTATTACTTGTTATCGACCCGCTCCCTCGATACGGCTGATTCTGGTGCCGTAAGTCTTCTAATCTGGTGCGCCATGAAAAAAGCTCATGAGATGGGTCTTGTCCTTGATCTCGATGGCGTTTACTCAAGCGGATCGGCCCGATTCTTAAGCAACTTCGGCGGTAAAATGAAGACGCGTTTCTTCATACGACGCTCACGGATTCTTTATGGCGCCGTGCAATATATTAAGCGGCAAGTTGCACCGGACGAGAGTCAGTTTTTCACGTAGACGTGTCAACGTGAATTAAATCCGAGGCGCCGTGGCTGGTGACGCGGGGGAAGATTCGGTACCTTCAGAAAATGACCCAAAGCATTTTCGATTCCGTCGCGGCCGACGGTCGCTCACTGTCAAGCCGCCAAGAGGTAAACTTCAGACGCTTTCGTCGCAACGAAGAACTGAAGCATAGCAAACGACCGATCCCGAGCTTATGAACTTGCGTCCAACCCACGATCGATTCAAAATACCTTCAGAATGGTTCGTGTGAGTAGCGCCAGAGCATAAAATTCCAGGGCTCCGCGCTCCCTGCGATATTTCGCCTGCATTTGCCGGTGCCCTAGGCGTTCACTCTGCTTCTGTGCTTCGGGGGGATGGGGTGAATGCATGAGTGAGGGGCTACCGACGCGGTAGTGGATCGCAGTTCGGTTCAAGAACAGTGCGCCGCATTCCCGCATAGCACGAACATGGAAATCGGCATCTTCCATCAGCCGGATTGATGGATCAAAGCCGCTTAGCCGCGCTACGCATTCACGTCGGGTCACGGACGCACTACAAACGAGAAGCGCTTTGTCAAACAGCATGCGTCCGGTAAATGCGAAGCGGGGCCCGAATCGATCACTTAAAACAGATTTGCGAGCCGCGTCGATGAAGTACTGACGTTCATGATCCAATTGCGCGGCGGGTCCACTCCCGAAGGGTTCGATTCGCCCGAATACGAGTCCGATGGAAGGATTCGCTGCAAATGCAGCTTTGACTGCTGCGTAATGCCCCTCAGCAACCACGTCGTCGTCGTCCAGGAAGTGTATGAACGTCCCATGCGCCAAAGGCCATCCGATATTCCGAACCACACTTGGGACGCCGCCGGTCGGATTTGGATTTTTAACATAAACGATGCGTGAGTCCCGTAAACCTCTAATCCCCTCCTCGGCAGATCCCTCGGGGCTGTCGTCAATGACAAAGATTTCAACAGTCGAATCATGCTGCCGAAGCACGCTGGATATCGCTTCGATCAGTTCGCGCGGACGGCGAAAAGTTGGGATGATGGCAGAAAAATCGATAGACACGTTTGTTAAATCAATACTTCTATGTCGCCCTATCGATTTCCACTAGAGCGTGAGATCGGAAGCAAGTACCTTGTTGACAAGCATCCCGTTGTAGGAACTCAAATCTTGAACCTCAAGAGTTCTAGCGAAGTGTAACAAATCCTTGTCCAGGACACACAACAAGGAACGCTGGACGGGCAAATCGCAGGAAAGTTATTTTGAGGTTGCGGGGGCTCTCGATGTGGAGCGACCAAACACTCGCCGTGCAAGCAATTCGGAAAACAGATTCCGGCTCATGTTACCGAGTGTGCTGGCAGGAGCTTTGTTATTGGTGGAGGCGGCGGGCATTCCGCCGGGCATTAGGTCCAAAACTGTACCAAAACTGTACCAAGTAAAAGGCGCTTTGGACCTTCTGAAATTTTTATAAGCAATTGAAAGCAAGCAAGTTATTAACTCTAAACTGTGGAAAGATGGTTCGCCACACGCCGTCTCCACCCACTATTTGATCAATTACTTACTCTTAACCGGGTCATTTTATCCCTACAAAATGGCTGGTCGGGTTCGAGGATTCGCCAACCACCCGTGTCATTGCTCCAGCGCCGGGAGAACAACCATGGCAATTGTCCACAAGAGAAACGTAAATATAAACACGACACCGCCGCCCAAAACCACAGCCACAAATTTATTTCTATATTGTTTTTCATTGCGGTTTTTGCGGCCGTTCGTCATTCGTCCAGAGGCATACCGGCCAGCTGCCTTGTGTACTCGTGCCGTTGACATAGAGCTAATTCTCAAACTCGGGCTCGGGGATTGGCAGGACATCGTCTTCCCTAGCAATCCAGACGTAGAGCGTCGGCAACAGGAAGATGCTCATGATGAGTGCCGCGATCAGGCCACCGACGATCACTATGGCAAAGGGTCGCTGCGAGTCAGATCCGATGCCGTGAGACATTGCCGCCGGAAGCAGTCCAAACGTCGCGACCAGCATCGTCATCATGATTGGGCGCAACCGCAGCACCGCGCCCTCTACAGCGGATTCCTCAATGGAATACCCGCGCACGCGCATCTGATTGATGTATTCCAGCATGATGACGCCGGTCTGCACGCAGACGCCAAAGAGAGCGAGGCATCCCACCGCCGACGAGACGCTGAAGTGCGTTCCTGTCGCCAGTAGCGCCAGCAATCCACCGATGGGCGCCATCGCTACACTGGCAAGAATCAGCAGCGCCCACTTGAATGACTTGAACATCGTGTACAGGATGATGAAGATCAGGAGTACGGTTAACGGTACGATGATGAACATTCGTGCCTCCGCTCGTTTTTCGCTTTCGTACTCGCCTTCCCAATTAACGCGATACCCGCGCGGCAGCTTTACCTGTTTATTGACCTTCTCGATAGCCTCTTCCACAGCACCGCCAAGATCGCGCCCGCGCACGCTGTACTTAATCGCGACATATCGCTGATTTCCCTCGCGATAAATCTCCGAGCCCTCGTCCTTTTCCGCGACCTTGCACAGCTGATCGAGCGAAACGCGCTCCCCCGAGGGCGATAACAAGCGAATGTTCCTGATAGCTTCCTGAGTGTTGCGGTATTGAGGGAGATAGCGCATTGTGAGGTCATAGCTCGCCTCGCCTATCAGTACTTGACTGAGCGCGTTACCTCCGACGGCAGTCTGGATCGCGTCTTGCACATCGGCCACATTGATTTGGAACCGCGCGGCCTGGGCACGGTCCACAACAAAGTTCAGGTTAGGCTGGCCTGTAACCTGGAGGACTCCGAGGTCAGTAATTCCCCTGACTTGACTCATAATGCCTGCGACCTCTGCCGCCTTGTCTTCGAGCTGATGCAAATCGTCGCCATATACCTTGGTGGCAAGCTCGCCCTTGACGCCGCTGACCGCTTCCTCCATGTTGTCCTCGATCGGCTGCGAGAAGCCCCAGATCACTCCGGGGAGTCTTTTCGAGAGCTGATCATTCATGGCGCCGATCAGTTCGTCTTTGTCCTCATGAAATATCGGACGCCACTGATCCTTGGGCTTTAAGTCGACGAAGAACTCCGTGTTGAAGAAGCCAGTATGGTCGGTCCCGTCATCCGGGCGCCCAGTTTGACTGGTGCACTGGGTTACTTCAGGAAAGGAGCAAAGCAGAATTCTGGCTTCGTTGGCGACCCGTGTGCCTTCGCTGGGCCCTGCGCTTTGAGCAAGCGTGCCGCGCACCCACAACGCGCCTTCATCCAGGTGCGGCAGGAATTCAGTACCTATTACGCCTCCGAGGGCGAGGTAGCTTGTGAAACAAAGGGCGGCGAGGGCGGCGCCTACGGTCACGTATCGCTGCTCGACAGCCCAGGTGACGCTCTTGCGGTAACGCGAAGTAAGCCACTCCATGGCCGGGTTCTTCCATTCCTTAGCGCCCCTGTAAAAGAGGAAGCTGGCCAACACCGGCGCGATGACGATGGAAAAAATCAGGGCGCCCAGCAAAGCAAAAGCCACGGTCCAGGCCATGGGCTTAAATAAGCGTCCTTCCACGGCCTGCAGAGTGAAGATTGGCAAATAGGCCGTGATGATGATCAGAATTGCGAAGAAAACCGGACGCTGGACCTCATGCGCGGCATCCCGGATCTTCTCAGCCGGCGTTATTGTTCCATTGCCCTTGCGATTCAGATGGCGGACAATATTTTCCACCATTACCACTGCGCCATCGACCACCATGCCGAAGTCCAGAGCGCCCAGCGAAAGAAGATTAGCCGGGACACCCTTCAGATCCAAGCAAATGGACGCGAACAACAGGGAAAACGGGATCGTAAGCGCCACGATCAGGGCACCGCGCACATTGCCGAGGAAGAGGAAAAGAATAATGACGACCAGGACGATTCCCTCGGTCAAGTTGTGCAGGACCGTATGGGTGGTGAAGTGCATCAGGTTGCTTCTATCGATGAAGGGGACCAGTTTCACTCCCTTCGGCAGTATGAGATCGTTGAGTTCCTGAACCTTCTTATGGATGCCTTCGAGCACCGGCTCCGCATCGGTACCCTTCTGCAGTAGCGCGATACTTGAAACCACATCGTCGTTGTCGATGACTTTTCCATCTCCACGGTGGTAAGCACGGCCAAACTGGCCGAGCCGTATCTTCGGACCCTGTGAGACAACAGCAATGTTTTTCACCCGAAGGGCGGTACCGTTCCTGGTTGTAATGACCGTGTTCTCGATATCCTGGATGGTTCGGACCAGACCCACTTGCCGGACGTTGATCTGTTGCAGACCGGCCTCGATAAAGCTGCCGCCTCCATTTGCATTGTTGTTCGTGAGCTGCTGTTCTACTTGTGCAATGCTGAGTCCATAGGAAACCAGCTTGTCAGGGTCGATGCGGACTTGATATTCACGCGTCGGGCCGCCAAACGGGTTGGTGTCAACAACGCCGGGCACCGATTTTAGATTTTTCTCAATGACCCAGTCTTCGAGTGACTTGAGCTCCATCACGTCGTACTGAGGATTCCTGCTTTCCAGCGTGTAGAAATAAATCTGTCCAACCGGGCTCCAGTCCGTGCCCATCTGCGGAACAACATTCGCCGGCAAAGTGACCAGGGAAAGCCGTTCCAGAACGTGCGCGCGGTTCTCGAAATTCGAGGTTTCCTCGCCGAAAACCATTTCTACAGTCGAGAGCCCGAAAATCGACCACGAGCGGACGTGAATCATTCCCGGAATGCCATTCATCTGGATTTCGATGGGTATGGTTACCTGTTGCTCAATCTGCTCGGCGGCGATGCCAGGCCATTGCGCGATGATGTCGACATAGTTGTTCGCAACATCTGGATATGCCTCGACGGGTAGTCTGTGGAATGAAACGATGCCCCACGCAAACAGCAGGATCGTACCCGCCAAAATCAAAAAACGGTTCTGCAGCGCAAAATCGAGAAGATTGCGAATCATTGCGCCTCCAGGGTGTTTTCCAGTCGAAGAGCGCCTGCCACCACCTGCTGGCCTGGCTGGATACCGGAGAGGATTTCCTGCTTGCCGCCCGACAGCATGTTGCCGGAATTAACCTCAACACGCTTGAAATGCCTGTCGCCCGCGGGGATAAAGACCCAGTTGCGGTCACGTAGGTGCAGAATCGCGGCCGCCGGCACCACGGCGCGGGCTGACTTCGTCTTGCTCTGAAGGATCGCGGTGACGAACATACCCAACCTGAGAATGCCGGGATTGGGAGCCTCGATACGGACCTTCGCAGTACGGATGTTAGGATCGAGCACCGGTCCAATGTCGCTGATATGGCCCATCAATACTTTGTCGGGAAAAGCGTTGATTCTGATCTGTGCACCCTGCCCAAGCTCGAGCCTCGGAAGGTCATTTTCATAGACATCGCAAATCACCCAGACGACGGATAAATCGGCGATCGTGAAGGCTGTAGCGGAACCGGTGAAGGTCACGCCGGCGGCAGCGGCGTTCGTTACATTCTGCGCGACGATTACTCCTGTGATCGGTGCATAGACAGCCACGATGCTTGACGGGTGGTCCCTGTTCACCCCGAGAGTATCCAGCTGCTCTTTGGCCGCAGTTAGATCGGCCGTGGCGTCCCTTTCTGTGTCTTCGGCCTGTTCGAGCGCGCCCAGAGAGATCGCGCCATGCGCGTAGAGGTCCTGTGCGCGGACAAATGCCTTGTGCGCAAACTGCTCGTCGTTCACGGCCTTCAGATATGTATCGAAGGCATTCGTAATGTCCGGGCTCTGGACCTTAAGGAGCAAATCGCCCTTCTTCACGTGGTCATCGAGACGTGCGCGGATGTCAACTACCCGGCCACTGGCAAGCGAGATAACAGGAACTTCGCGTGCAATATCCGGATTCACACTGCCTGTGACATTCAGCTGGTCATAGGCTTCTGTTTGATCCGCAGCCGTAAGCGGAAACTGTTCTGGGTCGTCGACGCTTATAATGCCCTCGTTGCCGACCTGGATGACCTGCGCAGGCGGCGGCGCACCATCAGCGGGGTTGGATTTCTTTTCACATGCCGCCAAAAAGAGACACACGGCGAGGCACAAAATGGCTTTTAGAACGGACTCGCTCATCATTGAATCACCTCGCGCCCTGCAGCAAGATTCAACTGGCCGGCTGCGGTCAGATAGGAACCGATTAGCTGGAGATAAGTCATTTGCACGTTTCGGTAATCAATTTGCGCATTCAGAAAATCCATGAGCGATGCGCCGCCGTGCTGCCATGCATAGGTAACCGTCTCCCGAACACGCAAAGCCTGCGCCAGGTACTTATCCTTATAGGGCCGCAGTAACATCACATTGCTGTCTACCAGCACATACGCGGAATCCACATCGCTGAATACTTGGGCTCGCGTCGCATCCGCTAGTTGCTGGTTGCGGCCTATGTCAATCTGGGTGCGTTGCTTCTCGCCCTGGTTGCGATCAAAGATGCGTAGCGGAATACCCACGCTGAGGCCCAGCGTCTGGGTCGCATTCGGATTATTGTTCGATGAATTCCACGTGTACCAACCGCTGAATGTCGGATCGGTCGATCCGTTGGCAATCGCCAGCTTGTGATTGGTGTCCGCCTGCTGCAACGACTGCAGCGCCGCTTTCAGATCGGGCCGGTTATCAAGGGCAATCTCGCGAAAGGTTTCCAGCGGCTGCAACTGATTGGAAAAATCAAAAGGGCCCTGGATCTCGAACTGATCGATGGGTGCTCCGTCGTTCAACAACTGCAGCAATTGAATCTTCGAGGTTCGAAGGGTCACTTCGGCAGCCTGGAGATCGGACTCGTACTGCACCCGCTGCAGTTCGATCCTGTCCAGGTCTATCTGTGCCAGGTCACCGCTCTTGAAGCGCGCTCGGCTGATGTCGATGATGTGGTCGTAGTAGTCAAGTTCCTGTCGGGACAGATCCACGATCGCCTTGGCCTGAAGGGTCTGAACAAACGCGGCCCGAAGATTGAAAATCAGATTGCGCTCGAGGTCCTCGTGCTGTGAACGAGTAATCTGCGTGCCCACCTGGGCGCTCTGAAGACGAAGCTCCCGCTTGTGGTCGCGCTCATGCAAATAACTAAGCGTAGGCACAACAAATGTGCCGGTGAGCGGGGTCCAGATTCCCTTATTCGGAGCGATCTGCGTGCCATCCGCGGTCACGCTGAACTGCGGATTCGGGCGCAGGAAGGCCGTGATTTCTTCGGCCTTCATCTCGTCTACATTGAGCGCGTCGGCTTTCAGAGTGGGATTTGCTGCTTCGAACTTGACCTTGATCTCCTCCCAGGTAAGACCCTGCTGTGCGGCGGCTGGAAGGCCCGAAGCCAGTACTACGCCCACTGCGGCAGCGACGCCAGTGGTTCTAAATAGCAATTTAAGAATTTGCATTTCGAGAAACTCTCGTCTGCTGGCGAAAACGATTCGGGGCCCCCTGCGTTTCAACGCGGATACGTGGTCGAGTGAGACAGCTTCAGCATAGAGTGCAGACTGACTGCGGCAGCTCTATCTTTCATCCCTGGCCTCCCCATCTTCGGACTGCGGCTGCCCTATCTTCTGGCCAATCGTCATCAATGATGAAATCGCTGCGAAAAGAGGCCTCTCCGGTATCTACAATGGAGATACGTTTGCCGTGCACATTCGCTCGGCATCGCAAGTGAATATGTACGCGACGATCTTCAAGGGAAACAAGCGGTCAGCCCTGCTCAAGGCAGGAATCATGATCGCGACCATCGCGCTTGTGGACTGGTGGGTGGTTGGCGAGATTCCGCTCGGCTTCCTCTACCTGGCTCCTATGCTGACCGTCGGGGGGGTTCTGGACCCGTGGCAAATCGGTGCGTTTGCGGTTCTGTGCACCTTTCTGGCAGAGATCTTCGATGATCTCGCATGGAACCTGCGAACAGGATTATCCCGAGATGTGCTCTACTTTGCTGCCTTTATGGGTGTGGGATTCTTCGTTCGCGAGGTGAACCGCAACCGCAGGATTGCGCTGGAGCACCTTCATGAAATCGAGCACCAAAGCGAGGCGCGTCTCGAAGCAGAAGAGCAATTGAGAATCTTGATTGAAAGTAGTCCTGCAGCCATCGTTACGGCGGATGCCGAAGGTCACGTATTGATGGCGAATGAGGCTGCGCACCGCATGTTGGGTATTCCACAAGGATATCTGCCTGGAAGAGTGATTCATCGTTATCTACCCTCCTTGACGAATGTCTTGAGGAAAGACGTCTCCCAGCAACTTTTTCGCACAGTCATGCAGGCCCGCGGCCAACGTGATGACGGAGAAGGTTTCCTCGCTGACATCTGTTTCTCTACCTATCGCACCAATGCCGGATCGCGCCTCACCGCTATGGTGTTGGACGCTTCTGAGGAATTTAGAACACAGGAGGTATCTGGTCTGCATCAGTTGCTTGCTGGGTCGCGGATTGCAATCGGCGCCGTTTCCCACGAGATTCGCAATGTGTCCGCAGCCATTGCCGCCATTTATCAGAATCTCGCAAACGGTGGATTGCTTGCCGGAAACAAGGATTTCGAAGCTCTTGGCAATCTCATCGTCGCGCTCGAACGTATCGCAAGCGTCAATCTTCGACAGTCCGGCGATAAGGCTACCGAAGTCGATCTTGCTGCTCTGCTCGACGAATTGAAAATAGTGGTTACCCCATCCTTGCAAGAGGAAAATATCGAGGCACAGTGGACTATAGAACCCGGCTTGCCTCTCGTGTGGGCTGACCGGCCAAGCCTCATGCAAGTGTTTCTGAACCTGATTACCAACAGCGTCCGAGCCCTTTCTAAAGACGGTGATCGAGTTCTTTCTATCACTGCGAAAAATGACGGCAGCCAGATCCTCATAGAATTCGCAGACAACGGCGGCGGAGTGGCCCATCCCGAACATCTGTTCCGTCCATTCCAGGCAGGGGCGGTAGCAACTGGTCTCGGGCTCTACCTGTCACGCGCATTCATGCGCTCCTTCGGTGGGGAATTACATTACCTGCCAATTCCCAACGGTGCCTGCTTTGTTGTTTGCCTGACGCCGGCCTTATCTGGTCATGAATAGCATGCCCGCAATTCGCATACTTATGGTGGACGACCATAGCCTGTTCAGAGAAAGCCTGAGCAGGTTTCTTGAAGCCGATCCCGCCTTTCTGGTGGTGGGTCAGTGTGGGACTGCAAGCGAGGCCATCGCAGCATATTCTGAGACTCCAACCGATGTAATCTTGCTCGACTACGATCTTGGCGAGGAACAGGGGACTCGCTTGCTTCCAGAGTTGAAGAGTCACCTTGGAGAGGCGAGAGTTCTCATGGTGACGGCGGGCATGTCGGATACGATTGCACTCCAGGCGATGGAAGCCGGGGCCTCAGGAGTTTTCCTGAAGCACAGCAGTCTCGACCAACTGGTAACTGCCATCCGTCAGGTTGTAAAAGGGGAGATATGGTTGGACACGGGAGTCGCTCACTCGCTTTTTGGGGAGCGAAGTACCCGGAGAGATCACTTTGAACGTATGCAGCCTCTCACATCTCGCCAAGGTGAAGTACTGAGAGGTATTCTCGACGGGCTTACGAACAAGGAGATCGCATGGAATCTCAAGGTCTCCGAGAGCTCCGTCAAGGCGGCCATTCAGGAGTTGTTCCACAAAGCGGGAGTGAGGACGCGGAGCCAACTGGTGAGAATTGCGATTGAGAAACACTCTTCCGATTGGTTGAAGTCAAAAACAAGAGACTAATATCAGCCCAAACGCCTATAGAAGCCACGCCATCTGAGACAACCCTGATTCAGAGACCGTAACTCACCCCCTGAAGCAACTGTCGCCTCTGCGTGACGAATTATTTCCTCGGAAGTCGATAGGCGGGACGCGCGAGGCGGGCGTTCGGTGCGACCAAGGTGAGGTGAGACGTGGGGATCGAGCTGATAAGTCGGCAGCGATGGAGGTCTAGCCCTCGCGATCGAGGTTATTCGAGTAGGCGTAATAATTGAACACCCCGTGCCGACCATACGATCGATCCGCCATGCTGATTCTGGCATTTGGCACTTTCGCCAATTTTAGAATCAGCAATTTATAGCAGCGAAGCAGAACGGTTTTAATAGAACGGTGTAATTAAAGGCTGGCGGTCTGGGGTTCGGTCCGTGCCTGTGGGGGCGTTTCTGGCTGGGAGGTCCGGGCAGCGATGGAGCGCGCGTGGAGGCGGATGATGGCGAAGGCAATGCGGCAGATGCCGTAGGCCAGGAGAACACCAAAGGCCAGCGCCGCGAGACTGGCACAAACTAACATCAGTAGGTTGATTGCGTCCTGCATTCAGATATCGTTTCTGGTCCTTTTCTGGTTCTGGCCGTCACATTTATGATGCTGGGTTTCGTCTTTGCGCCAATATTGAGAAGGCGCTTGAATTGTACGATGCCATTGTTACAGAAAAAAGCCGCACATTGACCATCGTTTCTGTTGACGAATAAGATACCAGTGAGGGGAATGGTGCGATCCTAGCGTCCCCGGTCTATTGCGCGATCGCAAGCGGAATGCCACCGGTCGCGCATTCTTAACAAAAATTTCTAATGTCCATCACACACATCTCGGTGCGGGGTGCGCGACAGCACAATCTGCGCGACATCAACGTGCAGATTCCGCGGAACACTCTGACTGTTGTCACCGGCCTTTCGGGTTCGGGCAAGTCTTCGCTGGCCTTCGACACAATCTATGCCGAAGGACAGCGGCGTTATGTGGAGACCTTATCGGCATACGCACGCCAATTCCTCGACCAGATCGAACGGCCGGACGTAGATTCGATCGAGGGGCTGAGTCCGGCGATTTCGATCGAGCAGAAAACGACGAGCCGCAGCCCGCGTTCGACGGTGGGCACGATCACCGAGATCTACGACTACCTGCGGCTGCTGTATGCGTCGGTGGGCGTGCCGCATTGTCCCAATTGCGGGCGGCAGATTTCGCGGCAGAGCGCGGAGCAGATCGTGGAGCGGATCTTGTCTTTCGGGCAAGGTGAACGTGTGACCATTTACGCGCCGGTGGTGCGCGGGCGCAAGGGTGAATTCAAGGATCTACTGGACAAACTTGACCAGCAGGGATTTCGCGCGCGCGTTGACGGCGAGCTGCGTGACCTCGCGGAACCCATTGATCTGGAGAAGCGCAAGAACCACACCATTGAGGCGGTGGTGTATCGCGCAGTGCTGAAGCCGGGAATCGAAAAGGCGCTGGAGTCGTCGGTACAGAAGGCGCTGCAGATGGCCAATGGGCTGGTGCTGGTGGCGACGGCGAACGAAGAACAGCTTTATTCTTCGTCGATGTCGTGTCCCGATTGCGGGCTGGACGTACCGAAGCTCGAGCCGCGGAGCTTCTCCTTCAACAGCACTTATGGGGCTTGCCCTGAGTGCCATGGGCTGGGGAGCATCTATGACTACGATCCAGCGAAGGTCATCAGCGACTGGTCGAAGCCACTCCTGGATGGCGGGCTGGGGCCGGGTTCGGCGTCGCAGTATCTGCTGAAGCTGATCAAGCTGGCGGCAGAACGGTACAAGATCGACCTGAAGAAGCCGTTTGAGAAGCTGCCGCCGAAGCAGCAGGAGTTGTTGTTATATGGGCCACCCAAAGCTGAGGCACCGAGGACGGGATTCCATGGAATTCTGGCATATCTGCGTGATGCGCTGGAGGAGTCGCGGTCGGACGCATATCGCGAATGGATGATGAACTACATGTCTGCTTCGACATGCCCTGTGTGCAAAGGACGACGGCTGAGGCCGGAGTCGCTCGCGGTGAAGGTGGGCGGGATGTCAATTGCGGACTTCACGGCACTACCGCTAGGGAGGGCGCTGACGGCTGCGGCGGCGATTCCCTTCTCGGCGCGCGAGGCGCTGATTGCGGAGCGGCTGCGGCGGGAGGTTGTCGAGCGGCTGGAGTTTTTGACCGCCGTGGGACTGGGGTATTTGTCGCTGGATCGCAATGCGGCGACACTGTCGGGCGGCGAAGGACAGCGGATTCGGTTGGCAACGCAGATCGGTTCCAGGTTGCGTGGGGTGCTGTATGTGTTGGATGAGCCGTCGATCGGGCTGCATCAGCGAGACAACCAGCGGCTACTGACGGCGCTTGAGTCGCTGCGCAACCTGGGGAACACTGTACTAGTGGTGGAGCATGACGAGGAGACGATTCGGCATGCGGATTACGTGCTGGACCTGGGGCCGGGCGCGGGCAAGCTCGGCGGGCACGTGGTGGCGGAGGGGACGCCCACGGAGATTATGCAGGCTCCTGGATCGCTGACCGGGCGGTACCTTTCGGGCGAGGCGGCGATTCTGCATCGGATGGTTCCGCGAGCGCTGACGAGCAAATGGATTACTGTTGAAGGCGCGAAGAGCCACAACCTGCACGATGTGACTGTGCGGTTTCCGCTGGGCGTGATGACCGTGGTGACAGGCGTTTCGGGCTCCGGCAAGAGCACGCTGGTGAACGATATTCTTTATCGCGCTCTGGCCAAGGAATTGTACGGTTCGCGCGAAGAGCCGGGTGAGTACAAACAGATTCGCGGCTTCGAGCAGATCGACAAGGCAATTCGTATCGATCAGTCGCCGATCGGGAGGACTCCGAGGTCGAATCCGGCTACGTATACGGGAGTGTTCACCGCAATTCGAGATCTGTTCGCAATGCTGCCGGAATCGCGTGAGCGTGGATATAAGGCGGGGCGCTTTTCATTCAATGTGGCGGGCGGGCGATGCGAGGCGTGTCAGGGCGATGGGCAGCGGCGCATCGAGATGAATTTTCTGCCGGATGTATATGTGCAGTGTGAAGTATGTAACGGTCGCCGTTACAATCAGGAAACCCTTGCGGTGAAGTTCAACGGATACTCGATTGCCGACGTACTGGACCTTGCGATTGAGGATGCGCTGCCGGTGCTGGCCGATATTCCGCAAGTGCGGCAGCGGCTGGAGACACTGGTGGATGTTGGACTCGGCTATATTCATCTGGGGCAGGCGGCTACGACACTCTCGGGCGGCGAGGCGCAGCGGATGAAGCTGGCGCGCGAGCTGAGCAAGCGGCAGACGGGGCGGACGCTGTATCTGCTGGACGAGCCGACGACCGGGCTGCACTTCGACGATGTACGCAAACTGCTGGAAGTGCTTCATCGGCTGACGGACTTGGGGAATACGGTGATTATCATTGAGCACAACCTGGATGTAGTCCGAAATGCGGACTGGATCATCGACCTTGGTCCCGAAGGCGGCGAGGACGGTGGGCAGATTGTGGCGGAGGGGACTCCGGAGCAGATTGCGGGCGTCAAGAGCTCGCATACGGGAGAATTTTTGCAGCGGTTTTATGAGACGGCTCAGGGCCGGGCGAGTGTGTCTCCTGTTGAGAAGTTTTCGCTGACAGGAAACGGAAGCGGGCCGAAGCGGCGCAAAGGCGCGAAGAAAGACTGGGTACAATGACGCCTGAGCTGGAACCCAAAGACGCAAATTCGTTAGAAACATTTGAACCAGAAGGAACTTTTTCCCGCGAAGACAACCCCGTGCAAGCTGAGGCTGGTGCCGGAAGGGATTTTTCAGCTCAGCCGTGGAATGAGTCAATGGCAGAAGCTTCCGCAGGGGGCTCGACACCACCAGAACTCTACTGCGCCGATGAGCCTCCATTTCCGCAATTGGTCCCCCGTCTGGTTCCAAACCTGGGACACGTGATGCTGTTCTTTGTGCTCTCGGTCTTTTTGCTGGGGGTGGGGCAGGTGCTGGGAGTTTTCCTCATCGAACACTTGCACCTTTTCGGTCATCGAGGGTTCGACTCGCTCCTGCGGCTTTCGCTGGATGATGCACGGTTGAGTATCCCGGTGCAGGCTTTGTCCTATGGGTTGATTGCGCTAGTGACGGTTCCGGTTTTTTCGCTGTTGTGGAACGAACCATTTTCCGACGGCGTACTCTGGAAGAGCGAGACTGCAAAGCGGAGATTTTTACCGCTTGCATTGCTGGGGCTGGCAGCGGGCTTTGGCATCAACCTGTTCGGGAATTTTCTTCCCATGCCCAAGGATCCACCGATCATGCAGGACATGATGAAGTCTCCGCTGGGCGCGTGGATGATGCTGGTCTTTGGCATAACGGTGGCGCCGATGTTTGAGGAGTTGGCCTTCAGGGGATTTCTGCTGCCGGGGCTGGTGAACTGTTTTCGCTGGCTGGCACGGAGGGGGAGCATTTCCGAGACCGCGGCCCAGTGGGCAGGGATTCCTGTCTCGATTCTTTTGACCAGCATCGGCTTTGCCTTGATGCACTCCCCACAGCTTTCGCACGCTTGGGGGCCCCTGGTACTGATTGGAATGGTGAGCGTGGTGCTGTGCATTGTGCGATTGAGCACCAACTCGGTGGCGGCCGGAGTAGTAGTACATGCTGCGTATAACTTCACGCTGTTTGTGGCCGTGCTGGTACAGACCGGCGGATTTCGGCATCTGGAGAAGTTAGGGATCTGAGGTGTCTGGGTCTAGCCATCGCTTGGGTCAACCGTTAGCAGACTGGAATTGCCACCCTAGGGCTTCGTGCTCGGGGGAGGGGTCTGCGCAGCGGGTTGGGAGTTGGCGGCCATCCATTGCGCATCTGTCAGATTCCATCCTCCGCCCAGTGCCTTGTAGAGCTGGACAAGAATCAGACGCCGGTTAACCTCCGTCTGGTCAAGAGCAAGCTGAGATGAATAGAGTCGTTGCCTTGCCTCGAGAACTTCGAGATTGTTGGCCCTTCCATTCGTGAAACGCAGCTGCATAAGCCGGAGGGCATCTTCGTTCGATTGCACAGCCTTTGCCTGCTCGGTCCGGATCGCGTCGATTTTGTCGCGCGAAATAAGGGCATCGGAAACATCCCGAAAAGCGCCCAACGTAGTCTGCATGTACTGTGCCTTGGTTTGCTCCCAGGATGCGATCGCTTGTCGTTTCTGAGCTGTGATGGCGCCGGCGGTGAAGATGGGGCCTGCGATACTCGCGCCGATACTCCAGGCATTCGTCTTGCCGAGGGAAAGATTCTCGAGCGGCGAGCTTATTTTACCGAAGAATGTGGTGAGGCCAATCGTCGGAAAGTATGCCGCCTGTGCGACGCCGATCTGGGCGTTTGCACTCCTCATTGCTTGCTCGGCTGCTAGTACATCGGGTCGGCGCTCCAGCAAAGTGGAGGGCAATCCCGCAGGGACCTCGGGCGGAACCTCGCCCAGGACCTTGGCCTTGGTGTCAATCGGGCCGGGATTCCGGCCCATCAACATGCTGATCTGGTTTTCCTTCAGCGCAATTTGCCGTTCGAGCTCCGGGATGCTGCCGGAAGCGTTGGCCAGATCGTTTGTGGCGCGCGAGGTCTGGAGCTCATTGCCGATGCCTTCCTGCTGCCGCTGGGTAACAAGTTTGAGGGTTGCGGTGAAGGACTCCGCGGACTCTTTGGCGATGTCAAGTTGAAGCCGCAGTCCCAGGAGTTCGAAGTAAGCCTGGGAGACATTGCCGACCAGGGTGAGCATAACCCCGCGGCGGGCCTCTTCGGAGGCGAGAAACTGGGCCTGCGCGCTCTCATTTGTGCGGCGGATACGGCCCCAGAGGTCTGGCTCCCATGATGCGCGGGCTATGGCCAGAAGAAACCCCTGAGCTCCATTCGGAGGGTTAATAGGACTGTAGATGAATTGATTATGGCCGAGGGTCGTATAGGTCGAATAACCAAGCGTGGGGAAGTATTCCGACCTGGCCAGCGCGGCGACCTGGTTTGCCTGTTCGACGCGGGCAACGGCAGCGGCCAGGTCGTAATTGTTGGCCAGCGAAGTCTTGATGAGCTCCGTTAGGGTTTCGTCGTGGAAGATCTCCCACCAGGGCAGGTCGGCAAAGGAGGCTTGCTGAGCTGTTTCGGAAGAACCCCGAAAAGCCGCTGGTGTGGCTACATTCGGGCGCTTGTAGTTGGGACCGACTGCGCAACCCGGCAGAAGCAGGAACAGGGAAAAAAGAAGGAGCGCGGGGCGCGGATGCCTCCAGCCGCTTGGTTTCGCCGCCCATACGGAAGAAAACTTCGGTGGGCTAAAGTTGTGCTGTCTTCCTGCGCTCGGGTTTGATCCTCGGTCGTTCACGTGGCGGCTCCTTCCTCTGGGCTGATCACGGCGTCCCGGCAAGCTCGGGGTCGGGAACGGGAACGCGAAAGAAGATGGCGTATAGCACCGGTACGACGATCATGGTCAGGACGGCGGCAAAGGCCAGTCCAAACATGATGACCGCGGCCATCCCCGCGAAAAAAGGGTCCAGAAGGAGAGGAATCATTCCCAACACGGTGGTCACGACGACCAGAAGGACCGGCCGCAAGCGGTTTACGCCCGCCTGCAGAATCGCTGGATACACCTCCTTCCCCAAGTGCATCTGGATGTAGATCTCCTCAAGCAGGACAATCGAGTTCTTAATCTGTTCGCCGCCCAGGGCTAGCAGCCCCAACAGAGACATGAAGCCGAACGGATTGTTCGTTATCAGAAGTCCAAACGTCGCGCCGATAATCGCCATGGGCACGGCCAGGCAGATCACCGCCGTGGCGCGCATGGAATTGAATAAGCACACGACGATAAACACCATGGCCATCAGGGCCCCTGGGAGCTGTTCGGCAAGAGAGGCCCGGGCATTGTTGGAATCCTCGTACTCGCCGCCCCATTCACGCGTATAACCGGGAGGCAACTTGATCTCCTCTATCTTTTTCCGCACTGAGTTCATCAAATGGCTGGGCAGAACGCCGCGCGCATCGGCAAACACGGTAATGGTTGGCATGCGATCGCGGCGCATCACGATCGGGTCTTCCCATGCGACCTCGACCCCGGAAACCACCTGACTCATGGGAATCATCCTGCCCGCGACCGGGCTCCAGATCTGTATATTGTTGATCTCGTCGACATCGCTCCGCTCAGCCAAAGGAGGACGAGCAATGATCGGCAGCAGCCTTGCTTCTTGCGGGAAGACTCCTGTGCCGCTACCGCCCGGCTCCCGGTAAAAGCCGACTATACGTCCGTCAAAGCCGGATTCCAAGGCCTGGGCCACGTCGACGCGGGTGAGGCCGTTGCGGTTCGCCTGCAGTTCGAGCACCTTCGGGCGAACCACCTTTTCACGTTGACGCCAGTCGCTGCGCACGCCCACAGATTCGCCGGTGTCCTGGATGATGCTTTGCGCCTGGCCGGCAAGGGCGCGCAGCGTGGTGGGATCGGGGCCGCTGAAGCGCACCTGGACGCGTCCGCTGCTGCCCGGGCCGAGCATGAACTTCTTGGCGTTTACGTTGGCGTTCGGATAATTCTGCTCCAGATATTGCTGGACCTTGGGAACCAACCCGTCGATCTTTCTCCAATCGTCAACTTCGACCAGAAACTGAACATAGGCGGTGTTCGGCTGTTCCGCGGAGTACACCAGCAGAAAGCGCAGAGCGCCGCCGCCGACGAATGACGAAACGTGGGTGACGCCGGGCTGGGCCAGGAGGAACCGCTCGACCTCGGCGGCATACTGCTCCGAGGCGCGGATGTGGGTACCGGCGGGCAGAAAGGTATCCACCAGGAATTGCGGTCGGGTCGCGGGCGGGAAGAAACTTTGATCGATTTTGCCGAAGCTCAACAGCGCTGCGACGAAGAGCAGTATCGTCGCGATCAACACGCCCCAGCGGAAACGGAGTGCGAGAACCAGGAAACCACGGTAAGTCTGAAAGAACCAGCCAGCATGCGCATCCTCTTCGGAGACTACCTTGGCAGCCGGCTTAAAAAATCGGTAAGCCAGGAGCGGAGTGACCGTGATCGCCGCCACCCAGCTCAGGGCCAGGGAGATGCATATGACCCAAAACAGCGAATTGAGCAGCTCGCCGGCTGAATCCTCTGATAGTCCGATGGCCGCAAAAGCCAAGACTGCGATGGCTGTCGCTCCGAACAATGGCCACTGGTTGTGCGCGATCACATCGCGAATCGTTTTGAGCTTGTCCTCGCCCGCTTCGATTCCTATCTTGAACCCTTCGGTGACGACGATCGCATTGTCGGTGAGCATGCACAGCGCGATGATGAGAGCGCCGAGAGAGATGCGTTCCAGCAGGAGGCCCCCCTTCAAATACATCACCAGAAAGGTCCCTATGATGGTAAGAAACAGCACGAAGCCAATAATGAAACCGGCCTTGCGGCCCATCGCAAACAAAAGCACCACGAAGACAATCATCACTGCCTTGATCAGATTGAAGGTGAAGGCTCTGGTGGCTTCGGCGACCTGAATAGGCTGAAAGTTGATGTGGTGAATCTCGATACCGACCGGCTGGTCGCGTTTCATCTCCTCGAGTTTCTCGAGGACGCCTTTACCCACCTTCACGACATTTCCGCCCGGCGCCGTGGAGACGCCCAGGCCGATAGCCGGCTGACTATCGTACCGGAGCAGGCGGCGCGGCGGATCTTCATAGCCACGCTCGATCGTCGCGACATCTCGAAGTAAGAGCTGGCGGCCCGTGCTGCTCGATCCGATCACCAGATTGAGCATGTCCTCAGCCGAGCGGAAACCGCCCGTCGGATCGATCGTAATATATTGGCCTCCGACGCGCACCCGTCCGCCATCCGCGACTACGTTTCTTGCCTGCAGCTGGGCGTAGATCTGGTTCTCGTTCATGCCCAGCTGTGCCAGCCGCGACCGCGACATTTCCAGAAAGACAACCTCCTGTTGTTCGCTGAAGAGATCGACTTTGGCGATGCCGGGCACCAACTGCAGCTCGCGGCGGACGGTATCCGCGTAGCGGCGAAGCTCAGGCTGCGAAAAGCCTTTGCCGGTGATCGCCAGAAAGATGCCGTAAACGTCGCCGAAGTCGTCGACTACCTGCGATGTACCGCGCACCGAGGGCGGCAGCCGGGGTTGGACATCGTTGACCTTGCGGCGAAGTTCGTCCCAAACCTGAGGGATGGTGTCCTTGTGGTACCTGTCTTTGATGTGGACCCTGACCAGCGACCGCCCGCGCGTCGACTCCGATTCGATGCGGTCAACCTGGCCCATCTGCTGACAGGCGATTTCGATGGGGTTCGTCACTTCCCTGGCCACGTCCTCGGGACTGGCCCCCGGGTAGGGTGTGACGATCAGGGCTTGCTTGATCGTGAACTCCGGGTCCTCCAGGCGTCCGAGATTTTGATACGCATAGATACCGCCCACAAGGATGATAAAAGTCAACGCCAAAATAATCCTGCTGTGGTTGACGGAGAATACGCCGGGATTCATTATTGGCCGCCTCCCAGCGCGTCGCCCAGATCGCGAACCTTCATCCCTTCACGTAGGAACGGCGCTCCCGCCACTACGATGTGATCGCCCGGCTGCAACCCGTCAACGATTTCGATCCTGTCGCCGGTTGGTGATCCCATCTTCACTGGCCGGCGATGGACAGTCTGATCCGACCCCAAAATCCACACCACCTGCTCACCCGTGTCCTGCTTCGAAACGGCCGCGATCGGCACCAGTAGGAGATTGCCCGGACCTCTGGCCCCTCGGGTAGTGACGGTAACTGTGGCCGTCATGCCGGGAAGCGCCTTAATTCCGGGCGGGGTCTTCACGGAGAAGCGGACCTCGAAGATCTGCGTCTTCGGGTCAGCTATCTGCGAGACTTCCTTAATGTGTACGGGGAACTGCCGCCCAGGCGCCGTGCTGAGCTCGGCGACGCTCTGCTGAATGTCGGACGGGCGGACGTCGGCGGCGATGAACCCCTCCGGCACGTCCACGACGATGTCTATATCGTTGACGTTCTGAAACCGGATTACCGCACTGTTGGCCACGATGTTCTGGCCCTCATCGACCAGCCGCTGGGCGACGACGCCGTCGTACGGAGCGCGCAGAGTGCTGTCCCCGAGCTGGAGCTTTGCTTCAGCGACTCGGCCTTCGAGACTGCGAACCGCCGCCTGCTGGGCGTTGTCATCTTCCTGGGCGCCGCGGTATGTGGTTTGAGCGAGATCAAAATCAGAACGCGAGACGGCGCTCGACTCGACCAGCCGTCCGAAGCGTTCCGCTTCGGTTTTGGCGTTTGCGAGCCTTGTTTCGGCCACACCCAACTGAGCTCGGGCCTGGTCGAGTTGACCCTGCACGGCCTGCAGCCGTGCTTGAAATTCGTCCTGCCGGAGCTGTGCTATGGTCGCGCCTCGGGACGCTCTTTCCCCTTCTCTGAAGGGAAGTTTGACGAGCACGCCGGATACCTGGAAGGCAAGGTCGACCATTTTCGACGCTTCGACCCTTCCCGGGAAGGAGCGCAAGGTCGGCCGATCGCCGGCTGCTACGACCATCGTCTTGACAGGACGAAACTCCTCGGTGGGAGTCAAGTGCTGCGTCGAACAACCGACCGCGAGACAGACTATTGACAAGGCGATTGGCAGCCCCCGTTGCGGTTCGTTTATAGGCATGTAAGCCTCCGTCTGGTCTGGCTAGTAGTCGACGGGATCTCGGATGATGGGGCAGGTCATGCAATGTCCGCCCCCGCGCCCGCGGCCCAGTTCGGCGCCCACGATGGTTATCACCTCGATGCCTTCCTTGCGCAGCAGCGTGTTCGTATACACATTCCGGTCGTAGGCAAAGACCACGCCCGGCGAGGCGCATACCAGGTTCGCGCCGCTGTCCCACTGCGTGCGCTCCCGCATATATGCGTTGCCCCCGGTCTCGACTACGCGCAGCTTCTTCAGACCCAGAGCCTCGGCCACCACTTCGACGAACGACCCCTTGTCCCGTTTCAGCTCAACGCCGCTCGGCGCACTGCTCGGGCGATAGGAGAAGGCCTCGATCTGGTTCACGATGTCCGGATAGAGCAACACACAGTCGCGGTCGGCGAAGGTGAACACCGTATCCAGGTGCATGGCCGCCCGCAGTTTGGGCATCGCGGCCACGATCACCCGCTCCGCCGCGCCCTTCTCAAACAGCTTCGCGGCCACCTGGCTAATCGCCTGGCGTGATGTGCGCTCGCTCATGCCGATCAGCACGTTGCCCTTGCCAATAGGCATCACATCGCCGCCTTCAAAGGTCGCCATGCCATGGTCTTTGGTCGGATCCCCCCACCACACATTTACCTTGCCCGAAAAATCCGGATGGAACTTGTAGATCGCCGTGGTCAGGATCGGTTCTTCATGACGCGCCGGCCAGTACAGCGAATTGAGCGTAACCCCGCCATAGATCCAGCAGCTCGTGTCGCGCGTGTACAGCGTGTTGGGAAGAGGGGGCAACAGATACTCGGTGACGCCAGCCCCGTCCTTGACCAGCTTGAGCATTTCCCCGCCGTGCGTTTCCGGAAAATCCTCCGTCGACAGACCCCCCAGCAGGGTTTCAGCAAGCTGGCGCGGATTCAGCCCTTCGAGGTAACTCCGCACTTCATCTACCAGCCCCAAACCCACCTGGTCGGGAATCACCTGATTGTCCAGAATCCACTTCTTGCCTTCCGGTACCGCCACCGTTTCCGCCAGCAGGTTGTGCATCTCCACCACTTCCGCGCCACGGTCGCGCAGCTTGTTGATGAAGTCGAAGTGGTCGCGCTTGGCATTATCCACCCACAGCACATCGTCAAAAAGCAGCGCGTCACAGTTGGACGGCGTCAGCCGCGTATGGGCGATGCCCGGCGCGCACACCAGCACCTTATGCAGCTTGCCCACCTCCGAGTGCACCCCAAACTTCACTTCACTCGCATTCGTCATAAAGAAAGCTCCTCTCTAAATTTGGATTAAGCCTGTCGCCAGCGCATAGACACCGGCAACTGCACCCAGAATCACAACCGCGAAGATGGCCACGTCCGAGGGCTTGAATACCTTGGCGTTCTGCTCGCGCCGCGCCCAGATGTAGAGCAGCGTCCCAGGCGCATAAAGAATCGCCGCAAGCAGGATAAACTTCAGCCCGCCGGCATAGATCATGAAAGCCGTATACACCGTCGCAATGGATGCCATGATCAGATCGCGCCCACGCTCCTCCGGCCGCGTGTCGTAGGTCTCGCCGCGTTTCGAGACCATGAGCCCGTAAGCCGCCACGAACAGGTAGGGGAAGAGCGTCATCGCGCTGGTCAGATTCAGCATCAGCGAGAACGCGTCCCGGGAAAAATAGGTGGTGATGACGATCAGCTGCACGATGATGTTGGTCAGCCACAGAGCCACCACAGGAACTTTGTTCGCGTTCTCGCTGGAGAAAACCTTAGGCATGTCATTGTTCTTCGCCGCCGCGAAAAGCACTTCGGCACAGATCAGAGACCAGGCAAGATAGGCTCCCAGCACCGAAACGATCAGCCCCAGGCTGACGAAAACTGCACCCCAGTGCCCCACCACCGCCTCCAGCACCGCGGCCATCGACGGCTGGCGCATGCCGGCGATACCCGACCGGTCCAGCACCGCGTAAGGAAGCATGGTCACCAGCACCATCAGGCCGGTGACGCCGATGAAGCCGGCGATGGTCGCCAGCCCCACATCCGAGCGCTTCTTCGCATAGCGCGAATACACGCTCGCACCCTCAATCCCGATAAACACAAATACCGTGACCAGCATCGTGGCCTTGACCTGCTGGAACAGGTTGCCCGTCAGGTCGCCCCCATAAAAGTTGGCGCGGAAGATGTGGGCCCTGAAGGCGAAGATCAGGATGAAGATAAAGACCAGGATGGGGATCACCTTGGCCACCGTCACGATGCTGTTGATGAACGCGGCCTGCTGCACGCCCCTCAAAATCATAAAATGAAAAAGCCAGATCCCGATCGAGGCCACGGCGATCGCCGTCACCGTGTTGCCCTCCCCAAAGACCGGGAAAAACGCACCCAGCGTGGCCTTGATCAGCACCCAGTAGGAAACGTTGCCGATGCAGCTGCTGATCCAGTAACCAAAGGCAGACAGGAAGCCGGGGTAGTCCCCGAAACCCGCCTTGGCATACGCAAACACGCCCGCATCCAGATCCGGCTTGCGCTCCGCCAGCGACTGAAACACTCGCGCCAGCATGTACATCCCCGTACCCGCGATCAGCCACGCAATGACCGCCCCAAATGGCCCGGTGGCCCCGGCGAAGGTACGCGGCAGTGAGAAGATGCCCGCCCCCACCATCCCGCCCACTACCATCGCGGTCAGCTGCAGCCGCGACATCTTCTGCTCAGACGAAGACATAACCGGCACCTCCTCCCTTCGCTCCCCAAACGCCTACATCGGATACTCGGCTAAGTCTCGTTCTTAAAGCTAGTCTGCATATATTGCTCTTGAATGAA
>Ga0206959_10104_pt1 | contig 25170 bp, 21 predicted proteins | sample Alteio_BWOrgHeat_31_FD_152971 | JGI IMG/M metagenome (GOLD analysis project Ga0206959, IMG submission 152971) | Enriched cells from forest soil in Barre Woods Harvard Forest LTER site, Petersham, Massachusetts, United States -... | ecosystem: Environmental > Terrestrial > Soil > Temperate forest >...
TCAATGGTCAATGGACGTCAACCCGGAATGGGGAACCGCTGACTTCTCAGCGGACATGACAATGTCCGGCTATGGGAGAACCTCGGCGGGTGCCGTAGATCCAACACAGCCCCTTGTAAACCCTCACACACACCACATCCGGCTGACGAACGTCAGGGTCACCTGGGACATGACCGGCTGCCCCGCATACCAACCTCCCGCCACCATAACGGGCTTTCAGTTGAACGGCACGGTCAGTCTGATGACCGGGAATGGAAGTATAGCCCCCTTTGAGACGGATCCGCCTTCATCGACACTGCAGGTCTGCGTCACCGGAGGAAACGATGTCCGGTACTCGCAACCGGATTCGAATATTACGCTGGTGTTCGGGGGCCCTGCGACGACACATTTTGGACCGCAGGCCATCCATGGCGTCGTGCGTATTTCGTCAGCCGACTCGATCGGGAAGCGAGATGATCGTCGATGAACGATCAGTCGATGATTGCTGCTAAAAGGCCTAGTTGAGACTGAAACCTGCTCATGAATCAATATGGGCATGGAGAGACTGGCGAATCCTGACTGTTGGCTGCCAGAGGAAGGAGAGTCGAAATGAAAAGAGTGACGTGTTTGGTGTTGCTCAGTACAACGGTCGCGGTTACGGCTCTTCATTTCGCCGGAAATGTCTGGGCGACACCAGCTGTCGGCTTCGCGGCCACAACGATCATAAGCGGAACGTTCGGCGAAATCGACGTTCTTAACAAATCCATTATCCCGGACTCCAGTGAGAATGACCGACGGGCGAAGGTCTGGCTGTCTCTGCAGAAAACCGAGGGACCGTCAGACCTGTACGTCCAGAGTAATGTGTGGCAGCCGGGCGGAACTACGGGCTGGCACACCCACCCTGGAAATAGCCTGATCATCGTCACAGCAGGAACGGTCACGGAGTATGAAGGCCACGATTCCGACTGCAGGCCCCACGTCTATACCAGAGACATGACGTTTGTCGATCCCCGTGGTGACCACGTCCACATCATCCGGAACGAGGGCAGTGTCGTCGCACGAACCATCGCTGTCCAGCTGACTCCAGCAGGAGCGTCGCGTCGGATTGATGTCGCAGACCCAGGAAACTGCCATTTCCAATGAGAAACGACTGGTGCGAAGGGGCCATCCCAAAGCGCGCATCGGGCTCCGCGTTGTGACTGGCCGTCGGCGGTTCGGAAGCAAGAATCAACTGCTGCGGAGCGCGACCATGTGGTCGACGCGCATGGCTCTGCGCGCTGGCACGATGCAGGCCAGGATAGAGGCCAGCACGAAGACGCCTGAAATGATGCTTAACACGCTAGCGTCGCCCATGCGGCTCTGCGTCCACTTGTGCACCGAGTCGCTAAGGCCGACGCTCAGGCCAATGCCCAGCACAAGGCCGACGCTTGTGGTCCAGGCGATTCGAGGTCAGAGTAAGAATAAGCACGTTGCTGCGCGCCGCGCCGAGCGCGATACGGATGCCGATCTCGCGGGTGCGCTCTTCGACCGAACCGACTCTGGGGAGAGCTTGAATGTGTTCATGCTGCGATAGCGTGATGAAGAGGGTAGGAACTCGGCTTCCGGGCGGTGGCGACCGCGATATGACCAGTGGATAGAGAGTGTATGTTCGCCTTCAAAGCGCAGCTCGGGCAGGCACGCAGAAGCATGTGAGTGGTTTGGGGGTTGTAGCGCTCCGCCGTCTGAATAGACACGTGGCCCAAAAGAAACTGCATTTGCTCCAGTTCTCCCCGACGCAATTGTCACGTCGAGCTTGCAATCAAACGAAAGATCTGTGGGCCATATTTCTTCACAATGCTCAGTCCGATGCCGGGCAATGCCAATAACTCCGCGTCGGTTTGCGGACAGGTCGCAACTATGCTTCGCAGCGCCTGATCGCCAAAGATCCGAAATGCCGGGATGTTTCTGTGCTTCGCCTCACTCAATCGCCAACTTCTTAAAGCCTGCTCCACACTAGTCTGGCTCATCGCATAGGCTGCACCCGCTCCTGTTCCCGTCTGCACGGGCCGGATCCGCGGGGCGGCTTTCGGAGATGTCCTGGACCTCCTGGATTTCTTCTTTCGTTTGCTCGAGGAAACAGGGTTCGCCGTACTCTTCATGACGAAGACCAAGGGCTTAGTCGGATCGAAAGTTCTCCCGGCTGAAGTGAGACTGACGGAGCGGTAAGGGATCTGTTTGCCTAGTTTCTCGAACACAGCATCCGCACACGTGAGGATCTCTGCCCGGGCCATCGCTCCGAGGACTTCCTCGAAATTGTCTCGGCCGATCTCGTTTCCTGGATAAAGCTCCGCATACAACTTGCCAGTTGACTTGGCGTGGACTGATTGCAGGCTGCCCAATACACGAAGGAGAGCCGTTCGCTCCTCTTCCGTAGCCGTTCGGAATCTCTGGGCAACGCACTTGGCTGGAGCACAGAAATCGCACACGCCGCAAGGAACGGAGATATCCGTGGTGTCCCCAAAGTGACGGACCAGCGATGTCATGCGGCATTGATTGCTCTCCGCAAAGCGCATCATCTGATCGATCTGCTGTCGTTTCTGCTCGCGTTGCTGGATGTAGGAAGTCCGCCATATCTTTTCGCCCTGACCCACATTTTCGGCAAAGTCGAGTACGGCACCTTTATGAATCCAGAGTTTCTCGAGAGCCTTGTCGAAAAGATCTTCCTCAAGCGCCAGGGCTTTGCGGAGTGTTTCCTTTGGCTGGGGCTCAGCGTGAAGTTTTGCAAACGCCCGATCCAACAGGGAAACATCCGGATAGTCTCGACTGAAGAAGAAATCATGGGTACGACGATCTCCATAGGAGTGCATGAGAATGGCTCGGCTCGGTTTTCCGTCGCGGCCAGCGCGGCCAATCTCTTGGTAATACCCTTCCAAGCTGCCCGGCAGTGCGGTGTGAATCACAGTTCGGACGTCTGGCTTATCGATCCCCATTCCGAATGCGATGGTTGCCACCATGATGTCCTGCTGTCCGGCCATGAATTCTTCTTGCACTCGCCGCCGCTGCTCGGCGTCGAGTCCGGCATGGTAGCTGGCTACGGAAAACTGGTCCGCCAATTCTTCCGCCAGGGATTCCGCCTGCTTACGCGTTGGCGTGTAGACGATGGCTGGTCGATGCTTGTCCTGGAGTAATATCTCTCGCGCCAGGAGGGGCCGTTGGGAAGGTAGCACTTCTACGATCTCGATCCCGATGTTTTCCCGACGGAAACCGTGGATGAAGTGCGTGGCCTCGATTAAACCGAGCTGAGTTGCGATGTCGTTTTGGACCAGTGGCGTCGCAGTGGCCGTGAGTGCCAGGATCGGGGCAGGACGAAGACCTGGCAGATGGTGACTCAGCATCCGATAGTCTGGCCGAAAGTCGTGGCCCCATTGCGAGATACAGTGCGCCTCATCGATCGCGATCAGAGAGGGTTTGCGCTTGGCCAGCATCTCGGGAAAGCCTGCGACGCGGAGTCGTTCCGGAGCAATGAAGAGGAACTGTAACTTGCCACCAAGATAATCCGAACAGACACGGCGGGATGTATCACGATCGCGCCCAGAATGGATGCACTCAACGGCGAAGCCGCGCTCCTTCAGCTTCAGTACCTGATCGTCCATCAATGCAATCAGTGGACTGATGACGAGAGTGGTCCCGCCGCGGGCCAATCCGGGCAACTGGTAGCAAAGTGACTTGCCCGAGCCGGTCGGCATGACGAGCAGCGCATCCTTCCCCCCAGTCACCGCCACACACACAGCTTCCTGGTTAGGCCGGAACGTGGAGAAGCCGAACCCCTCCAGCAGAAGCTCCTTGAGGGTCGTGCTGTTCAGGAGCTTCTTTGTCGGGAGAGTTTGAAGATGATTGACCTCGGCGAATGTCGGGGCAGCCGCGGATGGTTGGACGGGCGATGTTTCACGAACCTTGCTGACAACGGAACGCACATACTGACTGATACCGTCCAGGAAAGGTTCAAGCTCAGATTCCCCGTGCTGGATCTCCTTGAGAAATGATTCCCACTGGCCAGTCATTGCAGGACTCTTGACTTCAGGATGAACAACTTCTATGAGGTGGATCCCCTTTTCCGTCGCCTCCAAACTCTTCCCCGCGCGGACGATGTATCCGCGTTTCAAGAGCACTTCGATCGTGGCCGCCCGTGTGGCAGGTGTCCCGAGGCCAGTTTCCTTCATCGCTTCGGATAGCTCCTTCTCGTCGAGGCTTTGCCCTGCCGTCTGCATCGCAGTCAGCAGCGTACCCTCCGTGAATCGCTTCGGGGGCTTGGTTTTCTTTTTCTTCGCTTGTATGTCTGTGACGTCCTGAAGTTGTCCCTTGGCAAGATGGATCGGCAACACCTGCTCCTGATCCTTCTCCTCAGAACCTCCTTTTGGTTCGCGCTTCCGTCCTTCCGCCCCCATGTCCAGCGCCTTCCATCCCAACTGCTGTACGAGGGTTCCCATGGTTCGATAGTGGTCCACGAAACTTTCCTGGGTGATCGAAGTGATCACTGTGGTGACGGCCTGCAGGTAATCTTCATGCCACATCATGAGAAAGCGGCGGCAGATAAGGTCGTAAATCTTGCGTTCCTTCTCAGTGAGATAGGCACTGCCGGGGGAGACGGCAGTGGGAATAATTGCGTGGTGATCGCTCACTTTGCTGTCGTCGACATACCGCTTTCCGAGAGTGCGCTCTCCGGTTCCGGCAGCGAGTTGCTTCGGATAGTTTGCCGATACTGCGGCTACGATTCCGGCAACGGTGGTGGCAGCGTCTGTTGAAAGATGCCGACTGTCCGTCCTGGGGTAGCTGATCAGTTTGTGCCGTTCGTAGAGAGCTTGGGCAAGGTCAAGCGTCTCTTGAGCGCTGACACCGAACAGACGATTGGAATGTCGCTGCAACTCTGTGAGGTCATAGAGAAGGGGTGGTTGCATGCGCTGCGTCTCGGAGGAAATTGACTCGATGACCGCTACTCCGGCGTGAGCCCGAACGATGATCCTGTCGGCTTCCTCGCCATCGGCAGGCAATCGTGTGATGTTCGCCTGAGCATCTTTCTCCTTAGCCGAACTCGTTTTGGGACGGTACCAGGTCCCTTCATAGCTTCCCTTGTTCGGGTCATCCCGCCCCCGAAACCTCGCGACGACTTCGACGTAGTCTTCGGAGACAAAGCGCCGGAGGGCTGCTTCGCGATCCACAAGCATGGCCAAGGTCGGCGTCTGCACTCGTCCGACAGAAAGCTCCTCACGATAAAGCAGCGAGTACGCACGCGAGAGATTCATGCCAACGAGCCAATCGGCTCGACTTCTTCCATTGGCCGCATCGGCCAATCGATCGTAGTCACTGCCAGGACGAAGGTTGTCGAACCCCTTCCGGATGGCATCCGGAGTCAGGGAGGAGATCCAAAGTCGGCTTACCGGCTTCTTGCTCTGAGCTGCCTCGTAGATATAGCGGAAGATCAGCTCTCCTTCTCTGCCGGCATCGGTGGCACAGACAATACGCGATACTCGAGGCGAGATCAGGATCTTCCTTACAACTTCAAACTGGTCTTTGGTTCGCTCGTAGACAACCAGGGGCCACTGGCCGGGCAACATCGGTAGCCGATCGAAGCTCCATTGTCGCCATTGAGGATCGATATCGTGCGGTTGTGCGAGCGATACAAGATGTCCTATCGCCCAGGTGACCACATAACCGTTCCCATGAAGATAGCCTTCGCCTCGCTTGTCGGCCCCAAGGACACGGGCAATGTCTCGCGCCACGGAAGGCTTTTCGGCCAGAACCGCAATTGCACTGGAATCGCTCGCTTTCATCTGTGACTTCAGTCTACCGAGTCTCCGCTACCCTCGAAAATATGGTGTTTCAGTCACATTAAGAAGGGAACTTGAGTGGGAACGTGCCCAGCTCTACACCCTCGACGATCTGGCCTGATTCAACAAATTGAATGGAGGCGACCCGGCCGACGAAGCAGTGAATTGGACATACGGCTGCGGTTTCAAATACTTCATGTCTGACGCCCAGCCTGGATGGGTCTAACCCTTCATTCATTAGTAAAGGCGCGTATTATTTCATTGCGCAGGACTCCGGTAAGGCAGGACATCCGCTCGATGATGCAATAGGCTCTCGTAGTGTCATCGGAGTATTTATCCATAAGAAGGAGCGGTTGCAGCTAACCTATCCCCCAGCGAAAGTTGCATACCCATTGATTTCGCCGGATGGGAAGCGGGTCTCCTATATTCTGGTTCTTGATGTCAAAACGCAGAAATGGTCTGACCTGGAGCCGGGTCCGATACCCGGAGGAGTCATTAATTGGACCCATTCACCGGATTTCAAGTATGTGTACTACACGACCGGCGGTGCAGAACCCAAGGCCTGACGCGTTCGGCTCGCCGATCATAAGGTGGAACTGATCACCAGCTTGAACCTAACCCGAGCGACAGGAGCCTACTTCAATACCCGAATCGGCGTTGCTCCGGACGGCCCGGCGGTATTCACCCGCGACATTGGTACGGAGGAGATTTACGCGCTCACAGTAAGTGGCCGTGAGTGGCTCCCGAGCGACGGGCAAGGGCGCTCTTTGGCGCACGTCTTGTAAACGTGCTGATAGGCAAAGGATTCCAGAGTCCAGCGCTTGACGGGCAAAATCGTCAGGTGCAAGCTGTTTCCGAGGCGGGTTTCCCCCATGAGTGCTCGCCGCATCCCGGCCCCGTTACCGTCTCCAGCTTCATCGCCCGGCGAAGCGCGCCCGGTTCTTCGCGGCAAGACCATCGCAACCAGGGTTACTCCGGAAGAGTTGGCCGAGGTCGAAGCAGCCGCCGAAAGTGAGGGGAAGACTGTGTCCGAATGGCTGCGCGAGCTGGCCCTGCGGTCAGCCCGGCAGCGCCATGCCGATCCCGTCGAATTGTTGCTGGCCGAGCTGATGGCAATCCGGTACGTGCTGCTGAATCTCTTTCACGCAACCGCCCTGGCGAACGCGGAAGGGAAACAACTGTTGCCCGAATCCGTGCTCAAAATTCGGGACCAGGCCGACGCCCAAAAACTCCAGAAGGCGCGCAAGCAGCTCCAGAACTTTCTGGTCCAGGAGGGACCGGAGGGAGGGAAGCAGTGAGCCATCCCATGCGCTTTCCGAGCCGGACGGGTAGGCTGTTCTGGGCACTTTTCTGGCTTGCGGTTGGCCCGCTCGCGCTCATTTTTCCGGCGTCGGTCTGGCTCGCATGGACGCTCGCGCCGCTCCAGAAGGTCTATCTCACGACCTATGCCGCCAGCTCGATCGGAGCCGGCCTGCCCCACAACCAGACCAGCATTCGATGGGTGATGAAGACCGCGCCCAGGCGCAAGTCGGTTGCCGCCTCGCCAGAGGATGTAGTCATCGGCCCGGACCCAAAGCTGCCCGTTAGTCTCTCGCCCTCTGCGCGCGCGGAAGGCTGGCGCGGAGTGACGTTGAGCGCCCTAGAGAACATGCCCTCAGAGCCGCTTGCCAAAAGATTGCGAGATTCCGTCTACGACGGCGTGAGCGCCTGGTGGCTGTTCGCCCGGCCCATGCTTAACACCCTTGCGGTGCTGCTGCTGCTCTATGCCGTCCGGCTCCAAATGAAGCAGGGTCTTGGGCGGGGACGAGAGCAGGAACAACGCCACGGACGCCGGACCAAAGGCCCCGAACTGGCGTCGGCCTTGTGTTGGCGCGGCTGGCGTCGCGCAAAGGCGGACGGTGTTCGTTTCCGTCTGCGCTTCGAGAACGCGCTTTTGCGGTGGCTGCCCTTTGGTCCGAGTTACCGTATCCCGCGCCGGCTGGAGGCAAGCCATATCCTGATGATGGGTGACACCGGTGCGGGCAAGTCCTCGGCCATCCGACAGCTACTTCGCCAGGTGCGAGAGCGCGGCGAGAGCGCCATCGTCTATGACCCGGCGATGGATTTTGTGAGCGAGTTCTACTCGCCCGCCCGCGGCGATTTAATTCTCAATCCGCTCGATCAGCGTTGCCCGTACTGGGGGCTAGGCGACGAGATCGACCGCAACGAGACGGCCACAACCATTGCCGCGGCGTTCCTGCCGGAAAAAAAGTACGAGAAAGAGTTTTTTACAGACGGGCCGCGCCGGATACTGGCCCATCTGCTCAGGCGCCAACCGCAGCCCAGGGACATTCTGAGGATGATGGCCGACCCTTCGCGGATCGAGGCGGCGGTGAAAGGAACGCCGCTCGCCGCCCTGCTGGACTCGGCAGCGCCGGCACAGCGGGCGGGAGTGCTTGCCAGCCTGAACATGGTGGCCGACAGCCTGGAGTTGTTGCCAGAGTGGGAGCGTACGAGGCTGGCCTTTTCGACAGCCGAGTGGTACGCCGGCCGGAAACGATGGGTGTTCTTGACTTCCAGCTCCGCCTATCGCGCGAAGATTCTGCCATTGCATTCCGTGTGGCTCGATTTGTTCATCCTGCGCATGATGGGGTACTGCGAAGATCACACGGCGAAGCCTGTATGGTTCGTGCTGGACGAGTTGGCGAGTCTCAACAAGCTGCCGCAGCTCCACACCGCCGTCACGGAAGGCCGTAAGTACAGGAATCCTGTCGTGTTGGGCTTTCAGGCCCGCAGCCAGCTTGAACAACGTTACGGCCAGGACGCCGAGGCCATGCTTTCGCAGCCCGCGACCAAGATGTTTTTCAAGACCACCGAGCCTCGCGCGGCTAAGTGGATCTCCGATGCCATCGGAGAAATTGAAGTGGAGCGGTTGAAGGAGTCACGCAGTATGGGGCTGCTAGGCAGCAGAAAATCTTATGCGATGGAGATTGCGACCAAGCCGCTGGTCATGGCTTCGGAAATCTCCGGTCTGGCGCCGTTGCACGGCTTCATCAAGCAGGAGAATAGTGTTGTGCCGGTTCACTTCCGGTTAGCAAAAAAACGCGGCAGACAGCCGGAGTTCATCGAACGCAAAATGCCGGAGGTTGCGCCCAGGCCGTCACCGCCGCAGCCGGCAGAGCTGCCCAAAACGCTGGCAGCGGCCCAGGCCACACTCCCACTCTTGGATACGCCCTCGGAAAAAACCACCGGCAACCCCAAAGAGCCGTTTGTATGGGACGAGTCTAAGGGGATTGAGTGAGGCGTCTAACGAGCAGAGCACAGTAACCAATGACCGCGAGAAGCTACCGGAAGCACTAGGGCATGATGTATCCCATGGGAGCGCACCATGTGTCGGCGATGAAGGCGGAGCCATTCATCACGCCGCAGCAGGAGATCGGGCCTGTTATAGAACACGGCTACGGCATTGGACACAGCCTCCAAGCCTACCTGCTCGGCGGCTGCCAGAAGCGACTCGAGGCGTGGACGAGGATCATCGGAGACTTTTGATAACAAGATAGCGACAAAGAAAGGGTGGTCAGACGGCTGATGTTTGCGCACGCGCCGATTCCGCCTATTTCCACAGAAGTGGATCCGGATACATCCCAACGTGGTGAAAGATGCCAATTTTCGAAAAAGTTTCTAGAATTAGTGTCCGATTCCGCGGTTTTCCACACCTCTATATAAGTAGAGGCACTTTTTCGGAGGAGTGCGAACGCCGGTCAATCCTCCACGGAAGAGGGTCATTCATGGACCAAGCGGGATCCCGATGCACCAGACAGCATGCAGTGGACACCTAAAGATCTGCAATCGCTTCGGCGGGTTGGGTCCATGTGTAGTGCCCGTTGTTATCGAAGCGAACCGACGTGAAACACTTCCACAAATCTATTCGCTCGTATTGCTATGCTAACGCTTCTTGAGAGATGTAAGAAATAGGGAAGAGATCAAACTTCGGTTCTGTTTGCTTCAAGGAATGAAACACTATGTTCCGGTTAATAGGCAGCAAGATTGCTCGAGGGTATGGGAGATACGCGGATAAACGTACCAACCCAAAGCTTCATATCAATGCCGTTTCCGCCTTGTCTGCGTGAATTCAATAGTGGGCCCAGGTGATCCTTTCGACATTCAGATCGGAGTCCGGGGAATAATGCGGGTGAGATTGCCGACGAGTAATCGGTCTCCTGGCATTGCCGGAGTGCATGAAGGATTTCAAGGAAAAGTTGACCGAGTTATCCTTTTTGAACAATTGAAGTCCAGGCTTGGTGAACGCGACCGGAGCATTCTTATGTGCTCCAGTCAGACGCGACCCCTGCAGAAATTGCGATGAGTCTAGGTATGAAATATGAAGCTGCCATAAAGGCCATCCAGCGCGTCCGGGCTCGAGTGGCGCTGTTGCTTGGAAGCCAGGCCGAAGACCTACGGATGAGAGAAAGGATTTCGCGGAAGAATGGACCTGATTAAAGATTTCTTTTTAGAAGCTTTCCCCAACCCGGAACGTGCGGACTGTCCGGCTGAAGAGGTCTTGCGATTTCTCGCAGAGGGTCGCCTTCCTCCGGGTCATTCAGCATTGCTTCACATTGCTTCCTGTTCCGAGTGTTTTCGGGAATATCGGAGCTTTTGTTTCGAATTACAGGATGCTCAAGACCGGGCGACTGCCAAATCCGCGACTGCCGATGCAAAGGCGGCAGTCGCGATGAATTGGAGCGGGCTTGCTTCGGCTATTGGGTCCAATAACGGAGGGGTCACAGGGATCGAGCACATCCTTGAATGGATCACGGTTTTTCGTCATCGGTATTCGCGGTAACTCCGAGAAGCGAAAAGCCGTTCAGTCAGAATGAGGGGAATTTTCATTGCTTCCCAATGGAACGATTCTCGAGTTAGGCTTTTACTAGCCGTTAGGCAGAAGGAGAATCCGATGAGAAAGCTCGTTTACTACATCGTCGTCATTGCGATTGCTGCCATCTCTAGTCCCGTATTTGCAAGTCAGGGAGGAGGTGCACCACATCCCCCAATTCACGCTCTTAGTCAGGGTGGAGGAGCGCCCCATCCAACCGGAGGCCCAGGACGCTAGGATTAGTTTTTCGCGAAGCATCTTTGCGTCGTGGGTTGATGTAGGAGAGAATATTGCCGCAGGGCGCAACGAATTTCTCCGTAATACAGAACGTGCTATGGGCACGAGCTTTGCCGCAAACGTTGCCCTACTGTTTGTTCTGGTGTTGAAAAAACGGATACAGGAATTCGCTGTCTTACCGTCTGGATCGCTTTTTTTGACAGCAGAGATGACGGCACTGTTCGTCATATCGCTGGGGATCGGCCCATTCTTATTCGGCATTTTACTGGTCTTGCGTCCTTGTTGATTTTCTCCTGCAGTTGGGCGTGGTCGTGGAAATGGCACGGATTTTGCTCCGACTGGGACATGGTTATCTGACGCCCAGGGGCGATTTCTGTTCACTGCGTTTCTGGGCATTATCGTTGCAGCAGGTACGGCGCTCCCGCTGCATCCAGACCACTCCTTGCTCGACGTATGGGAAATCCGCGGAAATATGTTCGCCGGCATCATCATTGAGTCATTTTCGGCCATGATGGGTGCCGCCAACGTGGGTAGGTGTTACCGCTGTAGGAGATGATCATCCCACGCCGCATCAGCTGGGGCCTAGAGCCCGTTGATATCGGCGCAGTCTGGGGGGCTTAAGGGCATCAGGCGAATGCGGCGCAATGCGTGAATCCTGATCGCTGTGGCCGCCTACGCGCACGCTGGAACTTCACGGAGAGCGTCATTGTTAAAGAGCTGATGCTGCAGGATGCTTTGCACCTGCAGCGCGCGACCTTGCCGGTGATCGTCAGAAGGGTATTTCGAATCGGCAACATGCGGGGGGGCTTTTACTTGCATGACTCTGTCGGGGCCTATCACCCAATAACGAAACGCCTGCTCGCACTCTACCGCACCAGCCACGCGGGACTCTACCCTCGTCTCGCCGAGGTCTTGGGCGATGGGCCTCCCACTTCGGACTGCCAAGGTCGGGAGTTAGTCTTTCGTGATTCATTCCATTCGCAATGCATCCATCGGTGGCCGTCTCGAAGCGTGAATAGCAGGTATGACGCTGGCGAGCAGACACACAATGAGGAGTACCAGACACGCCACACTTAGGATGCGTGGGTCGCTCGGGGTGTTGCGGATCAGATGGGCCAGCAGATGGTGAGCACCAACGCTGAGAAAAAGACCGATTAGAAACCCCGCTACTAGGGAGCGGCTTTGTGATTGCAGCACATTCCACAGAATATGATGTCGGTCGGCTCCTAACGCCATGCGAATGCCAAATTCGTTAACTCGCTGAGTGACAGTGTAATAAATGACACTGTAAAGACCTACGCTCGTGAGTATCAGGGCCAAAACGGAGAAGATGCTTGAAAGTACAGCAAGCAGATGACCTCGCGCCCACGCGGATTCCTGCTCGAGGCGGTTGGTTAGTGAAAACACAGGGTCGGAAACTTGCTGACCAGGATTCACATTAGCAATTTGCCGCCGCACATCCCTTTCGAGCGACATAGGGTCTCCCTGCGCGCGGACGAAGACCTGGATCCAGTCAATCATGTAAAGGGAGTATGGAAAATAGATTTCCGGCTTCACAGGATCCTGCAATCCACTGTTGCGCGCGTCGCCGACGACAGCGATAATCGGTGCCCATTCGTTGCTGCCAACTGCGGCCAACACGCCTGGAGGATGATTCACCAGGTCAGGAACTCGTACTGAATGACCGAGCACATCCTGGTTAGGAAAATAGCGCTTAACAAATGACTGGTTCACTAGCGCCAGCCGTTTCCCTCGCGCGGTGTCGGATTCATCCCAAAGCCGGCCTTGAAGAAGCGGGATACGAAGTAATTGAAAAAATTGGGAATCAACAAAATTGACATTGACGCTCTGTGAGGAGACTGAATTTTGCCCAAGTATCTCGACTGAAAAATCCCAGTCACTGGCTGGTGGCCCAATCACACCGAGCGACGCAGAAATCGCACCAGGGACCTGACCCACACGGTCGCGGAGCTGGCGCAGGTAGTTAGACCGGCTCTCGCGCGTCGTATAACTGCTGGGATCGACGGGAATCGGAAAGTCGGCAACGTGGTTGGGGTCATATCCCAGGTCTATCTGCTGTAAGAGGCGAAAACTGCTGATCGCGCTAGCCGCAGCCGTAAGCAAGACCATAGCGAATGCGATCTGCCCCGCAATCAGAATGCTGTACAGCCTCCGTCCCGGAATATCGGCCGTCGCGTTGCGGGAGCTGGCCTGCAGAAGGGGGCGAATATCAGGCTCGAGGACTTGGAGGGCGGGAAGGAGCCCTACAATGACGCCTGTGAGAATTGCAAGCACAACCGCAAAAACTAATGCCGGGAGCTGGACTGGGATCTCGAGACCGTGAGTAAAGAGTTGCCACGGAAGTAGAGGTACAACCAAAGTCGTCGTGCGGTAGGTTGCGATCACCCCAAGGACCGTACCTGCAAATCCGAGAACCAAGGATTCAGTCAACAGCTGCCTGATGACGCGTCCAGGGCTTGCACCCAGAGCAAGACGCACCGCGAACTCACGCTGTCGCGTCACCCCACGGGCGAGCAGCAGGATCGAAACATTGACACAGCCGATGACCAGCAACAGTATGACCGCAGCCAACAGGACATATAGCGCTTTGCCCAAGGACCGGCGGTAGCGATCGGCGGTGCTCATAAGCTGAATGTTCATTTGTTCGTAGCCTGAATGCGGGTGCTTGCGATTCATCTGCTCCAGTAATGGGTGGATCTCTGCCATGGCCTGCGTCTTGCTCACGCCTGGCTTAAGGCGCAACACGGTCATGAATGCCTGCCGAGAAGGGTCGGAAGTGTCGAGCGGCAGATAGAGATCCGAGTCCCACCAATTGAAGGCCCGGGGCATGACCCCAAGAATGGTGTAGCTGCGGTTGTCGAGGCGCAATGTTTGGCCAACAACCGCCGGGTTCCCATTGAACCGACGCCGCCAATATTGGTAGGTCAATACCGCTACCAGCTGCGGGGCTTGGCCTGAAGGAGCATCCGACGGCAAAAATGTCCTTCCCAGCATGGCCGGAACTCCGAAGAAGCGAAAGGCGTTCCCGGACAGGAGAACCACATCGGTATCCCGAGGGATATCGAATGTCCTGTCAGCCAGATAGCGCTCGTCCATCTCCACAACATCGTCGATGGAGCGGCTTTCCTTCAACTGGCGGATTTGCTCGCGATATATGGGCGGCGTGTATTCAGTTTCAGTTTTATCGCTAAGGTCGACAAAGCGCACCACGCGATCAGCTTCGCGATACGGCGTTGGCCGCAGTAAGACTTTATAAATGACGCTAAATAGCGTTATGCTGGCCGCGATCCCCAGCGCAAGTGAAAGAATAGCGACGACAGAAAATGTCGGTTGCTTCCACGCCTGCCGTAGCGCAAAGCGAATGTCCTGGAGGAGGATCGACACGGTGCCTCGGTTGAGGGGAAATCATACCGCACGACTCATATTTCTCAGTATAGAAGGCTGCGGTTTACGGTGCGTTCACGCCATAGTCGGATCGCTTGACGCTCATCGGAAACGCCGCCCCGGGGAGTGTTTGCGCGCAACGTGGTCCGAATCCTATGGGGAGGCCACGGATTTTGTCTTTCCTTTCTTCCGGAAGGACGCCGTGTCCCTCTGTCTCCAGCCATCTTCGTCGCCAATCATCTCCGGACCGGCATCAAGGTGGGAGTTCAGATCGCGCCGGAGCAGCGCTTCGGCTTCCACGATCTCCGGCACTCACTGTCGAACTGGATGGTGAACAAGGGGAACGTGGCTCCCAAAACGGTGCAGGGCATCCTCAGGCATTCCCGGATTCAGACAACGCTCGACCTGTACACGCATGAAGACCGCGACGAAACGCAAGCGGCACAGGGCGCCTATCTGAAGGCGATGGGAATGACGAGCAATCTCGTTCAGTAGCTGTGGAATGAATTGTGGAACGAAATTTTCATGGAAGTGAAGCGTAACTCGCAGATTCTAATGGTGGGCGCAGCAGGATTCGAACCTACGACTTCCACCGTGTGAAGGTGGCACTCTACCGCTGAGTTATGCGCCCTTAGGAGGAAAGGAAACAATCCCTAGATTAGCATCCTCGTCGCGGGCTGCCAAACACCCTTCGGATGCTCATCTATCTAGACACCCATGTCAAGCATCTGAGGCAAACAGATACAATCGCTTGACGGAAGAAATGAATTATCCCGAGCCAGTACCGCCCCCTGGTCGCCCCGCATCTGAGCGTGAATCCAGTGGATCGGGGCAAAATAGCTTGAAAAGGGTGCCGATTCCCGGCCTGGAAGATACAGAGCTCATGGACACTGAGGTCGGGGACTCCGATCCGCAACCTGTGCCTGAAAACGGGGTTGATAGGGATATGGCGTCCATTGCCCTAGATTCCGCGCTTTTGAAGGGAGTCCCGATCGAATCTGCGCAGGGCCGATCCGCGGGCGGTCAGACGATGGGCGGCCGCACAGTTGCCGACTGGGGCGCCATGAGCGACGCGGAGATTATGCTCCGCGTGCGCGAAGGAGATGACTCAGGCTTCGACCTTCTGATCCAGAAGTACCACAAGCCGATCATCCACTTCATGTTTCGCATGGTGCACAATCAGGCGGTGGCCGAAGAGTTGGCGCAGGAGGTCTTTCTGCGTGTGTATCGCTCCCGCCATACCTATCGCGCCGAGGCCCGGTTTAGTACCTGGCTGTATCGTATCGCGACGAATCTTGGTGTGAACCACGCGCGGGACACGAAGCACGAGAGGGCCGCGCAGAATGTTTATCTCGACCAGCCCGATCCGGAGACGGGAACGACTCCAGACGTAGCGGACATGACAGCAACGGTCGAGCAGGAGCTGGTACGCGACGAACGGATGCGCGCCATCCGCCAGCATGTAATGGCATTGCCCGAACGGCAGCGCACCGCCGTCCTGATGCACAAGTATCAGGGATTGGACTATAAGCAGATTGGCGAGGTACTCAAGCTGAGCGAGTCCGCAACCAAGTCGCTTCTCTTTCGTGCCTACCAGACGTTGCGTGAACGGCTGAAGGATTTTGTATAACAAGAACGATTTGCTGCACCAGGATTTTGCAGTACCAGGAAGGTAAAAATTATGATCTGCCGGATAACCAAAGCGAACCTTACGAACCTGCTCCTTGATCGGGAGCTGGCTCCGGCCGAGGTACGGAACCATGTGGAGCAGTGCGCCGAGTGCAAGCAGGAACTCGCGGCGCTAGAAGCTACCATGCAAGCGCTCGACTCCTGGGAAGCGCCTGAGCCATCGCCCTTCTTCAACGCGCGTATGACTGCTCGTCTGCGCAGCGAGCGCGAGGCCCAGCCTGCGGGATTCTTTGAGCGGCTACGCGCGCGTCTGCTTTATAGCACGAACATGCACCTGCGTCCTGTAGCCGCCGGAGCGCTAGCGCTGCTCCTGCTTATCGGAGGCGGCACCTATGCTGGCTTTGTGAACATGGGCCAGCCTGTAACTCCGTCCGCGGCGGTTCGCGATCTGCAGTCGCTCGACGAGAACTCGCAGGTCTTTCAGCAATTGAATACGCTCGATCAGCAGGACGACGACTCCAACAGCGCTTCGCCGAACAGTCACCTGTGATTCTGCAGAAAGAGTAATTCCGCTGGCAAGATTTTGGACTTCATGCCGGCAGTTTGGGCTGGCATTTTCCTGGATGTAGTTTTTAGATGGAGTTCTTAGAGCCTGGGGTTATTAGAGCTGGTTAGACGAGATATGACGATGTGCGCACGGCAAATAACGGCAAGCCGCCAAGGCGGGCTGAGCAGCCTAGGTCTGCCTGCGATCTTCGCGCTCGTGCTGGCAATTTTCGCTCTGTGCTCCACGTCGTCCAGCTGGGCATTAGGCCCGCGTGGGAGCGGCTTTCACCCTATGAGTAAGCAGTATGGGAGCGGTGGCCACGGGACTCCACAATCTCATCCTGCACCTGCGCCTCAAACGCATCCATCCACGCCTCAAGCCCGTCCGTCACCCTCGCACTCGCAAGAGGCCGAACCGCCGCTGCGGCCCGCTGTGCACTCAGGCTCTTATTTGCCGTCGAACCCGAATGTACAGCCAGGCCGTCCGGGGCAGCAGCATCTTCCCGAGTGGCTCAACAACCATCAGAATCTGTCGCCGCAACAGCAGGAGGACGCGCTGCGCCGCGAGCCAGGTTTCCGCGGTCTGTCCACGGACCAGCAGCAACGGCTCGTCAACCGGCTGCATTCTCTTGATGAGAAGACTCCCGAGCAACGCCAACGCATCCTGGCGCGCAACGAGAACTTCGAGCGGCTGCCCCCCGAACAAAGGCAAGAGGTTCGCGGAGCCTCGCAGGCGCTTGGCCAGATGTCGCCCGATCGGCAGCAACTCTGTCGCCGCGCTTTCCAGCAGCTGCGGCAACTCCCCCCACAGCAGCGCCAGCTGATGCTCAATTCCGGCAGCTATGCGTCGCAGTTCACTCCGCAGGAGCGCACGGTGCTCGGGAATCTGCTCTCCATCGAGCCGTATCAGGCACATCCGGGCGCCATTCCGCAGCCATATTTCGGACGATAAGACCCAGCGCGGCTGCCTTCACTGCTTCAGCATGTTCTTTGCGATAAACAGCACATTCGCCGGGCGTTCAGCGAGGCGGCGCATGAAGTACGGGTACCACTCCGCACCAAAGGGAACGTAGACGCGGACATTGAAGCCCTCCGCAACCAGTGCCCGCTGCAGGTCGCGGCGCACCCCATAGAGCATCTGGAACTCAAAGGATTTCGGATCGACGTGCCGCTCGCGAACACACTGCCTGGTTGCCTCCACCATCGCTTCATCATGTGTGGCGATACCGTGATAAAGACCACTCGTGAGAAGCGTATGCGTGAGTTTCACGAAGTTGGCGTCCACATCGGCTTTATCAGGGAACGCCACATTCGGCGGCTCTTTATATGCGCCCTTGCAGAGACGGATACGGATGCCGTCAGCGGTCAGACTGGCGATGTCCTTCTCGCTGCGCAAGAGGTAGGCCTGGATCACGATGCCGACATGGCCGCGATTGGCGGGAACATCGTGGATCGAGCGAACCAAGTCGATGGTCGCCTGAGTATATTCACTGCCTTCCATGTCCACGCGCACAAATGTATTTGCCGCGACCGCATGATCGACTAGACCGGAGACGATCTCGCGGGCGAGATCATGGCCGAGATCCATGCCCATTTGCGTGAGCTTGACGCTGATGTTGGCATTGAGTTGCCGGGTTTGAATCGCGTCCAGAAGACGGTGGTAAATGTCCGCCGATCGTCGCGCCTCTGCTGGGGTGTTCACATTTTCGCCTAAACTGTCGAGCGTTGAGGCGATTTCCTGCGTCTCCATAGAAGCAGCAGCTTTGAGGACATCCTCGATTTCCATTCCCGCCACAAAACGGGACGACATACGGCGGCCAAGAGACGAGCTCTCGGAGAAATGACGAAGAGTTTGGTTCTGTGACAAGGCAATAAAGGCGGAGCGCAAAATAGGCATGAGTTATGTGTAGGGGCGAACTGCTCATTTTCGCACATTCAAGGCCGGTAGACCGGGCGTCGATGAGCAGTCCAGGCCTTAGGCTTCGACAGCGAGGTATATCAGACGCCACGATTGAGAAAACTAAAATCCGCGGCTTCCGCATCATAAGGTGTTATCGATCGAATCCAAAACAGGACGATGTTTCGGGGAGCGTGACAATACACGCTTCCGCTGCACACAAATGTTGGTAAATGCTGGCAGTAGTTTTAACGAGGCACGGCGCGGACGTGCCTGATTCGGAGAACTTCAATGTTGGATCATTGCGCGAATCCCAAGTGCGCGAAACCGCTCCATTACCTGCGGGAGGGGCGTATTTTTGTCTTTGATTCTCGGCCACCAGTGTTAGACGGTAGGCCCAGACAAGCTCAACGGCTGGAACACTATTGGTTATGCGGCAGTTGCGCGGAGACCCTTGTTCTGGAAAAGACCAGAAACGGCGTTCGATTGGGAACCAAAGCCACTCCCATCCATTCAGTCGCACGTACAGGCGAAGCAAAGGCCTCGTAGTAGGGAAGACAAGAGCGCAGAGAGTTTGTCCTGCCGGCAAAGTCATCTTCGTGAAACACGATGATCCGACGGGTCAAAAAAAAGCGCCCGTCCTTAAAAATGTGTCGGGACGTGCAATTTCTTTCGAGCCGCGCACAAAATTCGCGCATCTACTATGCTCAAAAGGGGTTACCCTAGAGACTGGAGCTCAGCTGACCATGACAAAGGCAGAACTGGTTGAAGAAGTCACGCAGCTTGGCGACCTGACACGGCGCGACGGCGAAGTGATTGTGGATACAATCTTCGATGCCGTAATCGGAGCACTCAAGTCGGGCGACAAGATTGAAATTCGTGGGTTCGGAAGCTTCCGGATCCGGCAGCGCAAACCCCGTATCGGACGCAACCCCAAGACCGGGGCCAAAGTGGAGGTCCCAGCGAAACGTGTTCCTTACTTCAAGCCCAGCAAGGAGCTGCGCGACCTGGTAAATCCCCATGAGGCGGCAGGGGCGACGCACGTTGTTCCGCCGGCATAAGCAGCGGGTTGCTGTCATGTAGTTTCCACGTGTATCAGCACGATCGCCGTTCAGGAGCTTTGGGAACGAATCCCAATCACCGAGAGCATCCGGCCGGTGAAGCCGTGTTCCGCGCGGTAAGAAAAATAACGGTCGGTGCGGCAGCTGGTACAGTCGCCTACCACCGAGATCGCCTCGGCCTTCAACCCGGCGTCGAGCAACTGACGCCGGTTGGCTTCCACCAGATCGAGATGCAGACGGGGGCCAATGTTGCCGTGACCGGGGGCGCGCGCGGTCAGAAATAACAGCGGGTATTTTTCCTTTACCGGATCAGAATCATATACATCGCGAAAGAGCTCCGCGGCATAAGAAAATTGTGTTTCAAACTCGTCGCGGACCTCGTCTCCCACCGCGTAACAGCATTGGCCGATGCCAGGACCAATCGCCGCTACCAGATCTTCGGGTCTGCTGCCGAACTCAAACCGCATCCGTCCTATTCCATTCTCGACAATCCGTTGCAAAGTGCCGCGCCACCCCGCGTGGAATCCGGCCACGGCCCGCTGTTTGCAGTCGGCAATCAGAACAGGGATACAGTCCGCGGTCTGAATGGCGAGGAGGACGCCCGGCTCGTTGGTCATCATGCCATCACCCTTCGCACCGCCGCCCCTTAGCATCAATTCAGCAGTCGCATCCGCAGACGTTACTCGGCGAAGCAACAAAGAGTGGATCTGGCGCAGCGTTACCATGGAAAGAGGTGAGCTTTCGACAATTGCGGCCATGAAGAGGTCGCGATTCGCCGCAACAATATCCCTATCGTCGGATGCGGTGAAGCCAAGATTGAGCTCGCCCGCCCGTTGCGATGGGCGGTAGACCTTACTCTTGCCGCCAGTGCGCGTACTGAAGCCATGTAATAGCCAGCCGATTGGCGACAGGGAAGGGACCCGGATAATCTCAACACTGGTCTTCGCGACGCGTCCTCGTCGCCGCGGGGGCGCCGGAGCCTGTTTCGGATACCTGGCTGGCTGCTCAAACTCAACCTCCGCAATCTGGCGGCGGCGTTTGACCTCTGCAGAACTCGGCATGTCTCCATTCTAGAGCGAGCCCGGCAGTAATAAAGCATGGCGCCGTTGAACCGAGATTGACAAGGGAGGAGCAAATGGGCCCACTTTCCAGCGGGCCCGCTCAAGAGGCATTAGGGAGGGTAAACTACTCGGGATTTTCTGAAGAGGGTCTGCAAGTGCAGACGTAAAACACAGAGAGATGTACTACGAAGGTTGGTTCTTTACGCCTGAAGTTGCCTCTAAGGTTAACTCAATTTATGCAAGTCGCTGGCCAAAGCTTGTCACTCTTAGCACAAATGTTTGACCTTCTGAAAATCCCTGGCTAAGTTGCTGATCCCTGATGATTTTTTAGGATTATTCTGGCGACCTAATTTAGAGATTCGGACGGAAACTATACCCGCAGAACCTTTGAATAGTGGTATATATATACCACTATAGGGAACCAGAATGCTTATTTTGTACCGCATCTTCCACTGCGATCTGCTTGATCTTGTTCAGCAGAGCTTTATAGCTGACACGTAACCTCCGCGCGGCCTCGCGCCGATTCCAGCGAGTTGCAACAAGCATCTCCTGAATGGCCTGACGTTCCGCTTGCCAGGCTGCCTGCCGTCCGATATCCAGAAGAGACGGCTCAGAGCTCACGGGGAACTCGATAGCTGACCCGGCTGGCCGCTCTTTCTCGGTTGCCGGTGCCGAGCTTTCGACGGCGTGCAGCAAGAGCTCGCGCACGATCTGTGTCGAATCGCCGACGATCACGTACCGTTTGCACAGGTTTTCAAGCTCTCGGATATTACCCGGCCATGGATAGCGGATCAGCGCCTGCATCGTCTCGTTATCGAACGGGGCCACCGTTCGCTCGTAGACCCCCGAGTATTTCTCGGTGAAGTGGTGAATGAAGGCCGATATCTCGTTTCGCCGTTCGCGCAGGGGTGGTATGTGCACAGTCACGACGTTGATGCGATAGAACAGGTCCTCCCGGAAAAGCCCTTCTGAGACGCGCTGCTCCAGGAGTTTATTCGTCGCGCACAGCACGCGCACATCCGCAGCCGTATCGCGCTTGGCGCCGAGGCGGGCGAACTGGCCGTCCTGCAACACGTGCAGCAGCTTGGCCTGCAAGGCGGGGTGCATTTCGCCGATTTCATCAAGGAAGAGAGTTCCGCCGTCAGCCAGCTCAAATTTGCCGGGCTTGGAACGCTGCGCTCCTGTGAATGCGCCGGCTTCGTAGCCGAAGAGTTCGCTCTCGAGCAGATCGTTGGGGATGGCCGCGCAATTCACTTTCACGAATGGCTTGCCGCTGCGCTTGGAAAGGGAGAAGATCAGGCGCGCAGCAACTTCCTTACCCACTCCGCTCTCACCACGGATGAGGACCGTGGCGCTGGTCGTTGCGACCTTCTCGATGGTGTCGCGAATCTCCATCATCCGCGGAGAGGCGTTGAAAAGACCCGGCAGCCCGTGGGCGGCAACTGGGCCATCCCCGTGGACGGCAATGGGACCATCCATGACCGGACCAGTATTCCGCGCCTTCTCCACAAGGGTTACAGGCTCCGGACCATCGCCACTCCCATCCCGGCTGCCATCTCTGTTCAATGACCGAAACACAGCGGACAATCGGACCTGGATCTCCTGCTCATCCAGCGGCAGGGTTAGCAGGTCGACCGCTCCCAGTTTGGCCGTCTCAAATGCCAATTCGGCAAATGGAAGCGCCACGGCGACGATTGGGATCCCGCTAAATTCATGACGCAATGAGGCCAGCAGCTCGTTGCCGGCCTCGATTTCGAGCAGAATCAGCTCCGGCGTTTGCGAGCGAATCGTCTCGGAGATCTCGCTTCCGGGGCTCAATTCGACCACGTCGCCGCGTTCGCGCAAATATCCGCGGAGAGCACTGCGGGCTTTTCCATTTTGCACAGCCAGCAGTGCCCGAAATTGTTTTTGTTCGGGCATTCTTATTGTGGATGATTGTAGTCGGAAAATTCGGGAATTGCGCCCTATTTCCGTGAACAATTATGCGATTCGACCTCGCGCGGATTCTCGCCTACTTCAGGCTGAGCAGCGCAGCCCCATGCGCGGGCAGGCTGACCAGCAGCGAGGGCTGCGTTCCCACGTCTTCCCTCTGCCATAGATCGCGTACCCGATAGCTCTTTTTGTCAAGGCCGAGCTGACTCCAGGTCTCGGTGATAGTTGCCGGCACGTCCCGCAGATTGAAGACTGCGACCAGGTGAACGCCAGGTTCGATCGCTGTCCAGATAACGGTATCGGGCCCCTGAATGACCGGACGATTTCCAGTTGAGCGTTGATCGACCGCGATGACCTCGGGATTGGTCATCATCGTTTCAATCTGCTCATCCATGCGCGTGAGATTTGTGCCCAGGATGAGCGGCGAACGGGCAATGGACCATAACGTCATCAGCGTCCGCGTCTCGCCAAGGGTGAAGCGGCTTTGCCGGGCAGAACCCCATCCCGGCCGGGGGCCAAGATAGCCCACAGGCAGCATGTCGGCGTCGGGCCAGTGCCCGGGCTCGACGTGGGGCGACCACTTGCTGAGCACCACGAATTGGTTTTGCAGGCTCTGCGGAAAAGCTTCTTCGCCCGGCTTCTTCGACCATACGTCCCACATATCGTCGGAGATTCGCCACAGCTGTCCGTATTGGCGCACGTCCAGCGCTTGGTCCAGGGGAGTGGGACCTGGCGAGAGGCTAAGGACGATAGGGCGTCCCGACTTACTGAGCGCGGCGCTGACCATGTGGATCTCCGGCGCGTCGTAAGGTTGCGAGATGCAGTCAACCTTAAGGAAATCCACGCCCCAGCGCGCATAGAGCCTTGCCATCGTATCGTAGTAAGCCTGTCCGGCTTCGTTTACCTTCACGCCGTAGTTGTCCGGGTTCCAGCGGCACAGGTCTGTCTGGTCGGCGGCGTCGGCGGCGCGATACGTCGACCCGGCGATGGGCAGGTTCTTCTCAACGGCTTCTTTCGGGATACCGCGAATGATGTGAATGCCAAATTTGAGGCCAAGCGAATGAGCGTAGTCGGCGAGCGGCTTCAGCCCCTGATCGTTTGCGCTAGAAGGAAAGCGATTCGCGGCGGGGAGATAAAGCCCCTCGGGGGATAAGACATACCCTTCATTGGCATCTTTCTTGTCGGCGTTCTCCGGATGCGCGAGATACCATCCTTCGTCGACGACGACGTATTGCCATCCAGAAGGCTGTAAATGTTGATGAAGCCAGTTGACATTGGCTTTGAACTCGGCCTCGTTGATGGTGAGACCGTAAGAATCCCAGCTGTTCCAGCCCATCGGCGGAGTGGCAGCCAGCAGGGCCGTCTGCTGTTGGGCATTTCCTTTCGACAGAAATCCTGCGAGGACACAGACCAGGGCGAACCAGCGTTTCAAATCTTCCACCTTGTAAATGGGAACAGTCTACGCGAAGCCCATTTCAGACGCGCACTTCCCAACCCTTTTCGTATTCCCGCGCCCACATCTTCATCGCCTCGGCATCGTTCAGGATATGCCCGGTCTTCGTATCCAGTTTCAAGTCCCGCCTGACAAACCAGGCGATGTTGGAAAGCTGCAGGATCGTTACGCTAACATTTCCGACCGCGATCGGTGAGTGCAATGCCTCGCCGTTTCGGATGCCATTGATCAGGTTTGCGAAGTGCAAATCGGTCATAGAGTCGCGGCTCAGCAGATCGCTCGTTGAGTTTTCTTTCCCCGTCTTGAACTCATCGACCTTCTTTCCGTTCGCGTCGTATACCTCGTAGCCCTCGCGATCGAGCAGCACGGTTCCCGTCGTTCCGTGGATCGTTGATCCGCGGTCGCGGCCGTAGATCTTCATGCCCTGGCAGCTCCGGCCTTCCCAGGTAAGCGTTTTGTCGGGATAGTCAAAGCAGGTGACGAGCGTATCGTAAAATTCCCAGTCGTCCTTGTACTGATAGCGCCCCCCCGCTGACGTCACCCGATCCGGGTAATCGGCCTGAAGCGCCCATCGGCAAATATCAACCTCGTGAGTTCCGTTATTGAGGGCTTCACCGGTCCCGAATCTCCGCAGCCAGTGCCAGTTATAGGGATGGATGTTGTCCTTATAAGCGCTTCTGGGCGCCGGACCCTGCCAGAGATCCCAGTTGAGCCATTCGGGCACCGGCACTTCTTTTCCCGTCCCCATCGACTTGCGCGTGTTCACATACCAGGCCTTCGCAAAATATGCTCTGCCGATCAGCCCGTCGTGAATCTGTTGAATGATCTTGATCGTGTGCGGCGAAGAACGCTGCTGATCGCCCACCTGCACCAGCTTTCCGTATTTCTGCTGGGCCTGCACAAGAAGTTCGCCTTCGCGCGGATTGTGGCTGGATGGCTTCTCGACATACACGTGCTTGCCTGCCTGCAGGCCAAGCACCGCCATAGGAGCGTGCCAGTGGTCGGGGGTGGCAATGGTGATCACGTCGACATCTTTCGATTCGAGCACCTTCCGGAAGTCAGTGGCCGTCGCCGACGCATAGCCCAACTCTGTCTGCGCTTCAGCAGCGAACTTTGCCAATATTTTCGAATCCACATCGCACACATAGGCCACGCGCGCCGCTTTACTGTTGTTCTTCAGCGCCGAAAGATGCGCATAGCCGCGCCCATTCAGGCCCATAATCGCGAAGTTCAGACGGTCATTGGAGCCAAGAATCTGTGCGTAACTCTTGGCCGTTGATCTGATCGCCACTCCCGCCACCCCAACTGCAAGAC
>Ga0206959_10106_pt2 | contig 25057 bp, 19 predicted proteins | sample Alteio_BWOrgHeat_31_FD_152971 | JGI IMG/M metagenome (GOLD analysis project Ga0206959, IMG submission 152971) | Enriched cells from forest soil in Barre Woods Harvard Forest LTER site, Petersham, Massachusetts, United States -... | ecosystem: Environmental > Terrestrial > Soil > Temperate forest >...
CGGCTTCCCTTGCGGAACATGAGGATTACGACCCGGCGGTTCGGTGCATTTGCCGCATCGCGAGCGGAGATACCTTTCGCATTACTCTTCTGCTTTGCTTTCTCAAACTTCGCCTCTTTCTTTTGAGAAAAAATCAGGAGGGGATTGAACTCACTGCAGCCTTGAACATCTCCCTTATTTCCAGAGTCCGCCCCCTGCGCCAGGAAGTCTTTTTTGGTGAGTAAGAGGTCGGAGGGGCACAATTTCTGCATATACGAACGAAAAAGTGCAGAATCGGCGGTGCCTTGAGGCAGGCCGGTGAACGCTTCCATCGTTTGCCGTTGGTCCTTACCCCAATGTTCAGTGCTCGATATCTGTTGCCAGATACCTACCGCCGTCCCCGGCTCACTATTGAAGATCAGTAGCGCATATACCGCCATGGCTCTTCTTCCGCTGAGCGCCTTGTTGTAATCGTCACTACCCACAGGATCGGCATGGCCAAAGACGGACAGCGGCATGCTGGATGATCTTTCACGAGCTTTGACAAGTGCTTCAACTCGGCACGAATATCGGATGGGGTCGAAGCTGAATCGGCGGAAGAATCGACGTTAACAAACGAAGAATCGAATGCGAAACGGATGTCGTCGACGCGCCAGCAGGCGATTGGAATCAGCCTGAGAGTGAGGGTATTGAGTTGGTCTATCGTAGTGGTGCCGACGAGGAACTGAAGTGGATCGGCGTCGGAATGTTCCCCGGCCACACCACCCTGAGAGGCATCGCGTATAGCGCCTTAGCGATTTCCACCCATGCAGGTCGCTCCGTCTCATTCATGCGTATTGATACTAGCCACAGTGGTGCTCGAGTCGCGTTGCCACCGTTGCCGTGGATGCTGCGGAAAATCCTATCACGGGTTTCACTTTTGCAGCCAATAATCGTGGACTGTCGGGACAGTATTCAGCTGTTATTCCTTGCTCCGACGATACGGAACTGCCTTGTTCCGCGCTGCAGACATAGAATGAAAATTCCCTCGTGTTGCTTAGATGCTCGAGGTTATTTTCGTTTCAGAGCTTCCAGTTCATCCAGAGTGCGCGGCCAGTCCTTTCCGAGCAACCGGGAAAGACTGCGGTCCGCTAAGACCTTGCCGCCTGTCTGACATTGAGCACAGTAATTCGTTTCATTGTCGGCGTAGCGAATACGCTGTACTGGTTGACCGCAGCGTGGGCATGGCTGTCCGAAGCGTCCATGAACAGCCATGTCTTTCCGAAACGCTGTGACCTTCTCTGGAAAATCCTTACTAGCTTCTGAGCTAAGCCGGTCGATCCAGAGCTGTAACGTCTCTCGAGTCGAGTGGAACAGCCGCTCCCACTCCTCTTGCATCAGTTTATGTGTCTGCACGATCGGCGAGAGCCGAGCTGCGTGCAGAATCTCATCCGAATAAGCATTGCCGATCCCGCTCACAATGCGTGGATCGGTAAGTGCCCGTTTTAAAGTCCGATTCTCCGCCGTAAGTGCTCCACGAAAACTTTGGAGATCGACGTTAAAGACATCGACACCGCCGGGATCGATCGCTTGCATCTCTTCTTCGGTGCGGAACAAATGGAGCGAAGCACGATGCTTGGCGCCAGCTTCAGTAAGAACAAGCGAACCCTGCGGAAAGTCGAAGGCTGCAAGATTATTCCGGCCACCGAGTTTTGCACCGACCGGCTGCCAATGAAGACGTCCAGCAATCATCAAGTGCAGTACTACCCAGATGCCATTATCGAATTCGACGGCGATCCGTTTACCAATTCTGCGTAATGAACGGACCGCATGTCCTTCAATCATCTCAATAGAAGGATGAACTGTCCGCAGAAGGAAGGGACTCGCCAGGCGGACTTTTACCACCGGCTCGCCGACGATACGTGTTTCGAGTGCGCCGATGTATGCCACGATGTCGGGTAGCTCCGGCATAGGTACCAGCTTGCATGGCATGGGCTAACATTTGCAATCCTAAAAACTGGCTGTGTCGACCTTGGCTCGAACTACCCTTTTGACATCTCGATCAGTTGAAGGAAATTTTATATATCGATCGCATGTGTCATGCCGCTGGAACCTATTCAGTCTGGATTCGTAAATAGATAGCAGAGATAAACTACCGGATCGGAGAAAGTGGATGACTTATGACGTGGTGATTGCCGGCGGAGGTCCAGTCGGTCTGTTTCTCGCCTGTGAACTGGGTTTGGCGGGGGTATCGGTGCTCGTGCTGGAACGAATGGACGATCCGCATTCCCCTCTGAAGGAGAGCTGGATGGGAATGCGCGGCCTGAACCTTCCTTCTGTTGAGGCCTTTTATCGGCGCGGGATGTTGAAGGATGTGCGCAAGTCATCGCTGGCCTGGATGGACACGATTGAAAAGCCGGGCATGAAACTGGATCCTCCGCCAACACCCGGCACCACATCATCTGGGCCGCGCTTTGCGGGTCACTTCGCGGGGATCATGCTCCAGGCGAACAAGATCGACCTCTCCGATCAAAAGTATCTTGTGCCAGGTCCTGGCACTACTGGCGGCCTGGTGAGCCTTGAAGGGATTGAGCTGCTGCTGGCGGAACGCGCAGAAAAGTTAGGCGTTGCTATAAAACGCGGCATTGCGGTCACAGATTTCACCCAGACGGAAGACTCTATAACGGTTCACACAGGCGACAAATCCTTTCAAGCGAAATGGCTGGTCGGTTGTGATGGTGGGAGAAGTACAGTGCGAAAGGTGGCTGAGTTTGAGTTTGCAGGCACCGATCCAGAATTCACCGGGTACACCGCTTCCGTCGAGATCGCCGATCCAGAAAAGTTGCGCCCTGGTTTCAACCTGACAAAGACGGGCATGTACATCTGTGGCCCCGGTCCAGGTCGGATTGGAATGGTTGACTTCGACGACGCCTCATTCGATCGCGCACAGACGATTACGCTCGAATCCCTGCAGGCAGTTCTTCAGCGAGTTTCCGGCACTGACGTGACGTTGAAGGCGGTTCATGTCGCTTCGACGTTTACCGATCGTGCGCGTCAGGCCACCAAATATCGCAAAGGTCGCGTGCTTCTGGCAGGTGATGCTGCACATATCCATTCTCCCCTTGGAGGACAGGGGCTTAATACCGGACTTGGCGATGCAATGAATCTTGGTTGGAAGCTCGCTGCGACCATCAAAGGCTGGGCTCCTGACGGTTTGCTCGATACCTACACCAAGGAGCGTCATCCTGCAGGAGCCTGGGCTTTGGATTGGACACGTGCCCAGGTGGCCATCATGAGACCGGACCCGCACGCTCATGCGATAGCGAACGTTATCCGTGATCTCATTAATACACGCGAGGGAACATCTTATTTTGTTGAGAAAATATCCGGCGTCTCGTTGCGTTACGATCTTCCCGGAGATCATCCACTCATCGGACGCAGCGTTCCCGACTTCGAATTTGAGGATGGCACACGGCTCGGGATTCTTCTTGAGGATGGAATAGGCCTGCTGCTCGATCTTTCAGGCAAAGAAGAACTGGCCTCGCTGAAAGATAACTGGACAGGGCGAATGAAGTATGTGGCAGCCGCAGCGAAAGACGCGAAAGGCCTGGCTGCATTACTGGTGAGACCAGATGGCTTTGTTGTCTGGGCCACGGATGCGAACGCAGAGCCGGATTGGATCGCACTTGAAGAAACGCTGTCGCGATGGTTCGGGAAACCACTCCCCACTCCGGCATCCACAATCGATAACGCCAATCTCGTTTAGGTTCTCACAAGGTCCACGAAGCGCAGGCATGAGAATGTTCTGCCGATTCCGGGAGCCGTTTTGAAATCCTGAAGCAGATCGTGGCCGCTGATTCTCCATTGAGAAAGCGGGGAAGTATATCCGCGAAAAACAGCGGCCACTACTGGACAATCAGTGCGCGTGCCCTGCTAGGTAGGTAATGGTTAAGAGGCTTTCTGTAGGGCTTCCGGCAACCACTTCTTGGCCTCTGCCGACTTCATCCAGTCTCCGGCCACTTGTTTCGTGGTGATGTTGAGACGGTTCCAGACATTAATCAGGGCAATATCGAGAACCAGCACAGCCAGCGCCTGCTCGTCATAGTGCCGCGCTGCCTCATTCCATACCTCGTCGGGTACTGGATCTGCCCGGTCGCTGAGCCGGGTTGCCGCTTCAGTGAGTGCCAGAGCCGCCCGTTCCGCATCGGTGAAGTAAGGGGCATCCCGCCACGCCGCGACCGCGAAAAGACGCTCGTCCGTCTCTCCCTCGTTCCTGCTCATGCGGGCGTGCATATCGAGGCATACACTGCATCCATTGATCTGGCTCGCACGCAGATGCATGAGACCGAGCGTCTTTGAAGGGACCGCTCCTTTCTTGGTTGCGGCTCCAAGAGCCATCAGGGCTTGCATTGCATCAGGAACGACTATCGCGGGGTTCTGCATTCTTGCTTGCATTGTGTTCTCCTTTGTCGCTATTGCCTGGATTTCAGGCGCAATCTTGACGGATATTCCAAAAGCCGATCTCCTTGTCACATCGACTCGGTTTCGCCCGTCACTACCATGACGGAACATGTCGAAGGAATGTGACGAATGATCGAGAAGGATTGGCTGGCACAACAGTTCGAGGAAAATAGAGGACACCTGCGAGGGGTCGCATACCGGATGCTTGGCTCTTTGAGCGAAGCAGAGGACGCCGTGCAGGAGTCATGGCTTCGGCTCAGTCGCTCAGACTCAGCCAGTATCGATAATCTCGGTGGATGGCTGACGACAGTAGTCGGTCGAGTGTGTCTCGATATGCTGCGCTCCCGAAACTCGCGCCGCGAAGACTCACTCAATGATCAGAAGTCTGAGCCGGTCACCTCAAATAAAGATAAGTTCGATCCCGAACAGGAGGCTCTGCTGGCCGACTCCGTCGGACTTGCGCTGCTTGTTGTGCTTGACAGGCTCAATCCTGCCGAACGTCTCGCTTTCGTCCTGCATGATCTCTTCGATCTATCCTTTGACGAGATTGCCCAGATCGTCGGACGTACGCCAGCAGCGACGAGACAACTCGCGAGTCGGGCCCGTCGCCAGGTTCGTGGCGTAGCTACTGCGCCTGAAGCCGATCTTGCTCAGCAGCGAGAGGTTGTTACTAATTTTTTGGCGGCCTTACGAAAGGGGGATTTCGAGGGGCTTGTCGCAGTGCTCGATCCGGACTTGGTGGTCCGCATCGACAAGAGCGCTTTGCCATCTGGCGCACCGGCCGAGGTACATGGCGCACGGAACTGGGCCGGGCAGGCGATTACGTTCTCGCGAAATGCTCGGTTTGTCCAACCTGCCCTTGTAGACGGAGCGGTGGGCATCGTTCTTGCGCCGCAGGGACGATTGTTACGGGCACTACGATTCACAATTACAAATGGCAAGATTGCCAGGATCGATATCGTAGCCGATCCCGAGCGCCTCCATCAGTTAGACTTGGCCGTTCTGGACAATCCACTGCCTGGTTGAGGGCTGGATGCGCGGATGCTTCGTCGAGTAACCCGAAAAATGGACATCGTGCTGATCATATCTCAGCGCGATGCCCTTCCGTTATGAGGCCAACGATCTGCCGGTCTACGGGGACTTCTACCTGTTTTCGATCCGAAAGCTACGCGTCTCAGTTCCCTCGATCATTTTTGGGCTATTCTTTCCTCAAATCAATCTAGGAAGATTCGCCGATTCGGGCAACAGAAGCTTGGAGGTGATCATGTGGCAGCCGATGGGTCCATTCAACCCTCTAGCCGGGCCGACCTCGAAGCGGTCTCCACATAGAGAGGGAGCCGCGCAACATTTTGTAGGCTGTTCTCCCTCAGCACTGTATCGAACACTGCTGATTTTGCTCTCTGTCGGATCGCTCACGGTTGCGGGTTGCAGCCGAAAGCAGACTCCCATCACGCCGGAGCAGGCACCCAAAGAGGAAGCCTCGGATCTTCTGGTTCCCAGTGAAAATGCCGCGACGGCTGGCTCAAACCATGGTGCATTGGTGTTGCCCACAGCCTTTGGAAAGCGCACAGGCGATCTGGACGAGATGGTAAAGCAGCGCAGCATTCGTGCGCTGGTCATCGTCAATCCAATTGGATTCTTCTATCGAGCTGGACGGCCACAAGGGGCCCAGTATGAAGCTCTCCAGGAGTTCGAGAAGTTCGTCAACCAAAAAATGAAGACCGGCAAGTTGCCGGTAAGGGTTGTCTTCCTTCCGATGCGGCCCGACCAGCTTGAGGCCGCCCTGACTCAGGGGCTGGGCGACTTCATTGCACAGGGAATCGTAATCACGCCGGAGCGTGAGCAGCGGGTTGCTTTTTCAATCCCCATTCAGAAAGATGTTTCGCAGGTTGTGGTAACTGGTTCGGCATTGGCCAGTGTATCTAGTTTCGATGATCTTGCTGGCAAGGCAATCTACGTCAATCCACTCGCCGTTTACTATGACAACCTCAAGAAAGTGAGCGAGGCACAACAGAAAGCTGGCAAACAGCCGCTGATGATTAAGGCTGCTGACAATAACCTGTTTGACGATGATCTAATCGAAATGGTCAACGCGGGTTTGATTCCGGCAACGGTGACACGCAGTGGAAGAGCCAATCTGTGGGAGCAGGTACTGCCAAATATCAAACCTCATCCCGAGTTGGTGGTGGCCAGCGGAAACGACATAGGCTGGGTGATGCGCAAGAATAATCCACAGTTGAAGCAGATGGTCGATGAGTTTGTTGAGACCCACGCGGTGGGAACATCCTTCGGCAATACGCTCCTGCGCCGCTACCTGCAGAACACGAAGTGGATCAAAAACTCAACTTCAGCCGAAGAGATACAGAAGTTCAATGCCTATGTCGAATTCTTCAAGAAGTACGCCGCTGAATATAACTTTGATTACCTCATGCTGGCAGCACAGGGCTATCAGGAGTCGCTGCTCGATCAGAGCAAGAAGAGTCACGTCGGCGCCATGGGAATCATGCAGGTCATGCCGAGACTTGCGGCTGCCAATCCTATCGACGTTCCAAATGTCGGCACAGCAGACGGAAACATTCACGCGGGAACAAAGATGCTACGCAACATTGCAGATACTTATTTTAATGATCCCGGAATTGATCCACTGAACAAAACACTCTTCACATTCGCCAGCTACAACGCTGGGCCCAATCGGATTGTGTATCTTCGCAAGAAAGCACAAGATGACGGGCTTGATCCGGACAAGTGGTTTGGCAATGTCGAACTGGAAGTGGCTAAGGATGTCGGGCAGGAAACCGTTACTTATGTCAGCAATATCTATAAGTATTACGTCGCCTACAAGTTGACTTTGGAAGAAAAGCAACAAAAAACCAATGTACCGGCAAGCAAGTAATCAGCTGAGGATGTTTTCCTGGGAGTGGGGTTTAATGCTGATTCCGGAGCCCAAAACAACCGTAAGCTGTTTAGATTGTTTTGGTTGCGGGGGCTGGATTTGAACCGGGGATCTTTGGGTTATGAGTGTAACAAAGATTGGTAATTCAACAACTTACAAGGGACGGATGGCACCCTATATCCTTGTAAGGAACCCTCGGGAACTCTTAATGTTCCCCAGTTGTTCCTTCGTTTTTTGTGATGAAACAAAGCGATAAGGTTAGGTCGATATATAAGGAAACTTTTCCTAGCCTTTTATGCCCAGGAGTTTGCTAGTTGACGCGCATGCGCCATTACTACCAGCGCGTCGAATTCCTGTACCAGTATTCTTCGTTTCGGGTTCACAGCTAGAACCGCGGATCACTTGCGAGAAGCCGACTTTGCGTTACTAATCCATTTGCCGTCTAATCTATTGACCAAGTTGGCGGTCACTCGGGCAAAGTCGGTCAAGCGTTAAGCCGTAGGACCCACCTCACCCCGGGTGCGATAATCTCGGTAACGAATTCTCCTGGAACGTATGAAGCGCCACGTGCTCATGTACGGGTTGATCGGTGGAATCCTGATTGCACTGCTCAGGTGGACCGAGTATCAGTTCCTGGTAGTCGAACATTCGATCGAAATCTACGGCGGACTGATCGCGGCGACCTTTGCCCTTCTTGGCATCTGGCTTGGCCTCAAGCTAACCGGAAAACGGCAGACAATTGTTGTGAAGGAGATCCCTGTCCTTGGCGGGGGACCGTTCATCCCGGACGAAAGAAAACGCGAGGACCTCCATATCACTCGCCGCGAGCTTGAGATCCTTGAACTAATAGCCCGAGGCCTGAGCAACCGCGAGATCGCCGACAAGCTTTTTGTGAGCGAGAACACGGTTAAGACCCATTCCAGCCGTGTTTTCGACAAACTGGGGGCTAGACGAAGGACGCAAGCCGTGCAGCTCGGCAAGCAATTCGGCCTTCTCCCCTGATCTACTCGTGCACAAGCCTACTCGCGCTAAAACTACTCCACCAAACGAATGATTTTTCTCTCCGCTGCCAGAATCACCCGAAAGGATGACGACAAAGACCCCGCCTGATGCGGTATGTTGAGCCGCTCAACAAGGAGCGAAAACATGAAGTCCATGAAAAAAGGAGCGAACATGAAGTCTATAAATTGGACGAAGGTTCTTGTAGGTGTCCTGTCGATCGGCTTGCTTTCGAGCACTGTGGCAATTCAAGCAGTGGCCCAGGAACTTCCTAAGGTCTACGATGCGTCTATGCCCCGCGAGCAGCAGATCGCACTAGCCGAGAGTGCAGCCCCGGCCGAGGTATCGAGTAAGGCCACGGTTTATGTTCTGGGCTCCAAAGGCTACGAGAAAGCGCGCGAAGGCGCCAACGGCTTCAGCTGCGTTGTTAGCCGGCATTTCGTAAAGCCCACAGAAACGACGATTGAGCCGCAGTGCTTCGACGCCGAAGGCAGCCGCACTCTCCTGCCTGTCTACCTGCACGGTGAAGAGCTGCGCACAAACGGCAAGTCCGAGGCCGAGATCAAGGCAGACGTTGCCAGCGGATATAAGGAAGGCCGCTACCAGTATCCCAGCAAACCGGGATTCCTCTACATGATGTCGAGCCAGAACCGCCTGAGCGCCATCCCTGACCACGGCACTGGCATTTTCCCCCCGCACTTGATGTTTTATGCGCCGAACATGACCACCAAAGACATCGGGTTCGACGCCCAACCGAAGCTCGATTATCTGGGGATGACGCACCCCGGAGCGGGGGATAACCTTATCGTGGTAATTCCAATGGCATCGACGCCGCCCGCTAGTTCGTCTGGTCGCTGAGATCGTATGTGCATGAGGCTGGCATCATACGTGGAAAAGGTCAATATCAGATAAAAGACATTACGAGAATATGAGAAAGATCATAGTCACCTTCGGGCTGATTTCTGGCGCAATTTCTTCGCTGGTGATGATTGCGCTGGTGACGTTCGGCAACAGGATTGGCTTCGACCGGGGCGCGGTCATCGGCAACGCGTCCATTGTGCTCTCGTTCTTGATGGTGTTTTTCGGCATCCAAACCTACCGCGACAACATCGGCAATGGCCAGATTACCTTCTTGAAGGCTTTTGCCGTTGGCCTCTCCATTACTCTGATTTCATGCATCTTCTATGTCGTGACGTGGGAAATTCTCTACTACAACTTCCTGCCTGGTTTCTGGGACAAATATGGCGCTCATTTGGTTGAGAAGCTCACGGCCTCGGGCGCGAGCCCGGCAGCCGTCGAGGCAAAACTTCAGCAGGTAAGAAAATACAAAGAGCTGTACAAAAACCCACTCTTCAACGCAGCGCTGACGTTCATTGATCCCTTTCCGATTGGGCTCGTCATCACGCTCATCTCCGCGTTGGTCCTGCGGCGAAGGCCGCAATCGCAACCCGAACAATCGCCTTGGCCGGCATCTTGAAGCCGTTCCGGGGCCGCCTCCATCTCAGGCATTAAACAGCTTCCAGCGCCCTTCGGAGACGACTTCGACTGCTCCATCGATCACTCTGATGGCGGTCTGATCGTCAATCGCATACGACGGCACGGGAATCGTGGCGGCCAATGTCTCCAGGTTAGAAAAAGAATTCTCCGGGAACCACTCGTGATCTAGATGCGGATGCAGCGCAATGTCAACTAGTCGGCATCGCCCATGACCACTCTCCTAGGAGCTTTACTAGTCTTGACATACTATTTTCTACATAGTATTGTGAGGCGCATGACGAAGAAGTCCGAATACCGCGATCTCTTCCCCGGCGCCCTGGAACTGATGATCCTCAAGAGCCTGAGTTGGAGGCCGATGCATGGCTATGCGCTCGCTCAGCGGCTTAAGGATATTTCGGAGGATTATCTCCAGATTGAGGAAGGATCTTTGTATCCCGCGCTGCAACGGCTGCTAAAGGCCGGCTGGCTGAAAACAGAAATAGGCCTATCGGCCAGAAACCGTCCTGTGCGGATTTTCAAAGTGACCGAGGCAGGCGAAAAACATCTAGAGCAGGAAATTTCGAGCGTCGAGAAGATGTTCGCTGGAATCACCCGCGTACTGACACTAGCAGGACAGTAGGGGGCTTCATGGGCTGGCTTCGACAATTGTTATCTCGCCGCCGTCGTTACGATGAGCTTTCTGAGTCGATCCGTGAGCACCTCGATGAAAAGGTCGCCGACCTGATGGACCACGGCATGACGCGGGAACACGCAGAGCGAGATGCCCGCCGCGAGTTCGGGAACGTCACGCGAATCGAGGAGCAGAGCCGTGAAGTCTGGCAGTGGCCAACGCTGCAGTCCCTCTGGGCAGACTTGAACTACACCTTTCGTCAGATCCTTAAGAATCCCGGATTCTCCGTTGTCGCCATCTTGTCTCTCGCATTAGGCATTGGCGCAACAACCTCGATGTTCAGTCTCATCTATGCCGTGCTACTGCATCCCGTGCCTTATGCGGATTGGCAGCGTCTTGCCTATCCCATCATGCTGAACGACGATCAGCCCAGTTCACCCGAGCGATGGTTCAGCGTTACCTGGTCGCAATACCAGGAGCTTCTCAAAGCCAGTTCGCTTGAAGACGCTGTCGGCGATGACAGCAGAAACTCCGAGATCACCGGCAATGGCATCCCAGAAGACGTGACGCTCTCCTATGTCACCGAAAACATCGGCAGCTTTCTTCGCGTTCCCGCTATGCTTGGCCGCAACATCCAGCCATCTGACGCGGAAGCCGCCAGGCAGAGTGCACCCATAGTTCTTAGCTATTCATTCTGGATGCGCTATTACAACGGCGATAACAGCGTCCTCGGTCGCGTTCTCGAGGTCGATCACAAGGCTTACGCCATAGTCGGAGTCATGCCGAAGGATTACACCTGGGAGCCCGACCTATATGTTCCGATGTCGCTCTTGCCCACACGCGAACGCAATGTCCTGCCCATCATGAAGCTTAGACCTGGCGTTAGCCTGGCTGCCGCCAACGCTGAAATCGACGCGCTCATCCATCAGGTCGCCAAGGAGACTCCGCAGTACTTCCCGAGCCGCTTTCGCCTCCATATAGAGCACATCACCGATCGCATTGTTACCAGCATCGGCCAGGCACTGCTCCTGCTCTTTTTCGCTGTGGTCATGTTGCTCGTCATCGCCTGCGCCAATTGCTCCATCCTTCTCCTCGCGCGCGGACTGAGCCGGCAGAGCGAGTTCGCCATACGTGCCGCACTCGGAGCCAGCCGCTTGCGCATCATCCGTCAGCTGCTCGTCGAAGCTCTGGTCCTAGCCATCGCTGGCTCGCTGCTCGGCGTTGGCCTCGCCTATTACATGGCCAAGCTCATGTACTCGCTCTTTCCTGACGTCTTCATGCACGAGTCGGTCATACGCATCAATCTGCCCATCCTCGCCTTCTCAATCGCTCTGGCCGTGGCCAGCGGACTCTTGTTCGGCCTCCTGCCCTCGTTTCGCATGTCACGCCCAGACGTTTCGCAGATAACCCAAGCCGTCGGGCGCAAGGTGGCGGGATACAGCGGTCAGGCCCGCTCGCTTGGCACGCTCATCGCCGCCCAGGTCGCGCTCACCACTGTGCTGATGGGCGCCGCTGGATCTGCCATCGGCGGCTTTCTGCAGATGACGCATCGCAACTTCGGATACGATCCATCCGGCGTCATGTCTGTTCCCATTCCGCTCCATCACAACAGCTATCTCACACGTGAAAGCCGCGCTGCATATTTTGAAGCCTTGCGCCAAAAGATTTCCACCGTACCTGGAGTCACCGAGGTCGCCGTCTCCTCCAACGCTACACCACCCAATAACGGAAACAATCTCGCCTTTGAAATCCTGGGCGTGCCCTTCGCGCAGCGTCAATTTCTCCGGGCCAACTTCGTTGGCTCGAAATACTTCTCTGCGCTCCACGTTGCTCTTCTAAACGGGCGCGTCTGGGACGAATCTGAAATTACCCGCGGCGCGGCCGTCGCTGTCATCAATCAAACCCTCGCCCGTCGATACTTCCCAAATGGTGATGCAATCAATCGGCAGATTCGCACACCCACACTTACCCTCCAAATCGGTGACCCGGGACAGCTTGTTGGTATCCCCGACGCCAACGGCTGGCTCCAGATCATCGGAGTCGTCGCCGACTCTGTCAACGATGGCGTCGATAAACCCGTGCGCCCTGCGCTCTACATTCCTTACTCGCGCTTTATGTGGATGAACACCCAGTTCCTCGTCCGCACGCAAGGCCCGCCGTTAGCCGCGCTCCATTCTGTCCGCCTCGCTATTCAGTCCGTCAACCCCGACCAACAGGCCGCTCGCAACGTCGATGATCTCAAAGTCTGGATTAATCACCAACCCGAGTTCCAGCAGCAGCGGCTCTTCTCCATTCTCTTCGGAGTTTTTTCAGCCCTGGCCCTGACCCTCGCGCTTGTCGGACTGTACAGCGTCGTCTCTTACAGCACCGCCCAGCGTACCAACGAGTTCGGAATCCGCATGGCCCTCGGTGCGCAGCGTACCCACGTCCTCTGGCTCGTCTTCCGCAACATCGGCATTACTGTCGCGTGCGGCCTCGCGACCGGACTGATTACGTACATCTCACTACATAAGCTCCTCATCCGCTGGACACACAATAGTTTCTCGAGCCCGCTCATCCTCCTCCCCGTCGCAGCCCTTTTCATCGCGTGTGCCGGCTCGGCCAGCATTCTCCCTGCCCTGCGCGCCGCATCCATCGACCCCATGCAAGCCCTCCGCGCCGAATGAAGTTTTTGTCAGCTGGAAATCGCCATTCAATCGTGTGATCATCTCGTCGATGCCAGCAATGAAGGATTGACCAGCCTCGGTGGGCTCTACAAGTGGTGATCCCGATGGAAGTCTCTTGCGACAGGAGGTCAAAAAGAACGATCTCGATCTGGATGATGAAGAAGCAATTACCTCCCTGGCTAAACGGTTTCAGTAAGCACGGCAGGCAGCCATGAGCAACAGATTGTCAAATCTCGGCATGCTCCGCTGACGATCACCGTCCGAATGACACACTACTGAGAGCACAATGGACTGATCGGCTGGCGATCGCAGCCCCTTCAGACGAATGACAAAGTCACCTCTAAAGCATTAGCGTTTGTGGGCAGAATTGAGCTGAGTGTGTCGCTAAAGGATCAGACCAGGACCTGGGCGGCTCTCGGTGGATACATATGACCGGATGCCCATTGACTTTGCGCTTTTCTTCACTTCAGGCCTAAATCAGCGAGCAGCTTTGGATTCTCTTCATCCGTGGCGAGTAAGTTATGGCAAAGAGCACAATCATTATCGATGGTCTTGCCCTCTTTAGTAGAGTGGCTTCCGTCGTGGCAGCGGAAACACCCGGGGTAATCATTATGTCCCAGGTTATTCGGATATGTTCCCCAGGTGACCTTCATGAAAGGAAACACATTCTCGCCATAAATCGCGCTAAGGGCCTTCGAGGCCTCTTCGATCTGGGAGCGATTCTTGCTCCAGACGTCTGGATATTTGGTGCGATAGAAGTCCTCAAGACCGGCCGTGATCTTTGATTCCGCATCCGCCTGTGATGCGTACTCCGCTTTAATGAGCGCAAGACCCTGCTTGCGTATGAAAGGCAAAGAAGGGTTCAGTCGACCGTGGACCATCGCCTCGTTCAATGCACCCTCTGGTGTATCAAACGAATGCGCCGGACGGTTGTGACAATCAATGCAATCCATCACACGTTTTTGACCTGTTGCAGGTGTCTTTGCATCGGACGACAAATACTCCACAGTGGAGCCGTCATCATTTACCTTTGCCACCCAGGGGATGGTCTTATTAGTGCTGTCTGTAGCGATGAACTCGATATGGCCAAGATGTGCGCCATGGATGCCGCTCAATCTGCCCGACAAGTCCCGGCCTCCAACATGAAGCAGCACGAGAGAATACGTGACTGAGTTCTTTTCATCATCGCCATAAGAGGTCTTCACGACAAGCTTGTCGCCAATGAGCTTGTTCGGATTGTGACAGTGCAAACAGCTTTCTTCCGCGGCGGGCACTTTGCCCCCAGCAACGATAGGCCGGGAATAGTTGCCGAAGACTACAGCCATCAGTTGTCTCGTTCCGTTCAGCTTGGCATGCACATAACCACCCAGCCCTGAAGTAACATGGCATTCGGTACAGGCTACGTTGGCATGAGGAGCGATATGATAGGCGTTCCACTGCGGCGCCATGACATGACAGGCCTGACCGCAGAACGATGGCTTGTCCATCTGCGCAACCCCTCTATAGCTTGCGGCGCCCACAATGACAAAATTGATAAACGTGGCCAGAGCAACATAGCCCAGAGAACGACGAAAAACAGGATTACTGAGGTCAACCCTCGGATATTCACTTGGAATCTGATCCGTCTTCTTTAGCTGCCTCATCTTCCACCACATGCCTATTGGAATCAGAATCAGCCCAAGGATAAATAGAGCCGGCAGGCAAAGGTCGAAGATAATCCCGACATACGGGTTGGTTGAGCCACCGTGGCCAACCACATCCACAACCCAGAATCCGATCAGAGTCAGAGCAGACGCAGTGGTAAGTCCGACCCCGATCCGACTTACGGAGTTGTGCGCAAAAAAGACCAACGGTCGAAGCCGATTCTCACTCATTGAATCGTCCGAATAAATTCGTTCGTGACTCCAGTTGCTTCACTTTCCCTGTAGTGTACGGATATGTGCAACCACAGCCTTGATCTGATCGTCTGTAAGCTTGCCAGCATAGGCTGGCATCTTGCCACGCCCATCCCTTGTGACCTGGATGAGATCGTCGTCTGACATCTTCATGACTTCCGGAGAGTTAAACGGCCGTGCCTTCATGGATTTGCCCGCGGGCGTGTTACCGCTACCGTCAGCAGCATGGCAGGACTGGCATTTGGACTTGTAGATATCTGCACCGGGGCTCTGAGCAAAACTCGTGCTGCTGATAGCAAGCAGGCTCATGATACAAACCAGAGTTATTTGTTTCAGCATAGTTAGTCGTCCTCCTGATAAGCAGTTGAATCATAGCGCAAGCTATACCTCTTAGAAGGAATAATTTACGCTCAGCGTGTATACATTTCCCCGAAAACTTCGCGGCAATGTTGGCCCGATAGGCGTTCCCTCACCATATCCGTAGTAGTTGTAGTCTCCCTTCCATGTCCAGTTGGGCCAGATCTGCACAGCCACACTCCCATAGGGTGACTGGAACTGCGACTGCAGAGACCCCGGCACCTGTCGGACATTGATCATTTCGGAATTGCCGTTCACCGCGCTCATGCGATATCCGGCATCGAAGTGAACAATCTTTACTGGCGCGAATGTAAACCCAATAGAGCCGAACTGTGTCGGCGCGTTGTAGTAGCCATTGGTTTGGTACGGTGTACCTTCTGAGACGCAGACCGGCTGCGCAGGCAAAGCCTGAGGCGGCGGTGGAGTGGACGGGAAGCACTCGATCGTCGAGGAAAATACACTGTTATAGCCGTAGTTCAAATTCATTGACCATTTCTCACTTGGAACAATCGATGCGCCAAAGGAAAAATCTCGATTGTGTTCGAGATGATTCACAGTTTGAACATTATTGCGAGCCTCGTAGATGTTCACGGCTCCGGAAACGGAGAGCCACGGATGCGGTTGATAGGTGCTGCGGACAACATAGTGCTGACTCTGCCGAGGGCTGATGCGGGTAAACGCCCTGTCTGCATACATGCCGTCAAAGTTGACGTTAACGCGCAACGATGGGGCAGGTCGAAGGGCTGCGCCAAATAACCCCCAATTTTCATGGATCGGGATGAAGTCTCCTCCAGAATCCGTAATGGTGCGGCTTCGATACCGATAGCCAACCGAGATCCGTGCTTTTGATGTCACGTCCCACGCCATAACAAATGTGTTGGCCTTTGTCTCCTGGTTGAGTGCCTGGTGATCGGTCGTGGTTGATGTCGTCGAGGCTCCTGGAGGCAGCAGCGTCGATGTTCCGGCATAATCTGTCTCAGTGAACATGTTGGTACCCGGTATGCGGAAATACCAGAAAGTGAAAAGGTCTGACACTGAGACCTTGGGAGTGATCTGCCAGATTGCCGCGATGTCTCCATTGACATTCACACGCCGCGCCTCGGCAGAGCCGGTGATGATGGTCTGGCGCACAGCGGACTTCGAGTTCAGGCCGTTGAAATTTTCATAGTAGTTGTCGAGATTGCTGGTTGAACCGTTATAGAACAAACGCCCATTCAGCGTAAAGTTATGAATTGCCGAGGTCTGGAAGCGGACCTGCTCGGTTGGGAAAAGAGTCCGAGTTGGCGCGGAACGTGTATACCCCAGAAAAGCGTTGCAGGTTGGACTCACAGTTCCGTCAGGATTAAATGGGGAGGAACACGGAGTACCCCACACCGAAGATTGATTGATTCCAAGCGAGACCGGTGTGCCATTCGGCAGCACATAATTCAAACCCGCAAGAGCCCAGCTCGTGTTGCCCTTGTAGTGAGTAAAGAACTGATCGTAACTGAAAGTCGTCCTGGGGTCCGGCTTCCAATCCACGCCCCCACTCCATGTGTCCGTTGAATTACGCCAGTTTTGGTAAAGCAGCGCATCGGTGCTCACATGCACCGTGCTATACGAAGGCCCTTGATTAATGTTGTGGTTATATCCAAAGCGAACGCTGACCTTTGATAGTGGAGCAAGAGTAAGGTTGAGATCGGTAAGCCGTCGCGCGGTGTTAAAAAGGTGCGGCGAACTGAGAACCGGAACAAAAGGATCCGAGTTTGACGGAATCAACGGATTCGCCAGCAGATTGTAATCGAAATATTGACGATATCGGCGATAGCTTCCGCGGAAGTCATATATTCGGCCTTTCGACATGTTCATATACGTGACGTTAATCGGGTCACCACCATAACCGAAGCTGGTGGATGAGAGCTGATCGAAGAAGACCGCGTGCGCCGGATCGACGGCACGCATCGTGAGTGATTGATCGAGAATGCGCGGCCCGGATTGCATGTTGATCAGCGTAGCGTACATCGGGTCGCTGCCGGAGTGCTCCACAATATGACCACCGAGATCAATCGACTGATGGACCACGTAACCACTTATGATTGTTTCTTTTGGAGGCGATGGCTGTGGAGGCTCCTGTGCAGGTGGAGGCTGATGCTGTACAGGTGGAGGCTCTTGGGCCTTTGCAGCGTCAACAACGGTGATACACACAGCAAGTAATAACGCTCCAAGAGAAATCTCATAAACACCACACAGAATCTTCATCATGGGTGATATGAATGAGAATTTGCTCGTCATGTGTGACCACCCCTACTTGAAGTACGAACTGTCAGCGTTCGAGCCATGAATCTGTACATGGCAGACTGTGCATGCCTGGTACTGATTCGCCTGGTTATGAAATGACGGGACGCCAGGCGCGGTGAAGTTCATCGAAGCCGTATGGCACTGCAGGCAAAGTGAATTCACATTGTTGCGCGTAAGCAGGCGGGGGTTCGGCGATCCGTGCGGGAAATGGCATGAGGTGCAGCCTTCTGTCCTGATCGGTGGATGCTCATACACAAAGGGTCCAGCAGTCTCCGTGTGACACTTCACGCAGACCGCATCGCCGGCGACGCTGCTGTGCAGGCCCTTTTCTTTGAATGTGCCGTGAGGATCGTGGCAATCGCTGCAGTTCATGAGCCCCTCGTCCACCTTGTGATGAAAAGGTTGTGCAAAAGCCGGCTTCACATCGCTGTGGCAGGTGTAGCAAAGCTTCGGCTGCGAGACCTTGAGGAGACTCGCATCACTCTTGAATTTGTGAATGCTATGACAACTCGTGCAGCCTATTCCTGCATCACCATGCGCGGTGCGCTCGAAGTTGGGATGATTCCCTTCGTGGCACTCCAGGCACCTTTTATCTGCCTCCCTCGAGCTGACATGGCTGAACCGGAATATCTTCGTTGGATCGCCGCCTCCCTCCACATGCTCCTTACCGGGTCCGTGACAGCTCTCGCAGGTGACTCCCTTGCCGCCGTGCAGCAATGCGAGGCGAGTATGAGGATTGTCTGCGAACTTGTGGCTTATGTCTTCATGGCAGGCCTGGCAAGTCTCCGAGCCCAAGAAATCTTCCGGCTTGATCGGTGCCTTCTGGCTGGTGGCCACCTGTTGCTTGTCGCCACCGGCAGCGTTCACACGCACGGCCTTCCAGAAAAATAGCAGCGATATGAGGAGCGCCATACAGAGGAGCAGTCGTCTCATCTGTCTCACCAAAGGAGGTCTGGGCAACCACTTATCCTACTTTGCTCGCGGCAGCCGATTGCGAACGTGTCTTTATAAGCCATGGGGAAGAATAACCATAAAGTCTATGACGTTGATCACAGACGGACACCGAGCCTAGTCCCGCCCTCGGGCTCTTCTTCAGCCTAATTGCGCCGCTAGTCTAGCGCGTTGGCAGCGGGATGTCACCTGTTAGAACTGACAGCTGCTGCGCGGAAACGGAGTGGTTCCCCTGATGGCGAATTTAACGGGTCTCGCATGACATCGTTGAAGGATTTGCGAAGAGCGTCTGCAATCAGATCTTTGCACAAGCACTGAATTCATGTGTAGAAGACGGGATGTTGAATGCCCGTCGTCGGTGCGGGCTCCTAACTCAGAATGCTTTGAGCCCTTCGTCACGAAAGATCGCACAAGTGTGTTCAACCGCTTCGTGACTTGGCGGTTGAACGTCGTTGAGGGCTGTAGTTAAGTTTGAGTTCCTTCCATTTGTATCGGCCCATCTGATGAAACGGCAGAGAATCTACTCGTTCTACGTTCCCCAAGCCGGCGGCGAACTTCGCAATCTGCACGATCTCGTCATCGTTATCCGTGTAGCCGGTATGCTCGTGATCGAAGGGGATCGGGGAGTCATAGGATATAACTCAACCCACGCTCTTGTCCGGCAGCGATTCACGATCGCTCATGAAATCAGCCACTACTTGCTTGATACGAAAAAGAATCAAAAGTCACAGCTCTGGACGGTCGCAGGAGTGTGGGCGGCAATGTGGACATTCGAGCCGAAGCTTCCGGATTGCCGGTTTATAACGCCCACATCACTCTGGAACATCGTGATTGTGAAGTCATCTGGGCTTGGGACGGACGCCTGACTCGCAGCCGATTACACTGGTGCATCCTGCCTCGCTATCGGTATGATCGGCAACGATGGTCTCTGTGGTGACTGAGACTAGATAGTCATTATGTGATCTTCGACTTCTCTGTTACAGAGGACGGAGAGGTGTCTTGCGGTGGGAAGGGGTCGGCGCTCGTGCAGAACGAATATGAAGTCAAAATAGGAACCGTCAGCGAATGGAGGTTTTATGACCTTGACCAAAAAGTCCGATGTGCATCGCCATACTTCAACGAAGTCGCGCGAAAACCGCAAAATAGACCGCTCCTATGGGGCAAAACCGGTTCCGATAAAGGGTAAACCGGTGGTGGCCGTGCCTGCTGAGGTTAAGGCTGCGGAGATGCCCGCGAAGCCGGTGAAGTAAAGATTGAGTCTGAATAATAAGAAATCGCGATGCCTGGCGGGAGTGCGTTCTCGTCCGTAGTGGCATCTTCGCGTATGACGCGGGCTTGTGTGTAGGTAATCCCCGGCTTGCCGGCCAACAAGTACTTCACTTAACAACGCGATGCGCTTAAGATCCCGTGCGCTCATTCTGATCAGGCCATCCCTTGAACATGACATTTCTAATGGGCGGGACCTGGTTTTTCTAAAGAGCACCTACACCGATCAAGACAATAGTCGCCTGGGCTGGTCGGCGGATATGACCGATCCACGGATGGCCGACATCGTGGGCGGGTGACTAGTCTAGTGTCCGTGCGCCACGAGCGGCTGTTGACCGACCGGCCGGAACAACCGCGGCGCAAAGTCTTTCAGATCGCGACGCCACGTCTGCCATTCGTGATCGGTACCGGGTGACTCGTAAAAAATGTGCTGGACTTTGCCTTCATCGAGAGCGGCGTTCAGACCCTCAAGTCCGGACTTCATTCGTTCAGGCTCATTCGTTCCCACGCCGATCCAGAGAAGGTGGACGCGCTTTGCAAACGCAGCCGGGTCGGCCATCGCGCCGTGAAATGACGTTTTTGTGTCCAGCTTGTTGTTCCCCATTGCGAATCCATACCGCTGATTGGAGAGGACACGGCGATTCGAATAGTCCATGGGCCAATAGGGAATAAACCGATTTACCTCTTGTTCGCCGCAGCTCAATTTCGTATAGTCGAGACTTCTGGTAAACGTATACCACAAACATTGGGCAAACCAGAGTCGAAGCCGCGCCTGCGACTTCGGTCGCGCCATACACAAGTTCTCGGCAGAAAGAATTTGAAATCGTACATGGTCAGGAATTCGGCAGTTTACAGTCTGTTTCGTAGTTCTTGGGCAATTATGCCGATTGTGTTGCTCGCCTCTGCCGCCTTGCACAACGCGGCGCAAATGTCCGGCCAGAACGCGCCTGGCCCTCCACCTGCGCAAATCGAGCAGACAAGCCACGGCTTCCGCGCTACTGCGGGGAGAGAAGTTCTTACGGTGACCGCGTGTACCGATTCGGTGATTCACGTCGTCGCCACGCCCGAACCGTCCGCGTCCGCAACCCCGCGCCCGTGGATGCTCGACGCGCAGCAATCCTGCCCCGGAGTGCCGTTTACCTTCGCACAAGACTCGAAAGCGGCCAGCATGAAAACCGCACAGCTTGAGGTGATCATTGACATCGAGCGTGGCAGCCTCACCTTTAGGACGACCAGAGGGGAGGGACTGCTGAACGAAGGCCCAAGCATGCCGCGTACCTATGAGCCCGTAGAACTCAATGGCGACCACACATACCGCGTCACGGATCGCTTTTCTCCTTCGATTACGGAAGCGCTCTACGGGCTGGGCCAGCACCAGAGCGGCATGTTCAACTATCGGGGCGCCACGGTGGAACTGGGACAAAACAACACCGATGTCGCGATCCCGCTGCTGATTTCGAGCAAGGGCTATGGCCTGATGTGGAACACGGCAGCGCTTACCTGGTTCGACAATCGCTTTCCGCTCGAGATGAAGTTGAGTTCCATCGCCGGGAAGTCGATCGATTACTACTTCCTTTACGGCCCGGAGATCGACACCGTTCTCCACGAGTACCGCAGGATGACAGGCCACGCGCCGTTGCTGCCCAAGTGGGCCTACGGCTTTTTCCAATCGAAGGACCGCTACGTCTCTCTCGATGAGATCCGCGAGATTGCGGGACGCTACCGCCAGGAGCACATCCCGCTCGATGCGATGGTGCAGGACTGGTTCTGGTGGAAGACCGAGGGCGATCCGATCTTCAATTCCAACTATCACGATGTATCGCAGGATCTGGACGCCCTGCACAAAGAGAACGTGCACACCATGATCTCTGTCTGGGGCCTGCTCGATCCCGAATCGGAAACCTACAAGGTTCTCGATGCCAAGAACGAGCTTGTATCTGGTGCGCACGTCTATGACGCGACGAATCCCGAGGCGCGCGACATCTACTGGGAGCGCCTGCCAGGCAAACTGCTGACGCAGGGATGGGACGCATTCTGGCTCGACAGCGCGGAGCCGGAAGAGTACTGGCCGCACATGGGTGACGCGATCCTCAGCAGCCGCCAACTCGCCATCGGCAACGGCGCAGAGTTCACGAACGTTTTCCCGCTCTTGCACACCCTGGGTGTACAGGATAACTGGAAGGCGCAGAACAAGAGCAAGCGGGTCTTTCTGCTCACACGGTCGGCTTTTCTTGGCCAGCAGCGCGTGGGCGCTACCGTCTGGTCGGGAGACGTCTATGGTACCTACTGGGGCTTGAGCCACCAGGTTCCCGCCGGTCTCAATTTCGCCCTTTCTGGATATCCATATTGGACCACCGACATCGGCGGCTACTGGCCGCCTCACGAGAATCCGCTGTCAGATCCCGCATTCCAGGAGCTCTATGCGCGCTGGTTCGAGTACGGCACGTTCTGTCCGATCTTTCGTACGCATGGGCATCGTCCGCATAACGAATTGTGGATTTTCGACAGGGTTGAACCTGTGCTGGTCAGCTACGACAAGCTCCGTTACCGGCTGATGCCATATATCTATTCGCTGGCCTGGAAGGTAACGAGCGAGGACTACACGATCCAGCGTCCGCTCGTTATGGACTGGCGCACAGATCCGAAGACCTGGAACCTGGGCGATCAATTCATGTTCGGCCCGGCCATCCTGGTCAACCCAGTACTCAAAGCTGACGCCACCAAGCGCAGCGTCTACTTGCCGGCAGCCGCCGCATGGTACGACTTCTGGACCGGCAAATCGCTCACTGGCGGCGAGGAAATCGAAGCCGATGCGCCTCTCGATCGCATGCCGCTCTTCGTGCGCGCAGGTTCCATTCTTCCCTTAGGCCCGCAAATCGAGTACGCCACGCAGGATCCCGGAGGACCCCTCGAGCTTCGTATTTATCGAGGCTCCGACGGCAAATTCGAGCTCTATGAGGATGCCGGCGATGGCTATGAATACCTGCAGGGTGAGCATTCGATAATCCCACTCCGCTGGGACGATCGCAGTTCGATTCTCACCATTGGCGCGCGCCAAGGCGCGTTTCCCGGGATCATCGAACACCGCAAATTCCGCGTCGTGCTGGTCGGCGAAGGACGTGGCGCGGGCGCGGATGCCACCAGCACTCCAAATGCGGAAATTGACTACGATGGCAAGGAAGTTCAAACAAGCATTCAATGAAGTGCCGGTCCAAAGCACTCACAATTTGAAAGTATGTGCGCATCACTCGCAGCTGTCTCGAGGTAAAGAAAGCCAGCTATGACGCAGTCGAAACTCTCAATTTTGCTTGTGGTCCTGCTAGGTGTTCCTCTGGCCGCCCGCGCTCAATTAGCAGACGCTTGCGCCGATCTCCCGTATTTCAAGCTGCAAGCCGTCGAGATCACCAAGTCCGAACTCGTCGCCGCGGGCACAACGGTTCCGCCGTACCTCGGCGATCCCTCAATCGGCCCACTGCCCGCGCACTGCCGCGTTGATGGTGTGATCAATCGCCGCAAGGGCATTGACGGCCAGGAGTTCGGCATAGGCTTCGCTGTGGCGCTACCGCAACCCGATGCCTGGAACGGCGACTTCATGATGCAGGGCGGCGGTGGCGGTAACGGCTTCGTTACCTATCCCACCGGTGCGAACTACTCCGGCGACAAACCGGCTCTCACCCGCGGATTCGCGGTAGCCAGCACCGACACAGGACACAAAGCAAAGACCGGACCTTTCGACTTCTCATTCATGCGTGACCAGCAGGCCTATCTCGACTTCGCTTTCCTTGCCAATGCTCAAGTCGCCCGGGTGGCAAAACAAATCATCGCGCACTACTACGCAAAGCCGGCGGCGTACTCCTACTTCATCGGCTGTTCTACTGGCGGGCGCGAAGGGATGATCCTCTCGCAGCGCTATCCCACCGTGTTCAACGGGATTGTCTCGGGCGATCCGGCGATGCGTACCGGGCTCTCCAATCTTGCGATCGCTCAATGGATTCCGGTCGCCTACAATCAGGCCGCTCCCAAAGACGCATCCGGCAAGCCGCAGGTCGACAAGTTCCTCACCGATGACGATCGCAAACTTTTTATGGGCGCGCTTATGAAGCGGTGCGATGCGAAAGATGGTGTTGCTGACGGCATGATCTCCGATCCTCTCAGCTGCGATTTCGATCCTGAGGTCATCGCCTGCAAACCTGCCCAAACCGGGGCGTGTATCGCGCCCGAAAAGATCAGCGCGATCAAGAAAGCCTTCGCAGGACCGAAGAACACTTATGGCAGCCAAGTCTATCCTGGATTCCTCTATGACGCGGGCATAACGATGCAGGGTGGCGTGTCGGGTCTGCTCGCATTGGGAAAGAACGGCCTCTTCGGACCGTACACCACCGCAACTGAACTCGACGTAGACAAGGCAGCGTCGCGTGCCTCCGATCCGCTCGTCGAACCCGCATCCACGAATCTCTCCACCTTCTCGCTGAACGGCGGCAAGCTCATCTTCTTTCACGGCGACAGCGATCCGTGGTTCTCTTCACTCGACACGCTCGGATATTACAAATCGCTTTCTGAAAACAACGGTGGTCCCGACAAGGTGGCCGAATGGAGCCGCTTCTTCCTCGTCCCCGGCATGGCACACTGCGGCGGCGGTCCCTCACTCGACCATTTCGACATGCTCAGCGCAGTTGTCGATTGGGTCGAGAACGGCGAAGCACCTGAGAGCGTCATCGCCACGGGGCAAGCATTCCCCGGTCGCAGTCGTCCGCTGTGTGCGTACCCAAAGCACGCTCAGTACACCGGAACCGGGGATACCCAGGACGCACGCAACTTCGGATGCCAATGACACCATGCTCATCGTGTGGTGGTTCGCAACATGAGTCATCAACATGGAGAAATAGTATGAAAAGCCGCGCGTTGCGAGTTGTCGAGTGTATCCTAGCGTGCACTGGAGCGCTCTTCTTTAGTTCAGCCCTGCAAAATGTAGTTGCCCAGGACTCCGCGAATCTCCCCTACATGAATCCCCAGCTTTCACCCGAGCAGCGGGCCACTGACCTGATACACCGGATGACGCTTGCGGAGAAAGCTTCGCAGATGCAGAACAACTCTGCGGCAGTTCCGCGGCTCAAGATTCCTGCCTATCAATGGTGGAGCGAAGCCCTCCATGGGGTCATCAACGACGGCGTAACCGAATACCCGGAGCCGATCGGTCTTGCCGCCACGTTCGACGCGCCGGGGATTC
>Ga0206959_10109_pt1 | contig 24714 bp, 19 predicted proteins | sample Alteio_BWOrgHeat_31_FD_152971 | JGI IMG/M metagenome (GOLD analysis project Ga0206959, IMG submission 152971) | Enriched cells from forest soil in Barre Woods Harvard Forest LTER site, Petersham, Massachusetts, United States -... | ecosystem: Environmental > Terrestrial > Soil > Temperate forest >...
TTTATGAAGCAATGTGGGAGTCGATTCGCGATCACGGCGAATGGAAGGGCGAGATAGTTAACAGGACTAAAAATGGATCCGATAAAACATGCTTTCTCTCGATCACATCGATCTTTGACGATTCCGGAGAGCGTTTGGGTTATCTTGGGGTAGAGATAGATCTTACCGAACGAAAACGGCTCGAATCGCAGATCATACAAGGCGAAAAACTTTCTGCAATTGGAGAAAGTGTTGCAACGCTCGTTCACGAGATTCGCAATCCGCTAAATGGGATAGCGATGAACATATACCTGCTGGAGCACGCATCGGAGAATGTGCCCCACTGGACTGAAGAAGAACGCGAGTCTATACATCTGATCAGCAGGGAAGCCAAACGGCTTGAAGGCTTAGTCAAGAATGTGCTTACCTATGCTCGAAACGTAGAGTTGAACTATGAACGAGTAATTCTTTCGAGCTTTTTGGAAGAGCTTGAAGATCTTCTCGCTTTTCAGGCGCAGCAAGTGGATGTTGACTTGAACGTCGAGATCGAGCAGGACAAGCTCACCGGCCGCTTCGACCCCGACCAGATGAAGCAGGTAATGCTGAACCTCGTACAAAATGCTATCGAAGCTGCCCAGGATGGTTTCACCGACGGCCAGCGTGGAGTGGTAAATGTTTCAGTTTCGAGCAAAGAAGGTCAGGCTTGGCGGTCGCTGAGTTCATCTGGCAGAGTTCTTGTATTCGAAGTAGCTAACACAGGTTCTGAGATTCCGGAAGATGTTCGGTCAAGGATGTTCAGGCCGTTTTTCACTACGAAATCGCAGGGTCTGGGATTAGGATTGGCAACAAGCGCAAAGATAGTTCGGCAGCACCACGGCACAGTAGATGTGCAGCCATCGGAAAAACCTCCATTCACGACGGTCTTTACCGTCGCTTTGCCTGCATAAATATTATTGGTCCAGATCATGGCTGAAAAAAACACCCGAATTCTCGTAATCGATGACGACGCCACAGCACGGCGGACGCTCGAGCGATTCCTCATTCGCGAGGGATTTACAGTTTCCACAGCCGCGAATGCCAACGAAGGGCTTCTCGCAGTGCAGGTCGATCAGCCGGACATTGTTCTGAGCGATATTTACATGCCCGGTATATCGGGCCTCGAGCTTCAAGCTAAGGTACACGCGTTCGCGCCCCATATTAATATTCTTCTCATGACTGGGCAGGACGATATGCCGACCACCGTTCTGGCGATGCAGCAAGGTGCTTATGACTATCTGACAAAGCCGATCGATCTCGAAAGGCTAAAAAAAATCCTCGAACGGCTTATCGAGACTCAGGAGCTTTCAGAAAAACTCGAACTCGTAAGGGAAAACGAGGCAGAGGAATACAAGCTCGAAAATATTCTCGTCGGGCGCAGCTCGCAAATGCGAGAGATATACAAAACTATTGGCAGCGTTACCAAGTCCCGCGTCACAGTTCTCATCGAAGGGGAGTCTGGTACAGGAAAAGAGCTGATAGCCCGCGCGATCCATCTGAACTCTCCATGGAACGATGAGCCATTCATTGCCGTCAATTGCACCGCGCTTGTCGAGACGCTTTTAGAAAGCGAGCTTTTTGGACACGTCAAAGGCTCCTTCACCGGTGCTATAGGGGATAAGCGCGGTAAATTCGAGCTTGCGCGTGGCGGAACGATCTTTTTGGACGAGATCGGTGAGATCGCGCCCGCATTGCAGGTTAAGCTGCTCCGCGTATTGCAGGAGCGGGAGTTCGAGCGCGTTGGTGGCGAAAAGACAATCCCGATGAATGCTCGCATAATTGCCGCAACTAACCGCGACCTGATGAAGGAAGTAGCCGAAGGGCGCTTCCGTGAAGATCTATATTATCGGCTCAACGTAGTCTCAATAAAAGTGCCCCCGCTCAGAGAGCGGAAGGAAGATATTCCGCTCCTTGTTAACCGGCTTTTGCGGAGGATCAACGAAGAACTGCATACGAAGGTATTCAAAGTCAGTTCTCACGCAATGGACCGCATCCTGAAGCACGATTGGTCGGGCAATGTCCGCGAGTTGGAAAATGTTCTTACGAGGGCAGTAGTGCTCTCTAAATCTGACTTGATCGAGGAATCTGTATTGCCGAGCGCATCGGAACACATAGACCCATCTGCTCGCTACGAATGGAACCGCACCCTTGCCGATGTTGAACGCGAACACATCCGTCATGTTTTAGACGCTGTTCATGGCAACCGCACCGAAGCATCGCGCATACTCGGCATCTCCAAACCAACGCTATATGCAAAACTGCCCGCAGCTAAGCATGAAGAAAAGGCTGCTTGAAAAATCAGCAATTAATATTTGCCGACATTCACATAGTCATTAAGCACCAAAAAGCTCCTTAAGAGAGACCTGGAATCCAGGTAATACCTCTGAAAATGCCTCACCGGTTTTACTACCAGAGAAAATAAGCTCGAAGGATTGTCCAGCGTCCCCTGAGCTGCGGTTCAAGAAGATCTCAATTGCCTGTTCCATCGGATCGACGATCCAATATTCTCGAACTCCGGCCAGTTCATAAGTTGCTTTCTTTTCGTTGAGGTCGTACTCGGCAGTTCCTGGGGAAAGGACCTCCATAACAAAATCAGGCGCTCCAAAAACACGTCCTCGCTTAATAATATATGATCTTTCCGACCGGATGAATATCACGTCAGGCTGATATGCATTATGATCATCGAGTATCACGTCCACTGGAGACATGACAGCACGGCCAATTTTGTTTCGGCGTAAATAGCTTGCGAGTTGAAATGAAAACTCGAAAATTATTTCCTGGTGGTGAAAGTCAGGTGCAGGTGTCAAGATCAGTTCTCCATCAATCAGTTGATAGGGCGCGCCCTCTGGCAGGGCTTCATAATCCCGTGAAGTTGCGCGTACTTGAATTTCTGTAAGCATAATATACCTCGATTTATTTAACCCTCGATCGGTCGAATTTCGTTCATTTTCATCTGCTTGCCAATTTTGCTAGAAAATTCGTGAATCTATACATGCTCCCTTCCAGCAAGTGGGTTGCTCCAAAGGTTGCTCGAAGGCGTTGTTTCCAAAGCATAAGCAGCTTCCATTTCGCGCCAGATAAGCTGACAGGGGAAGCGGTTCTCGTTCAATGCGCGGCAGAGGATAAGTGAGTCCAGCGCGGGGCCGAGAGATTCCAACTGCTTAAGTTCAGGATATCCTCTGACGCCATGAAGTGCTGTTAGGCGGATAGACGCTTTGGCGGCTATCTGGGAGATCGCGCGTAGCCGCTCCCAATCTATTGACCCGCTCTCAAGAGCATCTGAACGTGATATGTCAATCCCGACACGGTCGATTCTGCGAGCTTTATATATCGGTAATTTCAATTCAAAATCGAAAGTTAGATCAACGGTCGGGATTATCTTGCGAGAAGTATATATATCGCAGTAATTGAAATAAGAAGATTCGAGAGTATCGGGCGGGAGAAAGACTCGGTAAACTCCGGCATCGAACAACAGCTTGAGGTTGGCGTGATCGGTCGGTGTCTCGGAGAGAGAAAGTCCGAAAGGAATGTCAACCGCCTCGCGCATTTTGCGAATAATTTCTAAACTCGGTTCGTCCCACGGGTCGCGGTCAAGGAATTGAAGGTGGAGCATCTTCGCGTTCTCCTTTCGGAAAAGGCGTGCGCGATCTATAGGGTCTTGAGAATAAATATCGCGGTCGGAGTGATGAACTTCATGAGCCAAGGAGGCTATCTGCGCACCGCAAACACCGTGCACTATAGGAATTGAGGGAATAATTAGAACCATCTTCCCGCCAAACAGACAGAGTCGAAGATTCTTTCCCATCTATGTGTTAATTGCCTCAAAATGAGTTATTTTTGTAAGGCTAATAGTGTTTAACCAGTGGATGAGCGATCATCCACGCTGATTTCTACTGTCTCTGACATTCAAAAGATAGTTTGATTTCCAAAATTATCATTTTCCCAATCTTAGCCCAAGTTTCGGCAAGCCCTCCTGAAGAGAGCCACCTCGGTGTGCTCCTTTATGGATTCGGGCTTTTGCTGCTCCTTTTTTTGCTGATAAATCTCGACAGGCGGTTTCGCGATCATGCCGGACGTTCGCTTTTTCGCCCATTCAATTTTTTCGCTGACATCCGCGATGGCCGCGTGTTGCCAGGCGGTCCAACGACTCTTCTCGCATTCATTTTGTCAGGGGCAATAGGGATTGCTGCTTCTACGATCCTTCATGGATTCGCCACTCGTCCTGGTGCAATTCAGAAAATTGCCGATGCCTTTCCGCGTTCGCTTTTGTTCGCTCAGGGAGGGTCAGCTGAGGTTTCGCTGCTCGTCTTTTTCACTTCTTGCTCGTTTCTCGCCATCTGTTTGCTTGCGGTCATATTGCGGTTTTGCGCGATCTTCGTCAAAGGAAGAATTTATTTTGGAGATACCTATAATATTGCAGTTTGGTCGTTGTTGCCATTCAGCTTCCTTTTATTATATGACCTGATTTTGCCTCGAATGGACATGGATCGCTCGACCGAAACTCTGTCGCTCGTGATATTGGTCGTTATCGTTCTCTGGTCATATTTCCGCATAATGAAAGGAACAGGCGTTCTTTTCGACATTTATCCTACAAGGATATACGTCTATGGAGCAGCATTTCTCGCTGTCTTAGTTTTCATCGCGTGGATATATTTTAGAAACTCCGGTCTTATTGCGAATTTTTCGCCCGCTATTCCTGTAATATGTAATCACATTGCTTGAAGTGGATGAAGCATCGTGGGCGATGCGTCGCCTATCCATAGTTTTTCATTTGTCGTAGAGAACTGCCCCCTTAATGTATTTATCGAAATTAGAGATCATTGGTTTTAAGTCTTTTGCCCAAAAGACTCTCCTGAAGTTTGATGCCGGAATGACGGCCATTGTCGGCCCTAACGGCTGCGGAAAAACGAACGTAGTCGATGCCATACGCTGGGCGCTCGGCGAGCAAAAAGCCGGTACGCTTCGCTCGGATGTGATGGAGAACGTCATTTTCAATGGGTCGCGGACACGTAAGCCCCTTGGAATGTCAGAAGTATCGCTGACCATCGAGAATACGAAAGGGATTCTCCCAACAGAATACCAGGAAGTGACGATCACCCGCAGGCTTTTCCGTTCTGGTGAGTCGGAATATCTTCTTAACAAAGCCCAATGCCGTCTGCGCGACATAATCGAGCTTTTCATGGATACCGGAATGGGCGCGAATGCTTATTCTGTGATCGAATTGAAGATGATCGAGACGATCCTCTCCGATCGCACGGAAGAACGCCGAAAGCTTTTCGAAGAAGCTGCTGGAGTCACGAAATACAAAGCCCGCCGCAGAGAAGCTTTACGCCGATTGGATGAAGTCGCCAACGATCTTTCTCGCGTTGACGACATCGTAAAAGAGGTTACAAAATCCGTCGCCTCGCTCGAACGTCAGGCCGAAAAAGCGAAGCGACACGCAGAGTTATCCCAAGAATTACGCACCGTCGAGATAGATTTGCTCGAACGCGAATTCTCGCTCAACTCCGGACGCATTCAACCGCTTGCTCACGAGCTTCAGGAAGCAGAATCGCAAAGGGACCGCATCACAAATGAGCTTTCGAAGTATGAAGCCTTGCTCGATGTCATCGAGCGCGAAGAAAATGAAATCGAAGAACGGCTGATTTCTTCGGAAAGGCACGTCAAAGAAAAATCGTCTATAATTCAGCGCACACGCGAAACGATAATTGCTACAGAAGAGCGAATTCGCTCACTCGCCGAGCAAAAAGAGCGAGCCACAAACGACCGCGACCGCCTTGAAAAAGAAAAGATAGAACTCGCCGAGCGAATCGCAGCCCTCAGTCTCGCCCATGAGCGAACTGCCGAAGACCGCGAAAAACTTGCAGAGGAAAAGCGTGAGAAGGAGGAGATCCGCGCGAAGGCAGAGTCTGTTGTTCGCAGCGAGCGAGCGCGTCTGCAAACAGCCCGCGATCTTGTCTATTCCCTGCTGAATCAGCGGAATGTAAAATCGAATGAACTAAGCGGGCGCCGGGCGCGCATTGAAGAGTTAGAGCGAAGGCTTGGAAAATTTGAAGGGGAGTATGCCGGTCTTTCTGAGAAGAGAAACTCCCTTGAAGAGGAATCGAAGAAGTTATCGAATGATCTTGACGAAGTTTCGCGTAAAATATCTGCGGCTGAAAGCGAACATCACTCAGCTCAGGACAGACAGGAATCACTCAAAGCAAAAATAGATGAATTGCAAAATTCGTCATTCGCATTGCAGAACGAGATCGGCAAAAAAATATCTAAGATAGAATTTTTCACTGGACTTGTCGAGCAAGGAATTGGCGCTGGCGAGGGAATACAATATCTATTGTCTGCCTCTGGCTGGGCATCAACAGATCCCATCACTGTCGCCGATGCATTCGATACAGATTCTGAATACCGCGCTGCATTCGAAAGCGCCCTCGGCGAGATAGCTTACTATCTCATCGTCGAAAATAGCAAAGATGCCTTCGAAGCGGTGGATGTTTTGCGCCATTCCCAAAAAGGCAAAGCCACGCTTATAGCGCTCGACCGCGTGCCTGCTTTGAACGGAGAACCACCCGCATTGCAGAATGGCGCTAAGAGTGCACTTTCCCTCGCAAGATTTTCCGACCGCTACCGCAATCTTTTTACGATGTTGTTATCTGAGATCGCAATTGTCGATTCGATTCAAGCCGGATTCGATCTGCTCGATGCAACATCGGGAATCGAACGTTGCGTTACACTCGACGGTGAAGTAATCACTCGCGCCGGATTTGTAAAAGGCGGATCGAAGAAGAGCACAGAGGGAATTCTTATCGGCAAACGCGAGCAGATTCGGGAGTTAGAAGTCGATGTCGCAAATATCAAAGTGGAATTAGATCGGTGCGATCAGGAAATCGCCGAAGCAAACCGAGAATTCGAAGCGATAGATACTCGCTCGCTTCTTGCTTCACTGCGAGAGTTAGAAGAGGCTCGCAGAAGTGTGCAGGTCAGGATATCTCAAGTTCAATATGAGCTTACTCGAAATTCCGAACAGCGGGAATCGCTTACGAATGAAGAAGCAAAATTGAAATCTGATCTTGCTCCTATTGCTGAATCTCTCGACGCAATTGCATTCGAAGTGACTGAATTCGAACGCGAGCACGGTGCGGCACTTGAAGAGTCCGCCAAGATGCAGCTTGTTGTCGAAGAAGCCGAGCGCCTTTTGGCTGAGGAAGCTCAGAGATCAACGGAAGTACAAGTCAGATTTGCAAGCTTGGTTTCAGAAGTCTCCCGGATTGAAAGCGAAACCCGCCAGACTGAACGCGCTATCGACAACGCAACCCAACTTGCCGAGCAGCGCACACGCGAGCGTGACCGTGCCGAAGCCGATCATCGCGAGCTTTCCGCAAAGCTTGAAGAATTTCGCATTATGCTCGCTGGATTGGAAGAAGAACTTACTTCCGCGACGGGACAACATGCCGAAGTCGCCGAACTTCGCAAAGCAAAACAGGCTGAGGCACATAAATACCGTGAGGCTCTTAGAGAAGAAAGGCAGCATCACGATAAAACGATAAACATCACGCACGAACTCCAGATGAAAATTCAGGAGATCGAGCAGAAGCTTCAGCAAATTTCCGAGCGCGCGAGAGATGAATTCGAAATTCATCAACTCGAAACGAAGACTTATCCGGAAGACGATACATTCAGCTTCGGCGATGCTCGTGAGAATGTGCGAGAGCTAAAACAGAAGATCAAGAATCTGGGAGCCGTAAATCTTCTTGCATACGACGAATGGGAGCAGGAAAGTCAGCGCCTCGAATTCATGACGACTCAACGGCGCGATCTTTCTGAGGCGCAGAAAAATCTCATCGACATGATCGAAGAGATAAACGAGACGGCGACAACGCAATTTCTCAGCACCTTCGAAAAAATTCGTCATTATTTTCAGGAAATTTTCCGCTCGCTTTTTGCCGAAGGTGACGAATGCGATCTTCAACTCGAAGAGGGCAAAGACCCACTCGAAGCTCAGATTGAGATAGTCGCAAAGCCGCGTGGCAAACGCCCGCACTCTATCGAGCTTCTCTCCGGCGGTGAAAAAACGATGACCGCAATTGCTCTACTGTTTGCAATATACTTGGTCAAGCCATCGCCATTCTGCATTCTTGATGAAGTCGATGCTCCGCTCGACGACTCGAACATAGACCGCTTCCTTTCCATCATCCAGCGTTTCGCGGTAGATACGCAATTTATCGTCGTCACGCACAACAAGCGCACCATGTCCGCCGCTGACGCTCTCTATGGCGTCACGCAGGAAGAAGACGGTGTATCGAAGATCGTCAGCGTGAGGTTGAAGAAAGAAGGCGTTGTTGTTCGCGGAAAAGAAAAACAACGAGAGCTGGCAGGAGCGGCATAGACAAATCAAACTATGAGATACAACTCCCAGCTTTCAGATAGTGACATCCTGCGAGGTCTAAAGATAATTTGCATTGCCCTTCCGGCAGGTGTTGTTCTTTTCTCGGTCATTGCAATATCTATCGGCAGTGATGGACCATCGACGATGGATCCTTCCTCTTTGATCGTACTAAGAGTTGCACATCTAATTATAACTATTGCCGCGATATTAGCACAAAAATTTATATATGAGCGAATTCTGTCAGGGAAACTCTCGATGAAATACGGTCCACAAACACTCGTGGGACGTTATCGCATTGCAACAATTGTTAAGCTTGCATTGATCGAAGGTTCAGCGCTCTTCGGATTAGTCCTTATTGTGATCGCATCTACCGGAGGTTTCCTGAAAACCGATATAACAATGTATCTGCATCTCATTCCAGTTCTGCTGTTGATCGGCGCTGCGCAAAGCAGCTATCCCTCGGAGCAAAAGATCGCAGATCTTTCGCGTCTGTATCCTGATCAACAAGTAGTTATTTAGTGGTGAGCGCCTCTTCTATTTTAGGCCGCATCAGTTCGCCCTCTTTCTCATTACCGCCGTTTTCATAGCCGAGCGTCGTGCCATCGCGACCGACGATGATGTGTGTAGGATAGACTGAAACCCCAAGCTTGGTGCAAATATCCTGGCCGTCGGGTACTACTGTTAATTTTGACTCAGCCTTCTTGAAGTAATTCTTTAGAGTGTTCTCGTCGTCAAGTGCAATAGAAAGGAATACAACATTCGGGTTGCCTTTATATGAATCGACGAGATGGTTCAATGATGGCCTCTCAGTCGCGCATCCGGCGCACATAGTGAACCAGCAATCGATCACAACCACTTTTCCGCGCAATGCGGCAAGAGTTCCTTTCGTTCCATCAAGTGTGGTGAACTCGAAATCCGGAATGGCTGGCAAATTGACATTTCCCCCATAAGTTGCGATAAGCCTTTTCGCAAAATCAGCCTGAGTTTCATTGCCCTGTTTGCACTTTTCGTAGAGTGTTTTTAATCCTGGCAGGTCGCTTCTGGTGCTCAAGGCAAGAGCGATGCCGTATTCTTGCTTTGCATCATCCCAACGTCCATAGTCGAGGTATGCCTTCGCCATCGTGCTGGCGATCTTCTGTTTTGCAGAAGACTTGTTAACAATTAGCAGACCTTTTGCTGCGACATCGGCAGCTTCTCCGATCTTTCCCATGTCGGATAAAATGTGGATCTTTTGCGCTATGATTGCCTCAATTCTACCCATGCTTCCCCATATATTCTCGCCGGAATAGAACCCGCCATGAGTTCTCCAGTTTTCTTCCGCCCGGTCGCACCAGACCAATGCCTTTTCTGGATCATACAGCGGCCCATTGCCATAAGCATACGCGCGCGAGATCGAGAGCAGCACATCTACATCGTGAGAATTGCCCCAATGTTCAATGACATCCTCGAAAGCAGAACTTGGCATCATCGTATCGACCGCTGTGTGCCTGATCCAACCGGCAGCCATTGTGCTTTGCGGGTTTCGTTCTACGATAGGCGCGATGATCCTGCCGGGCACGAAGTCGAATGCGACTTCTCCTTTCAAATTCATCACCGGAGAGAAAAAGTGATTCCAAAATTTAGCGTCGTTGAATATTGGGTCGTATTCCAATATCTTTGATGCAGTTGTGAGTTCGATATGTCCGATGGAATCTTTTCCTTTTTGAATATATAGTGAAGCAAGCGTAAGATACCACGCAGGGGTGTTGTCTGGGTTGCTTTTCATACGGGAAATTAGCGATGAGATCCAGGCACCAAATTCTTTTTCGCTCACCTTGATTTGGTTAGTTTGCTGAAGTTCATTCTCTCGGTCGTAGGCTTCAAGGTAGGCGCTGTAATGCTTAGGATATGTTGCGAGGTCCATTGTCAGAGAACTGTCAACGTTTTGTGTTTTCACTATGACATATCCCGGCGTTGGCTTCCAATCTGATGTGCGGCAAGTGAAAATTGTAATTCCATCCGGTGCGCGCTCCGTTGGCGTGGTTACTTCGATCCTAAGAGAATAAGTAGAATCCGGCACAGTGAACTTTGCTTCGAAGTTCTTGGCGTCCAATTGCAGCATCTTCTGAACGATCGCGTGCTCCGGCCTAGCTCCAGTTACGATCGCAGCGCAATAAAGCGTGTCGAGGCTTCCGGGTTTCCCGAATGTGGAACTATCCGGTGAAATGTAGCTGATAGTTACGGTCTCGCCCCAGCGCGGGTCTGAATTTGAAATGTGGAGACGCTGGAGATCCTGAGCAAAACAGAAAGTTGCCCACGAAAACATAACTATAACAGAGCAATAGCAAATGAACCTAAACATATTAATGAAGCTGAGGGAAGTAGCGAGATATTAATAGATCCCTACCAAAAACAAGCAACAAAGCTCGAAGGTTTTCTCAGATGCTGAATTCTGAATGTTATAGCCTAACCGAGTGGAGGGGATACTTCAACTAAACGGATTTCCCATTAAAAGTTAAGTAAGTATGATCCTGCAATCCCTTCTCATAGTCGTTCAGCATACGCATCCCCTCGTTCGGCTTTAGGCGGTCGGATTTGATAGCTTCATCTATCTGCACTTTCATTCGGCGCACAAGCTCTTTCTCGTGGTATTGCGTTAATTCGAGAACTTGCGAAATAGAATTGCCTGCGATCGTTTCTTCAATATAGAATCCCGATTCTTCATCCGGGTCGAGGAAAACGTGCGCTTCATTGACACGGCCAAAAAGATTGTGCAGATCGCCCATTATATCCTGATAAGCGCCGGTCATAAAGAAACCGATGTAATAAGGCTCGGAACCATTCGTCCCTTCTTTCGAAAGGAGCGGATGCAATGGAAGAGTTGTACGAACATCTTTTATATCTGCGAATTTCGAAACTTTGCCGTCGGAGTCGCAGGTGATGTCAACGAGCGTACCGTTGATGACGGGACGTTCGTTCAGCCGGTGGATCGGCATGATGGGGAAAATCTGTCCAAGCGCCCAATGATCGAGCAAACTTTGGAATACGGAAAAATTGCAGAGATATTGATCGGCAAGATGTGGCGTCAGGTCGGCAATTTCTTCCGGAACTTCTTCATCTATATTTGGATCTTCCGCGCGGCGTTTGAAAAGCTCCGCTATTTCTTCTACAATGTGCCAGTAGAATGTCTCGATCTTCGCTTTAGTGCGAAGATCGAGAATTCCGAGATCGAAAGCAGCTTGCGATTCCTCCTTTATTTGTAAAGTATCGTGCAGTGCATCACGCGGATTCAACTCTATCCGCTCTTTAATTTCTTTAAGCTGCTTGATCCATTTGTGGTCTTTTCGATCAACGGTCAGATCGTACTGCGCCTTCGTTTTTTCAATTGCGCCAAAGACTTGCACGACAAGCAGCGCATGGTGCGCTACAATTGCGCGACCGGATTCTGAAACAATATTCGGATGTGGGACGCCTTCTTCGTCACACACATCCATTATGTTATAGACTGTGTCAGCGGCGTATTCCTCCATCGTGTAGTTTGTAGAGGAGTGGAAACTTGTTCTACTACCATCGTAATCCACACCCAAACCGCCGCCGACATCAATGTATTTAATAGCGGTGAGGCCCATCTTTATGAGCTTAGCATAGTACCTCGTTGCCTCGCGAATGGCGCGCTTTATCGAAAGAATATCCGGTATCTGACTGCCTATATGGAAATGAACGAGCTGTAACGAATCGAGAGCATCGGCATTTTTAAGATAATCTATCGCCTCGATCAGATCCATTGTCGAAAGGCCGAACTTCGCGGATTCGCCGCCCGATGTTGCCCAGATTCCTGTACTCTTTGCGGCAAGGCGAATGCGAACTCCGATAATCGGCTTCACGCCGATCTCGCGCCCAATTTCAATGATCGACTTTACTTCCTCAACTTTCTCTGCGATCATTATTACCCTCTTGCCAAGCTTGTTGCCCAGCAATGCGGTCCGGATGAAGGCTGTGTCCTTATAGCCGTTGCATATTATGATCGCATCGTTATTGTAATGCGTAGCAAGCCCTGCAAAAAGTTCCGGCTTCGAGCCGGTTTCGAGGCCGTAACTGTATGGACGGCCCGCGTCCTCGATCTCTTCGACAACTTCGCGAAGTTGGTTTACCTTTATCGGGAACACGCCAAAATATCCGGCCTGATAATTCTGCTCCTTTATCGTTTCGTTGAAAGCTTTATTGAGTCCGACAACGCGGTCACGAAGAAGGTCCTGAAATCGGATGACGAGCGGAAAGCGCAGGCTCCAATCTTCTGCGTCCTTCAGCACATCCATCAGATCTATCGCCGCGCCCTGATCGCGTAATGGCGATACAGTAACATTCCCCTTCTCGTTTATTCCGAAATATCCGAGACCCCAGCGGTCGATGTTGTAGGTTTCTATCGCATCGTCAATGGTCCAATCGTCATTTGAAACGGGAGGATTCAACGGCGTCATGCCATTGCCGTTTTTGGGCATTGAACCGTTGCCATTTGTATGGGCTAAAGGGGCGGGGTCTAAAGGCGTTAGCCCATTGCTTTCAGCAGCAAGTGTCAACTCGGAAGGAAGGGTCTTTGTCGGCAATTTGAGGTAAAGAATTAGATAAAACGAATAATGGTGAAGCTATCTTTTGCCGTAAACAGCGAGCGGGATAAATCGGTGCAAGCGATTTTTTGATGAGAATCAATATTACCAGAAGATTACCTAAGGAAGAAAGAATCATTATTGTCATTCCCCTGGATTCCACTTTCGCGAGAATGACAATCAACATACAAAATTTGCAACCCATGAAACTTTCTCCCCCGCTCAGGTCATATCACTTCATAGACTTATACAAAACAGACCAAAATGAAGATTCAAGCAAGTATTTTAGCATTATTCGCTGCCACGCTAATTGGCGGATGTACAACTACGACAACTGCCCCGACTAACACCGGCAGCATAAGAGGTAATATTGCATTATTCAATGCAAGCGGCGATACACTCTCAAACTATGCAGGTGTAACGGCACAAATTCAAGGCACCTCGTTCCAGGCTACAAGCAATGCCGTCGGCGATTGGGAGATCGACAACATCCCGGCCGGAGTTTATAATGTGTCGTTCACAAAGCTGGGTTTCGATACGCTCGTTATCCCACAATATCAATTCAGCGGCGCAGGCACATCGTTCTTGCTGAGCAATGCAATTCAGGCGATTCCAATGGATTCGCTTCCTCTCACACTTTCCAACAGTGGCTATTCCGCGCTTGCAGGTTTTACTTCATCGGGGGACAGCATAATAATATATCATGGTTCAATAGACTTTACAGGAAACCTATCCGGTCCAGACTCTTTGGAACAGTCAAGCGTTATAGCAACTTTCGGTGCTGTTGCTGACTCGAACTCCAATTTTAATCAGAGTGAATACGTAATTGATGGCCACCTGCCAGCTTTGCAGAGCATACCTTATACGAAGCCACCTGTGATGAGCGGTACGGCTGTAACGGTTCGATCCTTCCTCTGGGCACGAATTACTCAAAAGACGGAAGGCTTCACGCATTTCCAACAGGCAGTCTCGCCATACAGCTCAGTTCAAACTTTCATAATTCCTTAGCATCGAAGTTTAGCCACTGGTTATCACAGAATAAATTTGAAAACAGAGACCATAATGAAATTTCACTCAATTCTTTCCATATTCGTTGCCGTTGCGCTTCTCGGATCGTGCAAGAGCAGCACATCGACTGGAGAGAGTACTGCTGTGACCGGGACGTTCAAAGGCAACGTTGCTCTGGTCGATGCGAGAGGCGACACGCTTTCAAATTACACCGGTGCAACGGTGAACATAGAAGGCACATCGTTCCATGCGACAAGCAACGCCACGGGGGATTGGGAGATAGATAATGTTCCAGCCGGAGTTTACAATATCATACTTACGAAGCCGGGTTTCGATACGCTTGTTATTCCACAATATGAGTTTAAGGGAGTGGGAACTTCGTTCATTCTTAGCAGTGGCATTCAAGCGCTTCCGATGGATTCATTGGTATTTACTGTTTCCAGTCTCATCGAGGATTCAACGAGCGATGGATATCTAATACTTCTAACTGCGAGCGGTGGTGTTTCGGGGCCTGACAGTCTGTTTCTGAGTAATGGAATTTGGGTTGCAAGCGGCGCGATCGGTCAGTCCCCAGAGATAACAATTACTGACGGACAGATATCGGGTGCTAAAGGCGCTATCGGACATAATGTTCCAACAAGCCTTCGAGGTGGAGTCGTAACATTTCAAAGCTATCTGTACGCCAATGGACCCAACAAAAAATTTACATATTTCCAAGGTGCAACATCTCCATATATCGTAATGAGAACTTTTACACTCCCTTAGGCGCGAGAGGTATCATGAATGACTGACGCACGCCAGCGCGAATTCTTTACGATGCTCGAGCCGGTTCACGACCGGCTCTCGCGCTATGCGCTCGCCGTTACACGAGATGAGATGGATGCGGAGGATCTTGTCAGCGCAACTGTACTTAAGGCATTCGATCAGTTCGACCGCCTTAATATCAGCGACAAGTTTCTGAATTATCTGATAAAGATAGCGTCGCGCCTGCACAAACGGAGCCGTTACCGCGAGCGAAAAAAACAGAATTACGACGAAACGACTGCCATGAGGCTTCATGACGTTGGTCCACAGCCTGATGCAGCAGCGGAAATTAGAATTGTAATGGATGCACTGAATACACTCCCGGCAAAAATGCGGGAAACGGTCGTGCTGTTCGATGTATCTGATCTTACGCTCGAAGAAATTCGAGTTGTTCAGGGCGGGACACTTAGCGGAGTAAAGTCCCGGCTGAAACGAGGGCGCGAGCAGCTTGCAAGATCGCTTGGAGTGAACTTGCCCGGGAAATTGGATTCGCAAACTGTGGAAAAGTCGCGACCATCCATTCGGCTAAAGCGAGAAGCAATAGCAGAAAAACCAATACTAATTCTCGCAAATCAGGAATATGTCAGCTAATAACTACAAAGATTACATTGAGCTTTTGAGATCGCGCGAAGCACGGCCTTCGTTCGAGCGGACGAAAGCGATCCTGGAATCTCGCCAGAATGAATCGGGAGGTTTGTTTGCATCAAGCCGAATGGTGCGAAAGTTTGCGATCGGAATCGCAGGTCTTGCTCTAATATCACTTACTGCGAAGATGTACGTCTATGATTCTCAGACTCAGCCAAATGCGGCGAAAACCGTTCCAGTGAGCACGAGCATTACCCAAAGCTCACAAGTAGTCACACATAGCGAGAACCCCACTTCAACATCGTCATTGCGAGGAGTCCCGGAAGGGCGAACCAGAGTGATACAAGGAAGTAATTCCTTAAGAGTAAGCAGGATCATCGAGGATCGCCCTGTCATCACTTCGAGGCTTCTCGCAATGACGAATAGTATGGATCAAGTTTCTGCTAACTCTATAAATGGTATTTCTTCTACTGAAAAAGACCAATCAGTCCCATTCATCACACCTGTCCCACCACGCACAGATAAAATAGATTGCGATGCAACCAATGATATTCACATGCCACTCTCGCCGATAATTACACCCGGAGCAGAAGGTAATTCAGCTCACCATTTATATTTATCCTTAAGTGGAAGCTTATCGCAAGCATTAGTTTCGGGACCATCTAACAGCCGATATTCCTTCGATGGATTTCTTGGAGGGGGCTATAATATTTCTTCTAATTTCGCAATCGGAATTGCAGGAGGCCGGGAAAGTTTTATGATCAAGCAGCCGACTTATTCCATCGGATTTACAGACAAAATTTTTGTCCATAACGGTAAACCGATTCCAAGCATAATTGGGAATATAGTTACTGTTATGCTGCCGCAGCCGACCCAGATCAATTCTTTTGGCGCGAACTTGCGATACTCTTTTGAAGGTAATCCTTCAAGCCTCTACGCAGAGCTTTTCGGGGGTGGTTCATTAGAAGGCATGATCGGCGGAATAACGATCGGCGGAAGTGTATATACATTTGGCGATCTTTCTCTCGATGCGGGAGCATTCATTCGCTCGCTATTCTCATCTAATTCAGCAGCCATCACAAAATGGGGCGCGAGCCTGTTGCTTAAATATGATCTATAGGCCTTCCTGCCCATCAAATAAACCGGGTTTGCAACTTTAGCTGATCGCAATAAGCTATATTTGCATTAATGATGCGAACCCGTTTCTGGCTTTCATTTCTAATTCTCGCCGCGATAGCTTCCGGCTGTGGTCTTTTCACCAAAGCTGAAAAGCCTGTCATTCAGAATCCATACACCATAATCCCTGGCGCGCTTGGCGAGGATTATTTCCATTCGCCGTCAGGTGACATTGCCGGACGCTATCCAAAAAACTGGCTGCAAGTGGATATTCGCACTATTCCACTGCAAAATGTCCTCGAAGTTTATACCGATGAGGACCGGTCTTTGGCCTTAGTATTATCCGAAATTCCTGCGACCGGGGAGTTCAGGAGGTCAGTCGAACGCGACGGGATGGCAGCGCTTGCGGATCAGTCATTCTCATTGAAATCAGCGAAGAAGCCTGGACTCGTCATAAGTAGACCAGACCAAATTTACACCGAGAACGGAAAGCTTGTTGCAAGCTATGAATATGCTGAAAATCAAGCGGATTCATTGAATCGGAGGGTAAACAGGGCCGTCCTATTCACAACTGGCTCAAAGTTTTACGAATTAGCAATGATTGAATTTCAAGCTGCTGCCGACTCAAATCAGCGTGTTCTGAACTTCCGTCTTTTGGAGTCTGTTGTGGCGTCGCTCGAAGGAGTAGCGGAAGTACGTGCCTCAGACACCACGTCCTTTTAATATTAAATTTTACACAATTAATTTTTGCATCTTGCTGGGGCGGGAGGATTCGAACCTCCGAATGTCGCCTCCAAAGGGCGATGCCTTACCACTTGGCGACGCCCCAGCATGAGGCAAATACAAAATTCGAGGATATAATAACATCCCCGCGCCACATAAGTTGAGTCATCCTAAATTAGTTTCTGGCCGTTCCAATCCAAAGTTTGCCGAGGCAGTCGCGGCGGTGCTTGGAATTCCACTTTCGAGCGTTCGTATCAAGAATTTCTCCGATGGCGAGATATGGGTCAAGTACGACGAAAATATTCGCGGCGAGGATCTCTTCATCATCCAATCGACGATGCCGCCTTCGGATAATCTCTTCGAGCTTCTAATGCTCATAGACGCTGCAATGCGGGCCAGCGCTAAGCGGATTACGGCGGTAATTCCTTATTTCGGATATGCACGTCAGGATAGAAAAGATCAACCCAGAGTCGCTATCACAAGCAAGCTCGTGGCAAATCTTATTGCCAAGGCTGGCGCGCACCGTGTGATAACGATGGATCTTCACGCTCCGCAGTTGCAGGGCTTTTTCGATATTCCGGTAGATCACCTTTATGCCTCGAATACTTTCGTAAAATATTTTAAGGAAGAGAAGATAAAGCAGATGATCGTCGGCGCGCCGGACGTTGGCGGCGTAAAAATGGCGAGGGCTTATGCCAAGCGATTCAACACCGATCTTGTAGTAATCGACAAACGCCGCCCCGCGCAAAACGTGGCTGAAGTGATGAACATTATTGGCGACCCCATGGGAAAGAATGTTGTCCTCATCGACGATCTGATAGACACTGCCGGCACATTCGCGAATGCTGCTTATGCGTTGAAGAAAGCAGGGGCAAAGTCGATATACGGCGCGTGTACACATCCGATCCTTAGTGGCGAGGCCATAAAACGCATTGAAGATTCTCCTATCGAGTCGTTAATAGTCTCCGATACGATCCCCCTTAAGCAAAAATCAGCAAAAATAAAAGTTAGATCGGTTGCGAAGGTTTTTGCCGAAGCGATCAAGCGCACTCACGAAGATAAGTCCATCTCTTCGCTTTTCGATATTGAGAAGGGGTGACCGTCCAAACATTATGGACACTTAATTCCCACTCTTTGCTGTTTCGGGAGCCGGTCATAACTTCTTTCTCAAAAAAGTCTTCATGCTTAAACGCGAAGAGGCGCTTCGTCTCATCAGATCGATCGTTAGTCTTGCTGGGGGTTCTTTAACCTCGCGCGAGTCTGTGGCGGAGCTTGTCCTCGAAGTTTCTCTCAAGCCGGATGAGGTCTTCCAGGGTGACGGCATAGGCGATGGGCCTCTCGGCAGCCCAAAACGCCGTTATTCCGTGCTCCATGTTGAGGATACAGGTCGTTTCAGCGATCTCGTCTATTATTATCTCCGCGAGAATTACGATGTCGAAAGTGCCCAGACCGGCGAGGAAGGCCTTGAAAAGGCTATGGCGAAGAGCTACGATTACGTCCTCATGGACCTCAAGCTCGGCAAAGGATTGAGCGGCTACGAGCTTACCGAACTGCTGAGAAAGATGGATAATTATGCAAGAATACCAATAGTTGCTATATCAGGATATACTTCGCGCCTCGATGTAGAGAAGTGTATCGAGGCAGGTTGCAGCGCGTTTCTCTCAAAACCATTTTTGAAGGAAGATCTTCTCCGCCTGATGCAAAAGCTCGAGCCACGCAGGATGGCTGCGATGGCGTAATTTCTGCTGCCGGACACTTCTGGCGGTACAGTGCTGTTAGGGGAATGAATTTGGGACCGAGTCCCACGCAGCGCGGACGCGCCCAACCGAGTCAGGTCCGGAAGGAAGCAGCTCTCAGTGATGTCCACGGGTGACGTGGCAAGCTTGGTCCCTTTTTTTATTTGCGGAGATTTATTCTACTAAAAAATCCGATAATTCTTTTATGTCATTCCAGCGAACGCGGGAATCCAGGTTTATGGCGCACTTAATTTATGGATTCCCGCGTTCGCGGGAATGACAACCATAAGTTTTGTTGTGAATAAGACCCAAATTGATTTTCAACTGTGAGCAAACACGGCAAACCAAAACCAACTGTCGTTACGCGGGCTGCATCCAAAGCAGTGCCGACACGCCGTGCGCTTATATTGCTCGAAACTGGTCTTCTCCTCGGACTTGCAGAAGGAATTATGACGGACATAATTACTCACCTGACTATCTCCCCATATTTCAAGGCATTGATTCTGATGGCTGGAGTGATCGGTGCTTTTGCATTCGCAATAAGGATACTCGAACCTGTGATAAAGTGGACGCTCAAGACCGTTGCCAAATTCGAATCCGGCGGAGGAGCACTGGTGCGGGTTGGACTTCACTTCATAATTCTATTCCTTATATTTGCTGCTTACGTTCGCACATTTTTTCCAACACTGAAATAGATTTCTGATACGCTTTTGAATTCCGAGGAGAACATACTTTGGATCACAGATCGACTACAAATTCCACTATCGGAAATTAAGATCTCCTTTGTCCGTTCTAGCGGACCAGGTGGGCAGCATGTGAACAAGACCTCCACGCAGGCCGAACTTGTGTTCGATCTCGCCAATTCACCTTCGATAACTGAAGCAGATCGAACGTGGCTGCTTTCGCGTTTAGGATCGAAGCTGGATTCTTCCGGTATTCTACGCGTAACGTCGCAGGAATACCGCAGCCAACTAAGAAATAAGCAGGATGCACTGGATAAGTTAGAGTCAATGTTGCAGAGTGCGATCATCCGCCCAAAGCCGAGGAAGAAATCGAAACCATCCAGATCTGCGGTAGAAAAGAGGATCACATCCAAGAAAAAAGCCGGAGTGAAGAAGCGGCTCCGACGGGAGAAGTTTTAATGGATGACCGACACCCTCCGCAATGTGCTTTTACCGACTGTCTCAATTTGGAGGAAGTACGACCCAGATGGTAATTTCGATATATCCAGCGTAATTTCGGGCTCCCGCAGGTTTGGCAGATCGAGCACATAGACGCCGAGCAAGTTTATCACGCTCACCTGCTCGATTGGAATGCTGCCGGAGCGGATTGTAATAAGGCCGGTGGCGGGATTGGGAAATACCTCGATACTATCTGCTGGTGGCTGAGATACAGTCTCAACAACGCTCTTCGTTGTGTCTGTCATTTCCGAAATAGGTCGATCGGTTACATAGCCATGCTCTAACTGAGTCGAATTTGTCCCGGCATCGACGGAGGCAAAGAGAAACGTGTCGAGGACACAGAGCAGCTTAACATTCGGATGATAGTTCGGCTGTGCTCCCATATTATTACTCACATTTCGCCAGCTCACACCCGAATCAAAACTAATAAATACTCCGGTATCCGTGCCCGCAAATAGATATGTTTTGTATGACGCTAAAGCATTAACAGTACGATTCGCGAGACTAAATTGCGTCCAATCCAGGCCAGAATCAGTAGAATGAAATATGCCTGAGCCACCAGCAAAAAGCTGGGAATTGATTACTGCAAAACTAGAGAGTGAAAGTCCGGCTGGGGGAGCCTTAGTTTGCGACCAATGATTGCCGCTGTCGGTCGAACGGTAGATCCCGCTGCTTGCATTAGCAAAGATACATGCGCCCATTGTGCAATAATTAATTGGACTCGGACTTAGAGTAAGAGGAAGTCGGTTCCAAGTTTTATCGCTATCCTTTGAGACGGCAAGGCTCGTACCTAAGCCACCGAACATATAAGTTCCATTGGAAGCTACGGGGCCAGTAGCATTTCCTTCAGACCAGCTTGAGCCGTCGTCTGAAGAGATCATCAGACGATTATCTCCTTGACTTTCAATAATATACGGCCCGAGAGACGCAAAATAATTCACGCTTCCTTTCGTTGCATCTATCCCAGTATCGGCAGGTTTCCAGCCCAACGATGCCGTGTAACGAAAGATGAGAGGCGCATTGAGGTACTGTGATAGGCTAACAAAAACGCAGCTATCATGAGCGCAAATTGCCAGAGGCACACCGCTAAAGAAGTCACCTCCATTTGGATTTCCGAATCCAATGTTCCTCCATTGCGCGAAGCAAGGCGCGGAAATGAGGATGAATAATAACATAAATATACGTTTCATTTTCTAATTCCTTTCTTAATGAGGAAAATCCAGTACTTTAACATCCGCTGGAATATCCCAAATTTTTACATAATCTATTAAATGATGAGCTGCATGGTATGTGTGGCCACCAATAGATACATCCCTCATTCCGGGATTGTTGGGGTGCTGTTCGAAATACTGCCGGTCACGGCCAGTGACTGAATTGTAAAGCGTCGAACCGTCCCAGAGAAACGAAGTCGTATCGTTACCGAATGGATCGACCCAGCCAGAATTCGCGTCAATGTCACACTCTGCCGGATGAATACCGACGGGCGAACGCGGAATCCACGATGCCTGATCGTAAAAAGGAGCTCCGGGTGGAATTAACCGGTCCGGACTCCGCCAGACGACGTTGCTGTCCATCAATATGCGTACTTCATGCGGAAGAAATTCCATAGTATACTTACTCACTCTTCCTTTACGATCTTCCGAAGCACGTTTCCATTCGCAGTCTGAATTTGTAAGAAGTAGGTTCCGGATGCGAGCTTAGATATATCGAGTGTCAGATCGGATTGGTGGGTATTGGGAACATCGAGTACATTTTCACCAAGTAAATTGAGCACACTCACACCAAGAATGGAAGTGCTGCCGGAGCGGATTGTAACAAGGCCGGTGGCGGGATTGGGAAATACCTCAAGGGTGTCTGCTTGTGGCTGCGAGACGGATTGAACGCCGCTCTTAGTTGAGTCTGTCATCTCGTGGATTGGGCGGTAATACGTCGCATACGAGATACCACTCGTGGCCCCATAGTTATTATTGTTGGTTGAAATGTAGAGGAACGTATCATACACGCACATCGCCTCGATATTCAAATTTGTTGTCAGGCCGTCATTCTCTGCGCGCCAGGTTTGACCCGTGTCGGTCGAAACATAGAGACCATTGCCGAAATATGCTCCCTTATCCCAGATACTGCTTACACCGCCAGTAAACAGATTTCTACCGTCAGTGGCTAAGGAAGAAATGTACTCAGGTTTAGAGCCGCTATCGACTCTAATCGTATCCCATGTCACCCCGCTGTCGCGAGACTGGATCAGAATTCCATTGTTAGCGCCAGCAGTACCGGAACGATAGTTTTGGTACATGAAGAGCCGGGTACCCAGCGTCATCATGGTTCCCAGAAACGGCGGTGAAAGTTTGGTCCAAGTTCCGCGCGCGCCTGTGTCAAGCGAGCGCCAAAGGGAACCCTTCGACTCGTATATGGTGGTAGCGTAAATGCACGCTCCATTTGTCGCAAAAGCATTTACATAGTTCCCACCATTGAAACTCGCAACGGAATCCCAGGTCACGCCGCTGTCCCGAGACATGGCTATATAAGGCCCTACCAGAAAGTACTGGTACGTCCCGAAAAGACGGGAGCCATCCGAGGCAACTCCCAGGCCACCTTTGAACTCAGACCAATGCGACCCATTATCGCTGGTCACATAGCTAATGACAAACTCGTTGGGGTCGGGGGAGGGACTGGAGTTGGCAAAGAAATAACGGCCTAGAGAAGCAAACGACGTAATGTTACCACGGGTAAAATCGATGCCAGTATCAGCACTGCCATTCGGATTTATTCTACTAAGATCTCTTTCGAAGCTCTTAAACAGGCTCGATCCATGTACGCCGAAGACAAGCACTTGGCCATTCGTGCCCTCATATTTCCATTGGGCTGAGCATGGAAAGGCGAGAGTAGTAAGGATGATAGAAATTAGTATCTGCTTCATTAAAGTTCCTTTCTAATGGGGGAAACTGGGGATGGTGACATCTTTCGGAACGTCGAAAACTTTGACATAGTCGATAAGGTGATGGGCCGCTGGGTGACCTCCCACATCCCAATAACCAAAGCCGGTAGTGCCTGAGTGCGACTGGAACCAGCTCTGGGTGTATGTTGCAAGGCCTGAAGGCGCAGCGAGTTCATCGCCGCTGTCGAACTCGGATGGTATAATATTAATGCCGGCTCTGCCAAACTGGCTTACACAGTCGTAATATGGGCTATTGCTTGGTATCATCCGATCCGGGAACCGGCGAACGACTACACTGTCATACAATATCCTAACTTCGTGCGGAAGGAATTCCATAGCATACGTGTGATACCGGTACGGCAGATTGGCAAATAGAGCGGAGTCGGTCCCAGACATCGGAGTCGATATATCGGGCCCCGCAAGATAAGGCGGAACACGATAACCAAAGCCGCTGCCCGCTCCGCTATATTGGTCCGGAAGCTCATAAACGAATTGCTCAGTCCAACTTGTAGGATCTGACGTAACGGGATCGTCGAGCCAAAGGATGCCTTTGTTCGGTCTGTTGAGAGAATCTACCCAGTGGCAGCGATGAGTTATTGTAGTATGATGCCCAAGCGAATCGAGACCGAAGAGTTGAACAGCAACTGGTTGATAATCTCTCGTGAAATGAAGCGTATCGCCGCTCCTGATGTGATATGGCGCATGGAAGATACGATAGGAGCTATCGCTGGCTTTTGTCACATTCCACGAGACAGAATCGGAATTCATCCAGTTCCAGCGGGAATAATAGAACGTGAAGGTATCATGCGAATTGACGAACGACAAAGGGAACTCTCCCGGAGTAACAGCGGCAAATGTATCTTTTATATGTCCCCAAGGAACAACACCAAACCCTATGTTATCGATGATAAGGTAATTTGCTTGCCCGGTTGGCTGGTATGCACTGTAGCATGCGGTATCGTCATGGCTGATGAAGAAGGTATCGGCACCGCTGATCGAGAAGAACCCATGACATGGCCCAAATGTCAGTGCATGCCCCCATCCCGGCTGGCGCACCCCCATAACGTCGTTAATAGTTTCCCCTGCATCCCATTCGAAGAGTTGCGCCCCTGCCCCCCAGCTATTTGTATGATGAGGGAGATCTGGCGTTTTTTCCCGAATCTCATATTTGCCATAAGGTATGTGGGCATAAGCTACCCCGCCAGAGGATGTGGAAGGAAACGGACAGCTTCGTATATAACCTGTTGAGGTGAAGCTCTTATAAACCGTGACAACCCCACTATCACTGTATACGGTGTCAGTACATCCGGCAAGTTCCACAATTTTATCGCACGAAAAAGTATCTGTATTTACTTGAAACATGAGATCGAGAGCGTGGCCATCATGTGCGTTAGTATCGGTCACGAGTGTAACATTGCTGGCATATTCGCTCTGTGGAATAGTGTAGCCGTCGCTGTGTCCATTATAAACGAACCACTGGGTGTCGAATTTTGCCGCGCTGTCGAACTCGTCCGCAAAGACGGTTGTGTCCCATTTTGGCTCTGTATATGCATGAAAAAAACATCCCGGCCTCGCATGAAAGCCGCTTTTGAGTTCAATCCTTCCTTTGGCGCGAAAATCGACATCCTCGTTTTTGCTGATAATT
>Ga0206959_10110_pt1 | contig 24294 bp, 15 predicted proteins | sample Alteio_BWOrgHeat_31_FD_152971 | JGI IMG/M metagenome (GOLD analysis project Ga0206959, IMG submission 152971) | Enriched cells from forest soil in Barre Woods Harvard Forest LTER site, Petersham, Massachusetts, United States -... | ecosystem: Environmental > Terrestrial > Soil > Temperate forest >...
GATTGCGTTGAGCACTTCCAAGTTGCTCAGACGCACATTCCCGCGCTGCAAAGGCAAACTGTCCTTGATCTTTTCGTACTGCTGTCGCGTCAGTTCCATTCATAACTACTCTACCCGAGTTAGATGTCATTAGTGTGAACACTCCCTAATTGCCTGCGGGGACGTCATGCAGCGCGGCCTTCCGAACTGCTGGCCGCCCCCGCAGCACGGTGGCCTGCTCTTGGTTTTGAGCAGCCGAACCGCTCGAAGACGTCGTTCATCGTATCCTGCAACCGGGTGTTAGGGCGATGCAGTTTGCGAGTTGCCTTCGCTATCAGCCGAGTGAGTAAATAGCGATTCGATTCATGGGCGAGAGCCATAAATGTTAAGTCAGCACGCATGGTGTTCCTCCGGAAGCCCGATCTTAGTTGCAGATGTTAACTTTAGGAGTGATGATCTGCAGTGTGACAATGGCACCCTTTTTGAGGCGCACCATTATGGGTAGGTACGACCAGTGATTTCTGTCGCTGCGCCTGATCTCGGTTCGCGTATGTTCGTTCCTTAAGCCACGACCGCATGCTGAACGCGTATACGCCAATGCAAACAGATTCGCGGGAATAAGGCCAAGCTGTGACGTTCGCAATCCAATTCCACAGACGATCAAGCTGTTGGCTATTGCGACAAGGAGTCCGATCCAGGAGTTTCGTGCGAGCAGTATTGTCGCTAGGATGGTGAAGAAACAAGAGAGATAATCCAAATGGAACATCGCAAAAACCGAACCTCCCATTGAAGCTTCCCCCGATTCAGAGAATTAGTGATTCGTAACTCTCTGATCCGTCTTCCGTGCTCGATCCTGTTGAAGTGACTATGAAGGAAGACTCGGATAATTGCATCCTGCAAATGAGGGTATTTTCAACGCTAGTAACTGGTCGGCATCCGATACCACTATTGAGGGAGGATTTGATACCCCAAGCATATCCACAACTGTTGCGTTCAATCTCAATGAAGTGCGGAATCTTCCTTGGAATCATCGACGAGGCGAACGCGGCCCTTAGGAATAATTATTTCGCGACGACCGAAGAGCCGCGCATCAAGTGAAAAAGCGCCCGGGCCAAGCAAGACAAGGGCGGCGGATATCGCAGCCAGATTGAAGGCAGCTAACGCACTGATGTGGTTGTTCGCTCCAGTCATCAAAAACGACGAAATGCCCGTCCTGAGATATCCAACTGTTGCCACGGCGGTTGCAGCAGGTGTAAGAAAGCCGACGAAAATCGCCGATCCAACAGCGATTGCGAGCGATCCAACTGCCCAAACGCTAATCGCGTGGCTGTTGGGTCCATCGAGCGCGTCAATTCCGCAAATGATTGCATTGACGGCAACCGTAAGCCGCAGAAAGATGAGGCCGAGGCCTGGCCAACGCTCCGGGAAGCTGGAAAAGAGTCTTTGCAGCGAATGTCTCCTCGGGGCACAAAACGTGCCATCAAGAGACTAGCTTCTTTCGCCCCGAATTGGACCCCCAGATCGAGTGCTTTTCTGGGACTTCTCGCAGATTCCTCGTACGCTCTTGTTGGAGGATAAGTGGAGCTAGAGATGTATGAACCCGCGTCTAATTCCTATAGCGACGGCCTCGGTGCGGTCGCTTGCACCGAGTTTCTCCATGATGTGCTTAACGTGTCCCTTTACTGTTTCCTCAGAGATGAAAAGGAGTGCTGCGATGTCGCTGTTTCGATTTCCTGCGGCGACCTTCTGAAGGACCTCAACCTCTCGCTTGCTCAACGGTTCAGCCCCAAGATGCTCCATGAGCTGAGCTGCGACCTCGTTAGGGATGTGTTTCTGCCCCCCATGCACCTTGCGGATCACATCTACGAGCTGTTTTCGGGGCACGCTTTTGAGCATGTAGCCTCGCGCTCCAGCCTCCAGCGCGCACTTAATCTCGGCGTCTCCTTCAAAGGTCGTAAGCATGATCACACGGGCATTCGCGAACTCTGTGCGAATGGCTCGCAAAGCGTCGATGCCCCCCATATCCGGCATCCGGACATCCATGAGTGTTACGTCGGGCTGATATTCACGAAATCCCTGAATGGCTTCGTGCCCAGTTGATGCCTCTGCAACCAATTGCATGTCAGATGCATTCCTGATGACGGCCGCAATGCCTTCCCTCATGAGAGGATGGTCGTCAACGCAGAAGACTCGAATCCTTGGGATAGTGCTCATTTATGTACTCACTTCGCTTTGTCATGCTTCGGTGTCTCGAGCCTCTCTCGGCTGAGCCAACGGAACCACTGCGATATCGGGCCATTCGAACCTTTTTCGAATGCGATCGTGCCGGGAACCGTTAAGTCTATTTCAGTTCCTGCGCCAATGCGGCTTCGAAGTCTTAGATTAGCGCCAATTCTTTCGGAGCGCTCTCGGATGCCGACGAGGCCCCAGTGCCCCTCACGACCTGAATGCAGCACTTGAGGGTCGATTCCACGGCCATCGTCGCGCACCAACACTTTAAGATGTCTGCTCGCATACTCTACTTCGACTTCGATACGGTTCGCCTGTGCATGCATAAATGCATTCAATAGAGCCTCGCGGCCAATGCGATAGACTTCATCGCGGATCAGCGGTCGCAATGGACGCGTAACACTATCAACGATAACGCGGAAATCAGTTTTGTCGTCGAGGGGATATTCCTGTCGCAGTCGCGAGAAGGCAGTCTCAAGGCTTTGGTTGCCCGATTCCGTTGTGCGCAACCCACGCAGAGTATTTCTACCTTCTTCAGTGACTGTTCTCATCAATTGCAGGATCCGTTTCAAGAGAGGTTTGGTGGGAGAGTCCTCCGGGAGTTGGTCTTCCGCTACATCAAGCTGGAGAGAGGCGCTCAGAACACCTTGCAGCAGCGTGTCATGCAATTCCTGCGCAATGCGCGTACGCTCGGCGAGCCGCTCTTGGAAGCCAACATTCAATCGTTTCGTCAATTGGTGAATGCGCAAGCGATAAATGGCGAGGATCGTCAGGCAACACCCTGCAAGACAAGCCACTCGAAACCACCATGCTTGCCAGAACGCAGGTTCGATCACGAAAGAGACAGAAGTCTCCGGACCATTCCAAAGACCGACACTGTTGGAGGCAACAACGCGGAAGAGATATGTGCCAGGGCCCAGGTTTTTATAGACAACCTGCCGTGACGCAACGATATCGCTCCAACCTTGATCGGAACCATCGAGCTTATAGCGAAAACGGATGCGTTCTCGCGCAGCCAAGTTCGTATTGTCGTAATTCAAGGTAATGCTCTGAATTCCAGAGGGAATCTTGATGGGTTTCTGCGCATTAACCTGATTTCCGCCAGGGGACATCGATTCGATTCGCACTGCGACTGGAATCGAATTTCTGGAGATGACGATCGGATCGGCCATGGACAAACCCGACTTAAGTGAGATCCAGATGCGTCCTTCAGGATCAGCAACTACGCTGCGGTCGCGACTCACGCCTTCCACCCCCTGGAGGCCGTCGTCGATTCCATAGCTTTGAACATCGGTATCAGAGAGCAATCCGCTCAAGAGCCCGTCCCTCTTGACGCGAAGCACGTGATCTGAAGTGGTGAACCAGAGGGAACCCATCCCGTCTTCCGCAACTCCGAAGATCTCCTCTCGTAATGCCTCTGGCAGCCTCGCTGGAACTTCGATCTTTCCGGAGGATATGTACGCCAGACCGCCGGGAGTTACGACCCAGACCACATGCTTAGTGTCTTCAAAGATTGTTCTTACTATTGACGATGGTAGGCCGTCGTTAGCTGTGTAAATCGTCCAATGCCGATTTGCGAACGAAGCTAAACCGCTGGGGGTAGCCAACCATGTTGTCCCATCGAAGCCTTCGACTATGGAATTGACAGCATTTGAGGGGAGTCCACTGGAATCCGAATAATTGGTAAATTTCCCGCCATTCAATCTGCTTACACCAGCGCTCACAGTCCCAGCCCAGATTGTCCCATCGCGTTCACGGTGCACGGAATAAACGCTGTTCTGCGCAAGGCCATCCGCCTGTGTATAGGTGTGGGCCGCAAATGAATCGCCCTTTCCGGTCAGCACTGTGAGACCGCCATGTTGCCGGCCGACGCAGACTTCACCGTCACCACCGCTAACGGAATACACAACATCGTGTTCCAGTCCATCGACAGTTATATGACCGACTTGCCCTCCCTTCATCCAGTAGAGGCCACCCGAGAGCGGCGCAAACCAGATCCGGCCCGTGGAGTCTGGGTAGACTGAGCCAATGCCGGTTGACGGAAGACCGTCAGAAGTCGAATAGGTTGTAAGCATTCCATTTCGCAGTCGCTCGATTCCTCGCGAACCGCCAAACCAAATATCTCCGTCGAGATCTTCATAGATTGCTGTTACTTCGAACCCAGGCTTTGGGTTGAGCAGGTCGAGCGAAACAGCGCCAGATGGAGTAATGCGCACGATGCCATGGTTCGTTCCAATCCAGATGTTTAGGTCACGATCTTTGGCCATCGCCAGAATCTGTAGTCGCTTCAGCGAAGAAGTCAAGTTAAGGGTGGCCAGTACGCCGCCCTCCCACAAATGAATGCCGTTGTCGGTTCCAATCCATAAGCCGCCGGTGTCTGCGGGCAGAAGGGCATTGATCTTCGAATCCTTAAGTTCCTGGGCAACTGTAGAAATGTGTCTCTGGCTCAGACGAAAGAGACCGTTATCTTGTGTGCCGAGCCAAATACTCTGGTCTCGCGTCGCAGCCAGGGAGATGACAATACCGGGATTTTGCTCTGCACTGACCATTGTCTCCAGGCGTCCTCCCTCATATCGGAATGTCCGATCCCCGAGTCCGGAGAGAATGACGCGACCCTTGTCGTCGGAAGCAATCGCTGTAAAGGTGATGTCCTGAAGATCGAATCGGGTGTATGGATCCTCAAACTTCCCGTCATGATAAAGAAGCATGCGGGGACCTTCGAGACGAATCCAGAGATTCCCGCTGGCATCGGTAACGAGGCCGCGCACGGGGCTTATCGGAGGCGAATCTGGAAGAGGTCGCTGAATCAGAATGAAATTGGACCCGTCGAATCGAACCAGACCTCTTTCGGTTCCAATCCACAAATAACCATCGGCCGATTGGCGAATGGCGTAAACCCTTCCTCCAATAAACCCTTTATCCTCTCCCCACTTGTCATGTACGTATTGTGAGATTTTCCGGGCAGGGTCTAATCCAAAAGCAGTATTCACAAGACATAAGAGCGCGATCCCATTTATGAATCCCTTGCGCAGTCGATGCCTCTGCATCACGTTTTCACGGTAGGAATTCGAAATTTTCAATCACAACCTCGATCGGTTGCTGAGAAGAAGTCTTCGTAGGTCGATAACTGTACAAGCCCATGTGAACTCTTTCCTTGGCAGGAGTCGGAACCCCCGACGTAAAGATGTGTTCACTAATGGTCGCGCCTTCGGGACCTATCCCCGATCCGCGGACAGTCTTGAAGGAAGCGCGTCCCGACTCCCAACGTAACATGTGGGTCAGGACTCCGGCCGGAACCGTGAATCGAGAGACGTTTTCAGGGACATAAAAAGGTTGGACAACATATTGCGCATTCTTGTTGTCTGCAATACCCCAGCGGCTCAATTCGATGTCAAGTTCACCAGGAATGTCATCCGTTCGAAAGTCATCATTTGTATACAACCCCAGAGCAGCAGATGGGCCAAAATGACCCGTATCTTGAACGACAAAGATGTACGAACCATAACCCAGACTGCGGGTCAGACTGACCTCGGCACATGTCCATAGGCCATCATGCTCCTCCATGCGAAGATGCAGATAGCCGTTCTTATCGGTCCACACATTCGAGGGATCGTAGGAGTTGGGTTGCCCTCCTCGGTCGCTCGCCGCGTTACGCACGCTCCAGTCATAGCCACTAAAGTGGATGACCTTAGAGACAATCGGTGCAGTAGGCATGCCCTTCGAAGTAGCGATTGCGACCACGCCGTTGCCTTGTGCGGGCAAAGTCGTAACCTTGGTTGCAGGGTGAAAGCCGGGCTCAACTAAGATCGCTGCATAATCGGTACCGAGATGGGTCGCGTTTCTCCATGTCGAATCGGGTTGAATTTTCGTAAAAGGCTGATTCGCAAATGGTTGAATCCACCAAATGTCACTGCGTGCGTAAAGTACGATCTGTTGACCGGGTTTCACGCCGCTTGCCCGTCCTTCAATAAAATCCAGTTGTACCGGACCTCCAGGATTGGCGGCGGGGACTAGCGTGATTTGAACGTTTGGCTTGGGAGGCACCCTATTCGAATAGCAGGCAGAGAGAAGGACGCTCACGAACATGAGAAGTCTATTTGATCGATGCTTTTTGATGGAGGAAGTGCAAGGGGAAGGTTTCATATTCCTCCAAATGTTCGCAATAAATATTTGACTGTCAGCCCGCTATCGCAACCCCGTTTTTGGATTGTCGTAGCGGTGTTCTCAGACGCCAGATATTATATATACTCTTCGACTGGGAATACCGATGCTGATCTATGGAGAAGACTGTAGCGGTGTTCTGATGATAATTCGACATTCCGCTCGGACTGGATTGCCCGATCTTTGTGCCATTCGATTAGTTAGTGTAGCGCAGCGGTGAAGGGCCTAAGTTTCCTGTACCACGTACAGTGTTAGTTATCGACCAGTGTCTGTAGCAGTCAGATCGCGGCTAGCCGCGATCTGACTGGCGAACTCGCTGGGCGTTCGGTCACCGAGAGATCGGTGATTGGTGGCGGTGCAGATAGCCGGCGAAAGGTGCCATGTGCATTTACGCTGCACGTCGCGTGATGGCATTAGACACACGACTTGTCAAGATGAGGCGGCGTATTCAGATCGCTGAGCCCACTCGGGGTAGACTCGCAGCAAAGAACAACTTGCAATTACGTTAGCGTAGTTGCTGGGCCTGCTCACGCCCGTTGCCGCCGTTGAGGAGGGGCGCCCGAGTTACGCCGCTTTTACAAAACTCTGCGTACGCCTGCAAGCCTCAAGATCATCAAAATTGACCTACTTCGATGCGTCTTGTCAGAATGATTTCGGGGTTGTTTAGCCGTGGCGAAGATGATACTTTCCGGGACAGACCCTCCTGGGTACGAGCTCGTACCTCTTCGTGAAGGTGTGGAATTCAGCCTTTACCGTGGCCGGCAGAAAGGCACCCAATCGCCCGTACTTGTAGTGGCTATGACGGCAGAATATCCGTCGCCTCAGAGTCTGCGGCGGCTGGAACACGAATACTCGTTCGCAGCCGAAGTCGATCCCGCATGGGCAGCCAAGCCTTTGGCGCTCACTCGTCACGAAGGGCGAGCGATCCTCGTACTCAAAGACCCTGGCGGTGATCCTCTGGATCTGATTCTTGAGCGAGGCCAGGGACAACCGCTCGATCTGACCCGCGCCCTGCGCATCGCGATCGGCTTGACGACGGCGCTCTGCCAAGTCCATCGGCACGGACTCATACATAAGGACATCAAGCCTGAAAACGTGCTCGTCGACGACGCCGACTGCGTATGGCTTACTGGCTTCGGAGTTGCATCGCGGTTGCCCCGCGAGCTCCAGCCGCCCGCACCGCCGGAGATTATTTCCGGCACGCTGGCCTACATGGCACCCGAGCAGACCGGCCGCATGAACCGTTCGGTCGATGCCCGCAGCGATTTTTACTCCCTTGGCGTCACCTTGTATCTGATGCTTACCGGCGCACTGCCATTTGAGGCAGCCGACCCCCTGGAATGGGTCCACTGCCACATTGCACGCCGGCCGACACCGCCTTGGGATCGCGCTGCAGTGCCCGAGCCGCTGTCTGCCATATCCATGAAGCTCCTCGCCAAGAACGCCGAGGAGCGCTACCAGACGGCCGCAGGCCTGGAAGCCGATCTTCGGCGGTGCCTGACGGAATTTCAGTCGCATGGTCGCATCGATTCATTTGCTCTCGGCGCGCACGACTCGTCGGACCGATTGCTGATCCCGGAGAAGCTGTACGGGCGGGAGCGCGAGGTCGATGCTCTGCTTGCGGCTTTCGATCGGGTCGTGGCTCAGGGTAATCCCGAGCTCGTGCTCGTATCCGGTTATTCCGGCGTTGGCAAATCCTCAGTGGTGAACGAGCTGCACAAGGCGCTTGTTCCGCCGCGAGGCCTCTTCGCCGCCGGAAAGTTCGACCAGTACAAGCGGGACATCCCGTATGCGACCCTGGCACAGGCCCTCCAGACCCTAGTCCGGCAGATCCTCGTCAAGAGCCAAGCGGAAATGGACCAATGGCGATATGCCCTTGCGGATGCGGTTGGGCCGAACGGCCATCCGATCGTCAACCTCGTCCCCGAACTCGAGCTGATCATCGGGGAACAGCCTCCCAGCCCGGATCTGCCGCCACAGGACGCGCAAAACCGTTTTCAAATGGTACTTCTTCGTTTACTGAAGGTGTTTGCACGTAAAGAGCACCCGCTTACACTGTTCCTCGACGATCTGCAGTGGGTCGATTCGGCGACTCTGGACTTCCTTGAGTACCTGTTTATCCATTCGGGAATTCGCTACCTGCTCGTAATCGGAGCGTATCGGGAAAACGAAGTCAGTCAAGGCCACCCTCTCGCACGAGCATTCGACACAATCCGAGCGGGCGATGTAAGGGTTCAGGAGATAGTCCTGGCGCCTCTTGACCAGGAAAACACCGAGGCGCTGGTTGCCGAGGCCCTTCACTGTCAGCGGGAGAGGGCACAGCCACTGGCGCAACTCCTGATGGAAAAGACGGGCGGAAATCCTTTCTTCACTATTAGGTTCTTGACCGCCCTCACCGAGGAGCGGTTGCTTGTCTTCGATACGGGCGGGCAGCTCTGGCGATGGGACACAGAACGCATTCGCGAAAAAAACTACTCGGACAATGTCGTGCACCTAATGACCGACAGGCTGAAGAGTTTATCGACGGCCACCAGGGAAGCCCTGAAGGAGCTGGCCTGCCTTGGCAATATCGCCGAAATTCGACTTATGGACCTCATCCGCGGCGAGACGGCAGAAGCTCTGCACGCGACCCTTTGGGAAGCTGCTTACGCTGGAATCGTTTTTCGTTTAGAGAACGCTTACAAATTCTTACACGACTCGATTCAAGAAGCAGCATACGCCCTGATACCAGAAGAGCTCCGCGCCGAGCGTCACCTTCGCATCGCGCGCAAGCTCGTTGCTAACTTGACGCCTAATGAGTTGGGTGAATGTCTATTCGAAATCGCGAACCAGTTCAATCGAAGTGCCACACTACTGACTGATCCGGCAGAAGCCTCCCAAGTTGCGGCGATTCACCTTCGTGCGGGGCGAAGAGCCAAAGCTTCCGGCGCCTACGAATCTGCACATGCTCACCTTATGTCGGCGACGGCCCTCTTGAATGAGTACAACTGGGCCAACCAGTATGATTCCACATTCGAAACCTGGATGGAACGAGCAGAGTGCGAGTTTCTCGTCCGGAACGATGATCAATCCAAAGCCATTCTTGTTGAGTTATTGGAGCGGGCGCGATCAATCGCTGATCAGGCGGCTGTCTATCGGCTCCGAGTGCTTCTCCATATCATGAGATCGGAAATTGTGGAGGCCGTCGCTTGCGCTCGCCTATGCTTGCATCTGTTCGCAATCGAGGTTCCGCAGACCCCAACTCAGAATCAGGTGCAAGCCGAATTCGACGCGCTCTGGCGCACGCTAGGTCCTCGTCAGATTGAGGAACTGGTGGAGTTGCCCTTGATGAGGAACCATAAGCTCGAAGCTGCAATGCGAGTGCTTGCGATCGCGGTTGAGCCCTGCTACTTTATCGATCTCAATCAATTCTGTGTCCTTCTCTTCAGGATCACCCTGATGAGCATAGAAAATGGAATCAGCGGTCCAACCGCATACGCTTGCGCTGCTCTAGGGGCGATTATGGGCGACGTTTTTCACAGTCATCGTGACGGCTACCGATTCTCTCGCCTCGCCTGCGATCTCGTCGAGAAGTACGGTTTTATCGAGTACCAAGCAAGAGTTTATCTCGCCATGAGCCTCGCCGCGCATTGGACTGAGCCGATCGGGAGTGCGATCGAATTCAACCGCCTAGCTTATAAAAGAGCTACCGAGTCTGGTGATCTAACGTTCGCTGCCCATACAAATCATCAATATCTCAAGTGCCTTCTTCTGCGAAACGATTCGCTTGACGTCGTGTGGCGCGAATCCGAAAGGGTTCTGGACGCAGCGCGCGACGCCGAATTCCGCGACGCGGAGGACCTGATCTTAAACGAGCAGAGATTTGTAGCCGCAATGCAGGGCCGCACTCCGGCCTTCTCCGCTTCGGGAGACCCGGAAGGCGATGAGGAGGTGTATGAAGCCACCCTGACCGACTCCAGAATGCCCCTCATGGTGTGCCTATATTGGACACTCAAGCTGAAAGCGAGATTCTTGTTTGGAGACCTCGCCGGCGCCCTAGAAGCATTACGCAGAGCCAGACGTCTCGTTCGGTCGTTCGTAGCGACAATCGGGCAATTGGACTACTCCTTCTATTCGGCGCTGACTGTAACCGCTCTTTTTGAGTCTGGTTCCGACGAGGAACGATCACAGTGGCGCGAACACCTGGCGGCGCAGCGGGACCAACTGCGCGAATGGGCCGAAACCTATCCGCCGACGTTCGCCGACAAATACACTCTGGTGTTGGCTGAGATCGCCCGCGTCGAAGGCCGAGACGTCGACGCAATGGGTTTGTACGAGCAGGCTATTCACCTGACGCGTGAGAACGGCTTCATCCAGATTGAGGCGCTGGCTCATGAGGTGGCCGCGCGGTTCTACGCGGTGCGCGGCGTTGAGACAGTTGCCAACACCTATCTCCGCCACGCCCGGAACTGCTACGACCGCTGGGGTGCGAATGGCAAAGTCGCACAGTTCGACGCGCGGCATCCGCGCTTGCAGGAAGAGACCACTCCCGCCTCCTTCACCGCGACAATTGGTACGCCGGTCAGGCAGTTGGACGTGGAGTCCGTAGTCAAGGCCTCACAAGCACTGTCGAGCAAAATTGTGCTGCCCCGGCTAATCGAGACGCTCATGCGGCTCGCGGTTGAGCATGCAGGGGCCGAACGAGGTCTACTCATCCTTCTCCGAGACGATGAGCCGCAAATCGAGGCGGAGGTTACCACAGGTCACGAAAGGGTCGCGGTCACAGTGCGGCGGACGGCCGTCACCCCATCCGATCTCCCCCAATCCGCGCTTCATTACGTAATCCGGACTCGGCAGCGCGTTCTGCTTGATGATGCTTCTGTCGCAAACCTGTATTCAGATGATGAGTATCTGCGCCAGAAGCGCCCCAGATCCGTACTGTGCGTGCCCATAGTGAACCAAACGAAACTTGTCGGCGCACTCTATCTGGAAAACAATCTGACTGCGTGGGCCTTCACGCCGGACCGGGTTGCCGTGCTGCAGTTCCTGGCTTCGCAAGCCGCAATTTCGCTCGAGAACGCCAGCCTCTATTCAGATCTGCAACGCAGCGAAGCTTTTCTCACTGAAGGGCAGAGCATAAGCCACACTGGCAGCTTCGGCTGGAGTGTTTCAACCGGAGAAATCTACTGGTCGGCAGAAACGTACAAAATCTTTGAAAACGACCGATCGGAAAAGCCCACATTGGGGATGATAATGCGACGAATCCATCCCGATGACAGAGAACACGTGCAGAAGACCCTCGACCGGGCGACTGAGGCAAGGGCTGACTTTGATCTTGAGCACCGTTTGCTGATGCCGGACGGTTCAGTCAAGCACCTCCACTCTTTGGCTCGCGCGTTGACGATATCGTCCGGGAACCTTGAATTCGTAGGTGCCGTGACGGATGTCACTGCAGTAAAACAGGCGGAAGAGAAAATTCGGGAACAGGAATTGGAACTCCGTCAGATTATGGACGCCGCACCCCAATTCTTGTTTGTGCTAGGGAGCGACGGAAGCCGTCTGTATGCCAACCAATCCGTCCTCGAGTTCCGCGGTCAAACAATTGAAGAGTGGCAGAAGCTCGATTTTCGTGAGCGCTTTCATCCAGACGATGCGAAGCGTATGGCTGGCGAAAGGGAGCAAGCACTTTCAAGCCGATCTCCGTTTGAGACCGAAGCAAGAATGCTTAGACATGACGGCAAGTATCGTTGGTTCCTCTTCCGTTACAAGCCGCTGAAAGATCAGTTGGGACGCGTTACGCGTTGGATTGTCCCGGCGATTGACATAGATGATCGCAAACGATCGGAAGAGAGACTGCGGCAGGAGAACGTTGCACTGCGCGAAGAAATCGATAAAGCGTCGATGTTCGAGGAAATTGTTGGAACTTCTCCGGCTCTTCAAACGGTGCTTTCCCGCGTGTCCAAAGTCGCTGCCACGGATTCCACTGTTTTGATCACCGGCGAGACCGGCACAGGCAAGGAACTGGTTGCCCGCGCGATGCACAGGCGCTCCCGGCGCTCCTCATACCCATTTGTGAGTGTGAATTGCGCAGCCATCCCACGCGACTTGATCGCCTCGGAATTGTTCGGCCATGAGAAAGGCTCCTTCACTGGGGCAACCCAACGGCGTCTGGGACGCTTTGAATTGGCAGAAAGGGGCACAATCTTCCTTGACGAAGTTGGAGAGCTTCCTCCCGAAACCCAGATCGCTCTGTTGCGCGTTCTGCAGGAACACGAATTTGAGCGCGTCGGCGGAACCGGCTCCATCCGAACTGATGTTCGAGTTATTGCGGCTACTAACCGCGACTTAGAAGCTGCCATCGCTGCTGGCGTCTTCCGGAGCGACTTATTTTACCGACTCAACGTTTTTCCGATTGAGATACCCCCTTTGCGGGAACGCAAGGAAGACATTCGCCTGCTGGTGGAGTATTTCATTGATCGCTACGCAAGGAGGGCTGGAAAGAGTCTTCAGACGGTCAACAAAAAAAGCCTCGATCTGCTCCAGTCGTACCCCTGGCCGGGTAACATTCGTGAATTGCAGAATGTGATCGAGCGATCCGTCATTGTATGTGAGACAGAGACTTTTTCAGTTGATGAAAGTTGGCTCTCTCGGCAGCCTCCTGTAACCGAGCCGAATAGCCGATCAGACCTATTTAGGAGGCTTCCCTCCCAAGAGAAAGCAATCATCGAGGCTGCATTGAGCGAAAGCGGAGGCCGAGTGTACGGGCCCTTCGGTGCCGCGGCCAAACTGGGGATAGCGAGATCCACCTTAGAGTCGAAAATCAGGTCGCTGAAGATCAATAAGAATCGTTTCAGAATTACAGACCCCTCGAAGATCGTCTAGCCCTCCTTCGTGCGTCATTCTCGATTGCTTCCCGAGTGGACTTTTGTGCAGCATTCGCCAATTGGCGAAACTCGCCAATTTTATGGTTCGCCAATTGCCGTATTTTCAGCGTGTTACAGTTGGCAACTGGTTTGCATTCCTAACCGCGAGCGAAGACGCACCGACGATCAAGAGAGGAAAGATGCTGAGAATCCGAAGGTCGGCGAACGCGCAAGTGGTCTTTAGGCTGAGCGGACGAATGGGCCTGGAAGAGACAGTCGAATTGGAAACACTAATTAAGTCGGAAGAAAACGGCCGCCCAATTGTCTTGGACCTAAAGGATGTAACTCTGGTAGGTCAAGACGCCATTGCCTTTCTCGCGCGATGTGAAGCAGACAATATCACACTGAAGAATTGCGCAGCATACGTCCGCGAGTGGATCACGAGACAGCGAGAAAGTAGTTAGCAATTGACCGGAGGGTAACGACAATGTCCTATTCTGTTTCTGCAATCAGGCCGAAAAGGAAATATGCGCCCGTCAGGTCGTTTGAGGATAGCGCGGATCTCAGTCCGGGCGAGTTGATTGGATCTAGCGCTAGCTTTCAAGCGGTGCTGAAGAGAGTGAATATTGTTGCGCCCACGGATTCTGTCGTCCTGATCCAGGGGGAAACCGGGACGGGAAAAGAATTGATTGCTAGGGCAATTCACAATCAGAGTTCTCGACAGGATGCACCGTTCATAAAAATGAATTGCGCCGCGATCCCCGCAGATCTGCTGGAGAGCGAACTCTTCGGGCATGAAAAAGGAGCGTTCACGGGTGCCGTTGCACAGACCATGGGCCGATTTCAGCTGGCGCACAAGGGCACACTGTTCTTGGACGAGATCGGCGATCTTCCTCTTCAACTCCAGCCCAAACTGCTGCGTGTTCTACAAGAGCAAGAATTTGAGAGGTTGGGTAGCGGACGACCAATTAAGGTGGATGTTCGCGTAGTGGCCGCGACGAACCAGGAGCTTTTGACAATGGTTCAAGATCGCCAATTTCGGGCGGATCTTTACTATCGGCTGAATGTCTTTCCGATCTGTCTGCCCCCGTTAAGGGACCGGGCGGGCGATATCCCCTCCCTGGTGCGGCACTTCGTCCGCAAGTACTCGCAGCGATTGCAGCGAAACATCGAGTACATTCCCGATGAGGTATTGGGTGTGCTGGAACGCTACGACTGGCCGGGCAATATCCGCGAATTGCAGAACGTCGTTGAGTGCGCGGCCATTTTGTGTGAGGGAGACACCTTCTCGATCGACGAGACGATTCTAAAGCGGGAGATCCCGCAACGGTCCAATCCGGCTGTTCCACTTGTGATGACAATTGCTGACAGAGAGCGCGAGATTATCGAGGCGGCACTTGCAGAGTGTAGCGGTCAGGTTGCTGGCCCCAAGGGAGCAGCCGCAAAGCTGGGAATTCCGCGGCAGACACTTGATTCAAAGATTGCAAACCTGAACATCGATAAATGGCGTTTCAAAAACTTAGCTCGTTACGTTCAAATGCTCAAAGCCTCGAGCTTCGCGCCTGCAATCGCCGCCGAAGGGACGACAGCTTCATTTTAGAGCTCGTCCTTAGCACGGTAGGGCGTTTGACGGGCCCTCCTCATCTTCTGCCGCACGTGAGATACCTGCTCGCAATATTTGTGAGTCTCTGCCCGGTACAGGTTGCGAAGCCGTTGGGATAGTACCTCAATCATTCCTGTGGCGTCGTCCGGAGTGCGATCCTGTTTAGTGATAATTTGAGTCCCATCAATGTTGCGTTCGCGTAGGTTCGCTTTGATCTGTACAGCACGCTAAGCCTGTTCCGCCACATTCCGACTGCTTCCCTCTGAATTTTCGTCACATCAGACTTTTCGGCACGATCAATCGAAGCAAGTGCATTGGAATTGACGTCATTGGATTGGCAGCCCGATTGCATTTGTATCAGCGGTTGTCGAGAGTTCTAGTAGGAGTTTTGGCAGGCACAACTCGCACGGGTAGACACGTCGTCCGATAAGTGCGACAAGAACATTGAGGATCGCGACAAAGGCGTGGAGAAGTGGTTCGAACACTCTCCTCCAGATGCAAAGAGCTAAAGAACAAGTGTGCCCGTGAGAAGGCGCGCGAAACCAACTTACGAGTCCAGGAATCGCGATCTCGAAGATACGATTTGGAGGTTGATCCATATGAATCGTGACAATGAACCTACGAATCCGATGACTGCTGAACCGCAATTGGAATTTGGCATTGACGAGTACTTCCGGAAGAGGTTGATGCCGGTTGAGGGCGCAATTCCTCAGCTCAAGGGAATCGACATGCATGGGGATTCCATCCCCGCCGCCCTAGCGGGTGGCGATCTCTTCGAATACATAAACTTCGAGCAACGTTGTAACATCGACGCGCGCATCGCGCATGCTCTTAGGCTCACCACGGAATACCTTGAGCCGCTTTCCGATCACCAACTCCCTCGCAACCTAGTGGATGCGCACGTGGAGTGGATGCGATCCAAGGCCCGCTTTACCAAGACAGATGAAGCGCAGTACCGAAAGGCCAAGACGTCAGAGCAACAGAGAATCGCTGAAGATCTGCAATCTCTCTACACGACAGCGGGAGTGCTCTTGGTTGACGCCCAAGGTCACGACATTATCTCGGCAAAGATTGCCTCAACCGTGCACGACACATTCCATGCGTTCATGCTTTCGGACCTTGACAGGAACGGAAGGACAACGCCGGAAATGTTCGAGAGAATCAATTTGCGCCTGGGTGAGTCCATTACTGCGCGCAATGAGTTAGGTGTCGACAAGAATGAGAACTGGCGAGAGAACGCAACCATGCTCTACGGCGAGATCCGGCCCAATGGGCATTTCCGTTTCGTAGACTTCGGCCACCCGCTTCCCCTCGTTTTTTCCGCGGAATGCAAGAAGCTCGTAGATATCGGCAAAACTCGTATAGTGCAATTCCCGCCGCTCGGAATGGCAATCCCCGAAGATCATCCCGACCGGAATAGATATCTGTCCATGGTGCCGCGAGCACACAAGATGGGCCCATCGGATTTGTCAGAATTTGAACTCATGAGTCCGGGGGACATCCTCTTTCTCTACACCGACGGAGTTTACGATGGCAGCGACGAACAGGATCGCTTACAGATTCAGCAGGTCATTCGCGAACATCAAAATGAGCCGGCCAAAGCAATTTGCGCTGCGGTTCTAGAATACGCCGTCAATCAAGACGAGCGCCTGAGGCAGATGGGCGAAGAGGATCGCGTGGACGATAAGACAGTATTCATCATCAAGCGCGCCTAAGAAATTCCAACCAAATGCTGGCAATGCAATTTTAAGCCGCGAAGTCCACGATCGCGGAACGAGTTGCGGTCCCGCAACTTCGCCGAGTTAACGATTCGCCCGTACGTTCACGACTATGAACACTTCAGTCAGTACCTTCATCGGCGCCCCGATCAGCTCCGCGCCCCGACACTGCTTGTGAAGCTGCTGAAATGATGCCCCGATCATTCCTTTAGCTGCGTCCTGCGCCCGATCTTCTCTAGTGATAGGTCGAGTCCCATCAATTATCGCGTCCGCGTAGACTCATTTTGATCTGCACCACAAGCTAGACCTCCCTCTTCTCGTTCTGATTCGTTCCCTCTGACATTTCGGCACTTCAGAATTTTCGGCACTATTTTCTGCGGCAAGTCCGGTGAATTCAGCGCTATTGAATTGGCCGCGCGATTGCATTTGCATCAGCGGTTGTCGAGAGTTCGTGGAGGAGTCATGGCAGTACACAGATTGCGCAGGTCGATTTCTTCGTTGAAGAGTTGGTTGTTCACGCCAGCGACCACATCGGATCGATTTGCCCGTGCGGCCGACGTACACGCCGACGCCCTGATCGTTGATCTTGAAGACGCTGTGGCGCCATCCGCAAAGAAAGAAGCGCGCGAGGCAGCCCTTCGCTATCTTGCAGTGATTCCCGCAGATCACCTCCCCTGTGCGCTGAGAATTAATTCCCCGGACACGAGGTTTGGGCTCGATGACCTGCAAGCGCTGTTAAGCTCTCCGACCGATCCTGATTATCTGATCCTACCGAAATGCGGGTCGTCCGCTCTCATTGGCTTGGTAGGAAACTTGCTCCGAGAGGCGGGCAAGACGGCGCAGATAATCGCGCTCATCGAGAGCGCCAAGGGTGCGGGCGCTCTCGATGAGATAGTCCGAGGAGACACCAAGCCAGCTGCCTTGCTCTTCGGTGCGGCGGACATGGCTGCGGATCTTGGGGCGGAGACAGCGTGGGAGCCCCTGCTTTGGATACGGTCGCGCGTTGTTGAATCTGCTGCATCAACCGGGGTCGCACTCTTGGATTCGCCTTATTTCGATATTGGGGACACAGAAGGCCTCAAGCAAGAGACGAAGGCCTCGGCGAGTCTGGGTTTTCACGGCAAGTGTGCAATCCACCCGACACAAATTGCAACCATCAATGAGGTCTTGACCCCGACCGAACAACAAGTAGCTAAGGCACGCCAGATCCTTGTCGTGAATCGGCAAGGTGTGGGTTCTGTTGACCACCAGATGGTGGATGAAGCCGTTGCGCGCAAGGCGAGGCTCGTTCTTGAACGAGCTGGAATTGTTATTGAGAAATAGGTCTGGCCGTCAGGAACGGCATTAACCCAAAAAGCAGAAGGAGAGGACATGGAGGGGACAGTATCGGCATACCGGGAACTAGGCCCGAAGCACTATCGCGAGACATCCGGCCTTTACTACGAGGACTTCGAAGTCGGTGACGTATTTGAGCACCGTCCGGGAAGGACGATCACAGATGTCGACAACATCTGGATGACGCTGCTCACCATGAATGTGCAACCTGTCCATTTCGATGCCGCTTATGCCGCGAAAACAGAATGGAAAAAGATGCTGGTGGACAGCACATTCACACTTGCACTCCTCACTGGCATGAGCGTCCGAACGGTCAGCGCCAAAGTTGTTGCCAACCTGGGCTGGGACAAAGTCAAGGCGACTCACCCGATCTTTGCCGGGGACACGCTCTACGCGGAATCGACGGTCTTATTCAAGCGTGAATCAAAGAGTCGCCCCACTCAAGGGATCGTGACGGTTTCCACGCGTGGGCTGAATCAGGACGGCAAGGAAGTGATGAGCTTCGAGCGCACGATGCTGATTTACAAGCGGGGTCACCAACCGGACTCGGCGAACTACTAGATCTTGCACAAGCCCGAGCTACGCACGAATAGCCAACACGGATCCGGGAGAAATCATGATGGAACCCAAATCGCTTTATCGATCGAAGCTCACCACGCCCGCAGAGGCGGTCGGACGGATTGCCTCGGGAGCCACCCTGTCGATGGGCATGGCCATGACCGAACCGCCAGCGTTACTCAAGGCACTCGCGGACCGTGCCGCCGCGGGCAAAGTCGATGATCTGAAGATCTACTACTTTGAGTCCACGCGCATCGCCGGCGAGACTATTCTGCGCTACGAACTGGCCGACCGCATTCATCCCTATTGCATGTTCGTCACGGAAGTCGAGCGTGCCCTGATCAAAAAAGGAATGCAGGACGGGGGGCACAAGACGCTCACCTACGTTCCAAGCAACTTCCATCAGTCGCCCCGGCTCCTGACGGAACACATCCGCATCGACACCTTTCTCGTCACCGTGTCGCCCATGGATCGCCACGGGTACTTTACTTTCGGTACGGGGAATGACTACTCCAGCAAAGTAGCTCGTGCGGCCAAGCATCTGATCGTGGAGGTGAACGGTCAGATGCCGCGGGTCTATGGTTCTCTGGCACAACTACATGTCTCAGAAGTCGAGGTCATCGTCGAGAACAACGCACCGTTATTGGAGTTGCCCATTCCTGAGTCGGCACTGGAGGACGCCACGATTGGCGGGATCATCGCCGAGATGGTGCCGGATGGTGCATGCCTGCAGATGGGTGTCGGTGCGCTACCAAACATGGTCTGCAAGCAACTCAGTGGCAGGAAGGATCTCGGCATACACACAGAGGCGCTCTGCCCCGGGATGATCGACCTGATCAAAGCGGGCGTGGTGACCAACCGGCGCAAGAGGCTCAATACCGGAAAGACCGTCTTCACCTTCGCCATAGGGCAAAAGGCTATGTATGACTTCCTGGACGACAACCCGTCCGTCGAGAGCCACCCGGTGGATTATGTCAACGACCCGCACGTCATCGCCCAAAACGATAACGTCGTCTCGGTCAATGCCGCGTTGCAAGTCGACTTGACCGGAGCTGTCAACGCTGAACACCTGCTCGGTCACCAGTACAGTGCCACGGGAGGCCAGCTCGACTTTGTGCGTGGTGCCTACGCCTCCCGGGGCGGCAAGTCGATCATCGCCTGCCATTCGACTGCGGCCAAAGGCAAGGTGTCACGAATCGTGGCTCGGCTGGAAGGCCCGGTGACGACTCCGCGCATCGACACGCAGTTCGTCGTCACAGAATTCGGTTGGACGGACCTCAAAGGTAAGTCATCGACGGAGCGCGCCGAGGCATTGATCGCCCTGGCGCACCCCGAGTTCCAAGCTGAGCTCACGGCGGCGGCTAAGAGCATGCACCTGATTTGAGAAGTTCAGGACATAAGGCCAACAGCCATGCTAGATACCATTTTGAGCGCGCTCCTTCCGATGGTTGTCACTTTCTTGCTCGGTTACATGGCGGCATGGCGACACGATTTTGGATCAAAGGATGCTTCGACACTGAATCGGATGGTGCTGCGATACGCCGTGCCGTTGGCGCTTTTCGCAGGAACAGTTATGACGTCGCGCGCGGTACTCGGTCAGGACGTCCCGCTCATAATCACTCTGTGCGTCGCCATCATTGGCTTCTACTGTGTGGTATTTCTAATCTCCCGTTTCATTTTTCGCATGCAAATGAGCACCAGTGCGCTAGCCGCACTGACGGCTTCAGCGCCGGCGGTGCCTTTCGTAGGTCCAGCCGTCCTCGGCGATCTGCTCGGAAGGCTCAGCGCAATTCCCATCGCGGCAGCCAGTCTCGTCATCAACCTGACGGTCGTGCCAATCACAATTCTGCTTCTTTCATTGGACGCGACCGAGAGAGGCCAACAGAACAACACTCCCGCTCGGGGGGAACAAGAGAATTCGTCGTCACCGAGATCAAACGCCGCGATTTTCGCTGGGAAAATCGCCGAAACTCTTAAAGAGCCGATGGTATGGGCGCCGATTCTCGCTTTCATTGTCGTGCTCAGCGGTTTCCGCATCCCTCAGTTGTTCGTGCACTCTCTTTCCCTGCTTGGTCACGCATCCGGAGGCGTCGCGCTTTTTGCCTGCGGAATCGTGCTTGCATCCGGCAAGATCAAAGTCAACCGAAACGTCCTGCTCTTCGTATTCCTGAAGAACATCATGCAACCCGCTCTCGTCCTGGGTGGTTTGCGATGGATCGGCTATGGCAATCCGGTTGTCAGCGAAGCTGTACTGACGACCGCGATTCCAACAATGCCGATTGTGATCATGTTTGCCTTACGGTACGGGATCGCACAGGATGAGGCAGCATCCTCCGTCTTCCTCAGCATAATGAGTTCGCTCGTTACGATGGGGATTTTCATTGCCCTAACGCACTAAGAAATCAACTCATCTACCAGAAACGGAGAATCCAAATCATGACTCAAGTCGAAGCAATCGCAAAGTACGCCGCGCGCGCCTCGTTCGATGACCTTTCTGCCGAATCACGCCGGCAGTTACCAATCCACATCCTCGATTCCCTCAGCTGCTCGATTGCGGCTTTGGGCGCCGGCCCCGTTGATGCGTGTCGCGAGCAGGTTACAGAGTTCGGCGGTAGCGGCACGAGTGCGCTGATCGGCGGCGGGCAGGCGAACCCCATTTACGCGGCGTTCTGGCACACCGTACTGGTGCGCTACGTCGATTTCATGGACAATATTCTGGCCCAAACTGAAACCGCTCACACCGCGGATAACTTCGGTGTGGCGCTCACCATCGCCGATTACGTGGGCGGCAACGGCCGCGATCTGATGCTCGCGGTGGCATTGGGCTACACGGTCCAGTCTCGGTTTGTCGATCATGCCAACTTTATGACTCGGGGTCTCGATCACACTTCGCAACTGGCATTTTCGCACAACGCCGCTGCTGGGCGGTTGCTCAGTCTGAGCGAGCAGCAGATTGGCCACGCAATGGCGATGGCTGCAGTCAGCGATGCGTCATTCGCCGTCGTTCGCGCAAAGCCACTGTCACAGTGGAAAGGTCTCGCTTCGGCGCAATCGGCGCTCGGTGCCATGAACGCTTTGTTCCTCGCTCGTCGCGGAGTGGAGGGGCCGCTCCAAGTCATCGAAGGCCCGCTCGGGATTGATCATCTCCTGGGGATGAAGATCAACATCGACTGGGATAAAGAGGGATACGAGGGTGTCGTGGGGAGCACCATCAAAAAGTACAACTCAATGATCCACACGCAGGCCGCGGTACATTGCATGGTCGAACTCGCCAAGGCGAACAAGGTCGATCCTGAAAAGGTTACCTCGATTGAGGCAGAAGTATTCCAACTCGCCTATGACTTCGCCGGCGGCGGGCTTTACGGCATCGACAAGGTCATTCGTACAAAGGAACAGGCGGATCACAGCCTTCCGTATCTGCTTGCGGTGGCCCTGATCGACGGCGATGTAATGCCTGCGCAATTCAATCCGGAGCGCATCATCAAACCCGACGTCCAGGCGCTACTGAAGAAAGTGTCGGTCCATCCGAACCATGAGTTCACGGAACAATATCCGAAAAAGATGCCTGCCAAGATCACTGTCCGGCTGCAGGACGGAAAAGTGGTTGAGCATGAAGTCCAGGACTACCCGGGCCTCGCCTCCCACCCGTTCACATGGGAAGAAGGTGTTCAGAAGTTTGACACGCTTGTGGCCGGCCGCATCGACGAAGGGCTATCTGGCGAGATCAAGAATGCCGTACGTTCGGTGGAAAACATCCAGGTGAGGGACTTGATGAAACTGCTCGGTTCAATCAGGGTAGCCAGCAAGACGACATCGTCATCGAAGGCAGCGTAAAAAACCGCAGAAGACAGATCACAAATACAAATCGCAAGACAAAAGGAGAGATTCAAATGGCAATTACATCCGACCGGGTTCGCGAAATCTTTAAGGGGCTTGAAAACGGCGACGGCGCCGCGTTCTTCGAACATGTGTCCGACAATGTGGACTGGATTGTGGAAGGGACCCATCCCCTCGCTGCTCACTACCTTAGCAAGAGAGCCTTTATCGAAGGCACTTTCGCCAAGCTGGCTCAGGTCCTTCCGCAGGGCGCGCAGCTTCATGTGGAGGATTTGATCGTTAAGGACGACGAGGCGGTAGTCGAACTTCATTCTCTGGCAACGGCGAAGAACGGCATGCGCTTCGACAATCGTTATTGCTGGGTAGTTTATTTCCGGGACGGATTGATCGTGCGAGTTCGCGCCTATCTCGACTCGGCGATGGTCGCCCGATTGTTCGAAGAGAATCCGATTGCATGATCGGCCGTATCTGCCTCCCTTTTCCGCCGCCCCTAATACCGATCCAACGAAATAACGGCGTTCGTGATTGACCTGGAATTGTTTAACGCACTCAGCTTTTGAATTCGAAAATCGGTGGAGTAACGATATGGCGAAGAAAGTTGCGGAACTGATGGTAGATGTCCTCTTGGAGGCCGGCGTTAAGAGAGTTTACGGTGTCTCCGGCGACTCGCTCAACGGTTTTACTGATGCAATACGTTCACAGGAGCAGCTCCAGTGGATTCACCTACGCCACGAAGAGGTTGCGGCGTTTGCCGCTGGCGCGGAAGCGCACCTTACAGGGCAACTTTCAGTTTGCGCGGGGAGCTGCGGACCTGGCAACTTACATCTGATCAACGGCCTCTACGACTGTCACCGAAGCCGGGTACCAGTGCTCGCGATTGCTGCACAAGTTCCCAGTGGTGAAATCGGCAGCGGATATTTTCAGGAAACGCATCCAGAGCATCTCTTTGCGCAGTGCAGCGATTATTGCGAAGTGGTGTCGCATCCCGAGCAAATGCCTCGCGTCTTGGAAATTGCAATACAGACGGCAATCTCCCGTCGAGGCGTTGCGGTCGTCGTGATCCCCGGAGACGTCGCCCTCGAGGAAGCGACGGTCGCCTCGCCACGGCTTCTCTTCCCGCCGCCACAACCCACAGTGCGTCCTTCGGACGAAGAGATCGACACTCTGGCAGACCTTCTCAGTGGATCGAAGAAAATCACGATTCTGGCTGGGGCTGGCTGCGCGGGTGCTCATGCGGAATTGATCACCCTGGCCGGGAACTTAAACTCTCCGATTGTTCATGCGATGCGCGGGAAGGAATTCATCGAGTACGACAACCCCTTCGACGTCGGGATGACGGGCCTGTTGGGATTCTCGTCCGGCTATTACGCGATGATGAACTGCGACCTGCTATTAATGATCGGGACCGATTTCCCTTATCAACAGTTTTTCCCAAAAGACACCAGGATCGTTCAGATCGATATCCGTGGAGAGCAACTAGGGCGGCGTACCAAGGTCGATTATGGATTCGTCGGGGACACAAAGGCGACGCTTAGAGCCCTCCTTCCAAAGCTGACACAGAACGAAAGCGACAAGCATCTAAAGGCTTCACTCGAACAATACGCGAAAGCGCGCAAGGCTCTCGACGATCTCGCCGTTCCGGGATCGTGGGAGATGGTCCACCCGCAATATGTCGTGAGAACACTCGACGAGTTCGCGGCGGATGACGCGATTTTCTCCTGCGATGTGGGCACGCCGACGATTTGGGCCGCCCGCTACCTAACAATGAATGGCAGGCGCCGGCTGTTGGGCTCCTTTAACCATGGATCGATGGCGAATGCTCTGCCGCAAGCCATCGGTGCGCAAGTAAGTCATCCCGGCCGGCAAGTTGTGACGCTGTCTGGCGACGGCGGGCTTGCCATGCTCATGGGCGATCTGCTTTCACTTCGACAACTAAAAGCTCCAGTCAAAGTTGTGGTCTTCAAGAACGATTCGCTCGCCTTTGTTGAGCTCGAAATGAAGGCGGCAGGCCTTGTTGATTTTGGAACGAATC
>Ga0206959_10111_pt1 | contig 24013 bp, 26 predicted proteins | sample Alteio_BWOrgHeat_31_FD_152971 | JGI IMG/M metagenome (GOLD analysis project Ga0206959, IMG submission 152971) | Enriched cells from forest soil in Barre Woods Harvard Forest LTER site, Petersham, Massachusetts, United States -... | ecosystem: Environmental > Terrestrial > Soil > Temperate forest >...
GCCGACGATCATCCTCGTGACAAAAGCTCCCGGGTCACGGCGTTTGGTCAGAAACTGTGAAAGGAATCCAAGCGCAAGGCCAATAAGAATAATTAATACGATTGACATAGAGTTAGTGCTTAACGAGGAGTGAAGAAGCGCGGTTTCCGATACCTTAATCCTTCCTCAGACACAATAGATTAACTTCCGAGTCGCCATTAACGCTTTCCAGAAGAGATTCGGTCGATGTTATCGCAAAAGAACGGCATTTTTCATCGATAATATTTATAGTCAGTCCCGCCTTGGCTATTGCTTCAAGCATTTTTCTTGCGCCGTCAGGGCTACGTTCATTTAGCCCTCTGGGCCAGAATTCGGTGAAAATAACGAGAGATCCTTTTACACCCATTATAGCCGATCCGCCGCGCACAACGTCGAACTCTGCACCCTGCACATCCATAATGATCGCATTTGGCGGTGTATGCCCTGCTGAGATGAACGAATCGATCGATTCAACTGCAACCACGACCTGATCGCGAGTAGATATTTCCTGAAGTCTGTGATCGCCGGAATTTGTGGAGCTTAACGAAAGTGCAGCACTTCCATTTTCTGCTCCAACAGCCATTTGGAATATTTCGATATTCGTAAGTTTATTTTCAGAGACATTCTTTTGCAATAGTTCGAAATTTCCCGGAGCCGGTTCGAAGGCATAGACTTTTCCTTGTTCGCCGACGCATTCGGATGCAAGCAGAGTATAATAACCAATATTTGCGCCAATATTATAGACGGTCATTCCGGACTTAATGTATTTTCGAACGAGCGATGATTCGTAAGGTTCATACTCGCGATAGACGAGAAACTGATGTGCTACACCACCGTCTTCGGCCTTGACATATAGGAATTTTCCATTCATGCCCGGTACAGCTATTTTTTGAATACCAGTAATTCCAAAAAATGGAAGCATCTTATGCAGACGGTATGAAAGCTTGTGATGAAGATCGTTCATCCAATTGGGGCGACCATATCCTCGCCCAGTAACGAGGACGAGAAGCCAGCGGAGAAACTGGAACAGAGGAAAAGTTACCATTAGCTTTTGGGTTGAGCTTGAAGACGTGAAACTATCCATACGAGAAGCATGGCAGCAGAGACATGGACGATCATTCCGAAAAGATCGATGGCATAGTTATACCAATAGTCTCCGATCAGGGCTGAGTAACCAAAATAAGTATAGATCAATCTAATAATATTGAACGCAACGAACATCAGCCCACACATGGAGATAAGTAGAGCAATGACATACTGAAGATAACCGCGAGTATGAAGAAAATGCGGAATCAGGATCAGATAATTGAAATAAACCATTACTGCGTACGATGATAAAAGCACGATCGTAACAGCAATATCTGTTAGAATACTTGGATGGTAGGCAATCGAGAATAAAGTCCAAAAGACAAGCAAAGCCAGCCAGATTACTACCTGCAAAGATTTTGATATTGGTGGCATATTGATTACTCCTCAGCAATGACCCATCCCTCGGCAAGTTGATGATCGACAAGGCCATCAATAAAACGGCTTGGCTTCGAAAGAACAATGCCAGACTCTCGATCATAGAGATTGGTTGGATATGTAATGATTAGATGCTCCTTTGCGCGCGTTGCTGCGACGTACATCAAACGCCGCTCTTCTTCCAAATCTTCCGGATCGCGTGCCGCGTGGACAGAAGGAAAACGTCCATCGAGGCAATTCGTAATTATTACAGTATTCCATTCGAGGCCTTTTGCAGAATGGATCGTACTGAGAGTCAGGATTTCATCGTCACGTGTGCCTTCTTCAACATCAGTCATAGAATCTGTCGGCGGGTCGAGAGATAGATCGGATAGAAGCGAATTCAGCGACCTGTATCGCTCTGTGATCAACTGAAACGTCTCGATGTCTTTCTCGCGCTTTTGATAATCGTCGTATTTCTTGCGTAGAATTGGCTTGTAGTATTCGATCAGATGTTCGACTTTCTCCGGTGGAGTCATTCTATCGCTCGAAATGAATTTTAGAGTGCCGAAAAGATTTATCAGGCTTTGCGGCATCTTTGCCACTTCGAATGGAGGAGGTACTTCACCTTCAAGAACAGCTTCGCTCATCCTCCCGAAAGAAACTCTCCCATCGCCAATATCATTTACAATCTTCTCCGCAGTCTTGGGACCGATACCTTCGTGCAGAAGCAATATCCTGTACCAGCTTACAGCATCTTTCGGATTTTGAACTACGCGAAGCATTGCCGTCAAATCTTTCACATGCGCCGTCTCGATAAATTTCATTCCACCGAATTTCTGGAATGGAATATTTGCTCGCTGAAGTTCCAATTCCAGATCGAAAGACATATATCCAGATCGGAAGAGGACGGCAATGTCTTTCAGGCTCACTCCCATCTCTCTATATTCGAGAATTTTTTCGACTACATAAAGAGATTGCTGAGCTTCGTTCTCAGCGCATACAATTTGCGGGATTTCGCCAAGCTCGTGACGGGAATAGAGTGTCTTTTCGTACCGCCGCACCGCCATTGAGATGACATGATTCGTCAGCGTAAGTATCGGCTGAGTCGAGCGGTAATTTTCTTCGAGAGGAATAATCTTCGTGCCGGGATATTGCTTCGGAAATTCAAAGATATTCTCGACTTCCGCGCCGCGAAAACGGTATATGGATTGAGCATCATCGCCAACCACCATTACATTCGATGTTGCATCCACTCCCCTGTTAGCAAGCAGCTCGACAATTCTCGCCTGTAAGCGATTGACATCCTGATACTCATCTACCATGATATATTTATATCGAGCTGCAATGTTCTTCCTTGCCTGATCGCTTGTCTCAAGGAGCAAGACGAGATTGGTTAGGAGATCATCGTAGTCCATTGCATTCGACTTGCGCTTGTAGGCATGATATGCATGAGCAAGACGGAGAATATCCGGAAGATCGTCGGTAAAATGTGGGAAATCGTTCTCGATAACTTCTTCCAGCGGGATCAATCGATTAACTGCAAGCGAAAACATCGCGCCAAGAGTATTCTTTCGCGGAAAACGGCGGCGAGCGGTAGCAAGCCCCATTTGCGTTCGGAGCAAATTGATAGAATCGTGCGAATCGCCCTGATCGAGAATTGTGAAATCGTTATTGAATCCGATAAGGTTGGCGTAGTGCCGGAGAGTTAGATTGGCGAATGAATGGAACGTGCCGCCTGCGACATTCTCCGCCGAACGGTCGTGCAAAAGCGCGGATGCACGGCGCAGCATTTCATGCGCGGCGCGGCGAGTGAAAGTTAGAAGCAGAATCGACTTAGGATCGACGCCCTGCTCTACCAACCGCGCTACGCGATAAGTCAGCGTCCGGGTCTTGCCGGTCCCAGCACCAGCGATGACGAGCGCGGGACCATCCTTATGCCGCACGGCCTCGAACTGCGCGGCATTCAACTCCTGCTCGTAGCGCACCTTGAAACGCGATTCATCTATAAAAGACGAATCGGTAGCGCGCTTCAATACGAAGCGTTTCGACGCAATAGCTGGAGTAATCGTGCTGATGGGCACCTGTTCGGACATTCAAGGACAACGGGCTTTGAGGTGTAGGGGTTTCCACAAAGAAGCAGTTCCAACTTCGGCAAGAGGGCGGCTGTTGTTTTCCGCCCTCTCACCGAAGTCTTAGCGCAATCCATTCCCCACGAAGGATCGCGCTCAGAACTGAAACGCATTTGTTAGCGCGTTAGCCTTGGCATCGCGCATGGAAAGCGGTTTGAGTCCCCACCGCTTTTCGATGAAAGAGAGAATACTTACTGTTTCGTATTGCGTGTGATCTACGAAATGCTTTTTTGCAAATGGCGAAATGATTATCGTTGGCACTCGCGTGGCCGGACCCCATTTGTCGATCTTTGGCGGGGCGATGTGATCCCAAAATCCGCCATGCTCGTCGTAAGTGACAATGATAACGCAGTCTTTCCACTCCGGGCCGTTGCGAATATCGTTTATCAATTCTTCAAGATGCGTTTCGCCTGACATCACATTCGCATATCCCGGATGCTCGTTCAACTCCCCTATCGGTTTGACGAAAGAGACCGGCGGAAGCGTCCCTGCTTTCGCGGCGGCGATAAAATCACTTTCATCTTTCAAATGAGTTTCTTTTGCCGTTGTACCGTCCGCGTAATTCCTGAAATATACAAACGGCTGGTGATGATATTGAAAAAGGCTATCTGGGTTTCCTGCTATCGCATCGTTCCATCCACCGCTGTACCATGCCCAATCGATCTTTGCATCTGATAACCTATCGCCAATTGTAGGTAGTGTTATTCCCGGAACGAGCGTCCGTTCATCCTTCACTTTCGGATGCGGCTGATTGACGGAATAGACTGTATTGATGAGGTAACCATCAGGAGTTGCGCTGCCATCCTTTAACATATTACCCTTATTATCGAGAACCGCTCTGATCGATGCAGGAGCCTCGTTCCATTTTGGTGTTGCAGCAGCTACGAGCCAAATATGATTAAGCCAGGAGCCGCCGAACGCGCTGTGGAAGAAATGGTCGCAAAGAGTGTAACTTGCGGCTTCGTCTCTTGCAACCGGTAAACCAGAGGTGTGATAATATCCCATCGAAAGTCCCTTCGCAGAGCTTACTGATGCAAACTTATCCATCTTCCCGCCATCTGTCTGCTCGATCTCCTGATAATAGCGGTGAACGAGATCGAGCGTCACGGATGTCGCCGGAACATATTGGTCTATATTGAAATATTTATTTGGCAAAACAGGTACAGGATGAAAATTCTGAACATCATTCCAGGGCAAAGTCTCGAAAGGCTTGCCCGTCGCGGTGTCGATCTGCGTATATTTTGCTGACGAGGCGTTCGAGAGCCCATCTGCGCCGGGAAATTCGCCATATAGATTGTCGAAGCTGTGATTCTCCATGTAGATCACTATTACGTGACCCACTTTCTTGATGCCTTGCGGCGTCTTTTGAGATACTGACGGAAGAGACGGTGACGGCTTCGCTTTCGGCAATGCCGTTGGCTCGTGAGAAGGTTGATAGACCAGACCCGGATAGCATAAGAATAAACTTAAGCAAAAAAGGGTTGAATAAAATGTCATTGTCTTACAAATTTAGTGGTTTGACTTTACGCTCATGTGACAAAACTGTTATGAAAGATAACCGGATTATTAAGGTTTCTTTAATTCGCAAATTATTCGGCGTATATTTGAAGAAATGTTAAACATTGCAATTATCGGCTGCGGCCTTATCGGCGAAATTCACGCAAAATGCCTGGCGGAGTTTGATGTGACTCCTGCGCTCTTCGCCGATGTAGATATTTCCAGCGCAAAGCGATTGGCCTCGCTCTATTCTGCATCGGTCACCGACGATTCTCTTGAAGCAATTCGAGATCCGAATATTGATGCAGTTTATATTTGCACTTACCATGACACACACGCTCCGTTAGCAATTGAAGCCGCAAAGCAAGGCAAACATATTTTTCTCGAAAAGCCGATGGCGCTTACTGAGAGTGAATGCCGAACGATTGTTAATGCCGTTCAGAAAGCTGGCGTCATTTGCATGACAGGATTTAAACTGCATTATTACTCACTCTCGAAGAAAGCCAAAGAGTTGATCGGAACACCCATCGCACTATCTGCTCATGTAATAGATCGCCGCTGGCCGGATGATTCGTGGGCTAACGATCCTCTTCGAGGTGGAGGGAATGTCCTATCGCAGGGATGCCATGCGGTTGAATTGCTAACTTATCTTGCAGGAGCAAGGCCTGTCCGCATTTTTGCTGAAGGAGGAAATTTGCATCATCCACATCTCCCCCTCCTAAAGAAGGAGGGGGCGGGGGGTGGTTTTGTCGATACTATGGCTGCGACGATCTCTTATGATAATGGAGCAATCGCAACTTTGCTTGTTGGCGATGTCGGTGAAACTCCGCATGACGGGAAATTTTCATTTCAGGCGATGAATGGCAAGCAAAGCATTCATCTTTACGACAGGCTCACCCGATTAAGTTATTTTGATGGAATGAAAGAAGAAGTCTTCTCATCAGAAGAAGATGGCTTTATTAATGAGAATCGAGAATTTCTTGCCGCTATCGCCGAAGGACGAAAGCCGGAGACGAATGAACTGGACGGATTACGAGCGCAGATGGTATTGCTGAGAGGGATTGAATCTATTCGAACTGGTTTGCCTCAGACATTAGTCGATATTTAATGAAAGTTAATACTATTTCAATTCGTCATTCTGAGCGAAGCGAAGAATCTTTTGCGGTCCCGCTCAGTGGTGGACTGTATGAGATTCTTCGCTTCGCTCAGAATGACAATAAAATACAGTGAAATTAAGATTCAAACACCACATTGGAGGAAGCTTTCAGGAAGTCGAGCCAGTGCCTGATGGTTCTAGCGATATTCTCATGGCTGACGCAGGAGGCATTCAGCGAGTAACCGCCGAAGGGGAATTCCGTTGGCGCACGCGGCCATTTGGAGCACATTGGATCGCTGGTGTTTTCGATCTCGATAATGATGGTCGTCTTGAAATTCTGACGAGCAATGGAAGAGAAGTAATTATTCTCTCGGCGGAAACAGGTGAATTTCTTTTCCGCGATTCAGTCGGGCCACCATTTTCGTATGGCACTTATGCGGGGATGTTCCAGGTGCATACTTTCTTTCCATTCCACCCCCTAGCCCCCTCCTCTTCCAGAGGAGGGGGAGTTGGAATGCAGATACTTGTCCCCTGCTTCTCGCATAAAGAGGTGTTGATGTATGATTGCTCCGGCGGAGCAAGAAATACGAAAATCCTTCATCGGCTTTGGATGGACGATGGGTATCATCCATCAACCGTAATTGGCGATGTAAACAATGACGGAATTGATGAAATTGTGATCGCACGGATGGGGGGAGTTTACGTCTTCGATCCCCTATCCGGTAGAATGATCTCGCAAACTCTTTGGAAATCCGATGAGGAGAGGAGAAGAAATTACGGACACGTCGAATTGGCGGATATCGATGGCGATGGAAATCTCGAGGCGATAATCTTAAGCGATAAAGTAACTCGGCACATTGCTGTTTTGGGAAATAATGGCGATGGTGTTTTTTATCCATTGTGGGATAGGTTCATTGAGCATATTTACCCTGACGATACCACCGAGCTTCGCTACACCACAAACTCCATCCGCGATTTCGATGGCGATGGCAAGTTGGAAATCGCTGTCAGTATATTTAATGAAAATAAAGATAATGCTTGGCACACACTAATTCTTCGCGCTGAAACAGGTGAAATGATTCTCGATCTGCCGGAACAATATCTTCGTGGAGTGCAGGATGTGAATGGGGATGGATTGCCGGAATTATGCCTTAGCCGAGAACAGGCGCGGGAACCGCGCCACTACAGTGAGATTTCGATCTACTCACCAACTGAGAAGCAGTTTCTTTGGAAAATAGAAGAAGGCCGATTTTCTGAGAGAGCAGTTCATCCAAAAGCAAATTATTCGGAGTTTAAACCGGATGTTTTTGCTTCGCATGAAATATGGTGCGGCGCTTTCGAAGGTAACAATGGAATACTTGTGCAGTCAGCAAAAAACGGCCTTCTTATTCTTAATGAGGAGTTGGATATACCGCAGCTTGGGTATGGGACTCTTAGGTCACATGGGACTTATCGGGTCGCTTTAATGGAACCTGATCGGATCATTATTTCCGAAGCAAATGGCAACCTCACACAAATCACACCAAAAGGCATTCAGCATTTTCTATCCTGCGGTTATCATCTTACAACCGAGTCCCATATCGCCGCTCGGCCTGGGATAATACCAACCGTTTTTGCAGAGGGGCTGAAAAGATATTTGGTTACGCCGGATTTTGCCGGCAATATAAAAATATTTGAGAAAAAGAATGGCACGCTTCAATCGATTGCTACAATTCGAGGCCGATCGCGATTGGGTTATGACGGCATCTACCACATTGCAAGTGTTATTAAGACAAAAACTGGACCAAGAATCGTTCTCATTGATGATGAAGGCTTGACATATTCGCGACTTTCGCTTTATGATGTTAATGGTAAACGAATCAAGTCTTTTGATTTTCCCGATTTGCCCCCGAGCGCACCGGGAAACCGCATTGGCTGCTACGACTGGCAATATTTCCTGCATTCAAGAGGCGAAGCCCTGTTTGCAAGCTTCTATCAATCGCAATCAATGAACAGCGAGTGTTCACTTGCTTTTTTGATCGAGACTGGAGAAATACTTTGGCGGAAGTATCGCACGGGTGAAGGCGAATATGGGCGTGGTGTTGGTGCGTGGGGGCAGTCTGCTCTTCTTTTTGAGGATGGAAAACAGATTGCTGTTTTTTGCGCGAAGGACACGCTTTGTCATCTTGATCTTGAGACTGGAGAATTTGCCAGCCCGCCAAAGCTGCTTACGGATTACACTGCTGACGCAATGAGAGCGGCTAATCTGCTGAAAGAGCAAAGCCTTTCGACAAGCTCGTCCATTGAAGATCCATTTACTGCTTATGGAACTCCGATTGTTCACGGTGACGATCTTATTATAGGTGGTTGTTTCGGCGGATTTGGAGTTATCGAGAAAAGCGGAATTGCTAAATGGTGGAATGTAGCACACTTCGGTGATGTGCTTTATCGAATGCCGGGGATTGCTGATATTGATAATGATGGAAAGCTTGAATTAGGACAAGGACATGCCGATGGAATATTTCGAATTTACGATTATGAGACTGGTTTACTTCGAGCTGCAATAAAACTTCAAGGAATTTCGACCGATGTTCTTGCTATAGATGGAAAATTAATTATTGGGACGAGTGATGGAAAGCTTATCACCATTGGACATGATGGGAATGAGTTTGCGATTCTCGATGAGATTGTTGTTGGCTCGGCGATGGGTTCGCCAATTGCGGCGGACTTGGATGGCGATGGGAAGGATGAAATATTCGTAGTTACAGGTGATGGAAATCTAATATGTTATGGGTAGCTTAAAACTAAATTGTCATTCCCGCGAACGCGGGAATCCATCCATTGAGATTCATCAAGTTATGGATTCCCGCGTTCGCGGGAATGACATTTCAACATGTGCGCCAAAATAAAAAATTACTTAGCTAATCGAATTCCACTGAATTGCCATCTTGCATCCGGAGGAAAGAAATTGCGATAAGTCGAACGCGTGTGATCCTGCGGAGTGGCACAGGAGCCGCCGCGGAGAACCATCTGATTTGACATGAACTTACCGTTGTACTCACCGAGCGCGCCTTCGGCGGCTTTGTAGCCGGGGTATGGGAGGTAGGCGCTGCGGGTCCATTGCCAGGTGTCGCCGAACATTTGTGCTGGTTTCTCAAGGACTAAAGGGACGGAAGGGACTAAAGTGGCAGGGTGGAAATTTCCTGAGTCAAGGAAATTACCTGTAATTGGAATATCTTTGGCAGCAAACTCCCACTCGAATTCGGTTGGGAGGCGAGCACCAGACCAAGTCGCAAATGCATCGGCTTCATAGTGGCTGATGTGCGTTACTGGCTCTGTGTCTTCAATTGGGCGGAAGCCTTGCAGAGTCATTGCCCACCATTTGCCATCGAGCTCTTCCCAGTATTTTGGAGCTTTCCAATTTTCTTCGCGGCATTTGGCCCAGCCATCGGAGAGCCAGAGGGATGGATTTTCGTAGCCTCCGTCTGTGATGAAATTTTTGTATTCTCCATTTGTGATTAGGCGATCGGCGAGTTGGAATTTCTCGATATATTGACGGTGGCGAGGGCCTTCATTGTCGAAAGCAAAATCAACCACCCCTCGCCTCCCGCCTTGAAAAGGCCGGAGAGTAATCCCTACTTCTATCAATCCTCCATCGAATGAAATCCAATTTAGCGGAGGGATTTTTGATGGCGTAATTTCTCTCGCTCGATAGACTGGACGAAGTGGATTCATCGCAAGGACGGTTTTTACATCCGTTATCATCAACTCCTGATGCTGCTGCTCGTGATTTAGTCCGAGAATAACTATAGGCAAAGCTTTTTGGAAAACATCTTCGCTCGAGTTGAGAATAAATTTTTCAATTCCAGTATCCACATGGCGGCGATAGTTCCAGACATCGGCAAGAGTTGGGCGCGACATCAGGCCGCGAAGGTCGCGAGGAGTGCGGTCGCCGATGGAGTTGTAGTAGGAATTAAAAAGATAGCCGTACTTTGCATTGAACTCATGAGGATTTGCAGCGAACTGATCGAGCACGAAAGTCTCGAAGAACCAGGTCACATGTCCGAGCTGCCATTTTACGGGGCTGCACTCCACGCCGGTCTGGACGACGCAGTCTTCTACTTCGAGCGGCTCGCATATCCACTCGGTCGTGTCACGCACTTTTTCGTAGCGGCGCAGCGTCTCTTCCCGCTCGATGGAGTGCATATCAAAATGCGCACGCGGCTTTCTTCGGTGAGTTAGTGTTTCTAATTCCATAACGTACCTATGATTTCCTTCAAAAAAACAGCCTTTATCAATACCGAACAATCTAAAACAATCTCACAGACGTTTTATCTCTGCAATTATTGACGGACCGTGCCAAAGAGGCAGTCTGTTACCCCGAATTCCGGTTCGTATTAGCCATTAATATACAAATACAGATGCCACACTTAAGTTACTCGTAAGTCACTGTATGAATGCAATAATCGTCCACCACAACAACATGTAGGATGACTCTTGGTCGCGAGCACTTTGTCCATTCGCCACTTTTGTCTCCACTTTTCCCTACGCCTTCCCTCGCACCTTAGCCCACCACCAGCGGGTTCCGATGAGGAGGAAGCGCCAGTCGGAGAAGAATTCGGGTGCTTTGCGCTCGAAGGCGTGGCCCAGGAATTGGAGTATCCAGCCGAAAAGAAATAGTCCGGCGGCGTAAGGTAAGAGCTGATGCGCGAAGATGCTCATGGCAAATAGCGCGAGCGAGACGACGATCATCGGAATTCCGAATGTGTGAAGAAACCTGTTCGCCGGATGCTGGTGACTCTTTGCGTACTGCGCGATCCACTCTTCGGTTGGCCGTCCATTTAACATGATGCAAATATGCGACCGGCGAGGCGCATATTTGTCATGGAAATGTCAAGATTTGGTTGTCGGGTAGCGGGCAGGATGCACTGCAAATGCGGCGGATCGGTCGGGTGCGGCGGCTATGCGAGCATTCGGGATGGGGATCTAGAGGTAGTGAAAATGGGTTCAAATTACTGGCACTTATGTGATTAGGCAGTAGTTCACTTATCATGTTCAAAGATGTTGAAAGTGTAATTGAAGAAGCATTGGAACTTGCACCCGAAGACCGGCTACGAGTGGCCGAGAGGATGTATCAGAGTGTACCGCAGGACGAAGTAACTCGAGCATGGCTCGATGAAGTAGGGCGGAGAAAAGCTGCGTGGGACGCGGGCTTGGTACTCGGCATCGATGGAGATGAGGTAATTCGCGGACTCAGAGACAGAGCAAGGCAGTGAAGCTAAGAGTCGATCCCGAAGCGCTCGAAGAATTGCTCGAAGCCGAGGAGTATGTTGTACAGGAGTTCGGCGCGACCGTGGCGAATGAATTTCGGCTAACGACAGCATCGGCACTTGAATAGATCACACAATTCCCAAGTCGGTACGCCAACATCCATAAAAATATTCGTGCGAAGTTATTGCTCCCCTACCCTTACTCGATCAACGATACGGTGAGAGTTTACGCCATCGCCCACGACAAGCGAAAGCCGGGATATTGGAAGAAGAGAGTTTAAGATTTTTGCTCCGCGATAGTACGCTTACTGCACTGCAAATGCGGCGGATTGGCCGGGTGCGGCATTCGTTCAGTCCTTGAACGAACTGTTTTTTCACAACGTTGTTAATTTTGCCATGCAAACACAATATTCAGTGCCGGTTGAACCACAGGTTTTTGCGCTGCTGGAACAAGCGAGCCGTGAAGAACACCGCGATAAATCCGAGATCGTTAACGATCTAATTCGACGATACTCGCTCCTAAACCACATGGCGAAATTGCAGAAAGTGTATGAACCCCTTGCGCGTGCTGCGGGGTATGACTCCGAGGAAGATATATTCCGAGATGTGTCGTGAGGGTTTTTACCGATGCCAATGTTCTGGTCTCTTCGTTCAGCTTCGAAGGAGTAACGAGGCGGTTGGTTGCGCTATTAGTTGAAAGCCATGAAATTATTGTTAGCCCGCAAGTCATCGAAGAGTTTAGACGTGTATCTACAGAAAAGATCGGAGTCGATCCGCAGAAGATCGATGCGTTCCTACAGGAGTTCATAAAAACCGTGGAAGTAATAATGCCGCCATATGAGGAAAGGCTTGATGTCCGCGACCCGAACGACATAGATATTCTTGCTGCCGCAATAAAAGCGAATGCCGATGTGCTCGTCTCTGGCGATAAAGACCTGCTCGAATTTAAGGAATCGCCAATCCCGGTAATGAAACCACGCGCATTATATGACTTGCTGGTAGGCGGTACTTAAGCTGCCCTCATCGCTTCATTCTTAATTGCATAAGCTCCGCGATAGTACGCTTGCTGCACTGCAAATGCGGCGGATTGGCCGGGTGCTGCGGCGCTGCGGTAGGTAGCTCACAGGAACGGATTTCGAATTTTCAATTGATTGCGAACCCGCAAACCATCCTGCATGTCTTCGGAGTAAAGAATGTCGGCATTACAGCGAAGCGCAGTTGCAACGATAAGACTATCCCAATACGAGAAGTTATATTCTTCACGTAGTTCGCTTGCTGTTTGAATATCTTCCTGAAGAATTTCAAGAACATCATAATCTGAATACAACTCATCGACAAGTTTGCGGACATCTGCTTCAGTGCCTAATTTTTTTCGAAGAAGGTTTGTCATTACCTCATTGACAACCTGAGAACTTAAACAGACATCAGGCAACGAAGCCAGGCGGATGGCTATCTCACGCTTATCCGGATCTTCATCAGAATAGCCGTAAAGCAGGATATTGGAGTCGAGGAAATTCACTTATTCCAGTCGTAAATTTCTTCGCGGGTGAGAGGCTTGAAGCCGGGAGCGTGTATGGGATGCTCCCGCATCCGCTTAACGGTCATCCTCTCCGCTGGTTCGGGCGCAACGGTGACATGCACGGCTTCTCCGTTGCGTAGGCCATTGGTGAGGTTGGCGGGAATACGGATGACTCCCTCGCGCTCTATGGTTGTATCGAATTCAATGCGATCCATAATAATTTGAACGCAAACGGGCGAACTACTAATTCCCTGGTCTCCGCGATAGTACCCTTGCTACGCTGCAAATGCGGCGGATTGGCCGGGTGCGGCGGCTATACGGGCATTCAGGATGGGGATGTAGAGGGGAGGGAGTGAGCACCAGAAGCGCGTTAGAAGCTTAAGGTGTTTAATTATTGTTCTTCAATTATCGTAAATATTTTATCAAATGGTCGGATATGACTCTCTTACGGTTCAGGATTTTGAAAACGCGAATTGGCGGAATGTTCCGAAATATGTCCAAATTCGGCAAAGTCACAACTACTCAATTGAATACCGTGCAGCATCTCAATCTGCTATGGATAGGGGTGAAAATCAGAAGGCATTAGCCCTCAAATTCCTGGAAGAATTGACGGGAATTCACTTCGACGCCGATAAACCAGACAACCCATTCTCGGCATTTTTCGTGGGGAATGAATATCGAACTCTTATTCCAACAGACTTAGATTCTCACGAATTATCACTTGTCAAATGGCTTGCTGCGGAAGCAGAAGAACCTGAATTAAAAGCCAGGTTTAATGACATCCTTTGGATTGTGGCTAAGGATTATAATGCGGGAATTCGCGCGATTGGAGAATATATAGACGCTGCCAAAGATTTATGGGAAGGCACGGATAACGAATTCCATTCATCTATTACACGCGCAACCCAACTCGGCGCAAAACTTGGAAGAAGAATTCACATTCCACAATGCAAGGTCGCGATCAATGAATTATTGACAAAAGCATTTTCAGAAAAAAGATTCTCGCGTGCGTTATCCTTATTAGAACTTCTCTTTGATCAGCACCTGGAGGAATCTGAAATACTTGCGCCGAACATTCGCAATGTGGCAGATGGGCTACTTAGTGAAAATAACGATTACGTATTACACATAGCTCTTGATTTGCTTCGGAAGGTTTTGAATCATGCAAAGAAACCTGAGGATAGTATTAGTATTCAGGAAGAAGAAGCATTGCTATATGAGAGGCAGGCTGACTCTAAGGCCTTGACCGGTAATTATTTGGTTGCTTCCGATTTCATTACCAAAGCTATCTCGGTTTTAAGACAGATTGGTCGGCGAGCTTCCTCAGTTGAGCTTTTGGAAAAGAAGCTTTTGGAATATCAAGAGCTTAGCGTACAAAACATGAGTGTAGTTTCCACAAACATGGAGTTTACTGATGATGATCTTAACCAATATAGAGCGGCTGTATCCGGTTTCGGATTGTTGGAAGCACTTATCCGAATGAGTCGAACTATCCGGGTTAGAGGATTGGAAGAGACCAGAAAAAATTACGATGAAACGCACGAGGGTCTGGTATTTATGCGTTTAGTTAGTACAATAGTCGTAACTAAAAAAGGGAATGTTGTTGCGAAAATTCCACCCGTAAACTTTGATGATAGTTCGGAAGAGGAGGAAAGACAATCGATGCATTTATTTAAGGATGCAGCCTTGTATCGCCAAGCTGACGGTCTTATGATAGATGTAATGCGAGAACAAATATATGTCGAGCATCATCCTTCAGAAGCTGATTTTAAAGCACTTGTTTTAAACCATCCTTTTGTTGAGAGGGGCCATGAGATTCTGTTTGCCCGTGCTTTAAAAGCTGGGATAGATGGTGATCGTATGATGTGCGCCCATTTCCTAATTCCGCAACTTGAAAATTCACTTCGCCACATATTGCGCTCTGCTGGTGCAAATGTCACTGATCTTAAGCAAGATTACACACAGGACGAGGCCACGCTTGGTCGAATATTTTCCGAGCATAAGCAATTATTAATTGAGCTCATTGGTGAGGAAGTTTATTTCAATTTAAAGGGGCTATTAATCTCAAAGTATTCTACTAATCTTCGCAATCTATCATTGCACGGGCTAATGACCGATGATGAGTTTGATAACTACGAGATACTATATTTATGGTGGTTGGTATTACGTATCTTTCTTGCTCCATTCCGCCTTTCTCCGAAAACTCAGGTCGAATCCAATGCAGAGGCACAACCGCAAACTCAATCTGAGGATGTTTCGCCTTTTGTTGAGACCCAATTACATGAACCGCCTCTGGCTGACACTGAGGTAGCTGTTCCCGTCACTAAGGATTTTGATTCCCAATCGAGAAATCTTGGATTTACAAAAAAATCGTGGGGACCAAGTTTGGGTAGCTGGAACTTATTTTTGGAGAATATCGGACCAGAGTTGGAATACCTCGACACTCAGATAGACATTAATAATGCTTACTTTTCAGCTTCACCCAGACAAGGGCTCATGGTTCGTCAGGGTGGACATATTCGTATCACCGGCGTGATTAAAGACCTGCCGTTAAGCGAAGAGCTAAACCCACAAGGTCAAGTCCCCTTCCGTGTAACGTTACACTTTCAAATAGGTGAACAGCGCTTCTCTCAAGCGTGCGTCACTTTAAATGGTCTAGCAAAGGATTTTGAAGTAAAGGATGCTGAACGGATCGAATAAATTTCACCATGCGAAAGTCGTGCCGATGGCACCGACCTACCCTGCAGCCCTTCCCTGCTCCTGCCTCAAGGCATCGAGGACAAACTTGCGGGCGAGGGCGTGGCGGGAGAGATGGTACTTTGCCGCAACAGCTTTCAGGTTTTCGACTTCTTCCTTCGGAATCATAAACTCTATCAGGTCTTCGCTGAGTTTGAGATTCGGGAACGCGTTTGGTTCAGTAATGACTTCGGCATTTGCCCAATCGAAATAGTCGCTGCTCTCGTGGGTAGCCCAGAAAGCACGTTCCTCATCTTCGGATTCGAAGCGAGGTAATGTTTTAAGATTGTTCTCCATAATTACTCCTGTCTTTTTCGCTCATATCTCTTGCGGATATGACTCGAATTTTATCCTTCCTGATAGTAAACGCAACAAATAGCTTTCGGTTCTTCTTTGTTTTTCCAAGCAAGGCATAACGGTCCTCGTATTGCGAATGTTTTTCGTCATCAGAAAGCCTGATAGGATGGCTGACAAAAACTTCTTCCGCTTCATTTTCCCTGACTCCGTGCGATTCCCAATTCTTGTAGCGATTTCCTTCGTCCCATTCAAAACCAGTACAAGCCGCGATAAGCGTAGCTATGAATTGATGTCGAGAAGGATCGGCTGGCATATAAGTTTCGGATTTAGTCGGGGCGAAAACAAGCCTCAGCACACATTTGTCTCCCCTACACCTTCCCTCTTAGTTTAGCCCGCCACCAGCGGGTTCCGATGAGGAGGAAGCGCCAGTCGGAGAAGAATTCGGGAGCTTTGCGCTCGAAGGCGTGGCCCAGGAATTGGAGTATCCAGCCGAAGAGGAAGAGTCCGGCGGCGTAAGGTAAGAGCGGATGCGCAAAGATGCTCGCGACAAAGAGCGCGAGCGAGATCACGATCATCGGAATTCCGAATGTGTGAAGAAACCTGTTCGCCGGATGCTGGTGACTCTTTGCGTACTGCGCGATCCATTCTTCGGTTGGCCGGTTGTTTATCATGACGCAAATATGCGACCTGCGTGGCGCATATTTGTCATGGAAATGTCAAAATTGGGTTGTCTGAACTGGGATTCTTGGGATGCTTGGGATGATTGGGATTCCATATTTCAAAATATTTTCACTTGCCTCTTGACTTTGTGAATTTCAGGTGCTATATTAGGTAGTACTGTGATGAGCACCCTGTCTTAATGAAGAATGAAGAATTAATAGTTGGGCGCATTGGCTCATTGAAAACTAAATTTGACGATTTCTTTCTTTCAGAAGCGGAATTATGAATAGTTGTTGCAACAAATGGCGAAATTGGCGTTTTTTCGATAGCTTTCATGAACGCGAAAAGAACACACACACAAAAGACACCTATTTCTGCCAGCAATCTATGTCAGTCAGGGCTTGCAGGTACGACGCTCACGAGCATCAGACTTTTCTCATCGGCAAATAGTTTTTCGGCTTCGGCGCGGACCTCTTCGAGGGTCAGTTTAGCGATCTTTTCGACATCGCGCTCGATCGGGTGGTAACCACCGAAATAGAGCTCGTTTTGGGCAGATCGCATCATTCTGTTGGTTACGGACTCCATCGGGAGGACGAGCCCGCCGATCATCTGCTCCTTAGCGCGCTCCAGTTCGATCTTTGAAATTGGCGATTTTGTGAGATTTCGGGCAATTTTTCGCATTTCTCGGACAACGCGGTCGCGGTTATCTATCGCGGTCGCTACGTAAAGTCCGACTGCGCCGACCTCCTCGAATGGCGAGTAAAAGGCGGTTGCGTCGTAAGCAAGGCCGAGATCCTCTCGCAAACGGAGGTTTAGGCGGCTGCTCATTCCGGCTCCGGCGATCGTGATGAGGGCGGTGATTGGCAAATGGCGTTTTGCGTGGATTCCGGGTGCGCGGCGGCCGAGGATGATGTGGGCTTGCTGTCCGGCAGCGCGGGGGAATTCCTGCACCATTTTCTTCAATGGCGGAAATGGGTTTTTTTTAGCAGATTTGCGGGCAATGCTGGGCTTAACATGCCGAATAGCCTTGTTGATCGAGCGGAAAAGATCGTCGTGCGAGTGCGATCCGCTTGCTACAATTACGATCTCGCTGGCAAGATAATGCTTTTTATGGAATGCTGTGAGGGTTTTTCTATCGAATCGTCCGACAGTTTTTTGAGTGCCGATAATTGGTCTCGAAAGCGGGTTTTTTCCGAAAATTTCGCGCTCGAAAAGATCGAAAACAAGCTCGTCGGGTTCATCTTCGAGGCCGTTAATTTCCTCGATAATGACGCTTTTTTCGTTCTGAATGTCTTTTTCAGAAAATTTTGGGCGAATTGCGAGATCGAAAAGAAGCGATACGGCTTCCTCCAGATGGATGGTGCGGGTCCAGGTGTAGAAGCAAGTATGTTCTTTCGTGGTGAATGCGTTGAGGTAGCCGCCACGGGATTCGATGGAGCGCATTATCTCGCGCATGGTGCGTCCGGCCGTGCCTTTGAAGACAACGTGCTCAATAAAATGGGCAATTCCGTTCGTTTTGGCAGATTCATCGCGCGAACCGGCTTTTACCCAAAGTCCGAGTGCGAGCGAGGAAGCACCGGTTACGTGCTCGCTGACCACGCGCATTCCATTCGGGTAAGTGCGGGTTTTTACGTCGGTTTGAGCAATTTCCTGAGGCAGCAGATATTGCTCGATGCTCGATGGAATGGGTTTAGGTCGCTGAAACGGATTTTTTGGAGTGCTCAAATGAATCGGATAAAGGAATCGACAAGAAATGGAATGCAAAGATACGGCAAGGATAATCAACATTACAACGTTCCGCAAAACGCATTGAAATACTTGGCTTTAGGAAACAATTTAGTAACGGAGATATAACACCCACTTATTCCCACATTGTCACCAGATGGCGCAATCCGATGTTGTAACAATTGCCCTTGAAAACAAAAGTTACATGCGCTGGTCACGATAAACGTCATAAGCCAAAGCTCTATGAGAATAGCCCATCTCTCTGACCCTCATATCAATCTGAAATACCATCCGCAGCATCTTCCGAGGCTTCGGAGGGCCTTGGAAGATGCATTGGGGTGCAGTAATGCCGATCATATCATCATCACCGGCGACCTGACGAGCAACGCCGATTCCCGCGATCTGAGGACAGTTAGAAGGCTTTTCGAATCGCTTGGGATTATGAAAAGCAGCAAATTGACGGTGATAGTTGGAAATCATGACATTTATGGTGGGCCGCACTTGGCGGATGAGGTTTTGAGCTTTCCGGAGCGTTGCAAGACAACCTATTATGACGAAAAACTCTCTATTTTTCAGGATACTTTTGCCGAGCTTTTCGCGGATACGATCACGATGGATCCTCAAGGATACCCATTCTTGAAGCGATTGCGGCAAAATGACCGGAATTCTGTCTGCCTGATGGGTTTCAATTCCATTTCGAGGCATTCGTTGATCAAGAATCCGGTTGGCTCCAATGGTGAAATTCCTAAGGAAATGCATCCTGAAGTGATCGAACTGGCGGCGCATCATGCCTGGAAAACTGCACCTGCCCGCATCGTGCTGACTCACCATCATTTTTTCAGGAATCGCGATATTGCTCATCTTGAAATAGCAGATGGGATCTCATCGCGAGGACTTGCTTCGAGAATTGAGCAGAGAACGCTGAAATTACACGGGAAACGGCATTTATTCAAGCTTTTCGATAAGATCGGGGTTGATTTGGTGCTCCATGGGCACGTCCATTTCACCGGCAGTTACGAGCGGCATGGCATAGATTTCCTGAATGGCGGAGGAGCTGTTTATCCAGCATTTCGCGCCGGTGGATATTTCTACAATCTGATCGAATTGGATGCAAAAACCGGCAAAATAGATAGCCAAATGGAATTCCGATCTGTCAAGGTCGAGAAAAAGGAAACAAAGAGTTTGCTGGAAGATAATGTTGAGGAAATGGTGGGAAAGTAACTTAGTTCAAGTTCAATTAATATTGGAGGCACTATGCGTAAATCATTGAAAAGCTTGTCGTTTTGGGTCTTGGTCTCAATAGCTCTTGTGTTTGGAAGCGCGATTGCAGGGGATTTCTTCAATTTCCCGCTAGGTCTGGCATTGCTGCGAGTTGCATTTCTTGTTGTTGAGCAAGTTTGGCCGAGACTTCAAGCAGAGGTTGAACAGCCGACACTAAAGTTAAGCTGAGACGTATTTTCTCATCCACGTCGCCTGCCGTTTTGCATATTGGCGGGTGCGGAAGATTATTAGCACTCGAGCTTCTTCGAGCGAGAGTTTGTCTTCTGTCACATCGAACATTTCTCGATAGCCGATCGCCCGCATTGCTGGCATGTCTTGTGTAATTCCGCGGTTTTTTAGGGATTTTACTTCATCGAGCCAGCCATTCTCGATCATCTCATCGATACGGGATTCGATTCTTTGCCAAAGTTCTGGGCGTGGGATTTCAAGAACTATATATTCCGGCCTAATTTCGAAAGGCTCTCCCTTTTGTTTTCTGGACTCACCTAAAGGCTCACCAGTAGCGTAGTAATGAGTCCAGGCGCGCTCCAAACGGATCGGATTGCCTTCTCGTCGAATCTGAGCGAATAGAATTGGATCGATCTCTCGGAGCCGTTCGTGCATTTCGTCAAATCCAAATTCTTTTAACTCCAGATTATATCTTTCTTTCGCCAAAGCAATTCGATCTTCTGAAATCTCGACTGGCATAATTCCTTCGAAGAGCGCATCGATGTAAAAACCTGTTCCACCAACGACAATAGGAACTTTGTCTCTCGAAATAATTTCTCGTATTACATTCCGAGCTATCTTGCTATAATCTGCTGCGCTGAATTGCTCTTGTGGATCAAGTATGTCGATCAAATGATGAGGGATTTCACCTCGGAGTTCAACCGATGGTTTTGCTGTGCCAACCTCGAATCCGCGATAGAGAAGGAAGGCATCGGCATTTACAATTTCTACTTTTCGGTCATTCCTGGCCAAGTTTAAGGCAAATTCGGTTTTGCCTGATGCTGTCGGGCCAGTAATTACGAGGATGGATTTGGAAGCCACAGGAGTAACAATTAGGCTGTCCAGCCTTCAGATCCAATTAGCGGGACGAAGGAGAAATTGATTAGCTCTTCTGCGGACAGTTCGCCATTAGAATTGCGGATTAGGTACATCCTCTGGCGGCTTTTGTCTCCAATTGGAATGACCATCCTCCCCTCATTCGGATTTAGCTGCTTTGTGAGCGATTCCGGCACATCCGGCGCACCGGCTGTGACGAGAATTGCATCATAAGGCGCAAATTCAGGCCAGCCGCGTGTGCCATCTCCGGCGCGAGAAATGACCTTGTGGTACCCCAATGTTTCAAGCCGTTTTCGCGCTTGTTCAAGAAGCGCGACATGTCGCTCTATTGTATAGACTCGAAGTCCCATTTGTGCGAGAACGGCTGTCTGGTAACCTGATCCAGTGCCAATTTCGAGCACTTTTTCGCCATTTTTAAGCTCAAGCGACTGAGTCTGATAAGCAACGGTGTATGGCTGGGAGATAGTCTGGCCCTCGCCTATTGGAAGAGCGGAATCCTCGTAGGCATGGGCTGCATAAGGGCCATCGAGAAATTTTTCGCGAGGAATAATCGCCATCGCAGCGAGGACGCGCTCATCATGGATACCGCGTTCGCGAAGCTCTTCGATTAATTGTCGCCTATCGAGATTAACGGCTAAACCTCCAGAACGAGTATGAATTTTTGTATTTGTCAATGTCTGCATTATCTATCGAAAGCCTCCCGCGCCTCGAATGCGTAATCGCGCTCTTCTCGTTTTGTCTCGCTCGAAGTTTTCGCTGTCGCAACTCCTGTAATAGCTTTGGCAAGACGCTTTCTCATTTCTTCACCTGTAAGATTCATCGCCAATTTTCCCGATTGTGCCAGAGCCAATTCCCCTGTTTCCTCGCTTAGAACGAGGGCAACAACATCGGCTTGTTCCGATATTCCAAGGGCAGCCCGATGGCGCGTCCCAAGCATTCTCGGCCCAATTTTCTCGACTGATGAAAGCGGCAATGTGCAACGCGCCGCCTCGATGTATCTGTCCTTAATTACAACAGCACCATCGTGCAGCGGCCCCTTGCGGTTGAAAATCGTTACAAGTAGTTCTTTCGAGATCAATGCGCGAATTGGAAGTCCTGTATCTACAAAAAGCTTGATATCCGTCGTTCTGATAATCACAATAAGTGCTCCTTCTCCGCGCTGCTTAAGCTCTTCCAATGCATCTATAATAAGATCAGCATATTCGCTGACATCGAAGCGAATAAATAACTTAATTACCGGATTTCTTCCCAGAAAAAGTAAAAGTCTTCGAAGTTCTGGTTGGAACAAAACGATTAAGGCGATAACCCAAATATCTGTCAGCGTTTTAAGAAGCCAGGAAAGAGCTTTCATGTCAGCCGCACGAGCAACCAGGGAACCTGCGACCACGATCAGCAATCCCAAAAAAATCTGCGCTGCAATTGTGCCGCGCATCGCCACATAAAGACGGTAAAACAGAAACGTGACAAGAAGAACGTCAACAACGTCCATCCATGTCACTGTCAGAAATCCTATGTGGAATATTTCCATTCTAATTCCTCACCCTTTGACACGCAGCTCATTTGGAAATGGCAAGCCCATAGTTCGTTCTGTCGCTCTTTCCTCATCACCTCCATGTCCCGGAAGATCGTGGAATTTCTCATAAGCCTCAATAATATCCTTCACAAGTTTGTGGCGCACTACATCGCCTTTATTGAAATAAACGAACTGAATTCCCGTGACATCATGAAGCACTTGTTGAATTTGAATAAGCCCAGACTGCCGACTCGACGGCAGATCGATCTGCGTTTGATCGCCGGTAATAATCGCTTTCGAACCTTGACCCAGTCGCGTCAGGAACATTTTCATTTGCATTGGAGTCGCGTTTTGCGCTTCGTCCAAAATTACAAACGCACTATTAATTGTCCGGCCTCTCATATAGGCAAGAGGTACAACTTCAATAGTGCCACGCTCTACAAAAGTTCTTACCTTCTCTGCTGTCAGCATCTCCTGTAGCGCATCATATAGCGGGCGAAGATACGGATCGACCTTTTGCGCAAGATCGCCAGGAAGAAATCCGAGGCTCTCCCCTGCTTCGACTGCCGGCCTTGCAAGTACAATTCGAGTGACTTCCCTGTTCTTCAATGCTGAAACGGCCATCGCGACTGCAAGATACGTTTTGCCTGTCCCTGCCGGACCAATTGCAAAGACAATATCGTTCCGTTTTACTGCCTGATAGTATTCCTTCTGAGTCGGCGTTTTCGCGCGGATCGCATCGTGATGTGCGAAGACAATGACCGATTCAAGGTCTTCATTTGCACCACCTTCAGGAGGGCCAGTCTCGACAAGATCGAGCACTGTTGAAACATCCCTCTTCGAAAGCTTGCCAGATTTAGATAAAATGAAATTCAGTTCCTTAAATACTCGCTCTACTTGCTCAACTTCATCCGGCGAGCCGTGAACAATAACCGTATCGCCGCGAGCTACAATACTTGCATCGAACTTCTGCTCGACAAGCTGAAGGTATTGGTCTCCCGGACCGAGAATGCTCATCGGGTCGGCTGGAGAAAGCCTGATCTTTCGCTCTATTACTTCCAAGAATTTAAGTCAAAAAATAAATACATATTAAATATCGGAATAACAAAAAACCAAAATCGTCCTTCCCGCAACAACGGGAAGGACGATTTCAATGCTTTCGATTGAATATTGCAGAATATCAATTCGTATGTCGGTGGCGATAGCCGGTCATATCCTTATCTTCCTCAGTTACAGGAGACTTGGAGATAGTAAGAACCCACCCCGGCTGAATGATGTCAGGATTATGGATCAACTCTTTGTTCATATGCCAGATCTTTGGCCATGCATAAGGATCGTTATAGATGTCCGGTTTTTTCGCAATGTTCCAAAGGCAGTCGCGGTCTTTCCGCCATGTTCCGACTGTATAGGTCGAATTCGTGACTGGAATTACCATGCTCTTCTTCATCTGAATGAAGCCATTAGAGAGCGACTGGACTCGGCGCATGTCGTCAGGAATCAGCACAAGCTTATTCCCTCTGAGAGCGCGAATGTCAGCTTCGAGCGCATCGACCTTATCCTTCGATGCTCCAAGCTGCTGCGGAGTGAGCTGCTGAAGAGAAGCAAGCTCGTGCTCATCTCTGCCGATCTGCTCACGATAGGCATTGTAGCCATTGCGGTCGCTGCCAAGCATAGCATATAGCGCATCGCGGCAATTGGAAATATCGGAAGCCCGTTGCTGGGCGTCCGAAGTAGCCTTTTGAGCATCGGCTTGCGTTCTGGCAAGGTCAGATCTCAAACCGGCGATCTCATTTGTCCTGAATT
>Ga0206959_10112_pt1 | contig 23855 bp, 23 predicted proteins | sample Alteio_BWOrgHeat_31_FD_152971 | JGI IMG/M metagenome (GOLD analysis project Ga0206959, IMG submission 152971) | Enriched cells from forest soil in Barre Woods Harvard Forest LTER site, Petersham, Massachusetts, United States -... | ecosystem: Environmental > Terrestrial > Soil > Temperate forest >...
GAAAACTTCAACGATCCTGGCTGCGATCCTGGGTCTTTCAGCACCGATTCAGCTGTGCGCTCAAACCAAACAAGTCGCAGCTTCAGCTCACATCGAGACTCCTCAGGAGTTCGGTGCTCGCCTGTGGCGGTTGAACAAAGGAGGTAGTAACCATGAATAAAGAGTTCTTTCTTCGCATGCTGAGAAGTGTGCGCTGCGGAATCTCCCTTCTTTTGCTTGCATCGATTTCCCTGATGCCACCGCCTTGCAGGGCTCAGGTCTCAGCCGGCCATCCTGTCAATGACACTCAGGACGCGACCTCAGAACCCGCGATCCCGGCAATCCTGAAAGCTTTCGAGACGTTTGAAGTCGTAGCGATGCCAGCAGCCCATGGTCAGAAAGATACCGACGACTTCATCCTGTCCCTCATTCGTGACCCACGCTTTGTAGCATCGGTCAACGACATAGTTGTTGAAGGCGGCTCGGGGCAAGGGGACGCCGTCACGAGGTATGAGCGCCACTACCCCGGCAGGACCTTCGTGATCAGCGATCTTGGATACTACGGCACTGGCGACGAACCCCTTGCAGACGCGAACGCTTCGGGTGGGGTTTGGCCGTCGCTCTTGAGAACGAAGAACAGACTAGGCTCATTAGGCCTTGACTCATTCCTCCCATCGCCGCTCACAACAGACCAGGACTGCAACGTCGTCGATGCATTTGCGGGCAAGTCTAAGACGGTCGCAGATCAGATAGACGCTTTTCTCTATTTAGGCCCTCAGAAATCACGACTGGCCGAACCCCTTCCAGCGGATATCGCTCTTGATCGGGCCTACAGATCTGAATGGCTGCGCCGAATGAAGCTTGTTGGGATGCCTGGCCCTTCGACGCTGGAAGAGATCGATGCTCAGATCGTCGCGAGTGCGGCAGACCCGATGTTGACTCCTCCTCGCAGACAATCGGTTTCACAAGAGATGAAGTTGAGGATGAGGCAAGACTGTCTGAGCAGAAAGAATCCTGCCGCAAACACAGCAAAGTGAAGGCGAAGAACTCCTCATCGTGAGATGGTTCTAAACAGCGTTGATTACATAAGCAAATTGGTAACGAGAAAAACGCGCTTACGTTGAGTATGTCCGTATTGTCGGCCATACGGACATCAAGGGCAAACTTCAGTATGGCCGGTGAGAACGAAGCCGCAGGCGCCGCGGTCGCTGCTGTAGCGGCTGTCGAGTAGTTTTGTGGCCGGTTTAGGGTGAGGCACAGGAGGTAACCCGCTGTGACACACCTACGCAAGATGATGCTCGAGGAACTCGAGCGCCGTAATTACACCGACACCACGATCCGCCACTATCTGCGCTTCGTGGAGGAGTTCGCACAACACTTCGGCAAGTCCCCCGACAAGCTTGGCCTGGATCATCTGCGGAGCTACCAGGCTTACCTGTTCAAGCAACGAAGGCTCTCCCCAGGATCGGTCGAGCATCGTATCTCTGCACTGCGGTTCTTCTTCGTGCGCACGTTGCACCGGCATGAGTTCCGCGAGTTCCTGCCCTATCCCAAGGTTCAGAGGAAACTGCCCAACATCCTGAGCCGGGAGGAAGTGGCACGGCTGATCGATGCCAGCAGCAGCCTGTTCGAGCGCTGCTGATGCTTCTCTACGGCTCCGGTATGCGCCGTGCCGAGATCGCCCGGCTGAAGATCGCCGACATCGACAGCCCGCGCATGGTCATCCACGTGGTGAACGGCAAGGGCGGCAAGGACCGCGATCTACCCCTGAGCCCGGCGCTGCTAGAGACCCTGCGCGCATACTGGCGCTGGCTCAAGCCGAAGACTTACCTGTTCCCTTCGCGGATGCATCGCGACTGCGAGCAGCCGATTACTGACAAGGTCGTATGGCGTGCCTGCAGCGAAGCTCGAAAACGGGCGGGCATCCGCAAGAGGGTTTCCCCCCACTTGATTCGTCATAGCTGGGCCACCCATCTGCTGGAAGCCGGTACCGACCTGCGCACCATCCAGCTTCTGCTCGGTCATGAAGATCTGGAGACCACAGCCAGGTATCTGCACCTTTCCCAACAGCACCTGCACCAGGTCGCCAACCCTATCGAGGAACTAAAGCTCACCAGCGTCGACCAGTGTCGCCGCCTCTATCATCGTCCGCTGCATCCATGATGCGGCCGGCCATGGAAGTGGCCGATATCGTCCGTACGCAGGGAAGGCAGTTTCTGGAACGCTACTCCTCCAGCCTGAGCTACCAGCAACTGAAGGCGTTTCGCGCCATCGTGCGCTGCCGCACCGCTGCCCTTGGCGGACATACGGACAAGTGTGTCGACTGCCAGTACGAAGCACCCATCTCCTACAACTCGTGCCGATCGCGGTGCTGTCCCAAATGCCAGGCGCAGGCCCGCAACCGCTGGCTTCAGGCACAGCAGCGCGACCTCCTCAACACCAACTACTTCCACCTCGTCTTCACCGTGCCTCACGAACTGAACCCGCTAGCGCTGACTTCTCCCAGGCCATTCTTCGACCTGCTCTTCGAGGCCAGTTCCCAGACCCTGCTGGAGGCGGCCGCGGATCCCAGGCGGCTCGGTGCAGAGATCGGATTTCTGTCGGTCCTGCATACGTGGAGTTCGAATCTGCTGGGCCATTACCATGTCCACTGTGTCGTCCTCGCCGGAGGACTGTCGGCCGACCACCGGCGATGGATCCACACCCGCCACCCGCTGTTCCTGCTGCCCATTCCCGTGTTGCGCACCATGTTCCGCAACAAGTTCCTCGACGGACTTCGGCAGCTTCACCACAAGAACCAGCTCGACTGCCGCGGGCCCGCTGCCGATTTTCGTGATCCTGCATGGTTCGAGGATCTGGCTGCCAGACTGGGAAAGAAGAAGTGGTTCGTTTACGCCAAGCCTCCCTTCGGCGGCCCCGCCCATGTCCTGCGCTATCTCGGTCGCTACACCCACCGCATGGCCATATCCAACCATCGCCTCCTGGCCTTCGACGGACAGAAGGTCACCTTCCTCTGGAGGGATTACGCCCACGGCAGCAAGCAGCGCGTCATGGCCCTCGATGCAGTGGAGTTCCTACGCCGCTTCTTCCTGCACGTCCTGCCCAAGGGCTTCGTGCGCATCAGACACTATGGCCTGCTCTCCAACCGCTTCCGCAACCAGCTGCTGCCACTCGCAAACGAGTTGCTCGCCACCCAAGGCCGCCAACCACTTCCCATGCCACCCTTGCCCGAAGGCGAACTCTGGCACTGTCCCCGCTGCGGCAAAGCCATGCGAGTCGTCCAGCGCTTCACCGCCGCTCAACTCTATCTGGCAGCCTTCGATTCCTCATGATCGCCTGCGCCAATCCGGTCCACCGACTTGCTCCCTGCACGTCTTCACACCAGTGTGTTCCAAGCATCAAGAAAGCCTGCAAAACCAAATTTACCGACATCCCCGAACGGCTCGATCGAAGACCGCTCATGCAACTGCTCACCGCTGGCCATCAGCATCGACGACGATGGCAGGGCCCAAAAGCATTAACCGGATCACGAAACTGCATTCAATCTCCATAATTCCCACCTGCATCACCGCGACCGCGGCAAACGCCTGCGGCTTCCTTCTTACCTCCAAATCGAAAGCGCCTCGCAGACAAATCTTCCGTAATAACGGGCCTGTCGGCGCGAGGCGCTTCCGATGTTGGATAGCGGTGAGTCGTCCGGAACCGAACTCTGAACACCGTGAGACGCTCATTTCCTTCTGACGAGCCGATAAAACACTCCCTCGAAAGCGATCAGAACCTCATCTTTGTTCTTGAGATAGACGTCCTGCCCTGGCAAAGGAAATGCTTCACAGCAACTCCCGGCCTGTTATCGTTGCCACGGTCTTCCATTCTGGTTTTGAAGGGGTTTGAAGTGCGATACCGTCTTGCTTTCCTTCTGCTTGCCCTGGCTGTTCCCGCCGCCGCGCAGGATCGCGGAGCCGATATGCGGACCGCCTTTGCCCGCGTCCAGCATTTGAAACACGGCATCAACGCCTCGGAGTGGTTCGCCCAACATGCCAGTGACTACTCTGCGGCATTCACCGGCCGCTATACCGATGAGGCGGATATCGCGCTCATGGCCAAGCTCGGATTCGACAATGTCCGACTCAGTATCGACCCGGTGCCGCTGGAGCAGTCGATGAACCATTGGGGAAGTTCGAACGGAGACTTTTTGGCCCGTCTCGATCGCGCGGTCGACGCTATGCTGGCCAACGGCCTCGCCGTCCAGATCGACATCCACCCCGAAGAGCCCTACAAGCAGGCGGTGAAGAACGACAACGAAGGCGTGGAGCGATTCGTCATGTTATGGCGCCGTCTGGCCGCCCACTACTCCAACCGCGATCCCGAGAAAGTCTTCTTCGAGGTTATGAACGAGCCCGAGGTCCACGATCCCTACCGCTGGGCGGGTATCCAGGCCGCGGCCGCGGAGGCCATTCGCGAAGTCGCTCCCAAACACACCATCATCGCCACCGGCCCCAACTGGTCCGACATCATCGACCTGCTGACCCAGCACCCCCTGCCCGACGGCAACGTCATCTACACCTTCCACTTCTACGAGCCGAACCAGTTCACGCACCAGGGCGCAAGCTGGAGCAATCCCTACCTGATCTATACCCACGGCATCGCCTACCCGGCCGACGAATCCTCGATGAACGAAGTGCTCAAGCAGGTTCCGGATTTCGCCGACCGGTTCGCGCTGGAGCGCTACTGGCTCGACCACTGGGACGCACACCGGATCCGGCTGGAGATCGATGCGGCCGCCGCCTGGGGCAAGACCTACAACGTGCCGTTGATTTGCAATGAATTCGGCGCGTATCGTCGGGTGACCGATCCGGCGTCGCGCATGAATTGGATCCACGACGTCCGCACCGCCCTCGAAGCCGACTCGATCGGCTGGACCATGTGGGACTACCGCGGTGGCTTCGGCGTGGTGTGGAAGGAAGACGGCCAGCCCACGAAGGTGGATGACAAGGTGGTGGAGGCGCTGGGGTTGAAGGGAAGATAGCGGAGTTAGGTCGATGACCGTTTGATCTTGTACCAATCCTGGGTGTCCCAGAAAGGGGGTTCCGGTCGGATCGTGCCGGTTGTACTTCGCCAGTCTTAATGAAATTGACAGAGGCGAATTGTCCAATCATGAACAGAACGGCGGCGAGATAGAGTCTGCCGCCATCATGATCGACGCGGATCACGCGCATCGTGCCGTGAAGACGAAATAACTCAACGTCTTTGATGCGGGCTGACGGAATGAATGAACTTGCGTTGCGAAATCGTACCATGCCTATGCTTCACAGATGCCCACAACGAGACGGAGCGTCGCTGGCCTAGCTCTCAGTTTCAGTCGCGGGTGATTAGTTGGCCACACGTACTTTACCTCCCGGTAAAGTACGTGTGGCCGGTGATCCGGGAGGAATGGTGTTAAGCCTTCGGGAACCCAGCCGCAGGCAGCTCTTGCTAAAGACCCACGCAGTCGAGAACGCACCCTCACTCTATATTGACCTTGATCTGCGTATGGGCGGCGTCGCTTTGCGGGCGGCCGCCCAGGACTGGAGCTCCCGGAGAGAGGGAAGGAGCGCGGTGCCATCCTTAAGAATGTCGTGGGGTGTAGCTCCGAATACAGCAATAAAATATACGGAGATCGCGAAGTCGTTCTTTAACTATGCAGTTGCAAACAAATGGATTGTCAAAAGTTCAGCAAAGCTCATTAAGGGGGCGAGAGGAAAATCGGCCAGCAACCAAGGGGCACGCATTCCCTTCTCCGACGAAGAACTGCGACGGATGTACGACGCATGCGAACATCAATACGGCAAAACGCCATAAATGGTCACGCGAAGTATCCGGCCTGCATTCAGCGCCTCCTTTTGCGGATCGCAGGAAGTTTTTTTCGACCGATTGTTTCAATTGTCAGAGACTCGTTGTAATGGGGCTCCGCGAGAATGGAATATCGGGAACCGCCTTCGCCGTTGGTGACGATGAGCTCATCCACTTGTCCATGTAACTGCACCGCCATCCGGTAGACGGTTGCAGCGAAATAATAATCATCGTTAGGATGCGCGACGACGAGTAATGTTCTCCTCAGGGGCTCCGCGTACCAAGACCCGCCACTCGAGGTCAACCGTCGCGCAGTGCGCTGCGCAAGCCACACTGATCATCGCATTTACAACAATTAGTTTTGACTCCCGCCTGATATGTGATATTTTTCGTGCATGGAATACGCTTCATTCAGCCACGGCAGCCAGATCACAGCGCCGGATGCGTATTCGCACATCGATTGTCGATGTCGCTCCTGATTCTCGCCCAGCAGATCTTTTGACAGAACTGAGCTTGAGGATCGCCATCCCTTGAAGACATTTAAATGCAGGCTTCAGGGGGAATACTAATCGTTCAACGTCTTGCCTGGCGGCTAAGTCAGAGACGATGACCTCGTTTCATCTTTACAGGCTGGTCCTTCGTGTCCGCAGCAGCTCTGTCTCGACTCTGCATACTTTGAACCGATTCCGAGCGTGTCTGGCGCCGTTGACGGCGGAGGGCATGTCTCCCTTCTGTGAGCAGGAGACCGAAATTTCTCCTGCAGTGAGGCATATTTATGAGTCCAAGAAAGACGCATTCCTATCGTTTCGTTGTCTTGTTCGTTTTGACCACTGTATTTGCACTCGGCCAGACCGTAACCAGCGGGACCGTTGTGGGCTCAGTGGCCGACTCAACTGGAGCTGCCGTTACGTCTGCAATCGTAACTATTACGCAGGCAGACACGGGTGCGGTTCGAACTGTCAAGACGAACGACTCCGGTCAATATCGCTTTCCATTTGTTAAGCCTGGAGATTACACGATCTCCGCCAAAAGCGCGGGACTCACAGCTGAGGTCTCGCACTTCAGTCTGATGGTAGGCCAAGAACAACAGATAAACCTTGTGCTGGCTGTGCAATCTGTACAGCAATCCGTATATGTCAATAGCTCTGCATCGCTTCTTGAGACAGAGAACGCCAACCAAGCGACTTCCTATGGTGAAAAAGAAGTGGAGAACATGCCAATCAACGGCGGGGATATCACCAACATCGCTTTCACTACGCCCGGCCTCCGCCTCAACGTAGGCGGCGGTAACACCAACTTCAACGTCAACGGTCTTCCCTTCAGCTCCGCGCTCTTCACCATGAACGGAGCCGACATCACCGAGCCCTACAACCTGAACAATAAGTCCGGTGCGAGCAACAACACCCTTGGGGCGAACGACATTCAGGAAGCTGCAGTGATCGTAAACGCCTTCAGCGCGCAGTACGGACGTATGGCCGGTGCACAGGTGAACTACATCAGTAAATCGGGTACCAACGCCTTCCACGGGAACCTGGCAGAAAACTATAACGGCGCGATCCTGAATGCCAACGACTATTTCAAAAACCTCGAGGGGACGCCTCGCGGCCGCGCCGTCGCGAATCAGTATGCGGCATCGATTGGCGGTCCAATCCTAAAAAATAAGCTGACGTTCTTTGCGAATTTCGAGGGACTGCGTTACGCCCTGCCGTCCTCAGGAGTCGTCTCACTGCCCTCGCCGGAATTACAAGAGTACACACTGGCTCACATCCCGACAGCTTCGGCCCTCCTCTATCAGCAACTCTTCAAACTCTACAACGGTGCCCCAGGCATCAGCCGCGCGGTGCCCGTCACCACAGGCACAGGCCCTCTGCAGGACAGCACTGGTCATCTTGGCTGCGGCACGCAGAAGTTCACTGGAACCTACCTGAATGGCTCGAGTGGACCGCAGTTCGGAGTGGATGTTCCTTGCGCGGTCGCTTTCGGCACCAATGCATCGAGCTTGAATACGGAAAACTATGTCTCTGGGCGTATCGACTACAACATCAACGACAAGCAGAAGGTCTATTTCCGCCTGAGCCGGGACTGGGGCATCCAGGCCAGCGCAACCAGTCCGATCAGCCCGATCTTTAACCAGCAGAGCGATCAGCCCTGGACGATTCCCCAGCTGAACTACACCTATGCCATCACGCCGAACCTGGTGAATAACTTTGTTGCAAGCGGCAACTGGTACTCCGCTATCTTTGGCGTCGTCAATTTCCCGGATGCGGAGAACGCGTTCCCTGGAAACTTTGTCTTGAACGATGGAGGAGCGAATGGAAGCGCGAATAACACCACCGGAACCGGCTTTGCCAATGTGAATGCTCTGCTGCCGACGGGAAGGCGTGGAGAGCAGTTTCAGCTCATCAACGACCTGTCCTGGAGCCACGGCCATCACACCATCCAGGCGGGGGTGAATGACCGCAATAATCGAATCTCGGATTCGAGCATTTCGAGCGGATCGATCATTGGTGCCACCACATTCAATGATCTCACCGACTTTGCTGTCGGCGAGGTGAACAGCACTAATACCGGGACAAAATTCACTCAATCTTTTCCCTTGTTGCCCATAGCTCACACACGCCTCAATTCGCTGGGATTCTATGGGCAGGACGAATGGAAGGTCCGCAGCAATCTGAATATCACCTATGGAGTACGGTTTGAGCTGCAAGGCAATCCTTCCTGCAAAGAGAACTGCTTCTCGCGGTTCAACACCGCGTTTCTCGCCCCCGGATACCAGGCCGGCGCCGAGGTTCCATATAACGAGACCATTCAGACCGGGCTCAACAAGGCCTTCGCCAATCTTGAAGGCATTGTGACCCAGCCGCGTCTGGGTATTGCCTACTCCCCGCGTGGTAACGGAGGCATTGTGATTCGGGGCGGCGTTGGCCTATTTGCCAATACCTTCCCTGGAAACATTGCAGCCAGTGTCTTTGGCAATGCGCCGAATAAGTTCACGCCGACCGTGAATTATGGGGATGTTGCCCTGAGCGACGATCCCAATAGCTCGCAGGCGGTGGCAATTGCGTCGAATCAAGCCTTTCAGAATGGCTTCTCGAGTGGCGACAACCTCATCCAGCTGCAGAAGGCGCTGGGCAGTGTTCAATTTGCCACACCCACCTTCTACTCCAATCCCACTCATTTCTACACCATAAAAGTCATCGAGTGGAGCCTTGAGATAGAACAGCCGCTCGGCAGACGTGATGTCTTGACGTTCACTTACGCGGGCAACCACGGATATGACGAATCGAACACGAACGCGGACGCGAACGCTTACATTGGAACTCCAAGTCGTTATCCCAATGGATTTGGAGGCTTGCCGAACGCTATTCCTGATCCGCGCTTTTCTACCGTGAGTCAGATCCTCGTTTCCGAATACTCGAACTATAACGGCCTCACCGCGCAGGTGCGCCACGCATTCAGCAACGGGTTTCAAGGGCAGGCGTTTTATACCTGGAGCAATGCACTGCAGCTCAATCCGCCCTCGGGGACCTCGACCACACTCTATGTCTATAACCCTTACAACCCGAAGGCCGGCTACGGTCCGACCAGTTTCGATACACGCAATAACTTCACAGCGGACCTTCTGTGGGTCTCACCAAAACAGAAGAACCGCTGGCTAGAGTCCACGCTTGGGGGCTGGACGTTTGGAGGAAAACTCTACATTTACAGCGGACGTCCCTTCTCGGCGACCAATAGCCAGATTCCAGGTCTCCTTTCACCAACAGTTGGCGGCACAATCCTCGCAGATCTACTTGATACGAGCCTCGTAGGAAAACGTTGCTCGCGAGAGGCCGTGACCACGCCGTGCTTCACCGCCACTCAATTCGCCGCTTCGACGGCGTCGACCGCTAATCCGCACCAGCAGGCGGACTTCGGCAACACTCCTCCCAATATCTTCCGTGGGCCGGGATTCTCTAGCGTTGCCAGTCAGCTCACCAAGAAGATACCTGTGAAAGACACGGCCTCCTTTGAGCTTGGCGTGACTGCCTACAATCTTTTCAATCGCGCCAACTTCGCTGTTCCCAATGGGAACGTGACCTCTGGCTCCCGAGGACTAATCACCAGCACGGTGAGCTCTCCCACGAGCATCTACGGCACCGGGCAAGGCGCAATTGTTTCCGGTCGCGTCCTGGTGCTGGTAGGCAAATTCGTCTTTTGAGTGCGCAGATTCCGATCACAGACACACGTGGAGATACTCGATGAAGACGTTCCAGCGATTTTTTCTTGTTCTATTGGCTGCAGCTCTTGTTTCCGTACCGGCTTCAGGACAGCAGCGACGCCCAATCACACTTCAGGACCTTGTATCACTGAATCCATTTGCTGGTCAGACCGGCGTGCTTGCGCCTGATGGAAAGCACTTTGCAGTGATTGAGAAGGGACAGATCGCGCTTCTGCCTATTGGCGGCGGCGCGGCGGTCCCGGTAACCGCGACCCCGGGAGGAAAGTCGGAGATAAACTGGTCACCGGACAGCACGAAACTGGCCTTTATCAGCCAGGGACAGATTTGGATAGTGCTCGTTTCAGGTGGAGCGCCGGTCAAACTGACCGATGACCCGACCGGCCCTGGCGATCCACGTGGCGCCTCCGATCATCTGCCTAAATGGAATCCGAACGGCAAATGGATTCTCTACGAATCCGGCCGCAGAGGATGGAACCAGATCTACGTCGTCAGCGAAGACGGAAAGGCCGAGCACCTGATCGCCTCGACTGAGATTTATACCGGCGGCGACGTAATTGCCAGCTCCACGCCGGACCAGGGCGATGCAGTCTCATCGGATCGCTTCGCCCCCAATCCTGCCTGGTCGCCGAACGGAACTGAGATTTCCTACACCGAACGGTCGCGCGAGTCTTTCTCTGGCAAACTCAATATCGTCACCTTCGATCAGAGTTCAGGAACACCGACGGGATCTCCGCGCACCCTCTACACGGCCAGGAATGATCCAGGCGGCGCTTGGGCTGTGAATACGGCCGCGTGGTCTCCCGACAGTCAGACACTCGCAGTTGTGCTGCAGGAGACCGACTGGGATAAGGTCTTTCTGATTCCCGCCGCCGGAGGTAAGCCGAAACAACTCACCACCGGCCAATGGGAAGATGAAACGCCGGTGTATGCACCCAACGGAAAGTGGATCGCGATCGTCTCCAACCGCAATCCTCCCGAAGAACGGCACATCTGGATCGTCCCTGTGGATGGCTCCGGGCCATGGCAGCTGACGCATCTTGACGGAGTGGAGAATGATCCTCAGTGGTCACCGGACAGCAGCACACTTTATTTCGGGCGAGGAACGTCGCTGCGCGCTCCGGTCACCTATGTCGCGCCCATCCGTGGCGAAAATGAAGCGCGGCCCTTGCAGCCGTTGCAGCCTTCGATTTTTGAGGAGGCCCGACTTCCCGCTCCGGAAATCGCTCATTTCAAAGGAAAGGACGGTCTGCCCCTCGCGGGAATTCTATTTCGTCCCCTGGGCTTCAGGCCTGGTGTCCGCTACCCCACGGTGATCTGGGCGCACGGCGGTCCCGAGGGCCAGGTGGCGTTAAGTCTTTCTCCATGGTCTCTGTTTCTGGCTCAGGAAGGTTTTCTGGTCTTCGAGCCGAATTTTCGAGGCAGCACAGGTTACGGAGAACGGTTCCGCAATCTGAATGTGAAGGACTCCGGAGGCGGAGAAATCGATGATATCGCTGCTGCTGTGCGTTACCTGGTCGACCAGGGATTCGCTGACCCCTCGCGTGTCGGCATCGGAGGCGGCAGCCATGGGGGAACTGTCGTTGCGAATGCCGTGACCAAGCTCCCGAATACCTTTGCCGCGGGGATCGAGATGTTTGGAGTGGTGGACCGCGCATTGTTCCTGCATTACACCAATCGCAATTCGAAGATCCGCTGGGAGACCAAGATGGGTGGTACTCCCGAGGAACAACCGGCGGTTTATCGGAAGGCCAATGTCCTTCCGGACGTCGACAGGATCAAGACGCCCCTGCTGATCATGCACGGCGAAGAGGATCCGCAGGTCCCACCGCAGGAGTCGGTAGAATTTGTCGCAGCTCTTAAGAAGGCAGGCAAAGCCTATAACTACATTACCTACCCAAACGAAGGTCACGGCTTTCGAAGCCCCGAACACCGGCTGGACTCGATGCAGCACGAGCTTGCATTCCTGGAAAAATATCTACACCCTGCGCCCTGATGGGACCGGCTCACGGTGCGGGCTGAGCCGGGACGGGGAGTGGAACTGGATAACCTCGACTTCCCGTGTAGGCCATGCAACAACCGCATGGGAAAAATGACGCCGGACGAGTACCTCCTGTTGCTGGAGGTTCTCACCGATAAAATCTCGCTGGCGAAGACCGACGTGCTGCAACGGCTGGAGATCAGTGTGTAACTAGCGGCGGCGGATCGGGCGTGGCGATCACCGCAGAAGAAGCAGCAAGGGCGACCTTAAGTTCATAAAGTTAGACTTGAAAATTTATTTCACAGAATCTTTGTAAAGTGCCGTGGCGCGTATACTCGCGGTTAATTAGACGCCGAAGCTGAGGTGATCCATATGGGTACCCTGAGTCGATTTTTGACAGAGTATGGCGCATTAAGCCGGGTGCTGGAACCGCGTGACCTTTTCGCTCTGGCTGTGTGTACCGCGACGCACGCTCCAGAAATTCTGCGGTCACGAAAACTAACGGGACTTGACGCCGCCATGAGCCGGAATGTGACGGTTCGCTTTGCCAACTCCCAAGTGGTGCTGCCTTTGGCGGACATCGATCAGATTCTGTCGATTCACGAGGATAATCCCACGTTCGGCAATTTGCGAGAAATCTACGCCCGCGATTGCTACCTGCAATGTTTAAAGCTAAGAACGCCAGTACGCTCGGTACTCGATCTCGGCGCGAATCGCGGTATGTTTTCCGTTCTTGCCTTAGTAGCGCTGGGCGCTGATGTCGTGATTGGGGTCGAACCGGCTCCAATCTATGAACCGGTGGCAAGGTTATTGTTCGAAGCGAACCACTGCGATTCCAACCGCTGGTTCCGCTATACCAAGTTCGTCTCTGGAGTCACCGGTGAGCAGCAGGATTCGGCTCGCAAGATTTCGATTCAGACCATCCTTCGAGAGCAAGGAATCAGCCGGTTCAATCTTGTGAAAATCGACATTGAAGGTGATGAGAAGCAAATCTTCGACGAACCGGATTGGTTGACCTCCGTCGATACCATCACCATGGAAATACACCCTCAGTTTGTCGCTGATTTATCCGGAATTCCGCGTGCTCTGGAGCGGTATGGTTTCCATTACGTTATCGTCGATCAGGCTGGCAACCCTGCCAGCCTTGCCAAAGGGATGTTCCTCTACGCGTCTTGCAGCGGCACGATTCGGAAGCCTGAATCAACGTGCCATCCACGCTGAAGTGCTCGTCGCTCATGAACCGCTTCGCCTGTCGTTTCACTTCGGCGAAGAACTATTGCGCTGGTCAAAAGATGATTGCGGTTCTTCGAGAACACCGCGTGGTTCCACACTCCATCATCCATGCCCAGGCCTACGAACCAGCGAAACAGAAGTTTGTAATTTGCTGGTCGAGCAGATCGAATCAGACCCTCGAGCACCTGATTTGGTTCAAGGGCCGCTGATGCATATGGTCGCGGTCGGGCTACCAATTTCCTTTAGCGTTCGGGGGTTCGCGAAATAGGATTACGGCCACCATCGATGGCTCAACCATCGAAAGATCAGGCTAAAATTGAAAGTCATGAATATCTTTCGACTCCAGCCACTTTTCTTTGTTGCCGGAACAATAGCCATTGGCCTTCTCGTCCCATCGATGCGTGCCGCGACACCCGACGAGCAGGCTGTCCTTGTCCCCATAAACGCGATGTTTGATGGTATGGCCAAGCGAGACGCTGCAGCGATCAAGGCACCCACGTTGCCTGGAGGAACGATGGTCTTGATGCGTGACGGCAAACCGGCTCAGATGACATTTGAGGCATTTGCCGATCGGGTCGGAAAGCCGGGAAAGACAAAGATCGAGGAACGCATTCATGATCCTCTGGTGCGCATCGATAACGATCTGGCAATGGTGTGGGCTCCATTCGATTTTCTGGTGGACGGCAAAGTAGACCACTGCGGAACAGACTTGTTCAATCTTGTTCGTACAGATGGGAAATGGTTGATTGCGAGTGTTGCTGACACTGGACGGAAGGACTGTGGAGCGAAGTAGTCGCTGTCGACGCGTTGACTGGTAGCCCGTTATGAAGAACCATTTGTCCGTATCAAATAGAGGTGAGGGCGCACCTGGGGAAATGTAGCACGAGAGCCTGCCGACTTGTGCGGCTCGAGTCACTTGCTCTTTAGAAGCGAATTGATTGCTGTGACTTCCGCTTTGAGATTTTGGTATTCGTTCAAATATCTTGAATGCCGGTGTGCTATGCCAGATTCCTGGACTGAGGAGTCCTCTTTTTGTTCCGGGTCCAGTTCTGCCATCCGCATTACGTCTTGTTGACGCCTGGCGAGCAGCTCTTCCTTTGTCATTGCCTCAAGTGTGTTCTCCACCTAGTCCGGCCTCCTCTCGCTCACAAGAAAGGATGCGCTTGCCAGGCGACGGGATGGCCTGGGATTGTGCGGAGCCTGTGGATTCGGACGATGTAGTCCATACGGCTCACTCGCTAACTCTCTTAGCGCCACATTGGCGGGCATCACGACCCCAAGAAGTGCGGCGAGCAGATCTGGCGGAGTGCCGGACAACTTGAGTGTGGCACCCGGCCGTACTAGTCAGGCGGCAACCTGTCCTTGATGGTTTGTGCCACATCGTCGATCGAGGTGCGCTGACTCAACTGTTCGATCTCTCGCTCGGTATGAATAAACCAAGAGCGGTCGTTTCATGCGCTCCTCCTCACGATAAGGTTTCTCCGTTCATCTGTATCGGCTACATGACCCAGGGCACACCTGCTGCAACCACCTATATGATCCCCTAAGTCCGCATGCGCTTTCACAACGTTCCGAGCGGCTCGCAGGCGTGCCTCGAAACCCGCCGTATTTACCTGCGAAGCTTCAAGTTCACGTTCACACACGTCGATGATGTCGGTAACATGGCACGACAGGACACATTTTTTATTCTTACCAACGGATGCCGTTATCTCGCAGAATTTTTTCGGTCACACTCAGAAGATAGCCCCATCTGCGGTCGAGCTCCTGGCATGCAATCTCATGCCTGCGTAACATCCGTGCCATCCGGGGCTCTGTATTTCTCATTGCCTCTGTCCACCACGTCCACGTCGTCGGTCCATCGCCAGTCGTCGGTCTTTGCTCCATGCTCGTCTCCCAACATTGTTGTTGGATGCAAGGGGAATCGCGATGCGGAGGCAAACCCTCAACATTCCTCTTGCATCAGTAGGGATGAGTATGGCGAATGGTAAGTAATAACCCGGTTGCCCTGCCAATCCATTGCCCCCAATGGATCGAGGCAGAGCGATTTTTATGCCTGGGAACTTATCCTACCAAGGCTGCATGGCGCTCCTGGGCGTCTTCAATCTCCCCGCGCCGGTAACTCGCGGGCCAATCGTTGGCTGCTTCCTCGATCTCTGAGTGCAGGCGGTCAGCGGCCATTGGCAGACCCTCGGACATCATTTCTGGTGCGTGCTCCATGGCGCGTATGGTTTTGGCTTTCGCGAGATCAGTGGGTCGAGTGGGATCAAGGTTGTTGTTCGTGACTTCCAGGGCTTGCTGGGACCGTCGTCTTCTTTCAACTTTATTTTGATCCGGTGGCCCTTTCAACGCTGAATTCGCGCTTACCACACAGAAGCCAAAATTCAAGATTAAAGGAGAGAACCGAGATGGAAGTGACCGGGTTGGACAGGATTAAGGTAGCCAGCATTAGCTTTCTTGGGTTTGCGTTAGCTTGTCTGATCGGATGGGTGGGGTTAGATATTTTCCACAATTCATCGATAATCCTTCGGCTCGCCAGCATGGCCTTTTTCATCTCAGCGCTTATCACGCTCGTTGTTGCCGTTATCATTCTGGCATCGCTATTTGCTCCAGACGCTCACAGCAGACGTCACGGGTCGTCATATTTCCGGTCGCTAAAAGGGTAACCGCAGCGGACAAAAGTGGGATTTCGGTTCCCGTCTGCGCCGCGTACTCTTGTCATCAATGGAGTGGCCCTCGGGGGAGGGCTTCCCTTCGCGTACGCACTCGCAGATAACCGTCTGCGGGTGCTTTTCGTTTGCGCTAAAAGCTGCTTGAGCCTGGTCGAGCATGTTTACCAATGAGTCATGAGATTGCTAGCGCCAAAAGGAGATGGTTTTTCGAAAACCTTTCCAGCCTCAGTCGCTCGCCGCGGTTCGATGTCACGATCTTATTGCGTGCCGGTTAACCGGATGTACGCTAGATTGCTGATGATGATCGGATCACCGCGATCGTTCCTCGCTATCAAGCAGAATGGATGATCTGTCTTCAGTCTCTTCCCATTGATGGTATCGGCTACGATCACATCAGATTGCATACTGAGATTCGGACTCAGCACGACATGCTTGTCCTTGAACGCCCAGAAGTCTTGATAGATTTCAAGCTGATAGCGATGTATGCCAGAGACGAGTTCTTTCAAAGGCACGCCTTCATATACGTTTTTGCGGTTTGTCTTTGGGTCTACCACGTCTACTGCAATCCGATCCATCTTGAGCAGAGACGAGAGCTGAAAGTAATTCCAAGTCTTTACCGGCGTGGTGTTAATGGACAGGATAGGATTTGGCTGCTTCTGAGAAGCTGGGGTAGAGCTACCATGGCGTTGTGCGAATGCGCATCCGGAAGCCATGGTCATCAGAAGTAGAGCAGCTCTTAGGCGTACCATTCGAGCCCCTATCACTTGCATTTTCCATCACCTCGGACTGTTCTGTCGAGGGGAATGCTTTGGGTAGTAGACTTCCCCGACTACGAGCAGATTCCCCAAGCCCCCATAGGGATGTCTGTTTCGGCGTGCTGAGGTGCCACCCGCCCTTGAATCAGCGCAGCTTCGAGATTATTGCCGGAGCTCGGCGCTACCGCGCGGCGCAGATGGCCGAGGTTAATAGTGTGCCCGTTCATCGTCAATCTTACCGACGCAGAAGCGCTGGAGGCACAGTTGATTGAAACCTTCAGCCCCTTCCAGAGAGCGCGCTTGGCCTCTCTCCAGAATCCCCTTTGCTATCCGCGCCGCTAATGCGACCATATTGCAAACGCCATCTGCACTAAATCAGGGGAAAGAATGCATCTTCGCTTCGTTCGTGGCCGTTACACTGCCATACTGCTCTCTGTCCTGTTCCTGAGCCTGCCATTCGTAACAGCTGGTGCGCAAGTTCCTACACCTGTATCCGCTCTCGGCCACAACCCCGGCGACGACTTCTACCTCGCCGACTACGACGATGCCATCCGCTACTTCCACGCGCTGGCGGCGAGCTCTGACCGCATCAAGATGTTCAAAGTGGGCAAGTCGACCCGCGGCGAAGAATTCGAGATCGCCGTCATTTCCTCGCCCGAAAATCTCGCCCGTCTTGACGAATACAAATCTATCGCCCACAAGCTGGCCGACTCGCGCACCCTCACTGACGCACAGGCGCGCGAGCTGGCCCGCACCTCCAAGGTCATCGTCCACATCGACGGCGGACTCCACTCCGACGAAGTCGCCGGCGGCCAGCATTCCATCCAACTCGCCTACAAGCTGGTCTCCGCGCAGGGCGATCCGCAAATCGACGCTATCCTCAACAACGTCATCCTCGTGCTGTGGCCGACAATCAATCCCGATGGACAGAATATGGTTGCCGCCTGGTATCGCCGCAATCTCGGCACATCGTTTGAAGTCAGCCCGATGCCCTGGCTCTATCAGGACTATGTCGGCCACGACAACAACCGCGATGGCTACATGCTCAACATGACCGAGTCGCAAGTGGTCACGCGTACTGAGATCGAGTACAGCCCGGTTATCTTCTACTGCCAGCACCAGACCGCCCCCTTCCCTGCGCGCATCTGGATTCCGCCTTTCGCCGATCCCATCTCCTCGAACATCAGCCCTTACATGCGCAGCTGGCTGAACGTCGTCGGCACGAACATGTCCGCCGCTCTTCAGCAGCAGCATCTTCCCGGAGCCATCTCCCAGGCCCAATACGACAACTGGTATCCCGGCTTCCTCGACTTCACTCACGTATTCCGGAATGAGATTTCGTTCTTTACCGAGACGGCGCTCTACCGCTATGCCACCCCTCGCTTCTATACCGTCAATGAATTCCCGAAGCCCTCGCAGGACCTGAAAGCACTCACCCTCTACACCGACCCGTGGCAAGGCGGATGGTGGCACTTGAACGACGCCGTCAAGTATATGGTCGCCGCATCCATGTCCGTCCTCGATACGTCCGCCAAATATCGCGAGCAACTCCTCTACAACCGCTGGCAGGCAGCGCACGACAACATCGAACACTTCAAGCACGCCGCGCCTTACGCTTACGTCCTGCCCAACCCACAGGCCGACACGCCCGAGGCCGCTCTCCTCGCGCAAAAACTTCTCGATAACGGCCTCGAAGTCCACCGTGCCGCCCGCTCGTTCCACGCCAACGGCATCGACTACCTTGCCGGCTCATGGGTCGTCTTGATGGACCAACCATACTCCGGATTAGCCAAAGAATTGTTCGAAGTACAGCATTATCCTCAAGCTATACTTGACGGCAGCGCCAAGCCCGTCACTCTGCCCTACGACGTCACTGGCTGGACTCTCCCGATGCAAATGGGTGTCAAGGTCGATGTCGTCACCGATCCGGTCAGCGACGAACAGCGCTCCGCGCTTGAGTTGGTATCAAAAATCGAGCCGCTTTCTGTCAGCGTCGAAGGCGCCGGACCAACCTTCATCATCAGCCACAAGCCCGACGCCAGCTTCATGGCCGTCAACGATATTCTCGCCGCCAGCGGATCGGTGGCGTTCGCGCGCGACGAGGTTCAGACCTCCGAGGGCCGTGAAACGGGAGCATTCGTCGTCACCGGCATTGGGCGCGCTAATCTGCTGTCGATTGCCCAAAAGTATGGCGTCTCCGTTGTCTCTGCCACACGCACTCCGCAGACCATCCCGATCCATAAGGCTCGCATCGGTCTCTATCGTCCGTGGCAGCCATCTATTGATGAAGGCTGGACGCGCTGGATCCTCGAAAAATATGGCTTCGCGTCCGAAAGCCTCTACAACGCCGGGGTCAAGGCCGGCAACCTCCATGCGCGCTTCGACACCATCATCCTTCCCGACATGTCGAAGAACCAGCTCACAGACGGCTTTAAAACCGGCATGGTTCCCAGCGAATATGCTGGCGGCATCGACACCGCAGGTGCCGATGCCCTCCGCGAGTTTGTTCGGGAAGGCGGCACTCTCATCGTCTTTAACCAGAGTTCTTCAGCGGTGATCGACCTCTTTGGGCTGCCGGTCAGTAATATTCTCGCCGACGTTAAGAGTGATCAGTTCTTCTGCTCAGGGGCACTTCTTCGGGTTGAGTTGAAAGACACATCTCGTCCCAGCCTCTATGGATTGCCCGCCGATCCCATTGTCATGTTCGAACGCGGGCCTGCGTTCGCTCCCAGACCGGGTTTTGAGGGCGCGATTCTCGCGGCCTACCCCAAGGGAACCAACCCACTCGAAAGCGGGGTGCTGCTGCATCCAGAGAAAATCGAGGGCCAGGCTGCCGCCCTCGATGTGAGCTACGGCAAAGGGCATATCCTTCTTTACGGATTTAAGCCACAGTGGCGCGCACAGTCTCACGGCGCCTACAAGTTCTTCATGAACTCGCTGTATCGCTACAATGAGCCAGCCTTCACCGAAACTCCAGTAGTCAAACCTGCTGAATCCGACAAGGCTACCCGCAAAATCGAAGCCAGCGCCGGACAACAGGATGACGACGATCTGAATTAGACCCGAAGCCAGGAGTTACTCTTCGGTGCGCAGCGCTGGCACAATTTCCGAGCGGTCCACTGCATCGTTTGAATCTACGTCGAATGAACCGATTCCCGGTGAAGGGCTCGTCTCAGGCGGGCCCGACGAGTCCGCAATTGTAGTCTTGCGCTCTGCCCGAATACCAGGTATCAAATCAGTCTTCGGATCAAACAATGCCGCGTGTGGATCGGGATGGAATCGGCCGCCACCCCAATAAACAACCAGCAGGCTCGCCGTCACTCCTGGATGCAGGCAGGTGATCGGCACCACATATCGTTTCGATTTCAGCAGTGACTCTGCAATTCCATCGACAGGAGTACTGCGGTGAATCGTTCCCGGAACTTGCGGAATCACGAAGGTCGCAAACTCGAGGTCTCGATGCCGCTTACTGTACTTGGTCAGCGATCTGGCCGCTTGCTTCGGAGTCATCAGACCGGCATCCCCAATAAAGTTACGGCGGATGGAGTGAGGGTAATAAAAGTTCAGCACCTCTTCGGCAAAATTCGCGCAGTTGTTGAAGAACAAATCGAAGTGGCTCACATTCGCGCGTTGATTGAAGTCTGCAATCAGGGCGTTGTCCTGTTCGGGCCGCGTCTCAATCGCAAACCCGTACATCTTGCGGTCGTACGCTGCTCCCAGAAGCTGAATCCAGTCCCCGCCTGGAATCTCCTTCTTCGGATCGTCCGGAATCCGGTCCCGCAAATGCTCGCGCCGGTAGTGGTCTCGGAGCCGTGTCTCCATTCCCGGATCGGCGGTCGCCGGAATCTCCCAGGCGTCATCCACGGCGTACAGATAAGGAATCAGCGGCATCGCCAGCCAGTCATAGCCATCGACGCCTCGATACCGACTAGCACGACGCCGTTCTCGCCCGGCATACACTGCCGCAACTCAGTCGGAGTCTCCGCGCAAACATCGCTCAAATAAATGGCCGCGTGGCCCGTGGGGTTCATTCCGCCAAAGTGCCCGAAAGGTTCCTCCAGCAGCAGCGCGGTTTCTCGCGCATGAGCGCGAGCGACGCCCACAATCGCAATCAGGGCCAGCAAAACCAGCCTTTTGCTTTGCATTCGCCTCCGTATTTCGTGGTCGCTTCATAAGATTCCAAATCCGTTCAAATCGCCGCGCCCATCTGCGGAGGCACCTCAAATAAACCCTGAGTTCTCAATAAACTCCTGCTCGGCGCCCAAAATTCTTAGGAAAAACCCCGGAAGTAACTGGCCCTCAAAACCGTGCATCTTGTGAGGAAGATTCTGAAACCAGCGCGCTCTTTGTTACGCTCGAATCATGGTGAATGGCTCGCAGAGATTCGTGCCCGGACAGACGTTGCTCATCGACGCCGATGACACTCTTTGGGAGAACAATATCTATTTTGAGCGCGCGATTGCAGCGTTTATTTCCTATCTTGACCATCACGAGTACACGCGCGAAGAGGTTCGCCACAAGCTGAACGAGGTTGAGCGCGAAAACACCCTCGCGCATGGCTATGGAGTGTCGAGCTTTCGCCGCGCTCTCATCACCTGCTTCGAACGGCTTTCGATCGAGCCTGTCACTCCCGAAAAACACGAGCACATTATGAGCTTCGCGCAGTCGATTGCCGACCAGGAGATCGAGCTCCTCCCGGGTGTTCAGGAGACACTACCGCTGCTATCCAGCCGTCACCGACTCATTCTGATGACCAAGGGCAATCCCGCCGAGCAATCCAGCAAGCTGTCGCGTTCCGGTCTCGGCGAGTACTTCAGCGCCGTCGAGATTCCTCACGAGAAAAACGTGGAGGCATATCGAAGCGTTTGCAACCGACATGAATTGGTTCGCCTCACCACCTGGATGATCGGCAACAGCCCTCGCTCGGACATCAATCCCGCGCTAACCGCCGGACTACACGCCGTCTACATTCGTCACCCGAATACGTGGGTACTCGAACACGAGGTGATCGACACTGCACCTGCTGGACAGCGACTTCTCCAACTCGAAGGTTTCGCGCACCTAAGCAGGCATTTCTAGGAGTTGTACACTTGCCTCAGATGGCAGCGCTCGACGATATTCGCTCAACATTTTTGCTATCCTTCCAGGGACAACCACTCATCAAGTGCGGAAGTGGTGAAATGGCAGCACACCATCTGCCCGTTGGTCTCTCCGATAATAAAAGCAGGATATCGTCCGCGAATTTTAGCGTGCAATCCAATGGGCGAAGCTCCACCATACGGAGTTGGCGGCAATCATGAATCGGAGCGGCGAGCTGATGTTGATGAGCAATACTCCTACGATGGTGATGAGCAAAGCACAGCGTAGAAACAGGGCATCGTAGATAACGGTCAGCAACGAGAAGCCGAAGATAACCCATCCGATAGCACTGGACGGCAATCTACTCATCGCAGGGATAATAAGGCTGACCATGGCCAGCATCATCAAACGCTTGTGAAGCTCCCTGTTTCTCCGAAGGAATAGCGCGCCTGCAAAGAAGATACAAAACAGAATCAGGTCGATGATGGAATCGATCAAAAGAAGCGGCATGTTCGGGCGTCCGCTGGCATAACCCGCGCGAACTGCATGCATCGCCATCACAGCCCCTAATGTGACGATTCCGCCGGCGAACGCCGCCCCGACCCATCCGAGGCTGCGATGCAGACTGATCCGGCGGGGGTCGACACGAGAGCCGTCTGCAATACGAAGAAGAGCACCCAGAGCGTGAAAGCGGCCCCATGCAGATGCGCTGTCCAGGAGAGGCGCGGCGTTCCGAAGAGCCCTTTGACGTAGTATGTGCGCGAGAACCCAACAAATACTGTCAAGGCGAGGAGGGCTGCCAACCCTGTATAAAAAATGTGTTCCCGGTAACGGCTATTGACTGATCGCGTTGCCATAGTGTGGGCATGTTACACAAGCCAGGCTTGGCGGAAATAGTAAGAATGCGACACTCACGTCGCGTAGAGGACCCATGCTCTATTGGGCTACACTCAAGCCATGCTTCGTCCGGCGGAACCCGCGAGAGAGCTGAAAGCTTTCGTGCGGAAATACGTTCAACTGGAGGCGGGGACGCCACAATTAATCTGCCGATTCCCGCGCGAAGCATTGGGTGCATCGAGTTCACATTCGGAGTTCCATATTCCATACGCCACTTGGACAGGATGCGTCTGGAGATCACGCATCCGGCAACGCTCGTTGGCGCGAAGACACATCAGCGTATCCAACTGGAATCGCAGGGGCACACAGAGACCTTCACAATTTTGTTTCAGCCTACCGGACTTCAGATGATGTTTGGTTTGCCCGGTAGCTTGCTCGTGGATGAACACTACGACGCGGGCGCGGTGCTTGGCTCCCGACTCCCGGAATTACGCGAGATGTTGGGTGAGGCAGGTTCCTTCGAAGAGCGGGTGCAGATTGCCAATGGGTTCTTTCTGGCCATTCCGGCTCCGGTTTTGAAGTCTCGCGAAATGGATTCCGTCATTCGAGCGATGATTGCCAAGAATGGCTGCATTCGCGTGCAGAATCTGGCGCACGATGCCGGACTGAGCGTACGGCAGTTTGAGCGGCGGTTCATTACGGCGCTGGGGATAAGTCCAAAAGTATACGCGCGTATTCTCCGTTTCGAAGCTGCGCTTCACAGAAAATCAGAGACCGGGCACAACTGGACCACGCTTGCGCACGACTTGGGATATCACGACCAGATGCACATGATTCATGATTTCGAATCGCTATCTGGGAAGCGCCCGAAGTCGCTGACGCCGCATTTGGAGTTACTTGCATCCATGGCGGCTCAATCGCTGTGACTAAACACCTAGTATCTGGTTGGTGAGCCTGCACCTTAGATTCCTCCTCGAGTGCCTCCTACAACGCCTGTTGGTTTCATGGATGTACAGCATCAACTGACGAGTACGGGCCGATGCGCTCATGAGCTGCCCCGGTCGTCACCCCTACTTGGCCAAAACCACTTGAGTGAATAAGCGGCTACTCGGACGTCACAGTCTCCGATTAGGGCGTGTTCACACTAATGAAATCTAACTCGGGTAGAGTAGTCATGAATGGAACTGACGCGGCAGCAATACGAAAAGATCAAGGACAGTTTGCCTTTGCAGCGCGGGAATGTGCGTCTGAACAACTTGGAAGTGCTCAATGCAATC
>Ga0206959_10116_pt1 | contig 23418 bp, 15 predicted proteins | sample Alteio_BWOrgHeat_31_FD_152971 | JGI IMG/M metagenome (GOLD analysis project Ga0206959, IMG submission 152971) | Enriched cells from forest soil in Barre Woods Harvard Forest LTER site, Petersham, Massachusetts, United States -... | ecosystem: Environmental > Terrestrial > Soil > Temperate forest >...
ATGCGTGATGTGGTTTGGTCGGCGGGTGCTGGAGACGAGGTCATCGTACGGATCTCCTGGGAAATTTTTTCTGTGGGTAGAACGTTTGCTGCTTGTGCGACAGGCGGCTCAATCCAGTGCAATGTGCGCTCAAAGGGGTAGGTAGGCAACGGAATGCGACGGCGCGTTTCGGCCGGAAAGATCGCATTCCAATCTGGTGTTTCGCCGGCAGCCCAAAGCTTCGCCAGTGCGGCGTGGATGCTCGGGGCAGCAGCAGATTCACGAGGCATCGGCATGGACGCGATGGCGCGAAATGTTTCATCATTTGCGCGCTGCTGCAGCGTAAGCGTCGTCAGGGCTTCGCCGGGCCCAACTTCGAGGAAGAGATTGATGCCGCCGGCACGCAGAGTGGATACTGCATCGGCAAAGCGAACAGGCTTGCGAACCTGCTGTGCCCAGTAAGCCGGGCTGGTGGCTTGCTCGTCTGTAATCCAAGTGCCGGTCACGGTGGAGACGAACGGCTTTGCGGGCTTGTTTAGCGCAACCGTCGTGACTGCACGCTCGAATTCTTCGAGCATCGGCTCCATCATGGCGGAGTGGAAGGCATGCGACGTGCGCAACCGACGGGCAGCGATGTTTTCAGCAGCAAAAGTCTTTTCGAGTGCATCGATAGCAGCAATTGGCCCGGAGAGAGCGCTGGTGCGCGGCGAATTGAGCGCCGCAATAGAAATTTCAGGTGTGAGGTATGGAGCGAGCGCTTCCTCACCGAAGGGAACAGAGAGCATTGCGCCGGGCGCCATCTGCTGCATCAGCTTGCCGCGCAGGCAGACGAGTCGCATCGCGTCACGTGCGCTCATCACGCCGCAGAGCGCGGCTGCAACGTATTCGCCGAGACTATGACCGGCGATAGCTTCCGGCTTGATCCCCCAACTCTGCCAGAGCTTGGCCATGGCATATTCCGTGACGAAAAGTGCGGGCTGGGCACGGTGAGTTTCCTGCAGAAGAGCGGAATTGGCATCGCTGGGTTCTGCGAAGATCAGCGAGCGTAGCTCGAGCCCAAATTCTGATCTGGCAATATCTGCGCACTCATCGAACGCCTCACGGTATACCGGCTGCGACTCATACAGTGCTTTGCCCATGCCGGGAAACTGTGCACCCTGGCCGGAGAAGAGGAAAGCAATGCGTGCATTGGCGGGAACTTGATCGAAGCTGGAACGCTCTGCGGCGCTGCGAAGCTGCGCAATTGCCGCTGCAGTTCCGTTCGCTGCAAATGCAAAGCGATGCGAGTAGGCTCGGCGTCCGGCGGCCAGCGTAAATGCAACATCAGAAAGATTGGTCGCAGTGTTCTGTTCAAGGTGCGACGCGAGATTCGTGATGGCGGTTCGCAAGGCCTTCGGCGTGCGTGCAGAAAGACAAATTGCTTGTTCCCTCAGATCTTGCGTGACGGAAGAAGTTGCAGGAGCTTCTTCCAGCACGATGTGTGCGTTCACGCCGCCGACTCCAAACGCGCTGACACCGGCGCGACGCGGGCCGTTCGATTCCCAGGGCTTGTTTTCACCACTGAGCACGAACGGTGAATCCGCCAGCGCGAGTTCCGGGCTCGGTGCGATGAAATGCGCAAGGCCGGGAAGAGTTTTATTTTGCAGCGACAGAATCGTCTTGATGACACCGGTGACTCCGGCAGCCGCGTCAAGATGGCCGACGTTGCCCTTCGCCGTTCCCAGTGTGCAGAAACTATTCTGATCTGTGGTTTCGCGAAATGCCTGCGTCAGCGCGGCGAATTCGATGGGATCTCCAAGCGGTGTGCCGGTGCCGTGCGCTTCTACATAAGAGATGGTGTCAGCCGTGACGCCGGCCATGGCTTGCGCCGCGGAAATAACGCGTGCCTGGCCGTTGACACCGGGTGCCATGTAGCCGGCCTTCTGTGCGCCATCATTATTAATAGCGAAGCCGCGGATAACAGCGGCGATGCGGTCGCCGTCGCGCACAGCATCTTCCAGTCGCTTGAGAAGCACCACGCCAACGCCATGGCCGAAGACTGTTCCGCCGGCATGCGCGTCGAAAGGACGGCAAACGCCGTCAGTCGAAGCGAGGCCTCCTTCTTGTGGGATGTGTCCGCGAAGCTGCGGGAAGGTGATGGAAGCGCCGCCGGCAAGAGCCATGTCGCATTGGAAGTTGAGCAGTGATTGCGCTGCCTGACAGATGGCGACCAATGATGTTGCACATGCTGACTGCACAGTCACAACGGGCCCACGCAGGTCAAGCTTGTACGCCACGCGCGTGGTGAGAAAGTCTTTGTCGTTGCCCGTCAGGGTCTGAAATTCTCCAACCTGGTAGTTGGAGGTGAACTCATCGATGAAGGCACGGTCTTTGCAGAGGTTTGCAAGCAGGTACGTGTTCAGCGCGCAGCCGGCAAAAAGTCCGATCTCGCCGGGATAGCTATGCGAGACGTAGCCGGCATCTTCCAGGGCATTGGAGCAGGCTTCCAGCAAAAGGCGGTGCTGCGGATCCATGCGCTCCGCTTCACGCGGCACAATGCCGAAGAAGTCAGCATCGAAGAGGCCAACATCCTCAAGCACACCGCGAGCAGCGACGAAGCCCGGAGAATTTGCGCCGGTAGCCGTTGAGTCGGCCGGGTTGAAACGCGTAATGGTATCTTTTCCTGCGACAAGGTTCTGCCAGAAGGTCGCAATGTCCTGTGCGCCAGGGAAGCGGCCAGCCAAGCCGATGATGGCGATAGCGTTCGGATGCTGAAGAAGCTCAATCTTTGAATTCATGGTTGAATTCATCGCGCACCGCCTCTCAACTGGCGCATACGCGCGAACGAGTCACGCTGTTGAGTCAGTTTGTGCTGAGCGGTAAGTTGCAGCGGAGCTTTTTCCTGCGCCTCAAAATTCAGTTTTGCCGCGAATGAGCGAATCGTCGCATGCTCGAAGAGCCAGGTGACAGGAATGGGCTTGTCGAGCGATGTTTGCAGCTCATTGCGCAGAGCCGCGAGCAGCAGCGAGCTTCCGCCTACATCGAAGAAGTTGTCGTTCCAGCCGATAGCATCATTCTTCAGAACACGATGCCAGCACGCAGCAATGCGATCTTCCAGCGCATGGGCTGGTACGGGCGCTTGTGGCGCAGTGGTAGCGGCTTGTGGTGGCGGCAGAGCATCGCGGTCCACCTTGCCATTGGCATTCAGGGGCAGCGACTCCATGCGGATGAAGAATGTGGGCCGCATGTGCGCCGGCAGTTGCTGCGCGGCAAAAGTGCGCAGAGCGATCGGATCAATGGAAGAAGCGGCCACAAAGTAAGCCACAAGGCAAGCACCGGCAGTGGCATCGTTATGTGGCACTACGCAGGCCTGCGAGCAACCAGGGAAGGTAACGAGTGTGGACTCGATCTCGCCAAGCTCAATGCGGAAGCCGTTGATTTTGACCTGGCGGTCAGCGCGGCCGAGATAGACGAGCTCGCCATCGGCGCGGCGTCGTGCAAGATCACCGGAGCGATAGAGGCGAGCACCGGCGTTAAACGGATCGGCGATGAAACGCTCTGCGGTGAGTTCGGGGCGATTGAGATAGCCAAGCGCAACTCCATCTCCTCCAACGCAAATTTCGCCGGTCTCGCCAAAGGCAACGGGCCGCAGGTTGCTGTCGAGAAGGTGAAGCCGCAGATCGGGGATAGGCTCACCGATCAGGCTCTCGGTCTCAGCGTGCGCGTCGCTCGTATGAATTCGGCGATACGTCACGTGCACCGTGGTCTCGGTGATGCCATACATATTGATGAGTTGCGGCTGTTCATCGCCATGTCGCTCAAACCACGGCATCAGCGAGCGCAGGTTGAGTGCCTCTCCGCCGAAGATCACAAACCGCAGCGCAAGCGGCTGCGGTTGCACACGGGCCTCTGCCTGCATCAGCAGAGAAAAGGCTGTCGGCGTCTGGTTGAGCACCGTCACGTGCTCCGCGGCTAGCAACGCGTAAAAATCTTCCGGCGAGCGGCTCACCGTGTACGGCACGATCACCAGGCGACCACCTGTCAGCAGGCTGCCCCAGATCTCCCACACGGAAAAGTCGAAGGCAAAGGAATGGAACATGGTCCACACGTCGCTCTCGTTGAAGTGGAACCAATGGCTCGTCTGCTCCAGCAGCCGCACCACGTTGTGGTGCGTCACCATCACGCCCTTGGGCTTGCCGGTTGAGCCGGAGGTATAGATGACGTAGGCCAGGTCTTGCGGCGCGGGCTTCTTTGCACGCAGCGTGCGTGTCTCAAGCAGCAATTCGTCCGGAATATGCACCCGGTCGAAGTGTTCGCGCAGGGTAGCAGCGCGCGTGGCATCCGTAAGGATCACGGCAGGCCTGGCATCTTCGAGCGTCTGACGGATGCGCGCCTCAGGATAGGTAGGATCGAGCGGTAGGTACGCTGCACCCGCCTTGATGATGCCGAGCATTACGCTGACCATTTCAATGGAGCGATCGAGATAAACCGCAACCAGCGCGTTGGCAGGAAGCTCGAGCGAAGCCGCAATGCGATCTGCAGCAAGCGAAAGCTCGCGGTAGGTGATGGAGTCCGCACCACAGGTCACGGCCACGCGGTCAGGGAACTGCGCACAGGCGCGCTCGAACAGCGACGCAAGCGTCGACTGTGCAGAACGTACTTCATCTTTTGGCTCAGCAATTTGCAAGCCTTGGGCGATAGACGGATTGTGGCGCAAACTCGTCACTTGGTTAAACAGAGTCCTGAGCAAGAGTTACCTAAATAACGTCTCAGCGCGATACACCGTGGGTTGTAGGCATGTGACGCCATCGGCTCAAAAGACCTTTCGCAAGGTGAAGTTGAGCACCAGGAAGACGATGAGCGCCGCCGTGAGCTGCAGGTCCTGGCGGAAGGGGCGCACGCCCTCGCGGTTGGCTCCGAACTGGGTAACGGCATAGAGCGGAAGGTCGCCTGCAACGATAGCCACGATGGCGCCAAAGAGGCCAAAGAAGTGGAAGGCCAACGGAATGCCGACTGCCATGGCGATGGCATACGCCGCATTGCCCACAGCGTTGTAGCTGGATTTGCCCAGAGCGAACAGCACAGGCTGCGTCGTTGTGTAGAGCAGCGTGTGCCACAGGCCGAGCGTTAGGATTGGGATCATCCAACTGGCGTCCGCATAGCGCGCGGGGTAAAGCTTGAGGATGATGAGGTTTCCCCAAACCGCCATCGCACCCAGCAGGAACGCGCCCAGCGAAAGGCTGTACAGCCGGTAGCGCAGGAACTGCGCACGGAACTCCTCCATGGGCAGGTGCGTAAGCTTTGCGATGAATGGGAAGCCGACCTTCTGGGAAAAGGCATTGATGATGGAACGCGGCACGTCTGAAATCTGGTAGGCGATGCCGTAGATGCCCAGCATCGTCATGGTGACCAGGTTGCCGAGGATCAGCCGGTCTGCCTGCGAAGCGAAAAAGTAGAAAGCCGTGCCGATAACGATCCACTTGCCGAAGTGCAGAATGTCCTTAAGTGATGGGCGATGCAGGCACAGGCGATTGCGTTCGCCGGGAACGACCTTGCGGCTGTGGCTCAGCGCCAAACGAAATGCGCTCGATGCCAGGCTGCCGACCACGAGCGCCCACACCGACGGCCGCCACATTGCCCAGCCAACCGTGATGACGAAGGCGATGATTTGCGTGCTGAAATCAATGGCGAAGAGCCGGCGCACGCCCATGTGGCGGGAAAGCGCAAGCAGGCCGGTCGAGTTGAAGCCGGTGATGATGGTGCTCAGTGCGAGCACTGGGAAGAGCTTGATCAGCCTGGGGTCGTGATAGAAACGTGCAGCCGGGTAAGCGAGCGCAACGGAGGCAAGCCACATGGCAATACCGCGCCCTGCCTGCAGCGTCCATGCGGTGTTCAGAAATTGGGGATCGTCGCCGCGCTTGCTCTGGATGACGCTCGGGCCCAGACCGAGATCGCTGAGCAGCGTCATGCCCACGATGAGCGTAGTGACCAGCGCCATTTCGCCAAAAGCATCGGGAAGCAGCAGGCGCGTGAGGACCAAGCTGTTGGCAATACGCAGCAGTTGGCTTGAACCGTAAGAGACCACCGTCCACAGAGCAGCTTTGAGCGCGGTGGCTTCCAGTGCTGAGACACGCAGCCGCGGCGGGTCCAGCACAACGGCTTCAGTAGCCACGGTCTCCTGCATGCGTTACAGCTCCAAGTGTCACAACTGCTGGGTTTTGTAGCTTTCGGGTAAAGGGTGCTTAAGGTGCTCAGAGGTAATAACTTGTCCGTATCAGGATGGCGTTCTTCGGGTAGGAAGTGGATAGCAGCTTCGTGGTACTGAGGCCGGGGATGCAGTGGGCACTTCGTAACCACGGCCGACTCCAAAGTTCGCGCTAAGTGGTTACCTCTAATTTCCGCGCAGTCTTCTGTGCTGAAATAAGGAAAAAGCAGAAGCCTGTCACAAGGAGTTGCAGCATGGGCTTTACCAGGCGCGATTTCCTCTCGCGCGTAGGGCAAATCGGCGGCTACAGCGCGGCTTTCAGCGCCATGCAATGGCTTGGCCTGATGCCAATGCGCGGCGAGCAGTGGAAAGAGATCGAAGCCGCTCCTAGTGCGGGCAAGGGTAAGACAGTTGCTGTGCTGGGGGGCGGGATCGCCGGCCTCGTCGCCGCCTACGAACTGCGCAAGCTGGGGTTCGAGGTCACAGTGCTGGAGGCGCGCTCCCGGCCGGGTGGGCGCGTGTGGACCGGGCGAATCGGCGACAAGGTAGAGTTTGCGGACGGCACAACCCAGACCATCGCATGGAAGGATGGCAATTACCAGAACATGGGTGCGGGGCGAATTCCGTCGACGCACTGGACCATCCTGCGCTACTGCCGCGAGCTGAAAGTACCTCTCGAAGTCGAAGTCAACACCACGCGCTCTTCGTTGTTGCAGAACGATGTGGCCAACGGCGGCAAGCCGCTTGAGCAGCGCCGTATGGAGTCGGATACACGCGGGCACGTGAGCGAGCTGCTGGCGAAATGCATTGTGCAGGGGGCGCTAGACCAGGATTTCTCCGCCGAAGACAAGGGCCGCATGCTCGCGTTCCTCAATAGCTATGGCGACCTCGACAAGTCGAACGCCTATGTTGGCGGATCGCGCGGCCTGGGACGCAGCGGCTTCAAAGTGCCGCCGGGAGCCGGCGATCAGGAGGCCGTGCCCAACGATCCGCTGGACATGAAGTTGCTGCTGGACGAAAACATGTGGAGCGGCCTGTTGTTCAGCGAAGAGTTTGCGCAGCAGGCAACCATGATGCAGGCCGTTGGCGGCAATGACCGCATTCCGTTCGCGTTCGCACACGCACTCGGAAAAACTGTGAAGTACGACGCTCCGGTGACAGGATTCGCACGCGAAGGCAGCGGCGTCTCAGTGACCTATCGCGAGCACGGCGTGGAAAAGAGGCTGCGCGCGGACTTCTGCGTCGTCACACTACCGTTCGAGATGCTGAAAAAGCTCCCCAACGATTTTTCTGCGCCGTTCAAGGCAGTCATCACAGGCAGCACGCCCGCAGGTTTCTACAAGATCGCGTGGGAAAGCCGCCGTTTCTGGGAGCAGGACTACAACATCTATGGCGGCTTGTCGTTTCTGGCGCAGGGACCAAGCCCTCTCTGGTATCCATCGGCGAACCTGACGGCGGAAACCGGTATTCTGGTTTCCGGCTACGCGGAAGAGCAGCAGACCCCGTTTGAATCGCTGAGCTTACAGGAAAAGTTCGCCGCATCGCGACAGTCGGTCGCCAGGCTGCATTCGGGACACGAGGCTGAATTGGCGAAGCCGATTTTCGTCGGCTGGCGAAGGGTCAAGTGGAATGAAGGTTCCTGGCTGCGCAATTGGGGCCATGGCCGCGCGGGCTATGACACCATCACCGAGGCAGATGGGCCCTACTACCTCGCAGGCGATGGTGTGAGCCATGTGAATGCCTGGATGGAAGGCGCGGCACTGAGCGCCAAGCGCGTGGTGCAGATGATCTGCGATCGCGTGAAAGCTGCGGCCTAGCCAGGCTTCATCGTCTATTTATGAAATGAAGTGGCAGTAGGAATAGAATTTTCGTTATGCGGAAATTTTTGGCGGGATTGGTGTGTGTTTTTGCGGTAGGGCTTCCGGCGCAACAGGCGCGGCACAACGTGATCATTTTTGTGGCGGATGGGTTGCGGCGAGGCAGCGTGACCGCTGAAAACATGCCGACCCTGATGAAGGTGCGCACCAGCGGCGTGGATTTTCCCAATAGCCACTCCGTCTTCCCCACATACACGACAGCGAACGCTTCCGCGATTGCGACTGGGCACGGCCTCGGTGATACCGGCGATTACGCTAACGGGATTTGGCCGGGAATGTGGTTGTCGGCTCCTGATGTGACTGCCGCGAATGGGACGATCGTGCCGTTTCTGGAAAACGACGAGTTGCTGGCAGACATGAACTCGGCCTTCCACGGCAATTATCTCGGCGAGCGGACACTGCTCTCCATGGCGCGCGAAAAGGGATTCAACGTTGCATCGATCGGGAAGATTGGCCCGACGGGTATTCAGCAGATGGAGTCGCTGGGATGGAATGAATTTGGCCAGCTCACAACTAACGGTGCGCTGGTCATTGACGACTCAACCGGGCAGACCAGCGGTTTTCCGCTGCCACCTGATGTGATCGAGGCGATAACCAAAGCACATCTGCCACTCGATGCTCCAACGCGCGGCAATGGTTATGGCGACAGTTCGCAGTGGAACAACGGATTTTCCGGCGATGCGCAGGTCCCCGGAACGCTCGCCGCTGACCGCGTCCAGCTCCAGTGGCTGGCGGACGTGACAACGGATGTTGTGCTGCCCAAGTTTGCGGCGGAGAAGAAGCCGTTTGTGTTGCTGTTCTGGTCACGCGATCCGGACGCCTCGCAACACAATCAGGGAGACAGCCTGCAAAATCTTGCGCCGGGCATCAATGGCGAGACCGAAGACCTCGCGCTCCGTAACGCCGACCACAGCCTAAAGCAGTTGCTGGATTGGCTCGATGCCCATCCGGATATCAAAGCCAACACGGACGTGATGATTACCTCCGACCACGGATTTGCGACGATCAGTCGGCGCGAAATCTCCGCTGACGGCAAGACGACTGGCGAGCCCTCCGCAGCGCTGACCTATGAAATGGCAGGCAAGGAAAAGCCCGAGCCGATGGGAACACTGCCGGTCGGATTCCTGGCAGTCGATCTGGGAATCCGTATGCACCTGCGCGTGTTTGATCCCGCGGTACGTGCAACGTCAGGCTCCTCCGCGTATGCCGAGGTGCAGATCGGCGGTGAGAAGTCGCAGCACCCCGTGGGCGGAAGCGCTCTGCTCGGCGAAACGGTGAAGAGCGTGGACGGCAGCGATGCGCAAATCATCGTGGAAGCCAACGGCGGAACGGATCTGCTGTACGTCCCCAGCCAAAGTGCGGACGTGGTGCGCGCAACCGTGGCTACGATGGCGCAGTTGGATTACGTCGGCTCCATCTTTGTGGACGACAAATATTGTGAGAGCCAGGGGGGGTGCCCCGGAGCGTTGCCCCTGAGCTCTGTAGGTGTTGTGGGCGCGAGCAAGGTTCCTCGGCCGGCCATCCTTGTCGCGTTCAAAACGTTCTATCAGCACGCAGGCGATCTGCAAAGCGCGGTGCAGATTGCCGACACTACTCTGCAAGAAGGGCAGGGCAACCACGGCGGTTTTGGTCGCGAGCAAACTCTGAACAACATGGCGGCCATGGGCCCGGACTTCAAGAGCGGCTTTGTGGACGACCAGCCGATGGGCAATGTAGACATCGTGCCCACCTTGGCTCACATCCTCGGCATTGAAATGCCGTCGGTGGGAACTCTCAAAGGGCGCGTGGTGGAAGAGGCCCTGGTGCATGGCAAAGGGGAGCCAAAGTGCGAGGCCAAAACGCGCATTTCCGTCCCAGCGGCCAACGGCATGCGGACCCTGCTGGAGTACCAGGTAAAGAATGGTGTGGCCTATTATGACCACGCCTGCCTGGTAGCTGCGGCTGTAAAGAATTGTCCCTAAAAGGGTTGCCCGGCAGGTTCGGGCTAACGGGTGAGATGAGTCCACGAAAGAGGAATTGGTCTGTCCCGAAACGGGTTATAGTCGTGCGGCGATATACACACTAGTCTGTGTCCCATAGAGACGCATTGCAGAGTTCTTGGATCAAGTCTCAAGGAGAAACAGAATGCAGTGTCTTGGATATCAACTCGCCAACCTTGTTCGAGACGAGTCCGGTCAGGACTTGATCGAATACGCGGTGGTTGCCGCTCTCATTGGTCTTGGAGCCGTTGCTTCGATGAGAACTTTGTCTACGAAGATTGGGACAGCGTTTACCACTATCGGAACCAGCCTTACCAGCAGCGTTTAGTGCCAATGCAATTCGCACGAATCCCAAAGCGTCCTTCACGCATTCCCGAGTGTGGGTGAAGGATGCTGCAGCGATAATTGCGCAGTGGGTGCAACCAGGCGCCCCTCAGGTGCACGAACCCCGGGCTACCATGTAGCCTAGAAATCCATGCACCTCCCCATCCAGGCCCTTGCGATTGATGCAGCCCTGTTGCTGCTGGCGTGCCTGTCTCTTCTGCACCGCGTTGCGCGGCAATTTTCCTACACAATGTTCATTGTTGCGGCGGTGGCGATTGCGCTGACGTTCCCGCAATACTTTCTGTCTGTACACGGCTTCGCGCTGCAGCGCCTGATCCTGCCTCTGCTGCAGGTAATTACGTTCGGTGTGGGATGCACGATGAACCTGCGCGAATTTTCAGGTGCCTGGAAGTCGCCGCGCGGGATCCTGATCGGCGTGGTTTCGCACTACTGCATCATGCCGCTGGTAGCGCTCACGCTGGCGAAAGTGTTTCACTTTCCCGCGGAAATTGCCGCCGGCATGGTGCTGGTAGGATGCTGCCCGAGCGGTTTGGCCAGCAACGTCATCGCCTTCATTGCACGCGCCGACCTCGCGCTCTCCATTACGATCACAACAATCTCAACACTGCTGTCCCCGTTCCTCACTCCGGTGCTGATGCGGTCGCTGGCGGGGCAAATGGTGCACGTGAACACGCTGGCCATGATGTTGGACATCCTGAAGATCGTCATCGGGCCGATCGCGCTGGGCTTGCTCGTCAATCGGCTTGCGCATCGCCGGGCAAAGCCGCTACTGCGTGCCATGCCGCTGCTCTCCATGCTGGGCATCGCGGTCATCATTATGATCATCTCCGCGCAGGGCAGGGAAGAGCTAATGCACGTGGGTGTAGCTCTGGTTGCGGCGGTATTTCTGCAGATGACGCTGGGGCTGAGCTTGGGCTACGGCGCCGCGCGACTGCTTGGCCTGAGTGAACGAGAGTGCCGAACAGTTTCGATCGAAGTGGGAATGCAGAACAGCGGCCTGGCTTCCGGCATCGCCGTGCAAATGGGTAAGGTAGCAACGCTGGGGCTGGCGGCAGCAATCAACGGGCCGGTGATGAACACCACATTCTCGCTGCTGGGAATGTGGTGGGCCGGTAGACCGGAACGCCAGCCGCAAGATGCGACAATGGCAAGCACACGGTAATGGCAGAGCTGACCAGCATGGCGAAAAATTCACTCGGCAACGCTGCCGTGCTGGTTCCCGCGTGGGAACCGGATGCCAGTCTGATCTCGCTGGTGGAATCGCTGCTGCAAAAAGGTTTCGGCGCTGTGGTGATAGTGAATGACGGCAGCTCAGCCGCAACAGGCGAAATCTTCTCGCAGCTCAAGCGTACGCATGCGGTGCATCTGCTGCGGCACGCTATCAACCTCGGCAAGGGCCGAGCACTCAAGACAGGCATCAACTATTTTCTTGCAGCGCTGCCAGGTTGCGCTGTTCTAGTAACGGCGGACGCGGATGGTCAACACACTTCGGTGGACATAGCGCATGTTGCCGAGACTGCTCTTGAAAATCCCGGCAAGTCCGTTCTCGGCTCGCGCGGCTTTGTGAAAGATGTTCCTCTGCGCAGCCGCATCGGCAATGGACTCACGCGCCAGATTTTTGCATTTGTTACCGGCGCCCGGCTGAAGGATACGCAGACCGGCCTGCGCGCCTTTCCGCGAGAGATGCTGCCCGCGCTCATGGGTCTCGAAGGCGAACGCTACGAGTATGAGATGTCCGTGCTCGCTCACATTTGCGGCTCCGACAAACCTCTGGAAGTACCCATCGAAACTGTCTACATTGACGGCAACCGCTCCTCACACTTCGATCCTATTCGCGATTCCATGCGCATCTACTTTGTGCTGGCGCGCTTCTATCTTTCTTCACTCGTTGCTGCCGGCATTGATTTCATTGGTTTCACTGCTACCTTCGCTCTCACTGGCAACGTGCTGGCAAGCGTTATCGTGGGTCGCTTGAGCTCGTTGGTCAACTTTGCCCTCAACAAAAAGTTCGTCTTCCATAGCCGTACGTCTGTGATCGGCTCGCTATGGCGTTATTATTTGCTAGCGTTTGCGATCGCCGCCTGCAGCTATGGCCTTATCTGGACGCTCGCCTTCCGCCTGTATTGGAATGTCTTTGTTGCCAAAGTTATTGTGGATGTCCTGCTGAGCCTGGTCAGCTTTTCCGTGCAGCGCACGTTTATTTTTCGCCGCGCAGAAAAGTCTTAGGGTTTCGTCTTGGTCGCTTCCAGTTGCTTCTGCTGTTCAGACCAGATCAAATTGTTTTTCGCGAGTTGAAAGTCCGGTTTAAGTGCGATGGCTTTTTTTGCGGCATCGATCGCAAGGTCCCACTTGTGCAACGCCTCATACCCGGCCGCAATGTTGTTCCAGGCCTCTGCGGAGTGTGGTTCGATCTTCAGAGCTTCGCGCGCTGCGCTAATACTTTCCTTGTACTTTCCTGCCTGATTAAGCGCCAACGACTGATTCACGAAAGCCGGTGCGCTAACAGCAGCCGCGCTACCTTGGTTCGCTGCATCGGTTGAGTTAAACAGTTGCGTTGCACGTGCGAGCTCTTCGTGACCCATCAGCCGTTGTGGGTTCAGATCAATAGCGAGACGGTCTTGCGCTGCAGCTTCTGTATAGCGCCCATGATCAGTGAGCCAGCGTCCGTAAAACGCGTGGCCCAAATCATCCTGCGGATCCAGAGAAATCGCCCGCTGAAAATGTGCTTCCGATTCATCTTCATGCCCGGCTAACGTGCTCGCAATACCCAGATTGATCTCCAGCGTTGGATAGTTCGGCGTATAAACTGCCGCGCGCTCGAACTCGTCGTAGGCACCCTTGAAATCTCCGCTGTTCAGCATAGTGAGCCCGTAGTTCATCAACCCGCGCCCATTGTGAGGAGACTTCTCTGCGTCATCTTTCCAAAGCGTTTCATCGCTGTGCCAAACCTGGTTGCGCACATGCACACCCCACGCATATCCGCTCAACGCGAGCAGCACGCAGACGACAATTACAGGTCGCACCTTGGGCCACACTTCATTTCCGAATAGCCAACGCAGGAAAAGCCAGCTTCCCCATACAACACCGGGCATCAGTCCAGCAAACGAGAAGAACATGCGGTGATCGTTTTCTACCTCGCTCAACGCATAGAGCGACGTCGGCAGTTGCGTCACGATGAACCAGATCAGGCCAAATGCAATTGGATAGAGCTTCCGTCGCCGCGACGTAAACCAGATGCCCACTCCAAGCACGAGCAGCATCAAAAATCCTGCAACGATTGGCTCGGTCAAGCCACTTGTCGCTTCCAGGTCTGTGTCCACATTCAGATGCAGCGGGAAAAACATCTGACCCAAATACCGCAGCCACACATAAGGCTGCGTCATCCGATAGTCCGCCGCAGAGATGATGGACGGCAGAAAGCTCTTCGGCGTCATCGCATGGTGCAGACCCATGCCAAGCGCCACCATTACCAGCGACGGCAGAATGGCGAGCAGGCTCTTCTTCCATCGTGCCGCTGCTGCTGCGCCTTCAGCTTCAAAGAAGAAAACATAAAACAGCAACAGGATCGGAAAGACCGCAGCCGGCGGCTTGGAGAGCAGCGCCATAATCAGCGGCAGAAGGTAAAGCCCATATTTGCGCCACGCCGGCATTCTGGCCCACATCGTCAGCGACGCCACGCACCCCAACGTGCAATACAGGTCGCCTCGTTGGATGATGTAGTTCACGGTCTCTGCCATCGCAGGATGCAGCCCAAACCAGGCTGCAGCGATCAGCGCCAGCCACTTGTTCGCGCTCGAAGCCTCCGTCTGCCCGAACATGCGCTCATAAAACAGATACAGCACTCCCAGCAGCACCAGGAACCATAGAAATGTGCTCGCGTGGAACCAGTGCAGGTTGTATCCATGTCCCATCGCGTAATCCAACGCCAGTGATGTGGAGACGATCGGCCTGTACGTGCGATTAGGCGGCAGGACGCTGAACGTCGTTGTGTCTGTGAAAAAACGCGGCACATTGTTCAGGCTGCGTATCGCAGGATTGTCCGTGATCGTATGGAAGTCGTCAAAGTGAAATGAATTGCTGAAGGAGTTCGCGTAAGCTAGCGACACCGCGAGAAGGGTTGCAGCTATCGCTGCGACGAACGGAGTTTGACGCCGCAAGGCCTGCATGAGCCGGCTGCTCCTTTGGTGTGGATGTGCCATTCTCGCAGATTCTTCTGCGGGTATTCAATTTTGGGTTTTGTGGTTCAGCGGCTGGCGCTTACACAGCAGCGGTTGATACGTCGTTGAATTCAACCGCACGAAGGCTATGCCGGTTCATGGCAAGATATTTGTCCAGCACATCATCCAATTCCTGCGGGTGGATGGGCTTGGAAATATATCCATCCATGCCAGCGGCAAAGCAGCGATCCCGGTCACCCTTGATGGCCAGGGCAGTCATCGCCACGATCGGTTGATGCTGCCCACTTAGCTGCTCCAGTTGACGCAGATGTACGGTTGCTTCCAGGCCATCCATCTCAGGCATCTGCACATCCATTAGCACCAGGTCGTAAGGTCTTTTCTTCAGAGCCGCCAGTGCCTGCGTGCCGTTGGCCGCGATGGTGACATTGTGGCCGCGCTTTTCCAGCAGTCGCAGGGCGAGCTTCTGGTTCACAGGATTATCTTCCGCCAAAAGAATGCTCAAACTGTTCTGAGGATCAGAGTCGCTCTTCAGAAAATAGGGAGTAATCATAGGCAAAGTGTGGACGTGCACTTTGCCTGTAAGCACTCGAATGATTGCCTCGCGCAACTCGGCCTGCCGTACCGGCTTCAGAAGATATGCTGACACCCCAAGCTCGCTGCAACGCGCCGCATCTCCAACCTGCCCCCCGGATGTAAGCATCATGATGGTCAAAGCTGAGATATCCGGCCGCTGTTTGATCTGCTTGACCAGGTCAAAGCCATCCATCTTTGGCATATGCATGTCCGTCAGGATCAGGCCATAGGGTTCATTGGCAGCATGAGCAGCAGAAAGCGCATCCAGGGCTTTCTCTCCATCAGCCACTGTTGTTGGGTTCATTCCCCAACGCTTCACCAGGCCATCAAGAATCTGCCGGTTGGTGTGATTGTCATCCACAATCAACACCTTCACGCCATGCAGCAGCGTTGGAGTCTCCTCGACATTCTCCACGACTTCTTTCGGCCCGGAGATTCCCAGCACAGTCGTGAAATGAAATTGAGAGCCCACTCCAACTTCGCTCTCAACCCAGATCCGCCCACCCATCATTTCAATCAGGCGCTTGGAGATGGTCAACCCGAGACCGGTTCCACCAAATTCGCGGGTGGTTGAAGTGTCTGCCTGGCTAAACGAATCGAAGATAGTCTTCAGCTTCTCAGGCGCGATACCGATTCCCGTGTCCGACACGATGAAGTGAATCTTCTGAGAGTCGATATCTACCGAATCAACGATGACCCGGAGTGCGACCTCGCCATCGGTTGTGAACTTGAGCGCGTTGCCAAGCAGGTTAATCAAAACCTGTCGCAGCCGTCCGCCGTCGCCCAGCACCATCTCAGGCACTTCCGGCGAAACCTCGCACAACAATTCGAGCTGCTTCTCGTCGGCGCGCAAAGCCAGCGTCTTAAGCGCTCCGCCAATGCACTCCTGTAGATCGAACGGTATCTCGTCCAGATCGATCTTGCCGGCCTCGATCTTGGAAAAATCGAGGATATCGTTGATCACGTTCAACAATGAGTCCGCGGAGAGCTTCACTGTCTCCATGTAATCGCGCTGCTCTCTGGTGAGCTCCGTTTCAAGCGCCAGGTCAGTCATTCCAATGATGCCGTTCAGAGGCGTGCGAATCTCGTGGCTCATGTTGGCAAGAAATTCGCTCTTGGCCATGCTTGAGGCTTCAGCAATCCTGGCGCGTTGCCGCTCCTCGTTCATCTGGGTCAGCAGACGGTAGCGCTCTTCGCTCAGCTTTAGTTGCTCGGCATTTCTGGTGAAATGGCGGTCCAGCATCGATGCAAGAAACACCAGCGATAAAAGGATGAAGGTGGTGAGCGCAATGCCGACCAATCCAACTTCAGAAATGCTGATTGCGTGGGTCAGCTCGGAAGCGGGCAGGGGAGCAGGCATGAAGTTCACAGCAGCCATGCCAACGTAGTGCATGACCGGAATCGCCAACCCCATCAAAAGTGCACTGCCGGATTTGCGCCGGCTCCAGGATGCAGTCTGGCTTCGCAAGCCGAACGACAACTGCAGAGCTACAAACGAAATCCCGATCGCGAGCACAACAGAAAGCACAACAATGGGCGTGGAGTACATGCACATGCCGGGCAGCCGCATGGCTTCCATGCCGATGTAGTGCATCGCGGCAATGCCGCCACCCATAATGATGCTGCCGAAAATCGCAGACACCAGCGTCATGGTCTTGCGGCTGACGACAAACAACGCAACGGCGGACGCAGAAACCGCCGCGAGCATCGAGTACAGAACGGTTGGCCAGTCGTATTTGACAGGGACGGATAGTTCAAAGGCTTCCATGCCCATGTAATGCATGGACCATATGCCCATGCCCATGGCGAGCGCGCCGCCGGTGAGCCACGCAAGCCGGACGGCTCCGCGCGCAGCCGTTACGCGGCCGGCAAGATCGAGCGCAGCATACGCCGCAAAGATGGCGATGAGGATGGATACAGCGACCAGGCCGAAGTTATAAGTTCCCACAAGAGTGGGGCCGTGAGCACCCATCGACGAGCCCTCCTTCCACTCACACGAACTTCATCGACATTAACGCTAACGTCTGTATTTGCTTTGGGATGTAACACTTTTGGGTACCATCGAATGCACTGAAGTAACGTGTGCTAAAAGCAGGAAAGCCTGGTGTTCGGCCAGCTAACTTGCGCAGCGTCCAGCGATTCTTTTATCTACCCGGGATGAACGGTTAGACTGAGTTTTCAAACTCTTTGCGAGACGGTTTTGTCTCCGCCAGCGAAAGAAACCGCCATGCCTCCTGCGAGCTTCGACGACCCGCTATCGCCGTCTTCTTCGCCGGCCGTCCCTTCTCGCGCCACTCGTACACGCATGCTGCAGCAGGCTGCGCTTTCGACAGCCGCAACGGACGGCTTCCCGGAAGGGCTGGCGCCCTTCGACGTCCTGCATGAGATCGGCAGCAGCCTCGTCTCCTCCGATCCCCTGCATTTCGTGCTCGCGCGCATCGTCGCCTTCGTCGCTGCGGTCATTCCATGCGATTCCTGCTTCCTCTATACGCTGGAAGAGGACAAGCTCATCCTGCGCGCCTCGCGCAATCCGCATAAGGAAGAAGTTGATCGCCTGCGCATTGCGGTCGGACAGGGCGTAACCGGTTGGGTCGCCGAGCATCGCGAGGCGGTGGCCATCTCGGAGCGCGCCAGCGAAGACCCGCGCTTCCGCGCCTTTGTAAATCTGCCGGAAGACCGCTTTGAGGCCATGCTGTGCGTTCCGGTGCTGTGCGCCAACCGCGTTGTTGGCGTCATCAACCTGCAGCATCGCGACCGCTACGAGCACACCCAGCTGGAGTGCCGGCTCGTTTCTACCATCGGGATCCTGGTCGGTGCGGAGATTGAGCGCGCGCGCCTCGAGACCGAAAATTCCGAGCTCTCCAACCGCCTGGAAACGCGCAAGGTCGTCGATAAGGCCAAGGGCATCCTGCAGCGTGACCTCAATCTCTCAGAGGACGAAGCCTACCGTGCCATGCAGAAGGAGAGCAGACAGCGTCGCAAGTCCATGCGCGAGATCGCAGACGCTATCCTGCTCTCGGACAGCCTGCGCAAGAGCCGCCCCCAATAAGGCCCGCCTGGATGGCGCGCGCGTTGGTTGTCATCCGCGCCATCGACGCGCGATAGCCGCTGGTGTACGCCACGTTCACGCCCGACAGGCGCAGCCGGCTCTGCGCGTTCGACACCTTCGCGATCTTCTGCCCCTCGGCGTAGATGTAGTCGGTCCAGATGCCCGTCGAGCTCAGCTCCGCCAGCGGCTGGCCAGCGAAGTAGATGTATCCCGTCTCGCCCGCCGAGCTGTACTTGTACACACGCTCATCCAGACCGTCGTACTGGTAGCTGCCTGTCACGCCGCCATCCACCGCCGTGATCTGGCTCAGCGCGTTGTACGTGTAGCTGTGGCCGCCGATGTCGCCCGTGCCCGAGTTGATGAGGTTGCCCGCAGCGTCGTACGTGTAGGTGTCGTAGGCATTGGTGACCGAGTTATAGCGGTTAAGTTGGTTGGTCGCCGGGCTGATGCTGTACGTGGTGGCGGAGCCGGTAACCAGGTTGTCCTGCACCCGCAGGTTGCCGAAACTGTCGTAGTTGTACGCGTGGTTGTAGCCCGCATCCGAGCGTGCCCCCGACGGCGGTCTGTCATCAGAAAACGAGAGAAGGTCATCCGCCGATGATTCCTTCGCTGAATAAAATTGTTGACCGCGTTGGCGAAGCGAAAGTTAGACAGGTATCTAAATACGCTGTGCCCCTGCTGAACCACCGATGCCTGCCAATCCGCAATTTACGCAAGCGGACCTTGATGATCTGATTGCGTTCCTTAAAAGCTAGTCGAAGCAATCAAGCGACTCCTGCGGATCCTAACTGAGTCTGCGAGAGTCAGGGTGTGTAATAAATTCCATTTCCAAAGGGACGCTTCGACCAGGTTTGCCCCTGCACCGGAAAGCCATGACATCCCGAGCAAAAATCTACTGACGGCTTATGCATCTTATGGCATATACCGCAGTCGATCTGTCCCCAATGCGAGTTATGCGGGTTTCTGCCTAAGAGGAAGCCGTCCGGACCTTGCAGATTCTTTGTCGCCTCTGCCAAATCGGCATAGCTCCCATGGCACTGGAGACAATCGACGGGTCGAGCGCTCTGATCTTTAAGCGGTTCTTTGAAGTCGTGCGTAACGTTTTTGAAAATCTCCTTCAACGCGCCTCTTGTTGTTTGCGTGTGACAATCCTGGCATGTAATTCCAGCTTGAGCATGAGTGTTGGCCAGGTAGTCCGAGTTTTTCCATGAATTGTAGTAGGGCTCAATAACATGGCAATTGCTGCAATAATCCGTAGTTTGGATGCGATGTTTCAGCCAGATATCGCTGCTAGCCAAAGAGGCTGTTACAACCGTGACGATCATTGCTATTAACAGCGCGATCTTGTATCCGCTTCGCACAAGATGGTCCTCCCGGAATCTGTTGCGGCCTTGTATCTCACTAGCTCAGTGAGCGTTCTGCGGCGGCAATTTTGCCGCTTAGCCTGCCTGATGTGAAGGCCCAGGCCATGTGCATACCATGTCCCGGTCCATACAGAACCAGGTTGCCGTGACCGACGTTTCCCGCTGCATAAAGTCTTGGGATCACTCTTCCGAACACGTCGAGAACCTGGAAATTTGTATTGATAGCTAAGCTGGTATCCGCCAGTACAACCAGAGCGCGCAACGGACTGTGACAGTAATAGGGCGGCTCTGTGATGCCGGCACCCGCAGTTCCGGCGGTTTCAACACCAAAACTCAGGCGATTGAAATCAGGATCACTCTTTTGCTTGCAAAAGAAGTTCCACCGGTCGACTTCTTCCTTCATCCCGTCAGGCTCTACGCCGACGGCTATCGCCAAGTCCTCAATTGTGTCTGCCCGCTTGATTGCGTTCCATGCCATGAAGTCATCGACCAATCCAAATCCCCCGATCTTGCTCACCGGAGCTATCCCAGGAATGGATGAAATAACCATGGGCCATTTATTAAAAATATTGGCAATTCGTTGGTCAAACACCAAATGGCAAGCTTTGAAAGGCTGCTTGGATAGCGTCAGGCATAACTCGATATTATTTGCGGTTTCGTTGACAAATCGTTTGCCCGCTTTGTTCACCAGGATTGCGCCTGTGTCGACGATGCCGTACGGCATCCAAGCCTGTTTTTCAATTCCGCTACACGGTCCCGGCGGCATTCCTCTTAGAAAGGGCTCGCCAAACCCTTCTAACATTGTCATGTTGGCGCCAACAGCTGCGGCCATCACAAGGCCGCCGCCTTCATTGGTTTGAACAGCGGCCGGTATCGCGGCTATTTCAGGAGTTGTGGCCCTGCTCCGCAGTTGCGGATTGCCTTCTAGGCTTCCTGACGTGAGAATTACAGCTCGTCTCGCCTTGATTGTTACGGTCCTTCCGGTGTTTTGATCCATCGCACTAATGCCCGAGATGTGATTGTCAGCTTCGCGACAAAGCTCTACCCCTTTTGTGCCCAGCAGAATCTCAATTTTTCTCTGTTCCAGAATCGGTTTAATTACCTTTGGCCACTCAGCGGATTTTGGCACAAGCATGTGCAAACGCTTTGCTCTATGGCCTGGATACTCAAACGGGCCTTGGATGTTTACTCCATGATCCAAAAGCCAATCGATGCTGGCGCCTCCATTTTCAGCTAGCAGTCGGAGAAGATTCTTATCCATTCGGCTGGCCTTGCCCCTTGCCAGTTTTAGGATGTCTTCCATGTAGGTCTCTACGCTGTCGTCAATGCCCGCCTGTTTTTGCAAACGACTGAGCGGTGTTGTTATTGAGCCGATACAAACCGATCCGGCGCCGCCCACAACTTGCGCTGCTTCGACCATGAGAACCTTCGCGCCATTGTCGGAGGCACTCAATGCCGCAGAGCAACCAGACGCGCCGGCGCCGACGATAACCACGTCAGTTTCTTTGTCCCACTTGAATTTTGATTTGGACGCTAACAGTGTTGCAGCTTCGACACCGGTTATAAGTCCGGCCACTCCAATCGACGCTTGGCGAAGAAACTTACGCCGGTCTTCCTTTTTCTGTCCGTCAGAAGAAAGCCTAGGATTTGTTTCTGGTTCTGATGTCATCGGCGATCTCTTCGCAGAATTTGAATTCGTATCGACGTGACCGTAGAGAATCGGCCGAGCGCTTGTCAATGGCGCAGGCTTTACGTGTACGACTTCAAAAATCTCTGAAGAGCAATACGACCCGCGTATTCCTTGACGAATTGCGTGTTGCGTCGAGTTTCAAAATGGGCCTTTTCGGCGTCTCAAAAAAACGTTTTGTACGGTAACCGTACTCAATAATCGAGACTGTTGACAGTGAATGGAACGCGCTTATAAAAGCGTACCCGTCTGGAGGAAGTGATGAAAAGCTGTCTCGAAATACAGTTCCCCGTAGAGTTCTCCTCCCTTCTGTCGTCCCGGGCTAATTTTGCTCTAGCGAGAGCACGAACGTAAGCGGTACCGAGCCGATCCATCGGACAGTGCCAGGGTTCCTTCACCGGAGCTCGAGGCAATCAAGGAGAGAAAGTGATGAACAAACTTCTTCGAGTCAGTGCGACGTTGTTGTTGGTGCTATGCGCAGGAATAGCGAGTAGCCAAGTTGCCTCTGGAACAATTTCTGGAACCATCGTCGACAGCACGGGTGCAGTCGTTCCCGGAGTCAAGATCCAGGTAAAGGATGTTGATACTGGTATAGAACGGCAAGCCGTATCAGATTCCGTCGGCATTTACTCTGTCCCCCTGCTCATCTCTGGCACTTACCAGGTCACCGCAAGTCATCAGGATTTTCGTACTGCCGTGCAGAGCGGCGTTGTCGTGACCGTTGGAATGCGCGTCACGGTTGACTTGACGCTGTCTGCTGGATCAGTGAGTGAAACGGTAAATGTCACAACTGTGCAGCCAATGGTTGAAGCCACAACCGCAACTCTCGGTTCGCTTGTCGATCAGAAAGAAATCCGCGAACTTCCCTTGAACGGTAGAAGCTACGATCAGCTGGCTTTGATCCAGCCAGGTGTGATTCGGAATTCACCTGGAGGCGTTACAAGCACGGTCTTCAACTATGGCACCGGTACACGCTTCAGCGTCGGCGGTCAACGTGATGCCACGAACACATTCTTGCTGGACGGCACCGATGTAAATGACCAGGCGAACGGTACTCCTGGCGGTGCATCAGGAACTAACCTGGGTGTGGATACCATCCGTGAATTCGCAATTCTGACTAGCTCGAACAAAGCTGAGTACGGCCGAACCACCGGAGCTGTAGTCACGGCTGTCACTCGCTCGGGAACGAACAACTTACACGGCACACTTTTCGAGTACATCCGCAATAGCTATCTGGACACTCGAAACTATTTCAATACGACTCCCACGGAGCCTCCATTCAGAAGAAACCAATTTGGTGCTGTGCTGGGTGGACCCATCAAGAAAGACAAGGCTTTCTTTTTCGTCGGCTATGAAGGGTTGCGTCAAGGACAGGAGACAACACAGATCGCGACTGTGCCTACGGCTTTAGCTCGGCAAGGCATTCTTCCCACAGGAACAGTCGCGGTGAATCCCAGTGTTACGCCGTTCCTTAATTTGTATCCGCTCCCCAACGGACGCGACTTTGGCGATGGAACAGGGCAGTATTTGTCTAACCCGAACAACATTACGAATGAAGACAACTTTCTTGTGCGTGTTGACCATCAGCTGACTGCCAAGACCGGAATCTTTGGCCGATATGAATATGACAATGACGCAGTCAATGCCGCATCGAGTCTTCCGACTTCAATCGGGATCACCGCTTCAAAAAGACAGTACACAACCGTGCAAGCGAATACCGTGTTGAGCTCGCGCCTGGTCAATGATGCTCGCTTCTCGTTTATCCGCGACTACAGCACCATCAATACTCTTCTCAGCCCTGATCCAGGAGCTCAATTCTCCCTCATTCCCGGTCAGCCAATCGGTGCAATTCAGGTCGGCGGCAGTTCCGGCTCAGGTGCAAGGGCGATCACCCCGTTAGGTCCCCCCACCGGCAATGGTCTCAATGTATGGGCGTATAACGTTTTGGAATACGGCGACGACGTAAATTATCTCGCCGGGAAGCACTCGATCAAATCGGGCTTCGACATTCAAAGGATCCAGGCCAACATTGTTAACTCGGCAGACGTAAAGGGTGTTTACACTTTTACGTCCTTCAACACATTTCTGGCCGGTACGCCTTCTAATTTGACTGCACTCGGTCCGGTCGGAGTGCCGGCAGAAGCGGGAGAGCGCCAGACACTCTTCGCTGTCTTTGCGCAGGATGATTATTCTCTTAACTCCC
>Ga0206959_10117_pt1 | contig 23367 bp, 18 predicted proteins | sample Alteio_BWOrgHeat_31_FD_152971 | JGI IMG/M metagenome (GOLD analysis project Ga0206959, IMG submission 152971) | Enriched cells from forest soil in Barre Woods Harvard Forest LTER site, Petersham, Massachusetts, United States -... | ecosystem: Environmental > Terrestrial > Soil > Temperate forest >...
CGACGCCAAACATCGCGCCGCCGTCGAGGAAGTAAAAGCCGTCGCTCAAAACCGTCAGCTCAAAATCGCCAACGGTTGTACGGCCGCGAATCCATGCATTCGAGTCGGGCCGCTCGGCGGGATGGCTCACCTGGCTGCTCCCTCGGGCTTCAAATAGGTTTCGAAGTGCCAGAGGATGCGATCGAAGAGATTGGTATGCGCCACCGGGCCCGCGATCGAATGCGTTTTGCGGGGATACGGCTGGAAGTCGTACGCGATGTTGGCATCGATCAATTTCTGAATGTATTGAATGGAATTCTCAAAGTGCACGTTGTCATCGCCGGTACCATGCACCAGCAAGAGGCGGCCTTTCAGGTTCTTCGCTGTCTCCTGTACGGACGCAGCGCGGTATGCATCCGCATTTTCCGTCGGCAGGCCCAGATAACGCTCCGTATAGATCGAGTCGTAGTTGCGGAAGTCGGTTACCGGCGCGACGGAGACTCCCGCGCGGAAACGATCGGAATGCGACAACGCATTCAGTGTGAATGTGCCACCCCAGCTCCAGCCCCACCATCCCAGACGGTTCTTATCCAGTTGTGGATACTTTTCCAGAACCTGATCGATCGCCGCAAGCTGATCGCTCAACTGTACAGGACCGAAGTTGTGATATGCAGCCTGCTCAAAATCGCGGCCGCGTGTGCCCATACCGCGATTGTCCACATGCAGCACGGCAAAACCACGCTGCGCAAGTAACTGGTCAAAGAAAAAGCTCGATCCGCCCCAGCTATCGCGCACGGTTTGCGCATGCGGGCCGCCATAGGGATTGTTGATGAGCGGCACGCTGGCGGGGGTGGTTGCGTTCTTTGGCAACAACAGAGACGCATAGAGCGTTGTCTTGCCATCGGCAGCCTTCAGCTCCAGCATCTCCGGATGCAGAATTTCGTAATCCTTTGGCAGCTGTCCCTGCCAGATGGTCTGGCAGAAACCACCGGCATGACAGAAGTCGAGTGCCGGCGGTGTGGCCTGACTGGAATACTTATCGACATAAACAGCGGTACCCTCGGCGAAATTCGGATCGTGAAATCCTTCGCTTTTCGAGATGCGCTGCTTGCCCGTTCCATCGAGTTTGACTGCCCATATCTGCTGCTGACGCGCATCGCCCTCGTTCGAAAGGTAGTAGACGGTGTGCGAATTCAGATCGATGGACTTGATCGAACTGACCTCGTAGTCACCGTCTTCGAGTTGTTTGACGGGCTGCGCCGGTCCATCCAGCGGATTCGCCGCATTGTAGCTATAGCGGAAGATGTGGGTGTGCCCATCACGCCAGCTTGTAATGAGAAATTCGCCCGGAGCATAAAAATTTATATCGTAGGCTTCGTCGAAAAACTTATCGTCGTTCTGGGCCAGCACAAGCCGTGTATCGCCGGTGCGCGTATCGGCAAAGTACAGGTTCAGATGTTTATGATCGCGTGTCAGCACCTCGGCCCAAACCACATGCGGATTGATCCATCCAAAACGCGGAATATAGTCGCTGCCTTCTTCCATCGGAATTTTCAGCCACGTAGTTTTGCCGCCGTTAATGTTCACTACGCCGATGCGCACACCGGGATTCGCATCTCCAGGCTGCGGGTAACGCTGTTCATCGACGCCCGCATGCGTCGGAATCCAATCGGTGATCGGATACTGCGGCACGGCTGCTTCATTCATCTGCAGATAGGCAATCTGCTTGGAATCCGGCGACCAGAAGTAGTTGCTGCGAACGTCCAGCTCTTCCAGATACACCCAATCCACTTCGCCGTTCAGCAGCGTGGGTTCATGCGTATTTGTTAAAGCAATGGGCGGCGCGGAGGGCCGGCTGACATAGAGGTTGTGATCGTGGAGATACGAGATGTATTCGCCGCTGGGTGAAAACTTGGGATCGTCGCCGCTGCCTTGCCCGGTGTGGCCCACCTCGGTGCCCGTGCCGCTCTTCAGGTCATAGGCCCACAAGGTACCGTTGGTGTCGAAGAGCAGATCCTTCGAATCGGGAGACCAGATGTAGTCCGGCGCGCCGTAACGCGCGCGGTGGTCGCGGTCCTGCTCGCTGAGCTGCGCTTTCATAATCGGCGCCAGCTTCTCGTGATCCAACAGTTTGCTTATCTTGCCGGTCGCCGCTTGCATCTCCATCAGGTCGCCGTTGTCGGCCATGAAGATGGCGCGGCTTGCGTCCGGAGCCCAAGTCATCTCTCCCGGCGCGTGTCCGGTGGAAATGCCTTTGCCGAAGATGTCGGCGACGGTCCATTGTTTTTGCGCATGAAGGGTGGCAGTCAGCAGCAAGGCTGAGGTGAAGAGAAGCAAACGGCGCACGGATTACCCCCAAAGATAAGACTTACGCCGCTTGGGAAACTCATCGAGAACATTCAATGTACGGCGAACATTCAATTTTAATGCATGGCCATTGGACCGCTCGTTTTGCGCTTCTTCATGAAAAAGACCAGCGGGATCATGCAGACGCAGCCCACTGCCAGCACGGTAATCACATCCAGATAGGCCAGCATGGTGCTGTGTATCACCATTTCGCGATATAAATTGCCTTGCGCCATCATGCGCGCCTGCGCCGAAGAGCCCGCCACGCTGGCTCCATGCTGGAAATATCCTGTCAGCGCATCCACTTTCTGCTGAAAAGCTGGATCTGACGGGTTCGTATGGCTGCTCAGCCGGTCCTGGTGGAACTGGCTGCGCCGCGCCAGCCAGGTCACTAAGAACGAAGTGCCCACGCTGCCGCCAATGTTGCGCGCAAGATTGGTCAGGCCTGACACGTCATTGTTCTTTTGTGGTGGCACGTCCGTATAGGCGATGGTGTTGATGGGCACAAACAGGAACGCCAATCCGGATGCCTGAAAGACACGGAGCATGGCAATGTACGCATAGCTAACCTCCAGATTGAGCGTGTGCATTCGCGCCAACGCCGCTGCCAGCATCGCGAAGCCGTAGACGATCAGGTATCGCGGATCGACGCGGCCCACCAGGAAGCCAACGAGCGGCATCATCGCCATTACCGTCAGGCCGCCCGGAGAGATCACCAGCCCGGCCTGTTCGGCCGTATATCCCAGCAGTGTTTGCACAAATTGGGGGATCAGCACCGTGGTACCGAAGAGCGTGAAGCCGAGAACAAACATCAGGGCGAAGGAGATGGCAAACGTCCGGTTGCGAAAGAGCGTGAGATCGAGGATCGGCTTATGGCCTTTGCGAATCTGCCAGATTTCCCAGATGAGGAGCGTCAGCAGCGCCGTTACACACAGGATGACAAAGATCGTAATCAGGTGTGAGCCGAACCAGTCGTCCTCCTGCCCTTTATCCAGCACGAACTCGAGCGATCCGAAACCTAGAGCCAGCAAACCAAAGCCAACATAGTCGAGATTCAATCCTTTGGAGCGCAGACGTTTTACTTCTTCCACAATGTGCGGCGGGTCTTCCACCATGCGCGAGGTCAGAAATAGCGAAATGACGGCCACCGGCACGTTGATGAAGAAAATCCAGCGCCAATCATAGTTGTCTGTGATCCAACCGCCGAGGGTGGGCCCAATGGCGGGAGCCGCGACCACCGCCAGCCCATAGACAGCAAATGCCTGGCCACGTTTCTTGGGTGGGAAGGTGTCGGCCAGAATCGCCTGCTCGCTCGGCGCCAGACCTCCGCCACCCGCTCCCTGCAGCACGCGGAAGAAGATCAGCAGCGGCAGCGAAGGAGCGAGTCCGCAGAGAGCCGAACTGATGCCGAACAAAACCACGCACCACATGTAGAAGCGCTTGCGCCCGACAAACGACGTCAGGTAGGCGCTCATGGGAAGGATGACGGCATTCGATACCAGATAGGAGGTCAGAACCCACGTCGCCTCGTCCTGCGACGCGCCCAGCCCGCCAGCGATATGCGGCAGCGCAACGTTGGCAATGGAGGTGTCGAGCACCTCCATAAATGTTGCGAGCGTTACCGTCAGCGCAATCGCCCAGGGATTATGCTTCGGCTTCCATACGGCAGCGCTGGTCTGGCCCGATTCTGAACTCATAGGATGATGACTTTTTAGAAGCTAACAGGTAGGCGCAAGATGCAGAAAGTACGCGCTTTGCTCATTCAAATTTGTTGGGCGGAGAATCGATCGCCTCTCACGTTCTAAGATTAGGGAAACTTTGGAAAGCAATTTACCGGGAGTTTTCATGCAGCAGGAGTGGACACGGCGAGCTTTGCTCAAAGCCGCAGGCGTAGCAGCGATCGGAACAGGGATGCAATCTATAGCGCCGCTCTATGCGAGAGCCATGGACGCCGATGAGGGATCCAGACGGCCAAAGCCAGAAGATCGCCGCTTTCGCAGCACCGCAGTCGAAGAATTCCTGAAACAGATGCGTACACGTATCGGCGATGCCGAACTCGCCATCATGTTTGTGAATTGCTTTCCAAACACACTCGATACTACGGTCGAGCCGGGTCAGTTCGATGGCAAACCCGATACAGCCGTCATCACCGGCGACATTCCTGCGATGTGGCTGCGAGACTCATCGGCGCAGGTCTGGGCGTATCTACCACTGGCAGCAAAAGACGAGCCACTGCGGGCGCTGCTCGAAGGAGTCATCCGGCGGCAGACGCGCTGCATCCTGATCGATCCTTATGCGAATGCGTTTATGGCCGACCTGAATGCGTCCGCGCTTCCTTGGAGCCTGAAAGACAAAACCGAGATGAAACCCGGCGTAGGTGAGCGCAAATGGGAGCTGGATTCGCTCTGCTATCCCATACGGCTGGCGTACGGCTACTGGAAGCAAACCGGAGACACGCGGCCATTCGATGCGCAATGGCGCCAGGCAATGACGCTGGCGGTCGAAACCATGGTCGTGCAGCAGCGCAAACAGGGTCTGGGGCCGTATCGCTTTCAGCGGTATTCGTTCATCTCGACAGAGACTCTCCCGGCGGATGGCTTCGGAAACCCGGTAAAGCCCGTCGGATTGATCGCGTCAGGCTTCCGGCCCTCGGATGACGCCTGCATCTTCCCGTTTCTCGTCCCGTCCAACCTCTTCGCGGTCACATCCCTTCGTCAGCTGGCGGAGATGGCTAATTACCTACTGCACGACGCGGCGCTCGCAAATCGGGCGCATGCGCTGGCTGCTGAAGTCGAGTCGGCACTGCAAAAGTATGCCATTACGCAGACGCCGGAAGGCACTATCTGGGCCTATGAGGTAGATGGCTTCGGCAGTCAGCTCTTGATGGACGACGCCAATGTGCCAAGCCTGCTGGGATTGCCGTATCTGGCCAGTTCTCCCGATCCTGCCTTGTATGAGAGGACGCGGAAGTTCGTATGGAGCGAGAGGAATCCATGGTTTTTTCGCGGGACGGCAGGCGAAGGCATCGGAGGACCGCATGAGGGCAAAGATATGATCTGGCCCATGTCGCAGATCATATTCGCGTTCACCAGCAAGTCGGATATAGAGATTCGCAAAGCGCTCGCAATGATCAAAACATCCTCGGCGGGCAGCGGATTTATCCATGAGAGCTTCTTCAAAGACGATCCGAAGAAATTCACGCGTGCATGGTTCGCCTGGGCGAATACGCTCTTCGGCGAATTGATTGCTACCCTTGCCGCGAGCAATCCTGCATTGCTGCGCTGATCCATTCAGGTCAAGGTCAGATCAGGGTCAAGTCAGGGCCGGATCAGCGCAGCTGCAATTCCAAGAAGAATCGTATGCGGAAGCCTATGGAACGGGTTCGGAGATAACTTCGATTTGCTGCCGCCGCGCAGTGCCTGGGATGTCGAGCGATCCTAACAGCAGCGGCTTACCCGGAGTGAGAGTGGATATTTCCTCCAGAGTCGTCTGATGAACCATCGGGTCCTGCATGCCTACACCGGATTTTTCCTCGGCGACTCTCGATTGCTCGATCTTCGAGCGCAGCCTCAACCCATCTCCATGCCCTTCCAGAGAGGCTTCGAGGTTCAGCCCCACATCGAGATATTGCACCTGCGAGTTCGCGCTCGAACTGCCTTCGTTAAAAACTCCCGTAACGACCGGAACCTTGGTGCCTTGTTTCAGCACCGTCCTCGCTCCAGAGCTTACTACGAGGGTGAAATCCTGTTTTCCAGTCTGCTTGCCGTCGTCCATTTCGGTAATGGTATAAGTGAGGCGGTAAGTCTTCGCGGACCTGTCAATGTCCGAGAGTATCTTCTGCGCAAGTTGAATATCTTCGGGGTTTCCACGCACCGAGATAGCGCTCTGTGACGGTATGTAAAACAGTTTCGTCCTCGGCAGCATGTTACGCAGATCGGTCAGAACATCTTCCGCGTCTTTTTGCCCGGCGCTGGCTAAGTAAAGAGTCCGATAGGCTTCGGCGCTCTTTTGTGATTCGGCGGTACCTGGGCCAGAAGCCGGTGTCTGTGCGCCTGCGCTTCGCGCGAAAAGAGTCAGGATCGTTGCTGCTAAAGCAAGTATGCGGACGACGCTCGTCATCCGACTTCCATCTTCACAACCGTTGATTCGCATGTTTCGCCTCGCAAGAATCGTTCGTTCGAAGAAGCTCGACCTTATTTCTCGATGGCTTCGATGGCAGCTTCTATCGACACGGACGCGCGCGGCCGGCTTCCGCTCGACAAATTGGCAAGCGATCGCAAATTCTGGTAGTGGGTCGATTTGAATCCGCAAGGGGCCGGGACAGTTTTCCAATACATCGTATTCAGCCTGTCAGAATCGAGAGGGCACTTGTCCGGAAAGGCGACAACTCTCAAGCAACGTGTCCAGCCGAACTGATTGCTACGATTGATTGATGGACTTCAACTACATCGTAGTTCCTGCGATCGTAGTGCTGGCACTGGTACTTGTAGCATGCGTGGCGCTGCGCCGGATCATCACACTTCAACGGGGCGAGTACTCACGTGCGCGGAGATGGAAGGAGGGCATCATTCTTTGGCCTGTCGCATTCTTTTGCATCGCTGTGGGGACAGTGGCCGCAGTCAATGCGATAGCCCTCTATCATTATCGCCACCCACCTCCCGGTAACATCTACAGGGTCAATGGACGCCTGATGCGGCTGCAGTGCATGGGCCAAGGCTCCCCGAGCATTGTGTTGGATGCTGGAGGGGAAACGACGGTCTGACTTGGGCAGGCATCCAGCCGAGATTAGCTCTGAATACGCAGGTCTGTTCCTACGATCGAGCAGGTATGGGATGGAGTGATCCGGGTCCATCTCCGCGTGACGCCGATCATGTGGCTGCGGAACTCCACGGCCTGCTTGCCGCCGCCCACGTGGATACGCCAGTGGTTCTCATGGGACATTCCATGGGCGGACTGTTCATACGCGATTATGCGGCGCATTACCCTGCTGAAGTGGCCGGACTGGTGTTCGAGGACTCATCCACGCCCCTTCAAAACCGCCAGCCTGCCTATCGCGCCTTTGACGAGCCAAGGAAAGCAACGCGCTTTGATCTTTTTTTCGACGAGGCAACGTTGGTTCTTGGCATCCCGAGGCTGTTCGGCATGTGTTCGGGTGAATCCGATCGGGTGAAAGGAATTAATCAGAGGGTCTTCTATGAGGACAGGTGTCACGAACCGTTTCAAACGATGGACGCAGAAATGGAAGCTTTCGACTTCTCGGGTCAGGAGACGGTCAATACGGGGCCGTTCGGCGATATGCCGATCCTGATCCTCTCTCACGATCTGGCGATTGATGCTTCTGATGTCCCGCAATCGCTGATCGAGGAGTCCGAAGCGAATCAAAGCGCATTCCTGAGACTCTCAACCCGCAGTCGTCGCGTCATCGTCAAAAACAGCGGCCATTTCGTTCATATCGATCGCCCGGATGTCGTTGAGCGAGAAGTAGGAGATTTCATCGACCAGATCCGTGGAAATAAGCCGGAGCTTCCGTCACGACAAACAGTGGTTGCCGAGTGATGGGGCGGAGGCTCTATCAGCTTCAATCGCGGTTTTATTACCGTTTGATAGAACATCAAGTCTTGTCCAGATGCTCTTGCGGCGAGTTGGACCCCAATGTCAGGGACTCACGAGTGATCATTCGGAGAAGTCGAGCAAGACCTTTTCCTGTCCTGCCTCACCGTCGGCCAGGCGTACTGCCTCTTGGAAGTCCTTAAGTGAATACCGCACAGTCGCTGGCGGCGTCAGGACTCCCTTCGACAACATAGTGAGAAGATCGCTCGTCGCTGCCCGCACTTCAGCGAGCGGTTGGGAAGGCACCCAACGCGGAAGCCACCACCCGCGAACCGTTGCTGTCGAATAGATCAAACGCGGAGCGAAGAGCGGCATGATGAATTTCGCGGGGTCCGTCTGCCGATGGCTGGAAAGGGCTCCATATACCAACATGGTTCCAGTAGGAGCGAGGTTTCGGGCAACCTCAGCACCAAGTTCCCCGGCAACGCAGTCAATCGCTCGTTCAATGCCTTTGCCCACGGTCAATTCCTGCAGGCGTGCCCTGAGATCCTCGTCGGCTGTGCAGATTACCTCATTGCCTCCGAGATTGCGAATGATAGTTTCCTGCTCGCGCCGCCGGATGACGTTGATTGTCTTGAATCGATACTGCCGCGCCAGTTGAAGCACGAATTTCCCGACGCTGGATGCAGCTGCCGTTTGCAGAAGCCAGTCGCCCTCCTTGAGATTGTGACTTGATCTCGTCAATGCCCATGCCGTCAAAGGATTTATGCAGGAAGTGGCGGCGGCCGGATCGTCCAGGCCGTCTGGAACGGGAACGAGTTTGTCCACTGTGCACACGATTTGCTCGCGCCATGTATTCCACGTGTCAACGAATACTACGCGTGTTCCAACCATTGGACCTTGCACGCCGGGACCTGCGGCCTCCACAATCCCTACGCCTTCAATGCCCGGGCTGGCTGGCAACTCCGGCTGATAGCCATAGCGCCCGCGCACCATGTGCAGATCTGATGCGTTGATCGGGCTCAGCAGCACCCGGACCAGCGCTTCGCCAGGGGCCAAAGGCGGAGTAGGGATCTCAGCCAGTTCCAATACGCTCTTCGGTTCACCGGTCTCGCGAAAGATCAATGCTTTCATCAATAACCTCCGGGGTCTTCAGGTGATGGCTGATTCCGAAAACTATTGGTTCACCTGTTCAAAGGCACCTCCATCTTCGTACCGCGTGGACAGAGGAATCAAACAAAACTTGCTCACCGCCAAAATACGACTGTTAGGTTTACAGGCAGAGTTCCGGGAGTATGATCGCCAACCCGGAAGTAATGCTCTTGTCCGCTAAACGGGCTACTCGGACATGCTTGGATTCAAGCTGACCCACTACGCAATTCTTGTCGCGAAAAAACTAACTTACTCAGTTAAGTCGCCACTCAGATGATCGGGACGCACAAGCGCCACCGCAGTCATGTCGTCTCTGCATTGGCGCTTGCTGGGGTGGAAAAAATCGTAAAGACGCGACCACGGATGATCGTTGAATTCGCTGGCTTCGCGCAACACGTCTTCACAGATTTTCAATGCCGAATCCGTGTTGGCATTCTCCAGCACCCGTCGAACGCGCTCGACACCGAACGTCGTTGATCCGCGGCGGCTCTCGGTAACTCCCTTGGTGACGAGCAGCAGCTTCGCGCCCGGCTCAAACGCCAGAACAGCCGGCTCATAGGTGTTGTGGGTAAAAAGCCCCAGCGGAATTCCGCCCGACTCAAGAACGCGTACGCCCTCGGCATCGCGGAATATGGCGTTGAGGGCGCCTGCATTGTGATACGTAAGGACACTGACAGTCAGGTTGAAGCAACCGAGGAAGGCAGGAGCAAACCGCACGCCGCGAGCTGCGTCAATCAGCGAGCGGTTCACGTCGCGCGCCAACAGGGCGATGCTCTCCGATTCATTTGCACCGGGAGACTCGAATATCTCCTGCGCTTTCGTTCGAAATACAACCTGCACGTTGGCTGCGACCGGGTGAGCCTCCGCTCGACTGCCTGCGATGTCCGTCAGCAGGAAGATCACGCGCGAACCCGCCATCACCGCATCGAAGAAGTCCCCGCTGCAGCGGGCCGCCTGGTACCGGGCCTTTAGATCAAAGCCGTTCAGTGGCGGCAGGCTGACCGGACGGGGAGTAAGCCCCGCATGCACCGGCATCGCGCCCAGTTCTGTCCGTGATGCCATCCCGTCTCCCGCTGAACCGTCTCCGTTAACTGACACTATCAGGATTCCGGTAATTCTCTGCCCTATACGCCAAAGCCAGCGCCCCTCACGCGTGCTAGACTGCACTTTCAAATGATAGATGACTCTCTTGAACACCTTATCCGTCTGCAGGAAGCCGATGTAGAAGTCGCAAAGCTCCGGCAATCCATTGCTGCATTGCCCCGTCACCTTGCAACCCTGGAAGAAAAGCTGCGCGTACAGACGCTTGGGGTTGAGCAGGCAGACAAAGCGATCCAGGCGGAAGAAACCAAACGCCGTCGTCTGGAAAGCGACATCAAAGACCAGCAGCAGAAGATCGCCAAATTCCGCGAGCAGTCGAGCAGCGTCAAAACCAACGAGCAGTTCCACGCGTTGCAGCATGAAATCACCTTTGCGGAGAATGAAATCCGCAGGCTCGAAGATCAGGAACTGGAGGGCATGGAACGTGCGGACCAGCTCGAAACCAGCCGTACACAGGCACGCCAGGAGCTGGCCAGCCACAAGGCTTTTGTCGAGCAGGAAAAGGAATCGGCCCGGAGGCAGACCGAGGAACAGCAAGCTCGCCTCGATGCATTGAATCAGGCTCGCGCAACTTTTCGCAGCCAGATCGAGGAGGACCTGCTCGCCGACTACGATCGCATCGCATCGTCTCGCGGGACGGGGCTGGCTCGCGTCGAGGGGCAGCGCTGTCTTGGCTGTCAGATGTTTCTTCGCCCGCAGATGTGGAACCAAGTGCGCGAAGGGCAGCGCATCCACTGCGAGAGTTGCGGACGCCTGCTTTATTTCGATGCGGCCTCCGAGCCCATTCCGGAACCGCCCATGGTGAACCCATCCAGGCGCAATAAAAAAACCGTTGCCGGAGCGCCAGACACTGAATCATGAAGCGAATCGCCATCGATATGGACGAGGTGCTGGCCGACACTCTCGCCGAGCACATAGCACGTTATAACCGGGATCACGACGAGGCGGTAACGAAAGCCGATCTCGAAGGCAAATGGCTGTGGGAGATCGTCTCTGCCGATCGGCAGGAACGCCTCGAAGGTTATTTGCGATCGGAAGATTTCTTTGAGGATTTAGAGGTCATGGCTGACAGTCAGCGTGTGGTGAAGGCGCTGGCGCAGCGTTACGAGGTTTTTATCGCGACCGCCGCGATGGAATTCCCGAATTCCTTCGGCCCAAAGTTCCGCTGGCTGCGACGCCATTTTCCCTATCTGCCGCCAACTCACTTTATCTTCTGTGGAGACAAAGGAATTTTGAGCGCCGATTATTTAATCGATGACCAGCCGCGGCAGTTGCGCCGCTTCCGTGGGGAAGGGATTCTCTTTACCGCGCCCCATAATCTCAAGGTGTCGGGCTATCGCCGCGTCGATAACTGGCAGCAGGTAGAACAGCTCTTCCTTCCGGGCAAAGGCCACATCGCATAGAGCTCAACGTAAACGCTCGCATGTAGTCTAGCGGGTGTTTCCCGGCAACTCACTCGCAACGCGTACCCCAGCCGGGACTTGTTGCCCGGGTTGTTGCTTTAGCTCAGGCGCGGCGGTCGCCAGGGCCGGTTGCTGTGCAGCACGGTTCATCGCTGCGTTTCCCGCGGGACGCAAGTGCATCGCCATCTGCTGCTGCTGGATATGCTGTTGATGCATGCTCACGATGATGGCAGTCGCCGGCCCTTTGCTTACACACCGGTACGAATGCGGAGTGCTCGCATCAAAATACACGCCGTCACCTGTTTCCAGAACATGCGTTTTATCCGCGTGCCGAATCTCCAACTCTCCATCCAGCATGTAGAGAAACTCATATCCCGGATGCACATGGGGCCGGATATCGACCGCCTTTTTCTGCGGCAGGAATTCCGCATGGTAAGGATCGAGGTGCCGATCGGGCACCATGTAGCCCAGACTTTCAAAATAGTAGGTTGGGTCATCGACGCCGGTTTGAGGCAGCCTCAACCGCTCATTCTGCTTGTGCACACGAAAGACCGTATGTGGCTCAGTTTCAAAGAAGTAAGAGAGGTCTTTGCTGAATACCATGGCAATGCGAGCCAGATTCCGCAGCGTCGGCACGACGCGGCCTGTTTCAAGCTGTGAAAGAAAGCTGGCGGAAAGCCCTGTATGCCTGCCCAGCTCTACCAGGCCCATCGACTTCTTTAGACGCAAGCGCTTGATACGCTCTCCAATATGCTTTTCGGAGATGAACGCCTCGGCGCTCGCCGGATCGATCTGCTTGCCAGATTCAGGCTTTCTGTTCATGACCAAACCTTTCTCACTTATTAGTTTGATGCGATCAAATCATTCTTTGTTGCTATTACCAATAGATATTTCAGCTGTGTCAACAAATCTATGGCGCTTTTTGATAACGAGCCATTTTTACCTACTCAACTCAGCCCGAATTCTAGCGGTGTTCAACCCACGACGTTGTCCTTAAATTGTCATCTTCCTGTCATTTCCGACCGATACGAGAGGAATTGCAGTTCCCTTTGTCGCCCTGGGCAGTGCATCCTACTGGCAAATGATCAACAGCGCACAACGCATCCTGATCAGCGGTGCTTCCGGTTGGGTTGGCACATCTTTGATACGAGCCTTCTCTGCCCAACAGATTTCAGTCACCCGACTTGTAAGGAAGGCCTCGTCTGACAGCCAGCGGGACATACTATGGTCACCTCAATCGTCTCCGGCCGTCCAAGATACCCGGCAGTTGGAGGGTTTTGATGTGGTCATTCACCTCTCGGGCGCCAACCTGGCCGCGCATCGCTGGACGCCCGCCTATAAAAGGGAGATCGTTGAAAGCCGAGTACAAAGCACGCAAGCGCTGGCGCAGCTGTTAGCTGCGTTGAAGAATCCCCCGCGAACGTTTTTGTGCGCCTCAGCTACGGGGATTTTTGGGAGCCGGGGCGATGAAATCCTGACAGAAAACTCGGCTCCCGGCGCTGGCTTTCTGGCAGAAACCTGCTTTCAATGGGAGGCTGCCGCGCAACCCGCCAGAGATGCGGGAATCCGCGTAAGCCACATTCGCTTTGGCATGGTGGTTTCGCCGGATGGAGGCGCGCTCGCAAAGCTCCTGCCGCTGTTTCGCCTTGGGCTGGGTGGAAGACTCGGCTCCGGGCAGCAATGGGTGAACTGGATTGCTTTGCCCGATATGGTCGACGCTGTTTTCCATATCATCCAAGACGCCCAGCTTGCCGGCCCGGTAAACATGGTTTCACCCATTCCCGTTACCAATGCGGAATTCACCCGGGCTCTGGCGCAGGCAATCCATCGCCCATCTATTCTCCCCGCTCCGGCATTCGCGCTGCGGCTTGCCGTGGGGGAGATGGCCGATGAAGTTTTGCTGGCCAGCGCACGCGCCATCCCTGCCCGGCTCGCCGAAACCGGATTCAGGTTTCGGCACGCGCAACTGGCATTGGCGCTCGAATCTCTGCTGGCGAAGTCCACCTGATCCCCGCTCCTCTGCTACGCTGAAAAGGGAATGGAACAGCGCACGCGGGCATCCCTCTTTGTCTTCATCAGCTTGGCCATCGTGCTGCCACAGCTCACAGGCTGTGGCACTTACTCAGCTCCTCAGCCACCCAGCCTTAATCTGCCGCAACCTCCTTCTGACCTGACGGCGTCGCGTATCGGCAACGATGTCCACCTGCATTGGACGATGCCCAAGCGGTCCACCGATCGCGTCCTCCTTAAAGGTGACCAGGCGGCCCGCATCTGTCGCAGTATCGAGAACGAACCCTGCGAATCGGCGGGGGACGAGAAGTATGCGCCCACGGCAATCGCCGACTTTACCGATCACCTTCCCGCATCGCTGACCAGCGGCCCTCCGCGGCTCATCACGTATACGGTCGAGCTGCGCAATCGCCAGGGCCACATTGCCGGGTCTTCAAACCCGGCTTATTCCGCTGCCGGAACACCGCCAGCCAAACCGACGCCGTTCGCTGCGGAAGCCCGTTCGAATGGAGTCCTGCTTACTTGGCAGCCGGTGCAGGACGCCAGTACCCTCGTCCGCATCCAGCGGACGCTGATTCCCAAACCCGGCGCGCCCGCGAAGCCCGGCTCCGCCTCCATGCGTGAGGGGGCGGAGGTGCCTGCTGTTCAGACCCTTGAAGTACCGTATGCCGGGCAGAGTGATCCCGGACATGCCTTCGACAAAGACGCCTCCTTCAACCAGATCTATCGCTACACAGCGCAGCGCGCTGCCACCTTCACGCTGGGGGCCCACAGCATCGAAGTCCTCAGCGATCCCAGCGATCCCTTTACGCTCAATAACCGCGACCTGTTTCCACCCGCCGTTCCTACAGGATTGATCGCCGTCGCCAGTCCGGATGAGCATGTCATCGATCTCTCCTGGTCGCCGAATACCGAGAATGATCTTGCCGGATACTTCGTGTACCGCCGCGAAGCCGGATCGAGTGCTGCCCCGACGAGCATCTCGCCGGAGCAGCCCGTGCCGACACCAGCATTTCGCGATGCGTCCGCGAAACCGGGCACGCGGTATGCCTATTCGGTGAGCGCCATCGACCTGGATCATAACGAGAGTGCCCGCTCTCAAGAGATAGAAGAAGCACTGCCACAATGAGGAGACCATGAAATACTGCCGCTTTCTCTCTGATTTTGGACCGCAATACGGCGAGATTGCCGACCGCAACGGCACGCTCTGGATCGAACGGCTTTTACCGCCCCCGGAAGAAGACCCGTGGACAAAGTTCCCCGAGGCCGAGGGCAACCGCATCGACCCGCTCCCGCTCGAACTCGCCACGTTACTGCCACCAGTCGTGCCGTCGAAGATCGTCTGCATCGGCCGCAACTACCGTGAGCACGCCGCCGAGCTGGGCAACGAAGTGCCGAAAGAGCCGCTGCTTTTTCTGAAGACGCCATCTTCGCTCATCGCTCACAATCAGCCGATTTGCATTCCCGCGATCTCTCAGCGCGTCGATTTCGAGGGGGAATTAGCCGTCGTTATCGGCAAGCGCTGCTCAAAAATCGATCCCGACGACGATGTGCGCCCGTACATTCGCGGTTACACCATCGTGAATGACGTGACCGCCCGCGATCTGCAGAAATCCGACGGGCAGTGGTCGCGTGCAAAGGGTTTTGACAGCTTTTGCCCGGCTGGCCCATACGTCACAGACGAAATCGATCCCGACGCAGGAATCGGAGTCCAGACACGCCTGAATGGCGAGTTGCGGCAGGATGGAAATACACGCGACCTCATCTTTCCCATTGACTTCCTGCTACGCCATATCACGGCTGCCATCACGCTCTATCCGGGGGACTTAATTCCGACGGGCACGCCTGCGGGCGTATCTCCCATGCAGCCCGGCGATACGGTGGAAGTCACAATTGAAGGCATAGGAACGCTCTCGAACCCGGTAATCATGGGATAATCGAATCGGTATCCACACCTGCTCCGTCGCATCTAATGTTATGTAGCCTGTTCAACCAGGCCTGAGATCGGGAGGAATGTATGTCGAAGTCTTTGCTCCAGCAGCTCCGCCAAATGACCGTCGTCGTAGCCGATACCGGCGACATCGAAGCCATTGAAGAAGCCAAGCCACAGGATGCGACCACTAATCCGTCGCTGATCACCGCGGCCGCACAGATGCCGCAGTATCAATCCATTGTCGATGACACGCTGATCAGCGCACGCAAGCAACTCGGCGGTAACTCCACCGACAAGGACGTCGCGACCCTCGCCTTCAAACATCTCGCCATTGAATTCGGGAAGAAGATTCTCGCCATCGTCCCCGGCCGCGTCTCGACCGAAGTTGACGCCCGCCTCTCCTACGACACCGAAGCCACCATCAAGATGGCCCACGACATCATCGGCCTCTATGAGGGCGCCGGTATCTCGCGCCAGCGCATTTTGGTAAAGATCGCCTCCACCTGGGAAGGCATCCGCGCCGCCGAGCAGCTCGAGAAGGAAGGCATCCACTGCAACCTGACGCTGCTCTTCGGACTGCATCAGGCCATCGCCTGCGCCGAAGCCGGCGTCACACTCATCTCGCCGTTCGTCGGTCGCATCCTCGACTGGTACAAGAAGGACACGGGTAAGGATTACCAGGGGGCCGACGATCCCGGCGTACAGTCCGTCACCCGCGTCTACAACTACTTCAAGAAATTCGGTTACAAGACCGTGGTCATGGGCGCGAGTTTCCGCAACACCGGCGAAATCATTGAGCTTGCCGGATGCGATCTGCTTACCATCTCCCCGCACCTGATATCGGAACTCGCCCAAACCGAAGGTGATCTGCCGCGCAAGCTCGATCCCGAAAAAGCCAAGACGATGGAAATCGAGAAGCTCACCATCGACAAGGCGACCTTCGACAAGATGCACGCGGCCGACCGCATGGCCCACGACAAGCTGAAGGAAGGCATCGAGGGCTTCAGCAAAGCGCTTGAGAACCTCGAACTCCTTCTGGCCAAGCGCCTCACCGAACTGGAATCCCGCGAACCAAAGCTGGTCAGCGCCGACTGATCAGTTTTCAGCTCTGCAAGAAAGGCAGCCCGGAGGCTGCCTTTCTTCGTCTTGAATCACCAGCAGCCGCCGCCACCAGCCTGAGACACGCGCAGGATTGAAGTCGGCGCGACCTTTCCAGATTTTGCCGAAAATGTTGATCGTATCGGCGAAGAATACAGCCGACATCAAGAACAGACAGGCTATCCTTCGAGAATCACTCCATCCGCAACGCCTGCATCGGTTCGACCGCTGAAGCCCTGCGCGCAGGTAGATAACAAGCCAGCAAGGCCGCAATCAAAAGAATCAGACCCACCACGCCAAAGGCGGAGAAATCCATCGCGCCCACGCCGAACAAGGTGCTGCGCATAGCGCGACCCACAAAATACGCGCCGACCAATCCAAGCCCCAGCCCGATAAACGCAAGCAGAATGCCCTCTTTTACCACCAGCGCCACCACACGATTTCGCGTTGCCCCCAGCGCCATGCGCAAGGCGATCTCATGCGATCGCTGGGCCACCGAGAAGGCCATCACACCATAGATACCGAGCGCTGCCAGCAAAAGCGCCACTCCTGCGAAGCTACCGAACAAAATCACTGTGAAGCGGTCGTTGGCCAGCACCTCATCGCGCACCTGGTCCAGCGTGCGCGGCGTCGCTAAAGCAATTTCCGGATCGACCGTATGCACGGCTGCCGCAATACTTTTGGTCATCGTTGCCGGATCTTCCTCGGTACGCACACCGATGCCCGCACTCGGCCATGGAATCTGCCAGAAGGGTATTTCCATTTCGGGATAGTCTTCGCGGAAGCCGCGGCTACGCACATTGTGGAAGACTCCAACAATCTGCCACTCGATCGGCGGCCCGAGTTTGGTGACGCCCGGAATCAACTGTTCGACCAGCACCCGCTTCTGTAGTGGATCGGTACCCTTTAAATATTTGTTGACGAACTCCTCATTGACCACCGCGACTTTTACGCTAGAGGACGTGTCCTGATCGTTGAACGCGCGTCCTTTCACCATCTGGATGCCGAAGGTCTTGAAGTAATCCGGCGTCACCATGCCGAAAGATGTATTTGGGCGCTGTGAAGGATCGGCATAGGTTGGCTTGTCGGCAAGTGCGAACGGCATCCCGAAGCCGCTTCCTTCCAGCGGGAGCCCGGTTTCCGCCGAAACATGCGACACCCCCGGAACCGCTTGAATGGCGGCGAGAATCTGGCGGTAGTAGGCCACAATCTTTTCCGGGTCTTTCGGGCGCGAATCGGGAACAGGAAGAAAGAACGTAAGCACGTGATCCGTTTTGATTCCCAGATCCACACGCTGCAGATTGAGAAAGCTGTGAATCGCCAGACCAGCTCCGGCAAGCAGTGCCAGAGCCAGCGTGAACTCCCCGACGACAAGAATTCTGCGCAGGCGGTGGCGTCCCACACTCGTGCCCGAACGGCCGCCTTCTTTGAGGGTTTCCGCAGGATCGACCCGCGATGCATACCATGCCGGAACGCAGCCAAACAGCAACCCGGCGAGCGTGGTGGCAGCTAATGTAAACAGCAGGATGGGCAGATTCAGGCTCAGATCCGCCTCGCTCGGCAGCGTTCCGTCAGGCATCACGGCGATCAACCCGTGCAGCATGGCATAGCCCACGCCGACGCCCAGAATACCCCCAGCCATCGCGAGCAGCAGGCTTTCAGTAAGTAGCTGCGCAAAGATTGTCTTCGGTGTCGCGCCCAGCGAGCTGCGTACTGCCAGCTCCTTTTGCCGGGTCATGCTCTTGGCCAGCAGCAGGTTGGCTACATTCACGCATGCGATCAACAACACGAAACCAACCGCGCCCAAAAGCAGCCACAGGGTCAGAATGCGCTCGCTCGGTAGAAAGTCATTCTTGAGCGGCTCTACGAATGAGCCCCAGCCTTTATTGCTCTTCGGATATTGCTGCGCGATATGAGCGGTCACTGCGTTCATGTCCGCCTGCGCCTGCTTGACGGTCACATCGGGCTTGAGCCGCCCCATGACCAGCAACCAGTGAAAGTCATGATTGATTTGCTCAGTTTTGAACACCAATGGAGCTACAATTTCGCCCTGACCGCGATCCGTCATCCCTTCGGCGAAGACGCCCACCACAGTGTGGGGTTCGCCATTCACCTGGATTGTCTTACCGATGATGTGAGGGTCGGAGCCCAGCCGCTTCCATAACTTGTGCATCAGGATGACGACGTGATCTTTGCCCTCCTGCCCCTCTTCAGGCAGAAAATCACGGCCGAGATAAAATCTGTCGCCGGTCATCCGGTAAAAGCCGGGAGTCACCCTGCGCCCATCGATATTCTCAGGCTGAGCTTTTGTGGCAATGTTGAACGAGTCGCCCGTCCAGGCATTCAAATCCTGAAAGGAGCGGCTCTGCTGCTTCCAGTCCGTGTAATCGCCCGCTGACACTCCGTTGTGAAAGCCCTGAATCTTCGACCAGACCACGACCAACTCATCCGGCCGGGGATAGGGCAGCGGCGCCAGCAACGTCGCATAGTCGACGGTAAAGATGGCTGTGTTTGCTCCAATGCCTAATGCGAGCGTCAGCAATACAGTGAAAGTTAGGCCAGGATTTTTGGCCAGCATGCGGAGACTGAAACGAATGTTTCTAAGCAGATTCTGCATTGCGCTCCTCGCGGTTACTGCAAACATCCTGAGATTTCAGTGCCAAATTTTAGACAGCTACGAATCTCTTCGTAGCAATTCATCGACCACACATTTTTTCGAGCTAACTACAACGATGGACTCGGATAGCAGGTGTTTCGCGCAGCAAAAACAATCAGCACGTTTGTTCGGAACCGGACGCGGCTGTGCATTTCCGGACAGCGCTAGATAGCGGGTCTACGATAGCGCCCGTGTTGTGAGGTTTATGGTCACAGCATCGTCCGGAGTCTTGGTTGTCGAACCATCGGAGGCAGGATGATATTCAATGCGCATGGCCTGAGCGTTGACCACGACACGCAGATATCCATAATTCTTGTCGTCATAGCTGGCCAGGGTCAGGTCACTGTCGATGGTGTAAGGAGTGCGGATGGTATCTCCTTGTGCATCGCTGCGCAGGCTGGCAAGCGGTGAGTGTCCGCCATTGCCGGCCACCAGATATGGGATGGAAATGCCGTTCACCGTTCGCGTATAGCGCTGGTAGTTGTGTGAGTGTCCTGAGAAGATCGCATGCGGCCAGAAGCCTGCTCCATTCGCCGCGTTATCGATATCGGCTGACATATTTGGGCTTGGGCTGTGGTTTTCACCGCCGGTATAGGGAGGATGGTGCACGGCAACAATCACCGCTCCCGCGTACTTTTCCGTCTTGCAGCGGGTAAGCGCGGTTTTTAGAAAAGTGAGCTGCACATCACTGAGCGTAGGACGTGTTCCGCCTTCACTCGAGATGACACCCGGGTCTTCCAGCACATTGGAATACAGCCCAAGGATGCGCACGAACGGCGCATCGAAGGTGAAGTAAACGCCAGGAGCGATCATCGATGTGCGTAGCAGCCCGACTGCTTCCGGCGTATGTACGGGTGACGCCGAACAGAAATTGCGGAGAAAGGCATCGAGCGTAGGTGCAGCGTCGCCCGAGTACACCACTCCATCATGATTACCTGGAATGGCGATGACTGGTCCCGGATACTCGCGGTACGGCTCGTAGAACTGATCGTAGTAATACTTCGCTTCGCCGAAGCTGTAGATCACATCGCCAAGATGGAAGAAGAACGATGGCACATCGGCGGCGTTCGATTCACTGAAGTCCGCAACCATCTTGTCCGATACCTGATTCTGTGTCGTTGGTCCCTTTACGCTGCCCGTATCTCCAACGGAGTGGAAGATGATCTGCCCGGCCTGTTGAATCGCTGTGGTTTTGGCCGCGCCCTGGTCGCTGTAGACTTCGGCCAGCGTAAGGATCGGCTCAGCACCTCCACGTGCCGTGGGAATCGGCTGAATCAACTTGTTGTTGACTTTGCTGTACAGGCCCGTATCTGACGGATGAGGCGTCTTGAACGAGGTAGGGTCGGGACTGGGCTGCGGCTGTCCGAAAACAGGCTGGCCACTGCTCGGTTGGCTGGGGTTTGGTGTGGGCGCCGGAGTTGGCTTGGGGACGGGGTGATGCTTTTTAGCGGGATGAGAAGGTTTGCGGGAAGATTTTGAGGAATTTTCCTTGGTCACGGGAATTCCTTGCGGGGATTTTTGGATACGCAACTCAGAATACGCCCGTTGTATGGTGGGAAGTTTGAAGAAAACGTGACAATCCCAATGTGCGAAATTGTCCCAAATCGGCGTTTCGAGTGCTAAGCAATTTGGGTGGAACCAAAGAAGTCTCTTGTTTTATGAAACGAATTCATTCATTTGTAATCCATACAGCAGCAGTTTCTGGTAGGAGCAATCGCACCAGGCACGCATGCACCTGTCAGTGAATTGCATCGGGGGAGGTTCGATATGATTCCGCAGGACCATGCGTTACGCCAGTTCTTTCACGATGTTGTGGCCGATTGCTACGGCGAACATGTCAGCATCAATGATCGCGAGGTGACAACCTACGTGGCGGATTTGCTGACCGACTTCTGTATGTCCGAACGCCTCTACCCAGTGCGCGATGCCGCCGGACGGCCAGTGAGAGAAGTGGGCGAGATGCTGGTCGCCTCCGACCCGGTTCACGGGACCGCGTCTTCTTTCGACGTGGAACGCGAAATCCGCAAGCACATCGGTGATTACGCGCTCTTCTGCACAGGCATGTATCCGGAGTCGGTGCACAAGTGGCGCGAAAACGAAAGTGCCAACCTTTATGACATGATCCGCGCCGGCAAGGAGAGCTATTACATCGTCTCCAAATTTGACGTCTTCGAATATGCAGTCGAGGCGCCGCTGTTTGGCCGGCTCTCGGAAGCATTTGAAAGCTGTATGTACGGCCTCAATCAGGTGCGCAGCGAAATGGAGCGCAGGCTGCCGGGATCATTGCCGTCACACGGCATGCCGAAGTTTTTGATGTGAGATGGAACAACCTGGAGCGGAATTTATAGTTCTGGAGAGAAAGACTCTGTAGTAGAAAGATCGGGACTCTCTATTTCACGCTTTCAGGCGGTGAGTGACGAAATCTTTCGCACCGGTTGCGGTCATTGTCCTGTCTTTGTCGAGCGGCGCTGGTCTGGCGCAAGCGCCCAGGACCGCATCCGCGCTGATCGACGCCAGCATTGCCAATGCGGATGCAAATTCGAGAGATGCCCTCGCCTATACCTTCCACGAAGATGATGCCAGCGTCCTCGCTGGTGCCTCGACCGATGAGCCGAAACCGACTCTGCCGGGGAGCAAATGGATCATCCAGGCATTCATGGTGAATGCGGAATGGAGATGGTCAGTCCAGTACGATGTCATTTTTGTCGAAGGGATTCCCTACCGCCGCGTGACCGGCATCAATGGGCTGCGGCTCCCGCCAGAGATCGCCGCGTGGGAGAACGAGCGTTACAACCGTATGGTCGCGACTATCCATACGCTTTCCCCAGAGCAGCGACAGCAGCAGTTGAGGATGCCTGAGGGCATCGCCGCCATCATGACAGACCCCAAGCAGCTAACAAGCCTGTATGGCTGCAAAATTACCGGACACGAAAAGGTCGATAAGCGTCCGGCGACGGTGATCCAATGCAAGCCGCGCCGCGATCTTCCGCGCAGCGATACAGCGGTTCGAATGAGCGGTCCGGTGACCCTTTGGGTGGATAACCAGCAGCCGTTCTTCCACCGCACCCGCATAGTGCTCGATCACACTGTCGACCAGTACGGCACGGGCACCGTTGTTACCTTTACATGGAGCCTGATCGATGGCGTATGGCACCACACTTCTACGAAACTAGACTGGGTCGGCGCGGACAAGACGACGAAGAACCTTGACATACCGACACCCGGAGCGCCAATGAACATCGAACAAGGCTCGCAAGGAAAACAGATTGATACTTTTTCCAATTTCAAGAAATTCCGCACAGAGTCACGGATGTTGATTCCCGGCTCCTCACCGCCGCAACATTGATGGGTGCTGGAATCATTCATAGGCTGAAAATGCCGCTGCAACGCAGCGGCATTGTTTTTGCGCCGAAGGCGCGAATCGCTATACGCGGCAGTCTAGACCTGCATGATTTCCACTTCTTTTTTCTTGCTCATCTCGTCCATGCGCTTGATTTCCTCATCGGTCAGCTTCTGGATCTCTTCGAGTGAACGCTTCTCTTCGTCTTCGGAGATTTTCTTGTCCTTGGCGGCTTTCTTGATCAGGTCGTTGCCATCGCGACGGACATTGCGCACGGCGGTCTTATGCTCTTCAAGAACTTTATTCAGGTGCTTGACTACTTCACGGCGTCGCTCTTCCGTCATTGGCGGGACGGGAACACGCACGATTTTGCCGTCATTCTGCGGATTGAAGCCGAGATCGGAGGTGCGCAGCGTTTTCTCGATTTCACCGATAATGCTCGCGTCCCAGGGCTGGATGACAATCATGTTGGCATCCGGAGTGGTTAACTGGGCAACCTGATTGAGCGGCGTAGGAGTGCCATAGTAGTCGACCCGGACCTGATCGAGCATGGCCACCGACGCGCGACCGGTGCGCGTGGACGCCAGATTGGTCTGAAAATCCTGCACAGCCTTGTCCATCCGGGACTTGAGCTGATGATGAATGTCCTTGAGCGCCGGAATGCCGGCCATTGCTGAGACTGCCATTGTCGTCTTCTTCCTTTATTACGAATCCAAAATCCGTATTCTACTTGGTTGGAAGAACTCCGTCATCCCGCGAGGGCAGACGCGGAATGTCGCCCGGTCGGATTTATGAACGG
>Ga0206959_10118_pt1 | contig 23124 bp, 32 predicted proteins | sample Alteio_BWOrgHeat_31_FD_152971 | JGI IMG/M metagenome (GOLD analysis project Ga0206959, IMG submission 152971) | Enriched cells from forest soil in Barre Woods Harvard Forest LTER site, Petersham, Massachusetts, United States -... | ecosystem: Environmental > Terrestrial > Soil > Temperate forest >...
CCGTAACGATGTCGGCCGATATCAGCCCCAGATTTTCGATCGAAGCGCACAGCGGCGCCCGGTTGGGAAGGTGAACATGGAAAATGAGCGGGATGTTCAGAGCCCATCGGCATCGAATACCGGCAAGCACAGTCACCCAGTCGTGCCGTTGTCCGCGTACGACGCATCCACCGGTATAGTTATCGGCCGCACATTGGCGGCGACAGACTCATAGCCATCTGCCTCCGGGTTGGGCACCAACACATCGACCTGCGTTCGACTCGCCAGCGCAGCTGCCAGCTTCTGCACATGAACGCCCAGGCCGCCATAAATAAACGGGGGATATTCCGACGAAACAAATACAGATTTGCGAATCCTTCCGTAATAATCGGGCCGCGCGCGCAACGCTTTAAGCAATGCCAGAACACCCTCGTCGAACCGGCTGTCATCACGAAAGTCAATATACTGTCGGGCCGAAAGCATAGAGGGCAGTTCGGCATTTCGAAGCAGAAGCGGGATGATGCGAAGATCTGTGCTCCTGTCATTGCTGAGCGCAAGCGCAACGTTATATTCCTCGTCAACCCACTTTGAAGCGATACTGTTCGGAGAAACAATGAGAGCAATTGCTCGGGATGTCTTCATTCCGCGCTCAATAGCGCTTGGAAAACGTGAGCCCGCATCAATTTCGTCGGGTGCGAACCACGCGTTAATGCCGCGATCGGCTGAAGCGGCTTGCCGTTAATCTTGCGGTGTCTGCTCACGTGGACTTCCTGGACCGAACCCGCCATGAGGATCTGGCGAAGTTTTATCAGGACGCCAGAATCGTGGTTGTACCCAGCGTGTTCGAGCCATTTGGAATGGTGGCACTGGAGGCGATGGCATGTGGGCGCCCTGTTGTCGCCAGCCGGACCGGCGGGTTGAAAGAACTTGTGCAGCACGGCGAGACCGGCTATTTGTGTCAGCCAAAGGATCATCTTGACCTTGCGCAATGGCTTATGGCTCTGCTTGCGGATGAATCTCTGCGAAATCGTATGGGGCAGACCGGGCTTGCGCGGGTTCGGTCCGGAGGCTTTACCTGGGATGAGATCGCCGGCGAGATGATGGACATCTACGTTGAAGCAATTACCAATTACGAGGTACGGGAAAAACCGGCAGAAGCCTCAAAATTTATCGACCAGGTTCTTCAGCAGGCGCCGCCGAAAGACGAGTACGACTGGCGGTCACTCCTCCACGATTTGTTCGACAAGGGGGGCAAGCGATGAATGCGCAGATATTTGCTCTTCGAAGTCAGAAAGAGCTGGCCAGCACGATTGAGTCGTTAATTCGAACTTACGTATGGCAGGGTATTTCGATGGAGCGGCTGGAGATCAGCGACGATTACAACGAGCACTCGGGCCAAACCGAACATGACCGCTGCAAACTCTTTCTGCGCCTGTTCAAGGCCTCCATGGTTCGGATAGATGACTTTGCGGTCGTGGTGGCCGATGGAAGGGGCCGATGGTATTACATGGGCGCGCGGCGCGAGAAGGAGCCTTACTTACTTGAGCTCTTTCAAAGCTCGATGAGCTCAGTTTTTCCCGCGGTTGCAGTCATGGACCGAATGCTCATACTGCCGCATACCATCGGGGACGCATTCGAAAGGTCGCGTGCTTTTCCGTGGTTTGTCAAGCCCAGGGATCTGGCGGGGGCCATCCTCGCCGATTTTCGGAATTCTGCGTCAGTAGAAGACGCCGTTCGGCAAGCGGGCGAGCAGCTTAAAACCGATATCGCGAAGCTTTGTAAACGGCACATGCGCATCCGCAGAATTGCGAAGCCCGATTTTTCAGAGCTGGGGACACTTTTGGGAATACCGACAGAGTATCTGGAAACGCAGCGCGACCAGATTGCCGCATTGACTGTTGATTTAAAGTACGAGATTACGAGCGGTCCGGTGAAGGCCGGGAATGAAGCTCAGGTCACACTCGAAGTGCGACACGAGGGAGACGTGGATCTGGGATCAGTTTCGGTGCAGGTGAATGCGCCTTACGGAGTGATGAAATCTCCAGTGCGTGCAACACTGGAGTTCAGCGGCAAAGTGGCAGCCCGACAGATTCAATTCAACGTCAAGCCAAAGACGGTCCCATTCTGCCCGCTCGAAGTGCTGTTCACTCTGGACGAGAGCCGGCCTGTCGCAACGCCCTTTCCCATTCCGATATTGCTTGATGTAGAAGCCTGAAAAGCGCTGCTCTTTCCAACCCTGCCAGATGCGCTCTGATGTTTCGGTCGATTGCGTGTTCCAGCGATCCAGAACGTTGTCTGCTGCAGGCACGCGAATTGGCGACCGATGGCAGTCTGCAATGTAGGCGTCACAGCAAACTCATCTGGCGCAGAGGAAACGCTTGGCGCTACGCGCTTTCAGCGTCTTGTTGCTCCGCAATTGAGTACGGGCCTGGCAGTGGGAAACCTTGAACGCCTGATACAACTTCACGGTGAACCGGAACCAGCCTGGATGGAACCGGCCAACGCCAGTAAAGGTCACGTTGCCATACAGGGGTTTTTACGTCTCGCCTCTCCGTTTCCGCAGATCAGCCAGATCTTCGGTGACCAGAACGACGTCACCGTCGAGTCGGCTTTCCGAAACCGGTTCTTCGAGGTAATCAATGCTACGTTCCAGCAATCCTTCATCGTGCGAACCCAGTCGCTCTACGTCCAGTTCCTGGTAGGACCCGGACTTCGATGAACGCCGGTACAGAAGGTTCGTCAAGACCGAAATTTCGAGCCGCCAGGCGCGCACCTTCAACCGAGACACTTTCAGGCCCAAACAGTCGTGGCGCGCTATAAAGGGTTGGCGGTTTCTCTCGCAGAAAGGAAAAAATGAATATGTTCAGTTTGCCGGGCCGGAGGACTTTTGCCAAAACCCTGGGGTTTGCTGGCGCGCTAACCACGACCCGAGTACGAGGGCTGGCGGCGCAGGCGGCTGTCAATCCAAACACTACGTTGGACGGCATTGCCGAAGATCTGCACTCCGCTATCATCACTTATCCGATGCATGACACGCATTGCCATGCATCAAGCGATCAACTGGGGACAACGACGCCGGACCAGTTTCTCCTCGATCTCTCACTGGCCGCGCTGCCCCAGGCCAATTACTTCCCGGCAGGCGTGCTCCAGCAGTGGCGCGACGGGGCCGGACCGACCAGGGCCAGCCTCGATCAGCGTTACGGAATCAGCAAAAAGCTGGACGAGATTCGTTTTCATTTTCGCCAGTCGATGTTTGTCAAGTACCTGACCAAAGAGCTGGCGGCGTTCCTGAAGTGCGCTCCGCGATGGGAAACCGTCGTCGCCGCCCGTAATGAACGAGGCAAGGATTACCCCCGCTATATCAGTGATCTGTTCCGCGATGTCAGGCTTACCAACGCAATGGTCGATACCGGATGTTGTGAAGGGATGGGCGCTCGGGGCTTCAACGCTTTTGCGCAAGCCATCCGTCCCTGCGAGATGCGGGCTATCTCACGGGCGGAAACGATTTACGGGCCGCTGATGCGGCAAGAGTTCTCCTTCGAAGAGCTCGAGACGCGATATAAGCAGGGTGTCGGAGACGCACTCGACGGCACCGGCAATTACGGCTTCAAATCCTGGGGAATGAAATCTCATTTGCTGTCTCGGCTGGGCTTGTTGAAGCCGACCTGGGATTCCGATCTGGCGAAGAAGTCCTGGGAGGACTACAAGCGTCTGCGCGGAACGCCCAGCCTGGACCGGGAAGAGGCCGCCGACCGGGGGCGAGGCTTAAACGAATACCTGTTCACGATTGCCCTTGAGGAATGCCTGAAGCGCGACATGCCGATGCAAATGCACGCCGGCGATGGCGACGCGCCCAGCGTAATTCTTCGCCGTCAGCATCCGTACAATTTGGAGGAGGTAGTCCGGTTCGACCGCGACGGGGTAATGCGCATGCCGAAGCTGATTCTGGTTCATGCCGGCTATCCCCTGCTGAAAGAGGCCGCCTGGATGAGCCATCTCTATACCAACTGCTATTTCGATATCTCGCTGATGAATCCGGTAATCAATTTGGGCCTTACCCAGCGGTTCGGCGAGATTCTGGAAGCAGTACCCATGTCCAAAGTTGTGTTCGGCAGTGACTCCTGGAAAGTGCCGGAGATCAACTGGCTCGCCGGCAAGTGGGGCAAGCGCAGTTTAAGTCAGGCGCTGGCTGTCTACGTAAAAGAAAAGGTCCTGACTCGCGATGAGTCGCTGGAAGGCGCTCAGATGATGCTGCACGAAAATAACCGAAGACTCTATGGACTGCCTGCCTGAACACCTCCCCAAAATGACCTCGCGTGCCCGCAAGCCACCGAGGCGGGCCTGCCAAATGGCTGATCTGCGTCGAACGGGTTACGCCTAAAGCCCCAGGAGAATCGATCTGCCTGATGAGTCTAACGAATGCGAGCTCGGTGCAGGCACGTCCAGCAAAGGCACCTTCGGCCGTTTGACCACGATCTCCGTTGAAAGTCGCCGTATTCGCGGGCCGGCTGTCTACTTTTTCATCACAAACTTTTTCACATTTGCTCCGTTCACCTCGGCGACATAGTCGCGCCGGCCCGAGTCCACCGTCACAGCAGTTGGGTCGCCCCAGGCGCGGAGGAACTTGCCACTGCGGTCAAACACCATAATCGGCATGGCGGGATTGCGGTGCAGCACGTAAACGTTGCCTCGCGAATCGACATCCACGCCGGCCGCCGACTCCCATTTCTGGACGCCCTGCGGGGAACTGCGCCCAGTTCTCCACTTGCCGGTACGAACTTTCGGCCGCCGGGAGTGACAAAGCCGCCGACGCACAAACGAATAACGAAAACGCGGTGTATCGACGGTTCATAAAAGTCCATTTTCGCGCTATCAGAGCAGTTGCTAAGCGGCTGCGTGACGCCCCACAACCTGAAAGTCGGATGGAACCGGAGATGGCGGCTAAAGGCCACGGTGGATTCACAGCGTTCAAATTCGGGATCTACAAATGGTCTTCGTCGGGAGGTTGATGTGCCGACGGCGGCGTCGGAAGGGCGAATCGCTCGGATAATCCCAGGTCCGGCAACGATGCGGGTTGCCCGATTGATCGGGCTGCTATCTCGGGGCAGTCCCACATTAACGAATTACGAAAAGACAATCAACCCATTGAGTACTGTAGCCATTCACCCGCAGCAGCTCTTCCTGACGACAGTTTTTGCTCTGGCGGCCAGATCAGTATTCCCGCTTTGAGTACTGGTAGTGCGGGCATTGCGACTAAAGGCTAAAGAATGCGATCTTACTTAAGCCAGCATTAGTAGCGGGATAACACGTGCTGTGGCAAAACGTGGAAGAGCAGTTCGAAAACAGCAAGGAAGACACAAGACTTGAAGCTAAAAAAGATCGCTATTGGCGGTGCATTTATTCTTATGGCGATGCCGGCGTGGGCCTGCACATACTACGGCGGGTTTGAAGACACGGTCGGTGGCGACTACGATTACAACGACCTTGTCTTTAAGATCACAGGCGCAACTCTGAACAGCAGCGGCTCGCTTTTCTCGGAGCCGGTGCTAAACGATTCGGGAAATGTATTTTGGGACCATAATTCCTCGGATCCTAATCACGCTGACGACAATATCGGCTTCTGCATTTACGGAGGTCCTGCAGGTTCCTGCGAGGGAAATGGTCCTTTCGATCACAATGTTTCGTACCTTGCGGCAGCCGATGGCATACATTCCGCGAATGACATCACTTTCACAGCGGACGGAGCGGTGGGAACGGTTTTGTTGACCATTACCGCCGATACCGATACGCTGGGCTGGTATAACCTTGACGATCCTGGGACGATCCATTCAATGAGTTTTGGACAAAACGCCATTAATGCAGACGCTTCTGGTTTCGGGTTGGTCGGTACTGTGAACCCCGGGGCGACCAACTTCTATTCCAACGGCACCGCTGCTACCCCGCTTGGAGATACCCAATCTCACTTCGCTATATTCGCCGACAACACACCGGAACCGGCTACGATGGCACTGGTTGGTTCTGGCCTTTTGGCGATTGGTTTCTGGCGGCGCCGAAAAAAAGCATAGCGTTGTAGTTCAGAAAATGTAACAAAGAAGAGGGGTGCAACCTGGCGCCCCTCTTTTTTTGGAATCTACCGCGCGCGACGCCCGCCGCTTCTTTCAGTTGCGAAGAAGTTCCGCTTTCGGCTTTCCGGGTGTACACGAGACGACACTACGGGGGGCTGAAAAGTGCCCTAATTTACCCCGTATCTGCGACGGTTTTCACGGAGATCCGTCCAACTTGCGCCTTACCTCGTCCAAGCAAGTTTTCTGGCCAGCTCGTCATCGGAGAGGCCTTCAGGGGGTTGGGCGCCGCCCTGGGACCGGTCAGCTTCTCACGTGCAGCGTTCAAACACTCTACTATCTCGATCGACCCGCGCCCTGTCCTTGAAAGCTCGAAGGAGCCACGCATTGGGTACTTGTCAGGCATGAATGCGCGCAACAGGGCAATCAAGGACCACGTGCGATTTCTTCCATACGCCCAAGGGCTCAGCGCCGGGTACATCGCGCCAGGCGCGAACCCTCAGCCTCGATAACCGAGCCGTCAGATGCCGTTACTGCCGGTCTTGCCACATACTTTTCCTGCGGATAACAGAATCGCCCTTGAAACAGGTTGGGCTCGAAAACACCTACCATCGCGCGCTCTACCTCCTCGTCTTCGATCGCCTGCGTGGCCTTTCTGTCTTTGAATTGGCTGAAGTAATCGGGACTGGTGCTAGCCATTTGTGATGGGCTGGCGGCTCACGCCAGCCGCTTTCGGCTCACTTTTTCCGTCGGAGAAGTAGAACAATGGGCGTGCAAGAGCTAATGTCGAAACGTCTGCGTGCCCGGCATGCTTGATCCGAGCCCGGCCGACAGTAAGCGCTGTTGCGGGCGATGAGCAACGGCATTGAGGACAAGGTGAAGGCACCGTCGCCCAGGTTCCTATGGTCACCGGCGGATTTGTGCCGAGCCGCGGCAGCGTCAGCCAGACGGAGTCGCGCGGCTTAAGATCGTAGAACCGTGAATTGAAGGAGGATGTGCCCTTTTTTGAAATCCGGTAAAAAGGAACCGTATGGCGAAGTCGATATTCAGAACAGAAGCGGAACTGGAGTCAATCGGACAAACCTGTACGAGGCGCTCCGTTTGTCAGAGAAGAGCCCGGAGGAGTCCGGGCCTGGTACGACAGGATTTGCGACGAGCACGACCCGGAGAACCGCCCAGCAGCGATAGCTCCCGGCGGAGAGTAAACGTCCGGGCCGTGTTCGGAGTTACGCAAGATGGCAAAGCCTATCACAGAACCGAAGAGAAACTGCAGCGCATCGAGCGCCTTCCGCAACTGGCACGCGAAGGTGTATAACTAGGACAGTTCCAACCCGGAGCCGAAAAGAGAGTAGCTAAAAAAGCGTCGCTTAAATTCGAGTCGGATACCCAAATGCAGGACGGGTCTTTTACTTTTTACCCCATACAACCGGCTCCGCTCCAGACATGGCACATCGTACTTGGTGCCCTCATTTTTCTGCTCCTGATCGGGGTCATCATCTGGAAGTTACGGAGTCGCACCGGGAAAAATCCGGGTTCTTTGAATCTTAATGGGCACTGATATGCCCACAAAAGCCGGCTTACACACTCCGTCACCAAATCTACCGCTGACAATCCGGGCCGGGCCCGTTGCGCCGTATCGCTAGCGTGAACGCTGTCGCCAAATCGAGTTCATCGCGGCAGCGTTCGCAAATTAACAAATGTTCCTCTAGTGCAATCACCTGTGCACTGCTCAGCATACCGAGCAGGTACAAATCATATACCGGGATTGGGAAGAGTTTGATATTGGCCAGACCCAGTACCGGGACGGCGTCACAGCCGCGGTACGGGCGGTTGTTCGCGGGCATGTTGGTCGGAGCGCAGCGCGTGGATGACTTTTTTCCACCTGCTCCTGAAATTTCGCGTGACTAGTGTGCCGCTTCTGAAATAGCTAGACTGGCACGGGGCACTTTGCGAAGAAGGGTGGAAGCTTTGACGGTCCAGACGAATGGCTTCGGGTTCTTATTGCGGGTGCGGACGTAATCGAGGACGGCATTTTCCAGTTCAGGGACGCTGCGAAAAGTGCCACGACGGATTCGGCGCTCTGTGATTTCGGCGAAGAAACGCTCCACCAGATTGAGCCACGAGGCGCTGGTGGGCGTGAAGTGCAGGTGATACCGGGGCCGGGCGTCCAGCCACTTTTTCACTTCCGGGTGCGTGTGTGTTCCGTAGTTGTCCAACACGATGTGGATGTCAAGATCGGCCGACACCGCGCGATCGATGCGGCGCAGGAACCGGAGGAACTCCTGGTGACGGATGGCGAGGCTGGCATTCGGCGATGACGTTTCCGTCGATGAGGTTGAGCGCTGCGAACAACGTTGTCGTACCGTGCCGCTTATAGTCATGGATTTGGCGTTCGGGAATGCCGGGACGTAAAGGCAGGATCGGCTGGGTTCGGTCCAGCGCCTGAATCTGGCTCTTTTCATCCACGCATAAAACAAGCGCCTTTTCCGGAGGGTTCATGTACAAACCGACGACGTCCCGAACCTCTCGACAAACCGCGGGTCACGGCTGAACTTGAAGGTCCCGACCGAATTTATCGATCATCATCACACCATCACACCGAAAGAAACCACGAGGCTAAGGTAAGGTCCTCCGTTTCCGTTGGAAAAAGGTTTGCCGGCAACAGCCCGGTAGCCGAGTACGCCACCGCGAGCGCCTCGGCAGGTTGTTGAAGTATTACAGTTACCCCGCCTGAATGGGCTTACCTTACGGGGACTCTGGCGTAAACTGGAAACGTGCGACCTTACCTTTTGGTAGCCATATTGGCCATAGCAGCGGGTCTCTTGAGTGCATGCCAGACCGAGCGACAGCGCGAAGCCGAACGTCAACGTGAGCAGCAAGACCAAAACTCGGCTGCTTTCAGGGCAGGGGAGGCTGCGCACGAGATTGCCAAAAAAGCCGAGAAGGCCGCAGTGGCGGTGGGTCGTAAGCTTGATGACAGTGCGAGGAAAGCTGAAGAGGGTTGGAAAGAACAGGCGCGCAGAGATCGCGAGAAGAAATGAGTTTCGCTGGAGGCGGCAGCCCTCGACCTCATACGCTCGAGCAGGCGTTTACCTTAGAGCGCGCCGACGAATTAACCTGCGACAATCTGCACGCGTAAGCGTCTGCTGCTTCGGCTTCGTTCAAGACGTGATATCAGGCCCTGCGGCGGTGTTCCTTCAATCGCGTTCCTTCGATCCGCGCCAGGGCGGCTGAAGACGCGTGTACCCCTGGTTCTCGGATGCCTCCTTGCAGAATCTTACGGCTGGAGCGACGCCGTGTAGGCCACGATATCGACCATGTCTTCTTCAGTTAGTTTCGCGACCACCGGCTTCATGAGTTCGCTCCATTCACCCTTGCGGAAGCCGTTCTGCATATCGTACAGCTGACGCCCGATGTAGCTGGGGGAGCGTCCCGCGAGGCCCGGTACGGGGCCCATGCCCTTCAAATCAGGGCCATGGCAGAGGCCGCAGGCGGTAGTCCGCCCAGCTCCATTCCTTACCAGGGCTTCACCCTTTTTCAAAGATCCCACGGGGACATAGACTTCGAAGCCAGACCGCGCATCGCGCAGAACCTCGGTCGCCTCGGCGTCTATGGGAGTCTCGATCACGCGGTATCCCATGGGCTCGGTTTCCTTACCCTCCAGCTTGAGGTACAAGCCGTTGGCCAGGCGGGTTTTCGGCACCATACTGGTTTCGATCACCTTCATCCAAGGTGACCACTTCATCGCGCCGAAGTATTCGGCCGCTGCCTTGATCTCGTCGTCCGTCATGTTCTTCGCAAAGCTGATCATCCGGTTCGTGTTGGCCTTGCGCGGGTCTGCGCTCTTGCGGAGGCCGTTCTTGAAATCGTTCATCGTCTGGATGAAATAAGTCACAGGTAAGCCGGAAACCCCGGCGTTCTCGGCCCGGCCCTTGCCGTTCGGATAATGGCAAAGCGAGCAGGCCGCTACCTGCGCCTCGCGCTTTCCCTGGGCGACGATAGGAGGCATTTGCGGGTGGTCACCCGGATACCAGTCAGCCGGGCCATACTGGTTTGAAATCTGCTGGCGGGTAAACTCTCCGGTACTGCCGGCGAGGTGTTTGAGGCTGGTGTCGGGGGCGGCCGGTGCCGCGGGAGCCGCGGCCGGCGCGGGTGCAGGAGGCGGAGCGCCGGGAGCGGGAGCGGGTGTGGGAAATCCGTAAGCCCACATAGGCGGTCCAGCCGCGAAGGCGAGGCCTGCGGCAAACATTAGCGCGGCGGCGACGAGCAATAAGCGAAATTTGTTCACGACCGGCAGCATACAGCCTCCTGTGCGAAAGGAAAAGAAACGATTCCTCGCGGCACCACTTCCCAACGGCAGTGTCCGCTCTTGTAGAGTTTACATCGGTTTGCGCCGCACTCTTCCGCCAGGGAGCGTCCGAAATGGCGTACCGATAACTGGTAATTACGCCGAGATCCTCCAGACTGTGTCTCGCTCTTGTTGACACTCTCCGCCGTTGCCGTAGTCGCCTTTCCCGGATCGGCAATTCGCAATGATGCTCGCTCAAGACGCCAAGAGGATGCATCAAAGAACCTCCTGGGAGGCACCGGTGGCCGACTGGTAATCGTAAGAGGATGCGGGCCTATGTGAGAGGCCGGTTACTGAACGAGCCAAAGCACGCGCGCTGACCGCGAGCGCGCAGAACAGGGCTCTCCGAGGACGAGAATTGGTGAAGCACAGGTCCACATATTGTGCTGGTCCTCGCTCCCGGAGTGCTCGCGCTGGACCTTGTCGTGGGCCGATTCGCGCGAACAGTGATCCTGTGATGTGAAGGTTCTGAACGGCCACCCAGGATGAAGCGATGGATCCCATCGCAACCGCGTCTTCCTCCTCGTCTTTCCCCATCTGGACGGAAACCGGTGCACACCCATGCACCACCTAAGGAGAAAAGCCTTGATTGAAGTGCATGTTGGTGCGGGCAATAACCCCGTAAACGCACTTTTAATGCGGTGGTCGCGGGTTCGAGCCCCGCCCGACTCACCATTTATTTCAATCAGTTAGACGGGTCCGATTTTCACCGAATTGTCTGCTCTTTCTGTCGACCAGTTATGAAGGTACGCTGGCCTTGGAGTCAATCCGGTCGCGGCTCAGCCACGAGCTCGCGTTCGGCCTGAAGCCAGTCTTCCAGCTCGCGGCCAGGTTGGGCCCCGCGAGCGAGATAAAGTTCGTAGGCGCGAGTCCTGATTTCTTACTCACGCGAGGCCACACGAAGCACGATCTTGCCGTGTGACCTGCGTCTTGCCGCTCCGGGGCCGCTGGGCGACATCCCATGAGCCGCTGGCAGGTTCCCGACGATGTCCTTCCAGGCCTGGGCCACATCCTGGAGTGGGTACACGGTCGCGACGTCCGGCCGTATCGTCCCCTCTTCCAGCATTCGCGCGATTCTGCCGAGCACGTCCCCCGACGGCGCGAGCCTCATCATCGCGCCCGTCACACGTTGCTTCGCGGCCTCCTCCTGGGACACGGGCTGGGTGGCAGAGATGAGGTGGCCGCCTTCCTTCAAGAGCAGGAACGACCGCTTCTGCGTATCGCCACCGACCAAGTCAAACACCACATCGACTTTCTCTCGCAGAACCTTCTCGAACTGAGCCTCTCGATAGTTGATAACCCGGCTGGCTCCGAGGGACTTGAGGTACGCCTCATCGTCGCCGCTTGCCGTGGCAATGACGGTGGCACCTGCATGCGACGCCAATTGCACCGCATAGGCGCCCACCGCACCGGCGCCACCATGAATCAGGATCGTTTGCCCCTTTTCCAGGTGACCGTGGGCGAAGATTCCCTGCCATGCAGTTTCGGCCGCGACCGGTACTGATGCCGCTTCCTCAAAGGAGAGGTTGGATGGTTTCCTTGCGATGACGACCGCCTTGACGGCAAGATACTCTGCGTACGAACCCATTCCACTGGTGGAGCCGAACACGGCATCACCTGGCGAATATGCCGCAACGTCACTGCCAATCTCTTCGACGACCCCTGAAAACTCATGACCTGGTATCCACGGCAGATCGATCGGAAGTACCTGTCGTGCCGTTCCGGAAGCCTTAACAAGATCCACATGATTGACCGCGGTACTCCTGACCTTCACCAGAATCTCGTCGCCTGCAATCGTGGGCTTCGGTACCTCATCGAATACCAACTGCCCACCGTATTCCAACACTCTGACGGCTTTCATTCGTGTCCTCCCTGAGTCTGCCCGATCGGCCGCTGCGCGTGGCGGCGCACCCAGTCCGGGAGTTTCGTTAGCGCGCGGCCGAACTCGCGTTCCAAGCCGGCGATATCGGCGCTGTAGCCGACGTCCTCGAACCATTGCAGCATCACCGCCATATCCTTGCTGTACTGCCGGACCTGTTCGATTGGCGTCTGCGCGAACGCAATCGGCCGGCCCAGGACCTCCGTCAGGATTTGCGCCGCCTCCGGCATCGTTTGTACGTCGCCGGCGAGATCGATCTCGCGGCGGTTCAAGGCGGCGGCATCGGTGAACGCGCGCGCGCCGAACCGGCCGATGTCATCCACCGCAACCATCTGTAGCTTCGTGGTTGGCCCGAGCGCCCAGGCCAGCGTGGAGCCCTGGAGACTGAAAGGCGCCAGCAGGTTCTCCATGAAGAACACGGGACGCAAAATGACATGCGAGGGGAAGCGGAGGCCGCGGACGGTTTCCTCAATCCGCCACTTGTTGTCGAAGTGCGGGACGCCGGTCCGCTTGTCCGCCGATCCCACGGATGTGTAGACGTAATGTTCGACGCCGGCTTCGCGTGCCAGCGTCGCAAGACGCTTGCCCTGCGCCTCTTCCCGCTCAACGCCCGCCTCTCCTGCGTTCTGAACGCCGAAGACGCCCCATACGTCAGCCAACGCAGGGCGCAGGGTCGTCTCGTCATCAAGATCGCCCTTGACGATTTCGACGCCACGGCGCGCCAACGCTACCGCCCGCTCGCTGTTTGGCTTACGGGTGAGGCCGCGCAGGTGGAACCCGGCGCCCTGCAGCGCCTGCGCGACCGCGCCACCCTGCTGGCCTGTCACTCCTGTGATGAGAATCGTTCGATTGTTTGTCATGGCTGAAACCTCATTTCCCGCCCTGTCTTCTTTGTAACGCACGCTGTCTTTCTGTGCTCCTCAGGCATGCGCCTGCGAGCGCGACTGGAACAGGCCGGTAAAAGCTGGCCGGACGTCGACGAAGATCACCGCCCACAAGAGAGCCACGAAGAGGGCCAGCGGAAGCCCACTCGGGGCCATCAAGGCGTGGAAAACAAGAATGTTGACGATCACTGGCGCCAGGACGGCGACCGCCAGAGGCACGTAGCGATTGACCAGCAGAAGTACCGCTGCGACGACCTGAAACGCGAAAATCACCCACAGGTAATGTGATGCATACAGTGCGCCCATGAACTGTCCTGCGATGCCTCCAGGAGGGGGCAGGGGAATGAAGTTCAGGAAGCCGTTCAGGCCGAAAACAAGAAAGATTATGCCCGCCAGATATCGGGCGATTGTGGAAGCGGTTCTCACCGGGTTTCTCCTTTTGGATTGGCGTCATCTAATGACATCAATCATATTGTTGTCAATATAGTTGATGTTGTATACTTTACAGGGATTCAGGTTTTTATATGACGCGACGTATTCAAGGAGCGGACCACGTCTGGCTGGCAATGATGAAGGCGATGCGAGCCCTGACAAGGTATGCAGCCGCTGGTATTGAAGAGACCGGGCTCGGCCTCTCGGATTTCGGTGTGCTGGAGGCCCTGCTGCACAAAGGGCCTTGCCCGTCAATACGATAGGCCGGATCGTCGATCTGACACTCTATACGCCGTGTTCGCGAAGCCAGGCTGGAACATGGATTAACAGATAGTCAATCAGACTTCTTACCGACGGCAGCATTCCCCGCGGCGTGGGATAAACCAGGTGGAGAATATTCCTTGCTCCAGACCATTCCGGCAAGACTCGTTCAACAAGCCGCCCCTTTAGCGGTGCGGAAATCACTTGTTCCGGCAGCAATGCGATTCCGATCCCGTCCATTGCGCCTTGAAGCCTTACTCGCAGGTCACTCGATACCAGCCGTGGTTCCAGCTCAATATGCGCAGTCTGCTCGCCCTTTGCCAGGTTCCAGCGCGCTCCGCCGTCAAATATATCGTCGGTGCTGGCTACCGTATCGAACTTCGGCAAGTCGATTGGATTTTCTGGCCGCCCGTATCGGTCAAGAAACGCACGGCTGACGACCAGAACGCGTTGAGAATTGCCAAGATGTTTCGCGACCAGTCCTGCCACGTCCTCTATCACTGGCGTCGCCCGGATCGAAATGTCGAATCGTTCCTCGATCACGTTTACGGCCCGATCCGTCGCCTCGACGAAGATCGAAACTTTTGGATTCACCTTCATGTAGCCGGGTAGCGTATGGGCCAGACACCTCTGTGCCAGCAGGACCGAGCTGCTGAGTCGAACGAGCCCGGCAGGCTCGCGGCGCAATTCCGCGACGCTGTCATAGGCCGCCTGCGCTCCCTCGACCGTCGCTACACATCGTTCAAAGAAGCGCTGTCCGGCTTCGGTGACAGCCAAAGCCCGGGTCGTGCGTTGCAGTAAACGGACGTCCAGCCGTTTCTCGAGTGCGGCAACGCGCCGGCTGAGACGCGTTTTTTCCACGCCGATCGTGCGTGCGGCCGCAGAAAATCCGCCGTACTGTACCACCGAGGCAAAGAAGTAGATATCGTTGAGGTCTTCCATGCCTATTGTTGCCTACACGCACCAATCTGTTGCAATTTGGCATCTAGTGAATGGATTGTTGCCTTGATAGATTTAATTATATGACAAATCAAATCCGTCCTTACGAGCCCCTGACCTCCGAAAACGCGGCTCTTGTCCTTGTCGATCATCAGGTCGGCCTCATGACTGGCGTGCGCGACTATTCGACCGGCGAGTTGAAACACAATGTGGTCGCCCTGGCCAAGGCGGCGAAAGCGCTGAAACTCCCAATGGTGGTTACAACGACGGCGCGAGACAGCATGTGGGGTCCGACTTTCCCGGAACTCGTCGAAGCGCTCCCAAGCATCGAGATCATCGATCGTTCGTCTGTCAACGCTTTCGACGACGCGCGCGTTAGCCGCGCCATCGAGGCGACGGGCCGCAAGAAGTTGATCTTCGCTGGCGTTTCGCTCGAAGTCTGCGCGGCGTTTCCCGCCATCACCGCCATCGGCAAAGGATTCGACGCGTATGTAGCGGTCGACGCCTCGGGAACATTCAGCGAGACCAAGCACCAAGTTGGACTTCTGCGTATGCTTCAGGCCGGCGTGATCGTTTCGGACTACGCGACGTTGATGGTGGAAATTCTCAAGGATAATGCGCGGCCTGAAGCCGGCGAGGTTTACGGCGCCATGGACATGCCCTGGGCCAAGCTTGTCGGCCAGATCGCGCATGCATACGGGAAGTAAACGGCCGGCGAAAGTTCATCAACAGGAGAAAAACGACCATGAGGCCCATTTATCCCGGACGTGCTGAAGCTGTTCGCCAATGTGCCCGTGATCGATCGACCGGGATTCATCAGTGCGTGGGATGATCCGGCGTTCGTCGCCGCGATCGAGAAAACGGGTCGCAAGAACCTGATCATGGCCGGCGTCACAATTGACGTGTGCCTCGCCTTCGCGGCCACGCAGGCGATCGATGCGGGTTACAACATGTATGGGGTGGTCGATGCCTCAGGCCCACTCGAGGTAACAATCCGAGAGAATGCTGTTGCCAGGATGAAAGATCATGGGATCATGCCGATTAACTGGACCACGGTCGCGGCAGAACTGCAGCGAAACTGGACGTTGCCGACTGGACAGGATTTGGGGCGGGTCTTCCATGACCACTATCAGAGCTTCGGTCTTTTGATGGACAGCTTCGAGTCCACGGCCGCGAATGCGCGGAAGAAGCCATCCCAGGGCGTCGCGCGCGATGCCACTCAGGAGATCGGGCGCTCGTGGGGCCTCTATTTCGTCGCCGGGGCCAAAGCCCTTGCAGCCTGCTCAATGAAGTCGGCAGTCGCCGGGGGCTGTGAGACGTAAACGGAGTGGCTACCTTCACTTCGATGGAAGCAGCGTCCGCAGTAAAAGAAGCTGCGAACTTCGAGCGGTCCACGAAAAGAAATCCATCTTGCTGCGGCCTGATCGGAGGCAAGCAACGCTCGTTTGGGCGCGGTCGCTTTCAACTCGACTGGAAGGCCGGCCAGCACGCGATTCATCGAACTGCAGCCCACCGTCATCGCGAGAACGATGAGAGCGCCGGGAATCACCGGCGGGCTTGCAGCAGGGATATCGAAGTAGCGGCAACCTGCCCTGATGATGAAATTTAAAACGAATCCGGTCGCAATCCTGATCGCTGTTGTTGGATCTCCTTTTGATGAAGTCTGAATGCGGTGACTGCGCACGAACCGGTGATCAGCGCCGCAACCATAAGGGCGAGCGCTGTTGAAAGGCTCACCAGCTCCGCTCCGGCGAAGGCGCCAGTAACAAGAGCAAGAATTGCGGCGATGCGCCGCCGCCAGCGCGGGTTCTCTCCACCGGCCCAACGCGAATCAGCACCGAGTCCTGTAATTGTCAATGTGAGGACCGTTGTCGTGAGATCCGGCAGCCCTATCTTGCGGACGACCGCATTGCGGTACCCCATGGCGACCGCCGTAATGGCGATCACGCAGTAGACCGAGAGATTATGGTCGGGCAGAAGTGCCGCCATACTGGCGAGAAGCAGCAGCACCGTCTCAACCAGGAGCGGCCAGGGTGTCTGAGGCATGGAAACTCCTCCACCGAAGACAGCTCCGGCGAAGAAAAAAAAGAGAGCCGCGAGCGAACGTGCCGCCGAAAGGCTTTTTACTCCCGCAGCAGCAAAACCAAGCAGCACAACATTGCCGGTCATGTTCGCGGTGAACACGTGTCCGAGAGCAAGATAGCTGACCGCGTCCACGATTCCGGTGACGGACGTCATCACCAGCAGGATCGCCGGCGTGATGGGGTGCCCGTCAGTGACACTTGGAGCAGGTTGCGGATTCATACCCTATCAAAACTTATAACCCGCCCAGAACTCTGTGTAGTTGATGTTCTGCCCCGGTGAAGCCTGGCGCAGGAAGGCGCCGGCATAGAAGATCCCGCAATCCGCCTGCAAGTACATGTGCCGATCGATTTGGCATCTCACTTCGGCTCCCGGTCGGTAGCCCCAAAACGAGCCCGGCTTCCACTGGAAGCGACCAGCAGAAATCCGGGCACGGCATAAAACCCGCGACGACAACTGACATTCTTGTTATTCGCATACGATCTCCTAAAGTGCCCAGCAAAGACAACCAAATTCGTTGGTTACTGGATGCCTGCCTGCAACGATGCGCTGAACCCATTCGGCTCGCGTGAACCGGAGCGGGTGCTGCGACGGGCCTCGAATAGCCGCCATATATCGCGACGGGCGACCATTCCGGCAGAATCGGAGGAATGGCCGGGTCAAGATCACGGAACTCTTCCGCCGCATAGACAGGTTTGCCACCGACGATCGTCAACACCGACTCGAGGTGCTTAATCTCCTCATCCTCGACCCCGAAATAGTCGGCCGAAAGCACCGCCAGGTCCGCCAGTTGTCCCGGAACGATTGAACCCTTGCGTCCCTTCTCCGTGGAGAACCAACTGCTGCCGACCGTCCAGAGCCGGAGGGCTTCCATTCGATTGAGCCTGTTGCTGCCATCGTACATCCGGAGTCCACCCACTGTCTTTCCGGTTACCAGCCAATAGAGACAGACGAATGGGTTGTAGCTCGCAACGCGGGTTGCATCCGTGCCCGCGCCTACGGGCAAACCCGCCTGAGGCATTTCCCTGATTGGAGGCGTGTGGCGCGTCGTTGCTTCCCCATAGCGGTCGCGGAAGTATTCGCCCTGATAAGCCATACGATGCAGGACGGCGATTCCCCCGCCCAGCGCGGCGATACGGTCGATACTTCGGCGCGAAATAGTTTCAGCATGATCGATGAACCAATTCAGCCCGCGCAGAGGGATGTCGCGATTCACTACTTCATAGACGTCGAGGGCCCGGGAGATCGACTCATCGTAAGTGGCGTGAAGCCGGAATGGCCAGCGGTTCTGCGCAAGAACTTCGACGACGGCTTTCAGTTCCTGTGCCATCACGGGGGCAAGATCCGGGCGTGGCTCCAGAAAATCTTCGAAAGCGGCGGCAGAGAAGACAAGCATTTCGCCAGCGCCGTTATGCCGGAGGAAGTCGTCCCCCTGTCGCGGCGTAAGCATGCTGATCCAGTGCTGAAAATCCGCCAATTCACCCTTAGGTTTCTGGGTGAAAAGGTTGTATGCGATCCGCACAGTCAGGTCGCCGTCAGCATGCAACTGATTGATAATCTCGTAGTCTTCGGGATAGTTCTGGAATCCGCCGCCCGCATCGATTGCGCTTGTGACGCCCAGCCGGTTCAATTCCCGCATGAAGTGCCGTGTTGAATTGGCTTGGTACTCCAGGGGAAGTTTTGGCCCCTTCGCCAGGGTCGAATAGAGAATCATGGCATTGGGGCGTGCGATCAGAACACCGGTCGGATTGCCTCCGCCATCCATTTCGATCTCGCCGCCGGGAGGCACGGGCGTTTTCGCGGTATCGCCAAGCGCTCTGAGGGCGGCTCGATTCAGAAGCGCGCGGTCGTAAAGGTGAAGAACGAAAACGAGTGTATCCGGCGCCGCCTGGTTCAATTCGTCGATAGTCGGCATGCGTCGTTCCGCGAATTGGACTCTGACCCGCCTCCGACGACACGCACCCACTGGCCCGGTGGCGTTCTTCGCGCCTGATCCCTTAGCATGCGAAGACCGTCCGCGAGGGAAGGCACGCCATCCCATCGCAGTTCGAGATTGTAATTCAGTCCTCCACGGATGAGGTGCAGATGGGAATCATAGAGGCCGGGGAGGACGGCACGTTTGTTAAGGTTGGTCAATTTCGTGCGCTCACCACGCAAGGGCATCACGTCGCGATCGCTTCCGACAGCGAGAAACCTTCCGTCCTGAATCGCCACCACTTCTGCGAGGGAGCGGCGATCGTCCTGCGTCGCAATTTTGCCGTTATGGAGAATCAGGTCGGCCGGCTGTTTATTCATCGCGCGCCTCCGTCTGAGCGAATCGGCACGCGACACCAGCCGGATTCCGAAAGCGATACCCGATCCCGGGCTCGCTCACTATGTATTCGGGATTGGCCGGGCTTTTTTCAATCTTCCTGCGCAGTGTGTATACGATCGTGCGCAGATATTCCAGCTCGCCGCCGTACTCAAGGCCCCAAACCGACCGCAGAAGCTTCACATGGGGCTGAAGAACGTCCGGATTCTTCATCATCAGTGTGAGGAGGTCAAATTCTTTGGGCGATAGATGAACTTCCTGGTCGCCACGCCAGAAGATGTGACGCTCCAGATCCAGGGTCAGGTCACCGAACCGGATCACGCCGGAAATCCAGGTTGCGTCCAGGCCGGGCCGCCGGAGAACCTCCCGCACTCGTGCTCTAACCTCCCCCGTAACCTTCTGCGCGAGCTCCTCGGCTATGGGAGACGCGCATCCTCGAGACTGGAAGACGGCTACCAGTTGTGACGTCACGTTTTGGAACAGGTCATCAGACGACGCCGCGTTGCCAGAGCGTCGAGATGGTTCAGGCGTCTGTTCGGCGCGGGGGAATCGCTGCCATCTGTTCAGACCGTCCACGCGGGTGTGTTGCCTGCGATCTGCGGTGACCGTACGATCGGTTCCGGCAGCAAATCGTCCGTCACGAATCGCCATGGCGGAGACGTTATGAAAAAACGGATCAGGCGGACTCTCAATCATTGCCTCGCCACCTGGCTGTGAGCTGCTGCAAGTTCGGGAAGGTCGTACTGCTGGAAGTGAGTAGGAGCTGCGCCGTGCACCATGGTGTACGCGTATTCGACGCCGATGCCATAAGCCCCAAAGTGACGTTTCACGACGTCCATCACCGCGTCATAGGTGTCGCGTTGCGCCCAATCCCTTTGCCACTCCAGCAGAACGGAGAGCGCCGTCACAGGTTTGGCGCCGGCCTGCACGACGCGCCGCATTGCGTTATCGTGCGCAAGTTGGCTGACATCGCCGTAACAATCCTCGACGACGTAGATGTCGTACCCATCGTGCAGCGCCTGAATCGTGGGCAACGCGATCCAGGTTTCGGTCCAGAGGCCGCACAAAACCAACTTCTTCCGTACTGTTTTTTCAACGGCTGCGACAAACTTCCGATCATCCCAGGAATTCATGCTGGAGCGCTCGATTGGCTCGCGATCGGGATAGACCGCCTTTAGTTGCGGCCACATATTGCCGCTGAAGGACTTCGTCTCCACGGTAGTGAGAATCACGGGCACGTCGAAGATCCTTGTAGCTTCGGCCAGCGCCACAGTGCTATTGATGATCGACTGGCGATCGAAGTTCGAAGTTCCGAACAACATCTGTGGCTGGTGATCGATAAATGCCACGACACAGTTGTCCGGCGTCAGCAAGCCTTTCTCGCCGCGCTTTGCGTGGCTATTGTTTTGAGACACAGGTTCCCTTGCTCCTTGTTTTGGGCTTTTGCGGTTTAGTGCTCAGAGTCAATCGCGCCCGGCGCTACTCAACGCGTATGTGTGGGACATGGACTTCGGCGCATTTACCCGAGCTACACACGTAATCAACGGCGCCGGAATTCCAGACGAGTTACTCATCGCACCATTCGAATGTAAGGAGTCCCGCCGGTTGGCGTTTGTTTGATTGGGTAAATAGCCGAGCGGTAAGCACAGTTCGTGGAGTGGGAATCACGAGTACGATTCCGGGGCGGATTCTTCTCGCAGCGTCCGGCGAAGAAACCGCTTTCGCCACGGAACGATCAGGATCCGATTTCGCAGGAGCGCGATTTCTCAGGCGACCGAACGCCGGGAGCCAGCCCAAAAGCGTTCGCGAAGGACTCGCTTCAGTACCTTCCCCGAGGGGTTCTTCGGTAAGTCGACTTCGGAAAACTCTATGTGGCGGGGTATCTTGAATTTTGCGAGGCTCTGCCGGCAATAGCTAATTAGGCTTTCTGCTGTAAGTTCAGTGTGGGGCCTCAGGACAACAGATGCGGCGACCACTTCTCCCCACTGGGGATCCGGGATGCCGAAAACCGCTACTTCGCGGACCGCGGGATGGCTGAATATCACCGCCTCAACTTCACCGGAGTACACGTTTTCACCGCCCGTAACGATCATGTCCTTCAGCCGATCGAGCATGTAAACGTATCCGGATCCGTCTTGATAACCGATGTCTCCCGTCCGAAAGAATCCATTTCTGAAAACAGCCCCCGTTGCGACTTCATTGTTCCAATAACCAGACATCACGTTGGACCCGCGTACTACCAACTCCCCCGGCTGACCTGCTTCGACCGGATTGCCAGAATCGTCCGTGACCTGGAGCTCGATTCCGGGGCAAGGTCGCCCACAGGATGTGAGCCGGTCGTCCGTATGTTCCGCGTCCCGCAGGCCTGTGAGGAAGCCCGTCTCACTAAGGCCGTAGACCTGTACCAGCCTGGTCCGGGGCAAGATCTTTCGAGTCCTGCGGATAAGTTCGGGCGCCGCAGGCGATCCGCCGTACGCGAGAAGTTCCAGGCTGCTCAAGTCAGACGAATTGTTTTCCGCGAACTCCGCAAGCCGGTTCATCATCGTGGGCACGAGGACGGTGAAGTTGATGCGTTCACTCGCGACCGTGTCGCAAAAGATTGGCGCATCGAATCGAGGAAGCGCTGCCTGGCAGACGCCAAACGCCGGGGCCGCGAACATTGCAGGAAAGTCGGCGATGTGAAAGATCGGCGCGGCATGCAGATATGCGCCTCCTTCCCGATACTCGGTCCAATAACCGAAGTTGCTCACGTTCGAAAAGACGTTGGAATGTGTCAGCGTCACGCCTTTAGGTTGGCCAGTTGTCCCGCTGGTATAGAGCAGGGCCAGGACAGCGTCGGGCTCGTAACATGGCTCCGGGCACGACCCGGAACCCGTGTCGAGATGCCCCTGGTCAACGACAAACTCCACAGGAACGTGGCCTGCATGCACCGTAATTGCAGAATGCCGAACCAGTCCTCGCGGAGCCGCATCGGCAAGCACGTGATCGATCTCCACGGCTGACAATCTTGTGTTGATGGGAACCACGATGATTCCTAACCAACTGCAGGCATACACTAATTCGATGTATTCCGGACCGTTCGGCAGGAGAAGGGCCAGACGATCGCCACGCGCGAAACCAGCCTGGCTGAGTGTTGTCGCGATTCTCTTCACGCGGTCATGAAGCTCTGAGAAGGTTAGCCTGGATTTGCCCAGGGAAAGCGCGGGCTGGTTGGGGTAAAACCGAATTGCCCGGCCCATGGAATGGACATAGATCACAGAACTGTCTCCTATTCAATCCAAAGCTCGTCCGACGCCAATTCGGAACGGTAGTGAGCCAAATCGGCGACGCTCACCAGCTTGAAATCGTGCTTCATGCAAAAACGGATGAGATCAGGCATACGCGCCATCGTGCCGTCTTCATTGACGATTTCGCAGATCACACCTGAAGGATTTAATCCGGCGAGACGAGCGAGATCGACGGCCGCTTCGGTTTGGCCCCTGCGCTCCAGGACCCCATCCCTGCGTGCGCGAAGAGGGAAAACATGCCCGGGCCGCGCCAGATCTTCGGGACGGGTATCTGAGTCAATTGCCGCCAGAATTGTCTGGGCACGGTCCCATGCCGAGATTCCCGTTGTGACGCCTCGTCCACACGCATCGATCGACACCGTGAACGCGGTGCCGCCCCATGCCGTATTTCGGGGAACCATCTGGCTGAGGTCAAGAGCATCCGCTCTCTCGCCGGTAATGGCCAGGCAAATCAGACCGCGCGCGTGCGTCGCCATGAAGTTGATGGCTTCGGATGTCACCATCTCAGCGGCGATCATGATATCGCCTTCGTTCTCGCGGTCTTCATCGTCGACGATCACGATCATGCGTCCGGCGCGGAGCTCTATCAATGCGTCATCAATCGATGCAAAGACCGGTGATTTGAGGATTGTGTCGGTGCAGTAGTCCGCGTCGGCGATT
>Ga0206959_10120_pt1 | contig 23070 bp, 19 predicted proteins | sample Alteio_BWOrgHeat_31_FD_152971 | JGI IMG/M metagenome (GOLD analysis project Ga0206959, IMG submission 152971) | Enriched cells from forest soil in Barre Woods Harvard Forest LTER site, Petersham, Massachusetts, United States -... | ecosystem: Environmental > Terrestrial > Soil > Temperate forest >...
AATCAGCTTACTACCTAGAGGGAGTTCAGGATGAGGTTGTCTAAAGGAATCGTGCTGATGTGCCTGTTGGCCTCTCCCTGTCTGGCGCAAAAGGAGAGTCTTTTAATCGGTCCCGGAGACCTGGTGCACGTTCAGGTCTTCGATACTCCCGAGTTAGAACAGCATATTCGCGTGACCGATGCAGGGAAGATCAAACTTCTTGCCGGTGATGATGTTACCGTTACGGGACTTACGCCGAATGAGGCGGCACGCGTCATTGAGAAGGACATGATCGACGGCCATTGGATGCTGGCGCCTCATGTCATTGTTACAGTCGAACAATACACGACAGAAAATGTCACGATTCTCGGTCAGGTGCATTCGCCCGGCAGTTATGCAATTGAAACGCCGCGCCGCGTATACGATGTATTGGCACTTGCCGGAGGCCTCAACGATCTGGCCGACCATACGGTGACCATCGAACGCCATGGAACGAAAGAAAAAATACCCTACATCGTTTCCAACAATGCAGACACCGCACTGGATTCGGCTCCTATGATCTACCCGGGCGACGCAATCATTGTTCCCAAGGCCGATATTGTCTACGTATTAGGTGACGTGGGTCGTCCCGGCGGATATGTGAAGTCGACCAACGATGGTCAGCTGACAGTTCTCAGGGTAATTTCATTGGCTGGCAGCACACCGCCGAACGCAGTGCCTTCCAAAGCCAGGATCATCCGCAAGCAGGCCGACGGGAGTTATGTTGAACTGCCTTTGCCTCTAGCTGACATGCAGAAGGGCAAACAACCCGATATGCCACTTGAGGCAAACGATGTTATCTATGTGCCCTTCAGCTATGTGCGCAATATAGCTGTAAATCTCGGAGGGCTCATCGCATCCACAAGTTCCGCAGCTATTTATGTAGCTAAATAGTGTGTCCATTCGGCAGGGATTGCCATTACATAAACTTCTTGTCACCGCGTGTTAGATATCCATTCGGATGACCAGATACCGTAATCGGTAGATACAAGCTCACTCCGTTTATAGATAAGTTTGTGGGACATGCAGGAGATGCCATGAGAGACGTCCGACAGGATGCTGCCGGAAAGCCAATTCAAGAACAGCTCATGAGCGGAAAAAAGAGGCAAAACGGACGCCTCTCGCACAGTGCAAGTTGGATGTTTGCCGGCCGGACGCTAAATTTTTTCTTCCAGGCAGCGTATTTTGTTTTGCTGGCAAGGCTTCTCGGCGTGCGAGAGTATGGGATCTTCGCCGGAGTATTCGCGCTGGTCAACACTCTTACACCCTACAGCGCTCTCGGTGCAGCGATGCTGCTTTTGCGCTATGTCTCTGTTAATCATGAAGCGGCCAGGGTCTACTGGGGAAATGCCCTGACGACCACCTTCAGCTTTACCGTGATAGCAGCGCTTAGCGCTCTGCTACTGGGCCGATGGATGCACTCGATTGGTAGCCCGCTGATGGTTATCATTCTGATCGTTGCGAACTGCCTCTTTACCCAGATTACTTTGCTCGGCAGCTCCATGGTTTTTGCGCTTGGCAATGCGCGCTTGTCGGCACTGATGAATACTGCTTCTAACCTGAGCCGTGTACTTATTCTCGTGATTATGAAAATAGGTATGGGACATGCTACTGCCCTGCAATGGTCTGTGGGTGTACTTATCGCTTCATTTGCCGCCGCCGTCACCATCTATGTCAATGTACGGAAGCAGATCGGGGCAGCAGCTTTCGACTCAAGATTACTGAAGCGCCGTTTCTGGGAAGGATTGGGCTTTTCCTTTGCTGGCACGACCGAGGCGGTCAACAATGATCTCGATAAGATGATGCTCGCGCACTATGGCATGGAGGTACAGAATGGTTTCTATACTCTGGCCTACCGAGTCATCGACTTTGCGACAAGTCCCATCGGCGCGCTCAATTCGGCAGTAATGCAGCGGCACTTTGTGCTAAGCCCCCAGGGTATTCACCCTGTCATCAAGCTTGCTGCCAAGTCTCTTGCCGTCTCCGGCGCGCTCGGATTGGTAATAGCGCTTGTCACCCGATTCGGCTCGCCGTTACTGCCTGTCGTTGCGGGCAAAGGTTTTGTCGGAGCCATCGCCGTACTAAACATCCTCTGCTGGCTACCTCTGATTCGCGGGGTACATCAGATGTGCGGCAGCGCCGTTACCGGATTAGGGCACCAGAACTGGAGAACGGCAGCCCAGGCTGTCGTGGCGCTTCTGAACATAGGTTTGAACTGGATGTGGATTCCGAAGTTTGGCTGGCGCGGTGCGGCATGGTCGACGCTGGCAAGTGACGGCCTTCTTGCGGTTCTTAATGCAGGCCTGCTTATTCTGCTGGCTCGCATCGCGCTGCAGAGAGACATTCGGACAGAACAGCCGGCTTTAGAGGGCGTGCGATGAGCGATCTCGTCTGCGGAGTGATCGTCACCTACCATCCTGATGAGGAGCTGGCGCAACATATCGCCGTCCTGCGAGGACAGGTTGGTGGCTTAGTCGTGGTCGATAATAGATCGAGCGACTCTGAGCGCGTCCGGCTGAGAGAGCTTGCGCTGCAATACTCATTCACGCTGCTTGAAAATCCCGACAACCTGGGCATTGGGGCCGCACTAAACCAGGGAGTGCGCTGGGCCGCCGCGCACGGTGTTTTTCGCTATGTCGCGCTTTTCGATCAAGACAGCGAAGCAAGCTTCAGCTTTGTTGATACGATGGTTTCTTTCTATCACCAGCATCCGTTGAGCGAAAAGGTAGCAGTCGTCGCTCCGCGGATTCAAAACCGCAACACAGGTGCTTCAGATGGGCCGCGCGGGACCAAAAAAAATCAATACCTGGTAGCGCAGACCTCGGGTTGTCTGATGCCTCTGCATATTTTTGAATCGCAAGGGTGGTTTAAAGAAGAACTTTTTATCGACTATGTCGATTATGAATATTGCCTCCGCGTCGTCGCTGCGGGGTGGGTCATCGCATATTGCGAAGACGCCATCCTCTCGCATGTTCCGGGAAACAGTCGCAGCCATACGCTGTTTGGCATTTATCTCACCACAACCCTGAACTATAGTCCGATGCGCCAGTACTACTCGATGCGTAACGGCGTATGGGTCATGCTGCACTACTGGCATCGATTCCCGGATTGGTGTGTCAGGCTAGCTTTTCGTGTACTGAAGGGACGAGTGAGAGTTGCAATTTTTGAACAACAACGAAAAGCGAAATTGTTCCTTACGGTGCACGCGATTCAAGACGCGTTCAAAGATAACTTAGGCAAACGCGCATTCTCAAATGGAGTGAAAATCCTGGCGAAATGAAGATTCTCGTCATCAGCACGTTATACCCCCCTCACGTGATTGGCGGCGCCGAAAAAGCGGCAGCGATGCTCGCCGAAGCTATGGTGGACAAAGGCCTGGACGTGGTTGTGATCAGCCTGCATCCGGAAGCGGAAGAGCGTGTAGAGGAGCGGAATGGTGTGCGGGTATACCGTCTTCCTCTCGACAATTTTTACTGGCCCTTCAATCGGGCGAAGAAGCCTGGGGCTCTTTCGCGCATCGCCTGGCACGTTCGCGAGATGTGGAATCGTAAGGCTGCCCGGAGGATCGGCAGAATCCTGGACATAGAAGTTCCGGACGTTGTGCACACGCATAATATCAGCGGATTTTCTGTTGCGGCCTGGCGCGAAGTCAAGCGGCGCAACATCCATCTGGTACATACATTGCATGATTACTACCTTATGTGCTCCCGATACAGTTTGTTTCGCAGGGGCGGCGCGTGCGAAAAGCGCTGCTCGGATTGCAGGGTGCTGACTTTCAACCGTAAGGGTGCCTCGCGCATGCCGGATGCGCTTGTCTCCGTCAGCAATTACACGCTCGATCACCATAAACGTCTCGGATACTTTCAAAATGTACCCCCTGAAGTTATCTACAATATTCAGGCTGTGAAGAATACCCGTGTTGCTTCGCCATTGGCCACCAGCAAAGATCCAGCCGTCCTGACCTTCGGATTTATTGGAAGAATCGAAGAAGAGAAGGGTATCGAGACTCTCTTAGGGGCGACGCAGTTACTTGTTCAATCCAATTGGAGGCTAAAAATAGCGGGAAAGGGCATCGAGGCATATGTAAAAGGCCTTCAGGATCAATTTCCTGATCCTAGAATTGAATGGATGGGATTTACCGCCGCTCCCGATTTTTATGCTGCGGTTGATACAGTGGTGATCCCATCACAGTGGGCCGAGCCGCTGCCCTATGTATGCGTCGAGAGTCTCCACGCCGGCAAAGCACTCATCTGCGCGCGCGTCGGCGGGCTTCCTGAAATCGCGCAACTAAGTAATGTTGTGGAATTCTTTTCTGCCGGGAGCGTAGCGGAATTATCAAAAGCCATGAATGACGCGCTCGCAGACAGCAGCCGGTGGAAAGAATCGGCGCCTCTCGCGAGCTCCGTCCTAAACCAATTTACCGAAGAAGCGGTACTCGAGAAGTATATGCGCGTATATCAGGTCGACGCTTCAATCATCGAAAAGCTCAGGCATACTTCTAACGCCTTAGTTTAAATCATTAGCCTTTGCATTTGGCCGGTATATGCCCATTAGCAGCACAAATAGGTGAATATCCTTCACTTTCAATCAAAGATGTTACTGGTTAAACAAAAGATGGCGAGGATAAATTTGACCGCTTCTGATAATAATGTTTTATTTTCACTCAAAGCCCGACTTCATGCAATTGCGGAAGGTATTACTCCGGATCGGCGAGTAATCTATGTTGACTATCCTCTTCATCCAAATATCGGTGACTTACTCATAAATCTAGGCACAGAAGAATTCTTCAAGGATTATCGAATCAACGTTCGGAACAGATTTACTTACCATGATTTTCCTCGACAGATCAGCGATCTCGGCGAAAAAGACATATTCATGTTTCACGGCGGCGGCAACTTCGGCGATATCTACCCCGAGCATCTCATGTTGTTGACGCAGATCGTAGAGCAATACCCGAATCATCAGATCATAGTACTGCCGCAGACTGTGCACTTCTCGGACCACAAAAAGCTAACCAAGACATGCGCGACATTATCAAAACACGAGCGACTGAGCATATATACGCGGGATGAGCTGTCGTTAAAGCATCTGGTGGATTGCGGGCTGCATACCGTTACGATGATGCCAGACATGGCTCATCAGCTGGCGGGCAAATTATCACCGAATCCCGCAACGGGCTCGGGCGAGCCCCTCTATTTTTTTAGAAAAGATATAGAAACCAAAGGGATGCCATCTATTCTTGCTGATAAATCGGCGACTGCAGTGGATTGGAACGACTCATTTTCGTTTCGCGATCACCTGGCATTTCATCTCATCTACAGGATTGCAAAGTACAGTAGCCGCACCGGTGTTCCTGTTCGTATGCAGAAACTGTGGTATCCAATTCGCGACAGTTTTGTTGAGAACGGCATAAAAATGTTCTCCAACGCGCCGCGCATTTATACAGATCGTCTTCATGCCATGCTCTTGTCGGTATTTCTTGGAAGAGATGTTGTGGCGTTCGATAACTCGTATGGTAAGTTATCTGGCTACTACGATGCATGGCTTCGCAATAGCCCACTTATTACATTTGTAGAGACCTCGCGATATAGGGGTTGAGCGGCTTGTAAGTTTGGTTTTTTGTAGCCCGTTATGCTTTGGAGATTTCTTTGAATACGACCGTGGTAATCTGTTCTGCCAACAGGCCTCATATACTTGCTGAGACAGTACAGTCTCTAATATCCAGGCAATCGCGCCAGCCGCGTGAAATTGTGATCTCTGTCTACGATGAAGAGCATGTTGCCGAAGAGACCAAGATCATTCCATCAGTACGGATTGTTCTCAACTCGCGAAAAGGACTCACGGTGCAGCGCAACGCCGCACTTTCTTCGGTGCAAACACCATATACGTTGTTTCTGGATGACGATGTGGAAATAGCTTCTAACTATATAGAGAGCATGGAGTCGTTGCTAGACTCTTCAAGAGATGTTGTAGCTGCAACTGGATCCATCGTTGCAGATGGAGCTCAAGGGGATACAGGACTGGACCGCGAGTTTGCAAAAGGCCTGACGGTCTCCTATAGGCCTAGCTCCGAAAATTGCGACCACCAGGAGACTTACGGGTGCAATATCTTTGCGCGGGCAAGCGTTTTTTCATCGATCCGTTTCGATGAAAATCTCCCGCTTTATGGATGGCTTGAAGACTACGACTTTGCTACGAATTGTCTCAAGCATGGAAAGATCATTCTGAATGCAGGGACTTGTGTCGCTCACCTCGCGACTCCGACGGGAAGAACATCGGGGCTAAAGTTTGGCTATTCTCAAATTATTAATCCTTTGTATCTATGGAGGAAGAATGACAAGCCAACACTCTTGCGAGTGATCTTTCATCACTGGGTGCTATCCACTACAAGAAATCTTCGCCGCACGCTTTTTAGCATACCGAGTGACCGCGATGATCGGACGGGCCGTTTTCGGGGAAATGTCCTGGCTTTTGGCGATTTACTTAAAGGAAGAATTGACCCGACTCGTATACTGCGCTTCTAGGAAGTCCACGAGCAGCTCTTCCTATTGCGCTAATAAGATTTCATATTCTCGTTCGATCGATTCAACCATGCGATCGATGGAAAAGTGGTCGGCGATCTTCTCCAGCCCATCCATTTGCCTTGCGGCAACTGCGGGGTTTGAACATAATGAAAGCACGCGGGCCGCTAGTGCTTTCGCGTCGAAGGAATCGACGATTGCTTCCGGGAGAAGTTCGCCAAGGATGGCTGCCGATCCGTCATTTTTCGTTGAGACGATGGGTATTCGATAGCCGGCGCTCTCGATCAGGGAGTAGGGCATTCCTTCATAAAAGCTTGTGTGCACCATAACATCCATGTGATGGAAGACCGATGCGAATGGCACGGTGCCCCGCCAGTCGATGCGATGGGCCAGGCTGGAATGTTCCGCGAATGCTTGCAGTTCGGTCCTGAGCGGCCCATCCCCTGCAATGACGGCGCGGACATCCGGCCGTACGGCGGCCACCTCGCGCAACACCTCCAGAAATAGGAGTGGGTTCTTCTGCCGTGCCAATCTGCCGACAAATCCCAGGGTCAGCTTTCCGCGAGCACCTGGATTGAAAGGACGGTTCTTGAGGCCCTCCGCGTCGACCCGGACGCCATTTGGAATATGACGAATACGGTCGGCTTGGATGCCTAGTGTGATCGCATGATCATATTCCGCCGGGGCCACGGCAATGACGCGATCATAGGTGCTGCTAAAGGTTCGCTCGGCAGCCTGGATCAACCGCCGTTTCATTGGAGACAGAGTCGGATCAACACTGCGGTAGGCATGGGGCGTGTAGAGGCTTTTCGGTATCCATGGGCGTAGCGCCGCTCCCAGCAGGCCGGCCTTCGTGGAGTGGGCATGCAGCAGATAACGTCCGTGAGCATTGCGGAAGAGGTTTCGGAGCCGTGCCATGACAGCAAGATCGCTCCAGTGTGGGCCGCGCTGCATGGGGAGAATGAGGAGATGCGCAGCCGGAATCGTGGCGATCTCGGCTTGGTACATCGGCTCCATTCGGGTCGGTGAAAGGATGACCTGAACCGGCCAATTCCTTTTTCTAAGGCCGAAGTAGAGATCGATCACATGGCGAGCTACTCCGCCCGCCGCTTCAGCAGCAAGATAGATCTTCGGGCGGCTCTTCATGATGAGAAGACTTCCGCAAAAAGTTGTGCATATCGAGCCGCCGCCCTATCCCAGCTAAACCTCTTCATTTCGTCGATACGTGCAGCTTTGGCTTCACCTGTATCTGGTGTCGCAAACAGGTGTTGAATTGCATCTGCAATGGCATGTGTGTCGGATGGGTCGAGAAAAATCGCGTCCGAGGGGCTTACTTCAGGCAGAGAACTTGTATTGGACGTTACTACCCGGCAGCCGCTATGCGCAGCTTCAATCACAGGAAGACCAAAGCCCTCGTAGAAACTGGGAAAAACAAATCCACGCGCGCCGCTGTAGATCGTGGCAAGAGTGTCATCGTCGATTGCGCCCAGGCGAACGACGCCCTCTATTTCCTGTGGCGAGTCGCTTTCTGCAAACACAGAAAGGTTGGCAGCCCGGCCAAACAATAACAGTTTCCCGCCGTGCGCAGCGGCCGCTGATTGCACCCACGCCTTCATGAGCCCGGCCGTGTTTTTGCGGGGATCCGTTCCGAGAAATCCTACAATGTAAGGCTGCTTGTCGATGCGGTGTCGCGCCAGAACTTGGGCAATGTCTTCGCTGCTCCGCGAGCGGAAAGCGGCTGTTACTCCCAGATAAATGGTTGTAACCTTGCGGCTCTCGATTCCAAACGCTTCGACCACTCGCTTTTTAGTGAAATCGGATACGGTCACAATGTGACGGGCCGATCGGGCGAGTCTCTTTGTCATCGACGCATACCAGCGCGCGAACGACTTACTGAAATACTGTGGGATATCGATGAAGGCTGTGTCGTGCATGGTCACAACGTGATTGCTATGCATCACTGGCCCGGACGTGGAGGGACTCCACAATGGATTTTTTCCTGCCAGCAACGGCAGGTGGAATTGCTCCCACATGTGACCCGGTAAGCCGGAAGAAAGTTTGCTCGGTGGAGTTACCGAAGTTAATGAAGGTATTCGATGGATTAGTTCTTCTGCTACCCGCTTTTGCCCATTCGCCTTGAGCATGAGAACACGGCTGTTTACCAAAATATGGGGGCTATCTGGCACGTACACTCCGAGTTGTTTGAATGTGAGTTGTGAGACAGCTCCACTACGACTTTCGCTCAAGCAAAGATAGTTGCGCGAATCTGAATCAAGGCTAAACGGCTTTCATACAAGCAGTTCTTAGATCGGTATTACCTCTTCAAGTTTGGCAGTCTTTGTATCCTTAACTTGGAGAGCGCGCCACTATACTAGCGGGCACTACCCTGCTCTAATCTGCCATGTAGGCGCACCTGCGGCACTGCCATCGGCAGAAGGTATGAATGTGAAACATGCCTGGTACCGACAGGCATGCAACATTTAACTTCTTGTTGGATGTATGAAGATTATACAAAGACAGGGCGTGAGTCAATGCTTCCCCGGGTTTCCAATCGCGGTTCCGGATTGAGGTACTGCCGATCATTCACTGTTTGCATGAATTAGAGATGAAGTGCCATAGATGAAACGGTCAAATCTATTACTACTGCGTTTGAAAGTATCGGATAGGCTTGGCAGTAACTACCTATAATTTGCTCAGTGGTTCCAAGGTTGACGGTGGAGTAACTGATTCAAGCTCCTTATTGCTCTTTAGCTTTTCCTGGCTCTCTCTATGTGGCTATGGAAGGATTTGCTACGCAACGTTCGGGCTTGACGTCGCACTGTCGATATTGCAGTTACTGCCATCTGGTCATTGGTGATTTTCCTGGATTTATACAGCATTGAGAACCCACCAGTGACTGCATATCTCCATTTCACCCATGCCTCGTGTCCTCGCGAGACAAGACATTTAGCTACTGAATAATGCACAGTCATCCGTCGCACGCGGTGGGGTTGCTGAAGCAATACGTGAGCGCGCGGGTTCTGCAACGTCATGGACTAGCCGCACTCATAATCCTGCCGTCATCTATGACGGCCAAGTTGTTTCCCTTCAAATGCCATGGATTCAATAGCTTGAGCGAGTAAGATGTGTTCACGCCAGCGAGTGGGCCCGAAATGCGGAACCCGTGTATACGTCGACCGGATTTGGCGTGTCAGGCCGATTCGCCTTTTCTTCGGGCTTTGCGCTAAAATGGTTGGCCAAAGACCGGGCGCTCTCCTGCACATGACGCTGTGCTGACATTTCAGGGTTGACGGGTGAAATGGTAGCGAGTCTCGAACTCCCAGATGCTTGGCCAAATGTCGAATGGTCCGTCACAATCCATCTGGATTTTCGATCCAGAGGAGGAGGCAGCCATGAGCTGGTTTCACTCCACATCCGCTCGACGCGCTTACACCAGCGTCATAGTATTCGCGCTCATGTTTATATTCCCGCTGAACACCAGCGCGCAAACCCCCGACTCAGTCTTTGCATTTGCCAGCTATGCCCAACAGCCGCCGGTCAAGGCCATAGATGAGTCGCCGCACTTCGGGCTTAGCCCGGAGATGCAGGGCGATCTCATGATGGCGCATCAGAGATATATGGCCGCGATCGACGCTTACAGTCAAGGGCCGGCCGATTCGCCTGTGTTATGGAACAAAATGGGCATCGCCTACCATCATATGTTCAACCTGAAAGAAGCCGAGAAGGACTATGAAAGGGCTCTTAAGCTGAATCCCGGTTATCCGGAGGCACTTAATAACCTAGGCGCGGTTTACTACGGCCAAAAGGCTTATCACGACGCAGAGCGCGCCTACAAGAAGGCAATCAAGCTCAGCCCCAAAGCCGCCATGTTCTATAGCAATCTAGGTACGGCATACCTGGCACAGGGGAAGTACAAAAAAGGCGCCGAAGCATATCGTGTGGCCCTGGCACTCGATCCAAAAGTGTTTGAGGCAGATCCATCCACAAAAATTGCAGAGATCGGGCCTTCTCGCGAGATGGCGACCCTCAATTATCTTTTGGCGAAGACCTATGCGCAGGCGGGCAGGAAAGACGAAGCGTTACTGTATCTGCGCAAAGCGCTCAATGAGGGATTCAGCGACCGCAAGAAGCTGATGGGCGAGAAGGAATTCGCTATCCTTCGCGACACTCCTGAGTTTCAGCGCATGGTGGCGGACAAGCGCGATTAACCTTTTCAATAGTGCGCCGTCGCGGTGAGAGGCGCCCAGACAGTGTTCTCAAGCAAGCAGGTGGCGTAAAGAGTGGGCTCAGCAAGGCCGAGTAGATAGAAGGCTGGCTCCAAGGCACGTTCAAACGTTATCCTGCTTGGAGTGAAGAGTTCCATCAGCGTTTCCAAAGAGGATTATCTCAAGGCGATTCTGGAAGCCGAGAGCGAAGGCCAGACGGTTATCTCCGCCACTCTTGCTCACTGGCTTGTTGTGTCTGCGCCTGCCGTTTCGATGGCGCTTCGCCGGCTGAAGCGCGACGGCTATGTCGATGTGAAGGCGGACGGTATCATCCGGCTCACAGCGAAGGGCAAGGAGACGGCTTACCGCACAGCATTGCGACATCATCTGATTGAACGCATGCTGTCGGAAATGTTTGGCATGCCCTGGTATGAGGTGCACGACGAGGCGGAGCGGCTTGAGCATGCCGTTTCCCCTGAATTCGAAGCCCGACTGCTTGAAAGACTGGGTGAGAAGGGGACTTGTCCACATGGCAATTCTGTATTGCCGGAAACTCCCCAACAGCGACAGAAACATGGCCTGCAACTGCTTTCCGAGGCAAAAGAACTTACAGACTATACCGTATGCAGCTTGTACGAACGCGACCCAAAACTACTGCGCTTTCTTCATCAGGTAGGCATCGAGCCGGACGGTGCGGTTCGCGTTGTCCAGAAAAATTATGATCAAACGGTTGCCGTGGAAACAGCGAACGGCAATTTCACTGTCGGCGCGCCTGCGGCCGAAAAAGTATGGGTAAAGCGCCGACGGAGCAAGGTGTAGAGCAGACTCAACCTTTTGATGGAGTATTCCGCCGCACTCTGGATGTGTAGTATTCGGATAGCCGTTAAATGCACATTCGCCGCCATATTTGGAATGCCTGCTGGATAGGTTTGTTCTTTTTGACCGCCTTGCCCGCAATTGCGCTCGACCCACGTTATCCGCTCCGGCACTATGGTTATCAATCCTGGCAGACCGACGATGGGCTGCCGCAAAATACAGTCCATGCGGTGTTGCAGACGCGCGACGGCTACCTGTGGTTCGCCACAGAGGCTGGACTAGTCCGCTTCGATGGTGTGCAGTTCGCGGTCTTTGATAAAGGCAACACGCCACAGCTCGGCAGCGATCTGATCTATAGCTTGTTTGAAGACAAACAGGCGGCATTATGGATCGGTACTTCCGGTGGACTCACTCGCCTGGGGAATGGCCAATTCAAGCTCTTTACAACAAACGAGGGCTTGCCCGCGAATTCCATCGAGTCGGTCTATCAGAGTCGGGATGGCCGCTTGTGGGCGCTGACAACCGCGGGGCTGGGCAAGTATGTTGACGAGCATTTTCTGGCGCTTCCATTCTCGCAAGGGTTATCAGCCACAAGTACGATGACAGAAACGCCGGACGGTTTGTTATGGATCGGTTCCGGGAATAACGTGTTGAAGATTGACTCGAGACGCGCATCCATCCTTGCGATCGTAAACACAGGGGAGCAGGCCCAGGCACTTACCTCCGATGCACAGGGAAGGATCTGGGCAGGATTTCATACGGGTCTAAAAACCATACCTTCAGGCGGCCCTCCTATTGCCATCCATTTGCCTGACGCACTGGGAAGCGACATTACCAGTCTGCTGAGTGCCAGCGATGGTCATCTATGGATCGGTACGACGCGCGGGCTGGGTGAATACGATGGCAAATCCACGCGAGTTATTACGACACAGGGAGGTTTGCCGGGATCTCGTATCTCCGTATTATTTGAAGATCGTCAACACGTCATCTGGGCCGCTACCGATCACGGCATTGCCCGCGTTTTTGCGGGACAAGTCTCTGCGCTTACACCGAAACAAGGCCTTTCCAGCAGTCAGGCGCTTGCGTTCTACGAAGATCGCGAAGGCAGCCTCTGGATGGGCACCGAGTCGGGAGGTGTGAGCGTGCTACGCGATCGAAAGTTCACAACCTATACCTCGCAGGACGGGCTGGCAGATGATGTGATTCGCTCGGTATATCAGCAACGCAACGGTACAGTGTTAGTTGGCACCAATGGCGGCGGCGTCAACAAATACGTGAATGGCCAATTCTCTTCTTTCTCTATTGCCAACGGTTTATCGAGCAATGTCGCACTTGCGATGACCGATGATGCCAGTGGTGATGTCTGGATCGGCACTCCGGATGGACTGAATCGCGTAAGCGGAAACCATGCAACGGTTTTTACCTCGGCAGATGGTCTCGCTGACGATTTTGTGCGATCACTCTACATCGATCGCGACGGCGCACTGTGGATTGGCACGCGCCGCGGACTTTCGCAGTACAGGAATGGCACGTTCACAACGTATGCAGCAACAGACGGCCTGGGCAGCGATCTGGTGGGAGCCATTCTGCAAGACAGAGACGGCAGTTTGTGGATCGGAACTCTTGGCGGTTTAACGCACTTTGAAAACGACAAATTCTTGAACGACACCACGCAGCAAGGCCTTTCCAGCAACGTGATTACAGCGCTGTATCAAGATTTGGATGGAACGCTCTGGATCGGCACAAGCGGTGGGGGATTGAATGCAAGGAAGGGCAGCCATTTCATTCGTTTTCCCATTGCGCGCACTCATCTACCGCAGGATATCTACGGCATTCTGGAAGACGCCGACGGATATCTCTGGCTCGGCTCGAGCAAGGGAATTTTTCGTGTCAACAAGAAACAACTCAATGAAATGGCGGCAGGCTCTTTGGACTCCATCACGCCAGATGTATTCGGCACGGCCGATGGAATGCGTATCCGCGAATGCAGCAGCGGAGGTCATCCAGCAGCCTGGAAGACAAAAGACGGGGCGCTCTGGTTTGCGACGTTACGCGGCGTGACAACGGTTGATCCGGCTCGCATGCCGGTAAATCGCGTGCCTCCGCTGGTCGCCATGGAACAGGTGCTGGTCGATGACACTGCAATACAAGCACAATCAGCCGCCGAGATTGCACCAGGCCATACGCGCTTCGCATTCCAGTATGCCGGATTGAGTTTCGTTGCTCCGCAAAAGGTGCGGTTCCGCTATAAGCTTGATGGGTTTGACCGGGACTGGGTAGATGCCGGTACACGGCGCGTGGCGTATTACACAAATATCCCTCCAGGGCGCCACACCTTTCGCGTCATGGCACGCAACAACGATGGTGTTTGGAGCGAACAGGCTGCGGCGTTCAGCTTTCGGCTGCGGCCGCATTTCTATCAGACCTATTGGTTTTACTTGCTTCTGGCTGCTTCCGCGCTGCTTTTAGCCTATGAAGCCTACCGCTGGCGGGTCCATAGTGTGGAGTCGCGTTTCAGCGCCGTCCTCGCTGAGCGCAATCGCATCGCGCGCGAGATTCACGACACCCTGGCACAAGGATTTGTCGCAGTCTCGGTGCAGTTGGAAGTCGTATCGCGATTGCTGCGCTCTTCAACAGATGCCGCCCGGGAACATCTGGAACAGGCGCGAACATTGACTCGCGAATGCCTGGCGGAGGCACGCAGTTCCATCTGGAACCTGCGCTCGCAGGGAGCCGCGCAGAATGATCTTGCGGCGGCTCTCACGCATGCTGCCGAACGCATCACGGCAACGAGCGATGTAAAGACGCGCGTGCAGGTGAGCGGAACGTTTCGGCCGATCGATGCGCGCGTTGAGGCAGAGCTGCTTCGCATCGGCCAGGAAGCCATTACGAATATCGTTCGCCATGCGCAGGCTGAACACGCAGACGTTACTTTACTGTTTCAGGAAAAGCTGCTTCGCATGACAATCAAGGATGATGGTCGCGGGTTTGAGGGCAATCTCGATGACTACAAGCGAAACGGACACTTTGGCCTCGCAGGCATGCGTGAACGCGCAGAGCAGATCGGCGCTCGTTTCCAAGTGACTGGGACCAAAGATAAAGGCACGGAGATTCAGATCGAAGTGTCGATTTAAGAAGGAGTATATGGCCGAGTCGATTCAAATCATGGTGGTGGATGACCACCACATCGTGCGCCAGGGGCTGGTCGCTCTGATCGGTACGCTTCCGGGTATGCAGGTTGTTGCGCAGGCGTCGGATGGCGAGCAGGCGGTCGATCTATATCGCACGCATCGTCCGGACATTACGCTGATGGATTTGCGATTGCCGAATAAGAACGGTGTGGATGCCATTGCGCAAATCCGCGAGGAGTTTCCAGCGGCACGCATCATTGTGCTGACAACTTTCGACGGCGATGAGGACATCTACCGCGCGTTGCAGGCAGGCGCGAAAGGATATCTGTTAAAAGGCATGAACGCGGACGAGCTGACGGAGGCGATACGCGCGGTCCATGCCGGCAAGTCGCGTATTCCCGCGGTAGTTGCGGAACGACTCGCCGAGCGCATGGGCGGCCCCTCGCTCACAGGCCGCGAACTGGATGTGCTGAAGCGGATCGTCGGCGGGCGCAGCAACAAGGAAATTGCGGGGGATCTATTCATCTCCGAAGCTACAGTAAAGACCCACATCAACAGCATTCTCAGCAAGCTGGGCGTGAGCGATAGAACACAGGCTGCGACGACTGCGCTGCAGCGGGGGATTGTGCACCTTGACTAAGATCGCAATTCACACCAGGCGGGCGCTTGCCTTGTTGCTTTTTTTTGCTGTCGCTATTTCCTTATTCGCGCAGGAGGCAAAATCGGGCGCGTGGCGCGTGGCGACAGATGCGGAATTAAAGGGGCTGATTCCTGCACGTGCGCCGGTCGTGCAGGAGCGCATTGAGACGGAGTTGCGGACCGCTTCCGGCATTACGGATGGCAGAGGCAAATACATCGCAGGCGTTGTTTTGATTACTGCCGGATATTCCGCCGAGGGTAAATATTCGCACTTTTTCATTGCGCAGGTTCCGGTGAAGATTGGCGATCTGCAGCTAGGCGCCGGAGAATATCTGATCGGCTGGAAACACAACGAAGATTCATTGACCGTGAACTTCTATGAGGCTGCGAGCGGAAAATTCCTCGGCAGCGTGGAAGCCGTCAGAAATGCATCCATTACTCGTGTCGAATCATTCCGCATCTGGCCTCCGGGGGACAAATCTGTGATCCAGATCGGAAGATTCACTTTTGCCTACCAGATAGGGAGCTAAGCGTCGTGTAGGGCGATTATCTGCTAGTCAGAAAAAGCCGGACAGTTTTGTCCGGCTCTCTTCTTACGGTTGAGGCAGTACTAAAACTTCCACTCCAGATGCGTTGTCGCGATCGTGAAAAACCGTTTCTGTGGCCTTTTTAAAGTCTTCCGGTTTGGCGTGCGGAATATCAGTGAAGGTTTGCGGGTTACGATCTACAAGCGGGAACCATGAACTCTGCACCTGGATCATGATGCGGTGTCCTTTGCGGAATGTGTGATTCAAGTCGGGCATGGAGAAATCCACTTCCGTCATCTTGCCCGGAGTAAACGCTTCGGGTTTCTCCCAGCTATTGCGGAATTTGCCCCGCATCGGCTCACCGCGCAGCAACTGCTGATAGCCGCCCATGCGGAGCGGAGGATTGTCAAGGATGCGTTTTCCCGTGCCGCTCTCTGTGTCCGGGTCGGGATAATCATTGGGATACACATCGATCAACTTCACGACGAAATCGGAATCTGTGCCTGTGGTTGCTACCTTCAGCTTCGGAGAAATGGGTCCGGCAATGGTGACATCTTCCGTTAACGGATCGGTCTGATAGACGAGCACGTCCGTGCGCGAAGAAGCAAAACGCTGATCGTCAACCATATAACGTTGTGGCACGTCATCAGTCGTATAGCCAACAAATGGAACGGGATGGGCAGGATCGCTGATGTATTCATCCGATCCTTCCTTTTCTGCAGGCGGTTCAAAGGAGAGCTTGCCACCAGCGCGAAGATAGAGCATTTTCGGCTTCGACTGCGCTGGCGGCCACGCATCGTATGTGCGCCATACATTCGTTCCCGTTTCAAAGACATAGGCTTTCGGGAGCGGCGAGCCTTTGCCTTTCAGGTAATACTCGAAGAACGGGAACTGAATATTCTTGCGAAAAAATTCGGCTGTCTTGGAGTTGAACTGCGCATCTCCAAGGTGATCGCCATTGCTCCGCGCCCATCCGCCATGCACCCATGGCCCTTCGACCAGCGTAGTGGTCGCTCCTGGATTGAGTTTATTAATTGCATAAAAGGTCTTGTACGGACCGGACAGATCTTCAGCATCAAACCACCCGCCTACGACCAGCACGGCAGGCTTTACGTTTTTCATGTGCGGCGAGAGATCACGCGCCTTCCAATAATCGTCATAAGTCGTGTGATACATCTGGTCGTTGTAGAGCGGATTTGAACCTTTCAGATACTTCGTATCGAGGTTCGATATAGGGCCCGCCTGCAGGTAAAAGTCATAGGCGTTCGGCGTGCCAAAATTGAAAGGTGCTTCATGCTTCGGCAACGATGGCTCGTCGAACGGCTTGAAGAAAGTGTAGAAACCGAAATTGGCGTCGAGCATGAAAGCTCCACCGTGATACGCATCGTCACCCTTGAATAAGTCGGTCATCGGTGCCTGTGGTGAAGCAGCTTTGAGTGCTGGATGCGAGTCAATGATACTCGCTGAAGTGTAGAAGCCGGGATAAGAAATTCCCCAGATGCCTGCTTTACCGTTATTGTTCGGCACATGCTTCAGCAGGTATTCCAGCGTGTCGTACATATCGGAGCTGTCATCCACATCTTGCGGCGATTTCTTATCGTCGATATGCGGATGCATCTCTATGAATTTCCCTTCGGAGAGATAGCGCCCTCGTACATCCTGATAAACGAAGATGTAGCCTGCTTTTTCGAACTCGTCCGAAGGCCCGAGGTTCTTCTTGTATTGATCCTCACCATACGGAGCGACGCTGTAAGGCGTGCGATCGATCATGAACGGATAGCTCTGCGATGTGTCTTTCGGCACATACACTGAAGTGAATAAGTGCACGCCGTCACGCATAGGGATGCGATATTCGTACTTGGTGTAATGCGCCTTAACGTAATCTTCTTCGGGAGCTGCGGGTTTGTCCTGAGCAACTGCATAAGGAAGAAGCATGCCGGCAAAGAGATACAGCCAGAGCAGGTGAATCAGTCTTTCTTTCTTCATGAAACCTCAGTCTTGAATAGATAGGGAAAGGACAGTCTAACGAATAGACTTGCCAATGGCAGCTCATTTCGCTCTCTGCTCGTAATATTCCTGCAATACGAAAAATGTCATCTTCTTTTCACCCTTGTCGGAGATAAGTCCCTTGCGGTTGTAATAATCTTGAACGCCGGGAAGTTGCCGAGCTGGTGAACGAAAATCCATCAGAACCCAGGGGGTCATGCCCGCGAGGAAAGGGATGTTCTTAAACATCTGGAACTGCTGCTGGAACAGATTTGCCTGATACTCTTCGCTGAAGCGGTAGTCCGCATCCTTATGCAGGCCGGCCTTTGCGCCCGCGCCGAATTCGCTGATGATGAGCGGTTTGTGCATTGGATTTTCCCACTGGATCTGCGGTATCTCGTCGGGCTTGCCGCCATACCAGCCAAAATATTCGTTATAGCCGAGCACATCCAGATACTGTCCCAGCGGGTCATCCATCACGATCGTTTTGTCGTCCGCATGGTGGTGTGGAATCACCATAGCCGAAGTAATCAAGCGGGTAGAATCCTGCTGCCGCGCCAATCCTGCCAGCTTGCCGATAAATGCAGTGCGTTCAGGACTGATCGGCGTTTCATTCGACATCGACCACATGATGACAGATGCCTTATTGTTGTCACGCCGGATCATGTCGTGAAGCTGCTGGCTGGCAACGTCGAAAGTTTGAGGGTTCGTCCACGCATTGCCCCAGTAAACCGGAATCTCGGACCAGACGAGGAGGCCAAGCTTATCGGCAACGCGGGTCATATTTTCGTCATGTGGATAATGTGCGAGGCGCACAAAGTTGGCGTGAAGCTCATGTGCCCAGCCCAAAAGCGTCTCAGCGTCCTGTTCCGACCATGCGCGGCCCGAGCGATACGGCGCTTCCGCGTGAATGCAGATGCCCCGCAGGAAAAGAGGCTTACCGTTTAGCAGGACTTGTTCTCCCTGAACTTCCACCGTGCGGAAACCTGTGTTGTCCTTGAGCGCATCGCTGCCGGCGCGCATTTCAATGTCGTAAAGTTTGGGCGCGTCAGGTGACCAGAGCTGCAGTCCAGGAGCTGCAAAAGAAAAAGCGGCGTTGCCGGTCCCGTCAGTTTCGGCTGTATGTTCGATCTTTAGTTCCGGGATGCGAAGAGTCACTTTCTCGCCGGCTGAAGCTCCGACGACATGCACATAACCGCCGAGTTGATTCTCCGTATTCTTCTGCAGTTGGAGCGAGTAATCGTCTATGAAGCTGTCCGGCACTTCCACCAGTGAAACCTCGCGCGTGATGCCACCGTAGTTCCACCAGTCAGTCTTCATGCCGGGGACCCGCTCCAATTGGCGCTGATTATCGACTGCTACTACCGCGAAATTGGCGCCGGGCTGGAGCACGCCGGTCACTTCACAGTCGAAAGGAGTAAATCCGCCTTCATGCCGGCAGACATACTTGTCGTTCACGAAAACGTGTGCTGCGTAATTGACCGCGCCAAAGTGTAGAAAAACACGTGTATTCGGCTTGGGGTGATAGTCGAAATCTCTCTGGTACCAGAGCATGCCTTCATAGAAAAAGAGCTCTGGCTTTTGCGAGTTCCAGTCCCCCGGCACCTGCAGCGTTGGCGCTTGCGCAAAATCATATTCCTGCAAAGCTCCGCCTGGAACCGGACGTGCATTTTTCGCAAAGCCGTTCAGGTTCGGCTTGTCAGGATCTCCCAGACCATTTCTGTACGGATCGACAATGTAATGCCAGGACCCATTCAGACTTGTTTGCGGACGATGGTCCACATCGACAAGCAGCGTGGTCGGATGTTGCGCCTTGAGCGATGTTTGGCTGGCAATAAAAATCAAAAAAAAGGCAGTGGTCAGACCGGATTTGCGCATCGCCTAATATTATCGCGCCTGTTTATTTAAGGTTTATGCGGAGTGCCCAGCCGAAAGCGGTTTGCCAGTTCAAACTCGTCACGCAGCTCAGAAGTTTTCAAGTGCTCGCGCAAGTGAGTCAGCCGTTGTTCGAGGGCAAGCAGCGTAGCCGCCACAGCTTCCGTGTTGGTATGCGCAATGTCACGCCACATTGAGTATGGGCTGGCTCCGAGCCGTGTCATTTCGCGCAGAGCGCGCCCGCCGATGGCGCGCAAATCTTCATCATCGGGAAATTTGTCTTCGAGCAGAGCGCTCAGTGCAGTCGAGACGAATTGCGGCAGATGGCTCACCCATGCGCAGAGTTCATCATGGCGTGCCGCATCCAGCTCAAGCACACGGCTGCCGAAATTCTGCACCCACGCGCGCCACTCCGCTGCTTTCGCGTTCGCTTCCGGTGACATGTCGGAGCTCTCGGCACATTCGGTGAAGAGCCAAACCGTGCCGCGGAAGAGATCGCCATCGGCATTTGCTGCACCGCCCAGTTCTTTCCCAGCCATAGGATGACCGGGAAGAAATCCCGGCTTGTCCGGCTGGTTGTAGTTGCCGGAAGCGCGTTCGCAAAGCACGCGTTTCACACTGCCGACATCGGTCACTAGCTGATTCGATTTCAGGATTGGGGCGAGTTGGTTCAGCCATTCGAGAATGCTGAATACGGGGCCGCTAAGCAGAACCAGGTCACTCTGTTCGGCTGCGGTCAGAGGTTCTTCGGCAACAATGTGAATTGCCCCACGGCTCAAAGCCATCGCAGCCTGAACAGGGTCGCGGTCCCATCCGAAGACCGTTCCGCTGAAGCCGCTCTGTCGCAGCGCCATTCCCACCGAGCTGCCGATCAGCCCGGTGCCAAGAATGGCGATGCGCTCAATAGACATAGCTAGCCAATGGTCCTCTCGACCGCAGGCGCAATCATGCGCAGATCGTGCATCAGCTTAGCGAACTGCTCCGGAAAGAGGGTCTGTGCGCCATCGGAGACTGCCTTATCGGGGTTTGGATGCACTTCGATCAGGAGTCCGTCTGCTCCGGCAGCCACTGCGGCGCGTGCCATGGCCGGGACCTTGTCGCGAAGGCCTACGCCATGCGATGGGTCGCCAAGTATAGGCAGGTGGGACAGCTTTTTGACGACTGGAATCGCGGAGATGTCCATTGTGTTGCGTGTGTATGTTTCAAAGGTCCGGATGCCGCGCTCACACAGCATGACTTCATAGTTGCCTCCAGAGAGAATATATTCCGCCGAGAGCAGCAGTTCTTCGATGGTGGCAGCAATGCCGCGTTTCAGCAGCACGGGCTTGCGTATCTGGCCGAGTTCACGCAGCAGATTGAAATTCTGCATATTGCGCGCGCCGACCTGGAAGACATCTACATAAGGCAGCATCAGCTCAATCTGCGAAATCTCCATCACTTCGCTGATAATCAGCAGTCCGGTTGCGTCCCCAACTTCGCGCAGCAGCTTGAGGCCTTCGAGCCCCATGCCCTGAAAGGAATAGGGCGAGCTGCGCGGCTTAAAGGCGCCGCCCCGCAGGAATTTTGCTCCAGCTGCCTTCACCTTTTCGGCAGTGGAGAAGATCTGCTCGCGGCTTTCAACAGAACACGGACCAGCCATCACAACGACTTCTTCGCCCCCAACCGTCACTCCATTTGGAAAACGGATGATAGTGCCTTCCGGACGAAAGCTGCGGCCCGCGAGCTTGTAGGGCGATGAGATACGATATGCGTCGGCAACGCCATCCAATACCTGAAAGTCTTTTACATCAAAGGCTGCAGGCGTTCCTACGCCGGCGAGGATGGTTTGTATCGCTCCCGTGGTGCGATGGACCTTGAAGCCCAGCTCCAGAAGCCGTTCGGTAACACCTTGTATCTGCTCTTCGGATGCATGCTCCTGCATGGCAACGATCATGATTGCTTTCCTGTCTCCCCTGCTCGGACGTCCTGCTCTCTGGCGGACGCGGATTTTTGTGAGGCCAATTCTTCCTGCTGCAGCGCGCGCATTACATCAATAATGCGCTCATAGATGTGCACAAGCTCAATATCGGGCAAGGGTCCCTTATTGGCTGCGCGCACTCTCTCGAAGATCACGCGCTCGCGGTTTGGTTCATACACGGGCAGATCGGTGGCTTGCTTCAGTTTGCCGATGGCTTGCGCTGCCTGAGCGCGTTCGCTGAGGAGCGCCACAATCTGGAGGTCGATTGCATCGATCTTCTTGCGCCAGTCTGCAATGTCCATGTAGTCCTTCCATCGAGCGCATGGCTACACGCCTGCGTCAGAGTTGAATTTGCCAGGAATCTTGAAACGGAATTAACGGGCCAGCGCCACGGGTTGGCGCAGACCCCTAATAAATCGTGCGATCGAACTTGGCGCTTCATCGCGCGTTGACTGCTCGATCAGGGCAACGATAGCGCTGCCGATGACCGCTGCATCCGCGAATTCACCCACAGTGGCGAAGTGCTCCGCATTGGATATGCCGAAGCCGACTGCAATAGGCAAATCCGTAAACTTGCGCAGGCGTTTGACCAAGCCTTCGGCATCGGAAGCCAGCGTCTGTTGCGTCCCAGTGATGCCAGTGCGCGAAATGGCATAGACGAATCCCTGCGAGGCCTGCGCAATGCGCTGCAAGCGCTCGTCCGGACTTGTGGGTGCGGCGAGAAAAATAGGAGCGAGACGATGGCGGTGCAGATGCTCGAGGTATTCGTCGGCTTCTTCGACAATCATGTCGGTGATGAGCACACCGTCCACGCCAGATTCTTTTGCTGCAGCGCAGAAGCGCTCCAGCCCGAAGCGCAGGACAGGATTGAAATAAGAGAAGATGACCAGTCCTGCATTGGGGCGTTCGCGGCGCAGATCAGCGGCAAGCGCCAGCACATTGGAGAGCGTTGTGCCATTTTTGACTGCTCGCTCGCTGGCGCGCTGAATCACAGGGCCATCCGCGAGAGGATCGCTGAAGGGTACGCCTAATTCGAGTACATCCGCACCCGCGTCAATCGCCGCGAGCGCAATCGCGCGCGTGGTTGGCAGATCGGGATCGCCAGCCGTCAGATACGCCACCAGTCCCGGCTTGTTGCTGAAACGAATCGGCATGGTTTGTTCTAGAACTCCGTCAAGCGCCCTTGAGCTTCAGTTCGCGCGACAGGATTCCCATATCCTTATCACCGCGTCCCGAGAGGTTGATTATTAGTATGTCATGCCGAGATAGAGTAGGTGCAAGCCGCAGGCACTCCGCCACGGCGTGCGCGCTTTCCAATGCGGGTAGAATGCCTTCTGTGCGCGCCAGGGTTACAGTTGCGTTCAGAGCTGCTTCGTCAGTGGCCGAAGTGTATTT